>Ga0075430_100005187_pt1 | contig 10977 bp, 14 predicted proteins | sample RhiMetdeltSRZDD4_FD_75294 | JGI IMG/M metagenome (GOLD analysis project Ga0075430, IMG submission 75294) | Populus rhizosphere microbial communities from Tennessee, USA - Rhizosphere MetaG P. deltoides SRZDD4 | ecosystem: Host-associated > Plants > Roots > Rhizosphere > Soil | place: USA... | reverse complement strand
TTGGGTACGGTCTGCTTGAGCAGCTCCAGTTGTTTGGCGACCCATTCCAGGCCGGCGCTGCCGGACACCCCTGTGACGTTCCCGCTCGGGCGCGCGAGGCTCGCGATGAGCCCGATGCCAATAGGATCGCGAACGGCAATCATGACGATGGGGATCGTCTCGGTGGCGTTCTTCGCTGCCGTTACTCCTTGCGTCCCCCACGATACGATGAGGTCCACCTTGAGCCGGACCAGCTCGGCCGCCAAGTCGGGCAGCCGGTCGACCCGATCCTCCGCATATCGATAGTCGATGACAATATTCTGGCCCTCAACCCACCCGAGCTCGCGCAGCCTTTGCCGGAACGCGTCGAGCAGGGGAGGCCTATCGGAAGGGGACGTGAGGCTAAGAAAACCTATCCGAGGCACCTTTCCCGCCTGCTGCGCGTCGGCGGCGAGCGGCGCGGCGAGGAGACTCACGGCGAAGACGGCGACGAGTGCGACACCCCTGACCATCATGCCGCCACCGCTGTTTGCTCGTTCAACACAGCACCGATCTTCTGCCAGCCGTCGATCTTGCGCAACTTGATCTGCCCGCTCGCCACGAGGCTGAAGAGCAGGACGAGTGCCGCGTCCTCGTTGGGCAGCGAGCCTTGCGTCTTCACGCGTCGGCGAGTGATGCGGACAGAAAGAAAAAAGCGGCTGTTTAGAGGATCAAGACGGCCTTGACTGGATCCCCGCCTTCGCTGGGATGACAAGCGGCGGCTACTTGCCGAGGGCGAGCTTGACGCCGAAGCCGAGCAGCATGGTCCCGGCGATGCGATTGAGCCATACCGCCGTGCGCGGACTCGCGCGCATGCGGTCGGCCGCAAAGTGCGTGATCGCGATGACGATCACGCAGTAGAGGAAGGTCAGCACGGCGATCGTCACCGCCATCACGCCGAACGTCAGCAGGCCCTGGTGCCGCGCCGGGTCGACGAACAGCGGAAAGAACGCCATGTAGAACACGATCGCCTTGGGGTTGAGCAGCGTAATGAGCATTGCCTGGCGGAAAAAGCGCCGCGGCTGCATCTTCAGCACCGGGGCGTCGCCGGGCTTGGCGAGCACCATGCGGATTCCGAGCCAGGCGAGGTAGAGTGCGCCAGCGTACTGCACCACGCCGAACAGCGCCGCATTCGCCGTGAGCACCGCCGCTACGCCGGCGACGGCGAGCCACATCAGGATCTGGTCCCCGACGATTACCCCCAGCGTCGCGGCCAGCCCGCCGAGAATGCGTCCCTGGCTGGTGGAAGTGATGATCGCGAGGTTGCCGACGCCGGGGATCGCCAAGAAGACGATCACCGCGACGACAAAGGCCCAGTAGTCGGCGACGCCGAACATCTATTTCTTTCCGACCACCAGGAACTCGAGCAGCGCCTTCTGCGTATGCAGGCGGTTCTCGGCCTCGTCCCAGACCACGCTTTGCGCGCCGTCGATCACCTCGGCAGCGACCTCCTCGCCGCGGTGCGCCGGCAGGCAGTGCATGAAGAGCGCGTCCTTTTTCGCCGCGCGCATCATCTCGGCGTCGACCTGCCAGTCCTGGAAGTCGCGCCGGCGGGCGTCGTTCTCCGCCTCGAAGCCCATCGAGGTCCACACGTCGGTGGTCACCAGGTCCGCCCCATTGACCGCTTTCATCGGATCGGTGAACGCTTCGCTGTTCCGGGTGAGGCGTTCCTTCTCGACCTCGTACCCCGGCGGGGTCGAGATGTTGAGCTTGAAATCGAACAGCGCCGCGGCCTGCAGCCAGGTGTTGCAGACGTTGTTCGAGTCGCCGATCCAGGCCACGGTGCGGCCGCGGATCGCGCCGCGGTGCTCGAGGTACGTGTAGACGTCGGCGAGGATCTGGCAGGGGTGGTACTCGTTGGTGAGCCCGTTGATCACCGGCACGCGCGAGCTGCCCGCGAAGCGCTGGATGATCTGCTGCTCGAAGGTGCGCACCATGATCACGTCGCACATGCGCGAGATCACCTGCGCCGCGTCCTCGACCGACTCGCCCCGGCCGAGCTGCGAGTCGCGCGTATAGAGGTAGATCGCGGCGCCGCCGAGCTGATGCATGCCGGCCTCGAACGACATGCGCGTGCGGGTCGAAGGCTTCTCGAAGATCATCGCGAGCGTGCGGTCCTCGAGCGGCCAGTAGCGCTCGTAGCGCTTGAACTTGTCCTTGATCCAGCGCGTGCGCGCGAACACGTGCTCGAGCTCGGCGAGCGAGAAGTCCTTGAACTGCAGGAAGTGGCGTACCGCCATGCCGGCGGGTCAGGGCGCGCTAATGCGCGGCGGCCTTCGGCTGGGAGCTTCGCTCCAGGAAGGCGCGCACCAGCGGCGCGAGGCGCTCGACCACCATGCGGCCTTCCGCCTCGGTCATGACGAGCGGCGGCAGCAGGCGGATCACGTTGTCGGCGGTGACGTTGATCACCAGGCCCGCCTCCAGCGCCTGGCGCACGAGCTCGGCGCAGGGCTGGCCGAGCTCCACGCCGATCATCAGGCCCATGCCGCGAACCTCGGTGATGCCGGGCAGCGCGCCCAACCCGGACCGGATGACTTCTCCCACGCGAGCGGCGTTGGCGAGCAGGCCTTCTTCCTTGACCGTGTCGATGGTGGCGACCACCGCGGTCATCGCGAGCGGGTTGCCGCCGAAGGTCGAGCCGTGGTTGCCGGGCTTGAACACGCCCCTGGCGCGGCCGCCGACCACGCACGCGCCCACCGGCACGCCCGAGGCAAGCCCCTTGGCGAGCGGCACCACGTCGGGCAGGAAGCCCGCGTGCTGGTAGACGAACCACTTGCCGGTGCGCCCGAGGCCGCATTGCACCTCGTCGGACATGAACAGCCACTCCTTGCGCTCGCAGATCTCCTTCAGGCCGCGCAGGTACTCCAGGCGCGAGACGTTGATACCGCCTTCGCCTTGGATCGGCTCGACGAACACCGCGACCACGTTCTTGTTGTGCTCGGCGACCTGGCGCACCGCGTCGAGGTCATTGAGCGGCACGCGGACGAAGCCGGAGACCAGCGGCTCGAAGCCGGCCTGCACCTTGCGGCTGCCGGTGGCCGACAACGTGGCGAGCGAGCGCCCATGGAAGGCCTTCTCCATCACGATGATCGCCGGCTCCGCCACGCCGCGCTCGTGGCCGTACTTGCGCGCCACCTTGATTGCGGCTTCGTTCGCCTCCAGTCCGGAATTGCAGAAGAACACCTCGTCCAGCCCGGTGATCTCGGCGATGCGGTCGGCGGCTTGCTCCTGGTCCGGGATGCGCCAGAGGTTGGAGGTGTGAAGCACGCCGCTCTCGACCCTCGCCATCAAGGCTTTTTTCAATCTCGGGTGGCCATAGCCCAGGGTGTTCACCGCGATGCCGGCGAGCGCGTCGAGGTATTTCTTGCCCGCCTCGTCCCACAGCCATACGCCTTCGCCGCGCACGAACGCCACCGGCTGGCGGGCGTAGGTGTTCATGACATGGCTCATGGCGCTCTCCCGGATCCCAATGAAAAACGGCGGCAAGGGCCGCCGTTCCGGGAAATCTTAACACGCTAGCGTCCTTATGTTGGGGCGCGGGCGGGCAGTCTGCGCGGGACGCCGCCCAAGCACGGCCGGCAACCGGCGGCAGGGTTCGCAGTAGATTCGTACTACCGCCGAGCGGGGCATTCTCACGTTGCAGCGAGACCGTCCCAAGCGCAGAGTCGACTACAAGCAAGTTGGAGAACACGCTTGTATTCGAGCTCATGTCTGCACGTTTGGTCGCGGCGCTGCGCAGTTGAGCTGTTCGCGCCGTGCGGCGGCCGATAGACAGGAATCGCTGGTGGCCCGCGCGCTACGCCTGCTTAGCCAAGTGCGGAGCAGTCTGCTCGTCGCCTTCACGCTTTACCTTTCGAAGCCGGTCTGCGACGGCCCGCAGGCGTCGCAGAGGGCCGATCTGGACTCGCTTACGGCGATGTTGCTTCCCGGCGATGTTCTCCTCACAGACGGGAACACTCGCGCTGCTGCAATTGTCAGGCGCGTAACGAAGTCGCCTTGGGCGCACGTTTCACTCTACGTCGGTCCGCTGGAAGACGGGATGGATCCGCGTTGCGTCGTGGAGGCTGACCTCGTGGCCGGGGTGCGGGCAGTTCGGCTGTCCGAGTTGAAAGCCCGGCGCGTTTACATCCTGCGGGCCATGTGTCTGACCGATGCAGATCGACGCCGCCTCGCAGACTGGGTAATAAGCCGAATTGGTGACAAATATGATCTCGCTCATGCTTGGGCGCTTGGTACGAGGCTGCTGCGGCTACCACTGCCTTTGCGTTTGCCCTCGACTTCGACTTACCCGCCGGAGATCAGCGGGCGCTTTATCTGTTCGAGCTTGCTCGCACACGCGTTTTTGAAAATCGGATATCCGATCGTTCCGCTGCGCCACAACATCAGTAAAGCCGCGTCTTGGGACTCACGCGACCTCGCTCCATGTGATTTCCAGACCGCTTCAATGTTCGAGGTGGTGAACCAGCTCGAGTCTTGATCCGGGTAGATGCGCGCGCGGCGGCTAAACGGAGTGCGCGGGCAACGTATTACCCGGGTCAGGCATTCGTCGCGTAGGCCACCACGCAGAGGATCGTTACCAGAGTTACCAGCCTCGCGACCCAGACCCCGAATATGATCCTTTCTTCCTTCGCTGCTCCAGGGGTCAGTCCCTCAAACCAGTCGGTGTCTTCTGCCACGAGCGGCCTTTCGATCAGCTCCAGAATTGGCGGTGGCCGCCCCGGGGGCCGATCGTCCGGGAGAGAGGTGCCCCCGGGGCGGGCTGACATTCACCTCGCAGGCACGATAGCGTCTCGGACGCGTAGCCGCATGAGAGGTTCCAACTAGCCTGAACGGCTATTCCAACCAACCTCGTTCAGTACAGAGCTACTGGCTAATTCGGATTAGGCTTTGCAAGAAATTGCCAACCGTACCCCGCTAATTGGGCAGCTGCTGATAGCCTTTATGGCGGCGGTTGATAACGGCAGACAAAAACAGTGGCACGGTCGCTGTCACGAATCAACCGCACAGGGTTGGCATTTGCGCCCTATTAGCTTGGTTGGATGTTCAGACTCTCGGGGGAGTTGTGTCGATCTACGGCACTCAGCCGATCAGGGTATTGCTTATTGACGATCACCGCTCCGTGCTCTGGGGGCTCGCGAAGCTAATAGAATCTGCCCGTCCGGCGCTCGAGCTGAGCGAGCCGCTCGACGCTATGGAACATCGGCTCGTGCAGTCTTCCGTTGGCCCGGATCGGAACGGATATGAAAGGCTGGACACTCGCAGCGTGGGGGCGCCGCATGCGTCAACTGCCCCTGGTGGCGGGATGCCACGCCCCCGACTAATTGATCGCGACGTATCGGAACACGCGCACGTTACCGAACACCGCCTCCGAGACGTACGGCGAGACGGGAAAACCGATCCCGATAAATTCCGGAAGGCGTCCTTCCAGTACCTCGAACACGAGACCATCGGCTGGACCGCCGATGAATCGGACGACTACCGTGGCGTTAACGTGCTCTCGAGCGTTCATAGAAGCAAGACCTGATTTGGACGGGCATCCCAACCACATTCCTCCTTGGCGAGCACGACCGCAAGAGCTCTTGCCATGGTTTTTGATGCGCCAGCGTTACTATCCACCAGATGTCGCGTGCGCTCAGTTCCTCTAGGACGTCCGTACTAGAGACGTAGGTCAATCGCTTCGGAGTAGGAGGCACGCCGTCTCATGCAGCGACCACAGTGCACGAATACGCTAGTGAGAGCCACAGGACAGTTTGCTTACGAGGGAGGCGATATGAAGTGCATCCTTGACCGCGGCTTCAAATATGTCCCGAGCGTCGAAACGGATCTACGCAGGACGTTCTCCAGAATCCGGCGCGAACAGTCGAAGAAACAAGAGCGCAACGCGCGCTCGATATCCGACGGTGAAAATATCGTCAATCTCACCGTTCCAAAGAAAGCCGCGGAAAGAATCTAGTCCATAAGCACTAATAGGCTGGCGCTCAAGTGTCGAACTGCCTTACACCGGCGGCCCATAGCGGGGCTGCACCAGCAATACCGAAGAGAAATTAGGCGTTTAGCCGACTGGTGCGGCATTTGCTTCACTGAATCGACAGGTCAAGAACTCAAAACACCAAACAGCGAAAAAGTATCAAGAAGTATCAAGCTTAGGGGGCTTGATGTGAGCTACGAAGCTCAAAGCGCAGGCGGGAAACGACCTCTGGCGCAGAGGACAGACCAGATGCAACCCGGGTGGTTGCCCAATGGGATCGACGCGCTCTGCGAGATGTTCCGAGCCAGCCTGCACGCCGATGTTTCCCTCATTGCGTTGACGGACGATGAGCTTCACAGCGCAGCGGCTCTGCACTTGCGCATGGCCAATGGGAGCGGGGCGCATAGCGCGCGCGTGCTTAGTGCACGGGCCATGCTACGACCTTCGGACGGACCCGCGATCTATACGAGCTCCGATGCCCGACGAACAAACAGCCTGCAGATGGACATTGACGTCGGCAGCAATGAAGCGCGACAGCGGCTGGCCGCCTTGGCGGGCCTGTTGGGGGTGTCTTCGATGATCAGCGTACCGCTCAGCGAAGGCGACAGGTGCATCGGGCGCTTGTACGTTGGATCGAATAAGGCGCCCTACTCAAGCCGAGATATTTTGCCGATCTCGCGTGGGGCGAGGTACGCGTGCTCATTAATCGCAAGCATCCGGGTTGCCGAAAGCCTGGCCAAGGAAGCGGCGTTTCAGGAAAGGCGGCGCATTTCGCGTGATTTGCACGACAGCGCCATGCAGCCGTACATCGCACTCAAGCTCGGGTTGGAAGCGACGCATCGCCGGCTTCGCGGAACCCCGCTAGCGAGAGATCTGGATGAGCTCATCAAGATCGCCAATGACGGCATCGGCGAGTTACGCCAATATGTGGCCAACTTGAAGAACGCCGCGGCCCGCAAGGAGCTCACGTCGCTCCTTACAGCGGTGCGCACGCAGGCGAAGAAATTCGCCGAGTTCTACAACATCGATGCACAGGTGATCGCACAGACTGACATCTCAGTCAGCGCGCCGCTGCAGAACGATGTGATACAGATCGTGCGCGAAGGCCTTGCAAACATTCGCCGCCACACCGCGGCAGAGCGGGCGACGATTAATCTGCGCGAACAGCAAGGGCGCCTTTGCCTGGAGCTCATCAACGACAAGGCGCGCCAAGCAGTCCAGCAAGAGTTCTATCCGCGTTCAATCGGCGAGCGCGCTGCGGAGCTCGGTGGCTGGGTACGCGTGCGACGCGGCGCGGGCGATCGTACCGTCGTCGCAGTCGAGCTTCCTCTCCAAGAGGTCGGTAAATGAACTCCACGGCTGCCATTACTGTTCTCCTTGTCGATGATCACCGCAGCGTGCTGTGGGGGCTTGGCAGATTGATCGAGAGCGCTGGTCCGCAGATGAAACTTGCCGACAGCGTGACTTGCGCGCGCGACGCCCTTGCCGCGATGGAAAAGCACGCGCCGGATGTCGTACTGCTGGATCTGGACCTCGGCGAGGGAAGCGGGCTCGATCTCATTTCGCAAGTCTGCGCCGATTCGCAAGTTCTCATCTTTACCGGATCGCGCGACGTGGAAATGCACCAGCGCGCGATGCTGGCTGGTGCTCGCGGCATACTGCACAAAGCGGAGCCCGCTGAGGTGATTCTCAAGGCCATCACCCGCGTGCACGCCGGCGAGCCGTGGCTGGACCGTGGCTCGCTCGGCAGGCTGCTCGACGCGTTCGGCCGGCATGGAACCGACGCCGAGACCCCGGCGCATTCGACGCTGACTGCGGCGGAGCGCAAAGTAGTAGCGGCGGTGGTTCGCCATAAGGGCTTGCCCAACAAAGTGATCGCCGCTTCGCTGCATCTGAGCGAGCACACTCTGCGCAATCATCTCGCTTCCATCTACAGCAAACTCGACATTCACCGCCGCGTCGACCTCGTGCTCTACGGCATAGAGCACAAGCTCGGCACGCTGCCGTCCTAGTAGCGCCGTACCAGCTGCCGTAGTGACGTTGTGCCCTGCAAAAGGGCGCGACGGGCTCATTCCGTCTACGCGCCGGCCCGGTACCTTGCTGACATTCGCAGCACGACGACCGAGGCTTCCTTGGATAAACACGAACAACCAACGATCCGCGTGCTGCTCGTGGACGATCACGAACACGTTCTTTGGGGATTGAGCAAGTTGATCGAAGGAGAGAGGCCGCGAATGGTCGTTACAGGCACGGCGAAAACGATTGCACAGGCTTTGGCGGCGCTTGACGAGAAACAGCCGGACGTGGTCGTGCTGGACCTATTCCTTGGCAAGGAGAACAGCCTTGACCGGCTGCCCGCGCTCCGAGCGAGCGGCGCGGCGCTCGTCGTGCTGACCGGGGCGCGCGACACCGAGATCCATCGGCGCGCCCTGCAACGCGGGGCGCGAACGGTGGTGCTGAAAGAGGAGCCGGCCGAGGTGCTGTTGCACGAGATCGAGCGCGCGGCGGAGTGGCGCAATGCGCCGCCGGGAAACGCCGCGGGCCAACAGGACTGCCATTCGGCAGTACAAGCCCGTATTGCCGGGTTTATTTCCTCAACTACACGGAGGTGAAGTCATGAAAGCAGTTGCAATTGGTATCAAGCGGTTCCTGAAGGACGAAGAAGGCGTGTCGATGGTGGAGTACGGGCTGCTTGCCGCACTCATCGCGGTGGTCTGCATTGCTGCCGTTAGAGGTATCGGTATCAACCTCGACATCGTCTTTGACACGATCTGTAATGCACTTGACGCTGCCGTTCCCGGCGGTCAGGCCTGCTAACAGTCGGGTACAAGCGAATGGGGAGCTGGTGAGCTCGGCTCCCCATTTACCTAGATCCAAAAGAATCAAACCTGACTCATTTGCATAGGCAGCCATGCGGCGCACGCAGCAGGGAGTAAGTTCGATCGAATACGCACTGCTTGGTGCACTCATCGCGGTGGTCTGTGCCCTGACGGTCACGGCCGTCGGCGCGAACACGGCGGTTCTATACGAACTCGTCTGTGACCAGGTCGCCGGGGCGATTGGCCGCCCTGCCTGCTAGCAAAAGACAAGACATCAATGTCCTCCGAATTAATCGCGGTCCTGGATCTTCTCGAGATGTTGGCGCTCAGCCCGCGGACCGGCGTATTGATTTGCCTGCTGGCGATCGCTGCAGTAGGCGACGTTCGAACCGGACGAATCCCCAATTGGCTGGTCTTTGGCGGAGCGCTGTACGCCCTGGCTTACAACGCGCTTTATCCGGTCTATCCGCGCGATATGGGCCTTTTGGTTGCGCTCGGTGGTCTGGCCGTCGGCTTCGCCTCGTTGCTGCCTGGGTATCTGCTTCGTGTGCTCGGCGCGGGAGACGTCAAGCTTATGGCGATGGTTGGCGCGTTTCTTGGCACACGGGGTGCGGTGGAAGCCGTTCTTGCGTCGCTCATCGCGGGCGGTTTGCTCGCCCTCGCCTTAGCGGCCTATTCCGGTCGTCTAGTTCAGTTGTTGCGCAACGTCGCGATGGTGTTCCGCGGCACCCTGCTAGGAGTCAGTACCGGCGTGGGCGGGCTCGCCTTGCAGGGCGGCACCTCGGCGGGAAGGATGCCCTATGGCGTAGCTATAGCTGCAGGAACGATCGGCCACTTGACGCTCGACCAACTCGGATTGATCTAGGACAAATGACCATACATCTAGGGCAAATGACCACTCAGCGAATGACGCAGCCGGTCGCGATCGAAGAGTACAAGTCGCCGCTGCCCAATAGCCCGCAGCGGGTTGAAGACACCGGCCTCGACTTTTCCTTCCTCGTCGAGCTGCTGGCGAAAATTCTTTACGTGCGCGGGCAGTTGCGCCTTCCCGAGCTGGCGACACACGCCAAGCTTTCCATAGCGGTTCTCGAGGCGTTGCTGAGCTTCATGCGCAGCGAACGTTTATGTGAAATGGTCCGCCAAGGCGAGACGGACGGCACCATGGCGTACACCCTCACCGATCTCGGCCGCGCGCGGGCCAACGATTTCCTAGAGCGCTGCCAGTACGCGGGCCCGGCACCCGTAAGCCTCGGCGCGTACGTCAAGCAGGTCGCACAGCAGTCGGTTTTGGAGATGGGAGTCACCCGCGAGCTGCTGCAGAGCGCCTTCGAGGACATCATCATCAGGCGGGAGCACCTCGATCAGTTCGGCGCCGCCATGAACTCCGGTCGCCCGATCCTGGTCTACGGCCCGGCCGGCAGCGGCAAAACCTACATTTCCGAGCGGCTCGTCGGCCTGCTTTCCGGGAACGTCGCCATTCCGCATGCCATCGAGGTCGGCAACGAGGTGATCCAGGTATTCGACTGGATGGTCCACCAGCCGGTCGCCTGCGATGACTCCCGGCGGAGCGTGCTGGATCGTGGCCGCAAGCACGACGGCCGTTGGGTGCTGTGCCGGCGCCCCGTTGTCCTCACTGGCGCGGAGCTCACCCTGCCGATGGTCGACCTTCAATTCGACCGCAAGTCGCGCTTCTACCAGGCGCCGCCGCAGATGAAGGCCAATAATGGCTTGTTCATCGTCGACGACCTCGGCCGGCAGCTCGTATCGCCGCAGGACCTTATGAACCGCTGGATCGTGCCGCTCGACCGGCACGTCGACTACTTCGCGCTACACACCGGCCAGAAGTTCCAGGTGCCGTTCGATGTGATCGTCGTGTTCTCCTCCAACCTCCAGCCTTCGAAGCTCGCCGACGAAGCGTTCCTGCGGCGCCTGGGCTACAAGATCTTTGTCGGTCCGCTCCCCGAATCCGACTACCGCGAAATCTTCATGAGTGTTTGCGCGGATAACGGCATTCCGTTCGACGAGGAGGGATACCGCTACGTCGTGAAGGACCTGCACGCCCGCAACGACAAGCCGCTGCTTGCCTGCCTGCCGCGCGACATCCTTTGCCAACTGCGCGACTTCTCGCGCTTCAATGGCCGCGAGCCCACGCTCTCCGAGGAGCTGCTCCAC
>Ga0075430_100005186_pt1 | contig 10977 bp, 8 predicted proteins | sample RhiMetdeltSRZDD4_FD_75294 | JGI IMG/M metagenome (GOLD analysis project Ga0075430, IMG submission 75294) | Populus rhizosphere microbial communities from Tennessee, USA - Rhizosphere MetaG P. deltoides SRZDD4 | ecosystem: Host-associated > Plants > Roots > Rhizosphere > Soil | place: USA... | reverse complement strand
CGGGCAGCCCCATTGCAGATTGCCCATGTTGCAGCCGGGCTTGCCGAGGCCCTGCATCGCCGAGAGGCACACCATCACGCGCGCCCACTGGATGCCGGTCTGGTTGCGGCAGGCGCCGCCATGGCCGTTGCCCCAGCCGCCGGGCGCGAGATAGACGCGCTTGCGGCCCCACTCGCGCGCCAGCGCGCGCACGTCCTTGGCCGGGACGCCGGTTTCCTTCTCCTGCCATTCCGGCGTCTTCGGGATGCCGTCCTCGACACCGAGCAGGTAGTCCTTCCACTTGTCGAAGCCGATGGTGTGGGTCTCGACGTATTCCTTGTGATAGAGGCCCTCCTTCGCCCAAACATAGGCGATGGCCATCGCCATCGCGACCGACGTCGTCGGCCTCGGCGCAAACCACTTGCCCGGCAGGAATTGCGCGGTGGCGTTGAAGTAAGGGTCGATGTGCACGACCTTGATGGCGAGCTTCGGATCCTTCAGCCACTGCCGGCGCACGGTGCCTTCCTGTGCGCCGTAGGAGCCTGAGGTCGATTCCGGATCGGCTGCCCACGACACGATCATGTCGCAGTTCTGCAGGCAGTCTTCGACGGTGCCGTAGGTCTCCGACTGGCCGACGCGCAGCGTGTGGCCCCAGTGATGTACCGCGCCCCAGTACCAGCCTTCCCAGCTGTCGGGATTGTGGTGCACGCGGGTCATGCCGATCGCATTGGCGAAGCGGAACAGCGCCGAGAGGTAGTAGCCGACATTGCCCCAGGTGTGGTGCGAGCCATGCGACACCGCGATCGCGCCGGGACCGTGCTCGCGCTTCTGGCGCTTGATCTCGTCGGTGACGATCTTGATCGCCTCTTCCCAGGAGATACGCACGTAGCCGGACTTGCCGCGGTTCTGCGGATTGCGCTCGCCGTTCGGATCGAAGTCGACCCGCTTCATCGGATAGAGCAGGCGGTCGGGCGAATAGATGATCGACTTCGCATTTTGACCATGAGGCGCAAGAGTCGTCTTGCGCGGTGGCGTGAGCTTCACGCCCCTGGCCTCGATGGTCCACGACGCGCCGTCGTCGTCGGCGAGGTCGATCGGCGTCATGCGGATGATCTTGCCGTCCTTGACGTAGATGAAGACCGGCCCGCCATTGGTCATGTTGCAGTAGCGCATGGAGCCGTCGGCCATGCGGGTGCCGACCTTGAGGCCCGCCGTCTGGCTCATCATCACGGTCTGCGCGAACCAGTTGGTGAGGTCTTCCGGCCCGTCGACCGAAAGCACGAAGTCCTTCTGGGCGTTGATCTGCCGCAGCCAGTTGATCGGCGGCATCAAGAGGCCCGCGCCGATGGTGGCGTTTTTGAACATCAGCTTGCAGTCGGGGGCCGGATGCAGTCCGGCGCCGGAACGGATGTTGCCGTCCTTGAACTCGAACCAGCGGCCGCATTCCTCGTCGCGCGCCATGATCTGGGCGGTGAAGTTGCGTTCCCGCAGCCGCTTGCGGAACGACGCGTACCGGGCGCGCTGGATTTTCAGCATCGCCGAAAGGCCGAACAGGATCAGCGAAAGCTTGATAGTGGCAAAGGTCATGGCGTCCTCCCTGGGACTCCGTTGGCTTATTGACGTGCGATCTTGACGCGGGCCGGGCTTGGCTGACTGGTGCCCGATCCCTTGGACATGATGTGTTCGATCTCGCGGGCGCCCGCCGCGGTGAGCGGTTTCAGCCGCTCGATCAGCGCTTCGTCGGCGCGGGCCTCCGGTAGCGCGAAGCTCAGGCTTCCGAGCACCGCGTGGTCGCGGTCGAAGATCGGCGCCCCGATGCCGACACGGCCGGGATCGATCTCGCCGTGGGTGACGCAGACGCCGGCTCGCCGCAGCACCGCGAGCGCGTTGCGGAAATCGTCGGCATTCTTGCCGAGGCCGGCGGAGGTGATCTCGGCGGCGTCGTGCGCGAACAAGGATTTCAGCGTGCGCGTCGGCAGGTGCGCGAGGATGATCTTGGCGGTGGCGCCGCGATAGAGCGGCATCAGCCGGCCGCGCTCGTAGCTGACCGGCGGCTGCGGGCCGCGCCCCATCACCTGGTGCACGCACATCACGCGGTCGTGGAACAGCCGGCAGAGCAGCACGGTCGAGCCTTCGGCCGCGTGCTGGATCAGGTCGACCATCACCGCGCGCGCCGCGATCAGCATCGGGTCGGTGGCCTGGAGCTGCCGGTCCATCTGGATGATGGCGGGGCCGAGCGTGTAGCCGGCGCCGGCGACCGGGCTGATCAGGCCTGAGCCGGTGAGCTGCTTGAAGTAGCGATAGGCGGTGGTGGCGGAGACGGCGAGCCGTTCCGCCGCTTCATCGACGGTCCATTGCGGGCGTTCGATCGTGAACAGCGCCAGCGCCGCCAACAGGCGGTCGCCGCTGCCTTTCGGTTTGTGCTCGCTCGACGCGCCCATGCGCCGCTCACCCTGGAAATGGCACCTTGGAAATTGTCCAGCTAACCAAGCCAGAAGACGGGGCGCCCGTCCAGTCCGATTTCACAAATTCTCACCATATGAAAAAAGCGTAGCCCCCCCCCCCCGCCGCCCGGGGTCAGGGCCCGCCGCGGACATAGGCCCAGAGCAAATCCACGTCGGCATCGCCGATGCGGCCACCGAATGCGGGCATGGCGCTGCCCTTGCCGTCGAGCACGGAGCGGCGGAAGCGGGTGGGATCGTCCTTGGGAAACTTGCGCAGGTCGAACACCACGAGGCCGGGGCTGACCATGTCGCGGCCGTGGCAGGTCTCGCAATTGTCCTCGTAGACCTCGCGGCCTTGGTCGATCTGCTCGGGGGTGGGGGCGGCTTCCGCGTGGGCCTCGAATGCGAGAGCGCAGGCGAGAAGGAGGATGCTCAGGAAGACGCATGGCCGGAACAGCTTCCGGCCACGGGCGACACGCTCGCTGTTCATGCAAATTCTCACCACGTCATGGCCGGGCATCGCCCGTTGAAGACGGGCGTGAACGCCCTAAGGTCCCGGCCATCCACGCCTTAATCTGGTCCGCAAAGGAAGACGTGGATGCCCGCCTTCGCGGGCATGACGGCGGAGAGATTGCGACCAAGTATCACACCCTTCTGGTGCGCAGGCCCGCGATCTGGATCGGCGGGACCCACGGCTTCTCCGCCCAGCCGATGCCTTTGCGGGCGACCTGGACGTCGAGCAGGTAGGGCTTGCCTTCGACCGTGTGCTTGCGGGCGCGCACGAGCGCCTCGCGCAACTGCGCCGGATTGTGCACGACCTCGCCGTCGACGCCAAAGCCTTTGGCGATCGCCGCCATGTCCATGTCCGGGCTGCCGAGATAGTCGTGATAGTACTGGCCCGTCTCCACCATGCGCCCGCTCGGAACCAGGCTGATCGCGCGGCTGTGCGGCCCGCTATAGGCGTGGTTGTTGTAGACCACGGTGATGACCGGCAGCTCCAGCCGCGCCATGTTCCACAGCGCGGTCGGGCCGAAGATGAACGAGCCGTCGCCGACCAGGCAGATCACCTGCTGGTTCGGCCGCGCGAGCTTCACGCCCGCTGCCGTTCCGACGCCGGAGCCGAGATGGGCGCCGTAATAGAAGAACAACTCGCGGCCGCCGATCGGGTTGAATCCGAAGCCGTGTAGCGACACCGAGCCGGCCTCGTGCACGATGATGGCGTCGGGATCGGCGAAGCGCGAGATTTCGTGGGTCAGCCGGTCGGCGATGATCGGCGCCTGATCCCAGTCCGGGCTGTTGACGATGCCGGCGCGCAACGCCCGCATCTGCGTGGTGACCTTCTTCACCTCTTCGGCACGCTCCGCGAATTTCTGCTTGAGCGCCGGCGTGACCAGTTGCTCGACCGCCGCGATCAGGTCATCGAGGCCGTAGCCGACGTCGGCGACCAGCGGCACCTCCGTGAGCATGACATTGCCCATGCTCCAGTGGTCGATCCGCATATCGATGAACTTCTTGTTGCGCGGAACGATCGGCGCCGGGCTGTTGTGCTGCAGCTTGTTGCCGACATTGATGACGACATCGGCGTCCTTCGGCCAGGTGATCGAGTTCAGCGTGCCGGCCGGCAGATTGCCGACCCACAGCGGATGCGGCTCCGGGAAATTGGCGTAAAGCTGCCGCGCCTGTGTGACCGGCATGCCAAGCAGCTCGGCGAGCTTCACCGCCTTCGGCGCCGCCTTGGCCTTGTAGATCTCGTCGCCGACGATCATCAGCGGCATCTTAGCTTCGACCAGAAGCTTGGCCGCGCGCTCGACCTCCTGCGGATTGGGCCGCACCCGCATGCGCGGGTCGATCTGGTTTTGCGCCACGATGTCGGCGCGGATGCGAGTCTGATTGTAGTCCTTGTGCCACGAGATGTAGGACGGCCCATATGGCGGGGTCCACGACGCCTTGAACGCACGGCGGACCGTTTCCGGGATCATGTCGGCGCGGCGCGCCAGCCAGGTGTGCTTGGTGAACGGCTGGACGATCTGCTCCTGATTGGCGACTTCCTCAAAGCCGTCGCGGCCCGCGCTGCCGGTCTGGTCGGAGCGGTAGGAGTAGACCACCAGCGGGGTCTGTTCCTTGAACGCGTTGATCATCTGACCGATGGCGTTCGCCATCCCGACCACCGCAGCCTGCATCACGATCGCCGGCTCGCCCGACGCCTTGATGTAGCCGGCGGCCATTGCGGCGCCGGGACCTTCGTGCGGCGTCAGGATGTATTTGAGCTCCGGCCGGTCGACGAGGGCGTCATAGAACGGCGCGTCCTCGCTGGCGGAATTGCCGAACACGTATTTCACGCCTGACGCGATGAGCTGGTCGGCGAAGGCAGAGCCGCCGGTGCCCTGCACGGCCCGGACCGCGGCGGTGGTGGCCTGTCCCGCAGTTGCGGGCGCCGCGGCGGTTGCCGCCGCCGCACCGGCCGGCGGTGTCGGCGCCGGCCCAGTCTGCGCAACGCTGACGGAGCTGACCGACGCCAGCACGCCCTGCGCGGCGGTGACCGTGATGCCGGCCTTGGTGAGGGTGCCGACGAACTTGCGGCGGGACATTTCCTTGTTCAGATATTTGACCACCAGCTCGCGCATCTTGGTCTCCCTATGAATGTGAGTTCGTTTCAAACCCCGCGATCGTCAGGTCGCGGGTGCTCACTTGATCGTTACGACTTGGTTGCTACTGCTTGGCTCGCTCGGGCGGCTTGGCGTTGGGTCCGAAATCGGTGCCGAGATAGTCGGCCATCACTTTGATTTCTTCGGTGGTCCAGACCCCGCCACGGCCGACCATGCGGTAGAGCGCGGCTTCCCACCAACGCGCATCCTGACGGGCATCACGCCACATCGAATCGGTATGGCACTGGAAACATTTCGAACGCAGCAGCTCGAGGCCGGGATGCTTGGCTGGTTCCTTGGCTGATTCCTGGGTTTGCTCGGCGCTTGCTGGTGCGATCAGGAACAGCGTTGATGCGCACGCCAGCGCAAACGCAAAACAAGCCCTGCGGACTTTGGACATTGCCGACCTCCCCAAACTTTTGTTGTCGTGCCGGCTCGATCGAGCGAACCGGTTGGCGGCAATGTTAGTCGAGCGTTCGGCGGTGCGCCAGTGGTCGGCGGAGCGATGGCAGCGCGCTACCGGCGGTGCAACACGATCAACGCATCGAGCGCCATGCCGCCCTGTGGCAATGCTACGAACGGATTGACGTCGACGGACTCGATCACATCGGCCAGGTCGACGGCCAGACGCCCCAGCCCGAGCAGCGCGTTCACCACCGCTGCCTCGTCGCGCGCCGCGCTGCCGCGATAGCCGCGGATCAGCCGTCCGGCCTGCGTGCGCGCCAGCAGGTCGAGCGCCTTGTCGCGGCTCACCGGTGGCGCACAGAAGGCGACGTCCTTCATCAATTCGAGCAGCACGCCGCCCGCGCCGGCCATGACGATCAGGCCCATCTCGCGGTCGCGATGCAGCCCGAGCACCAGTTCGAGCCCGCCGGTGACGAACGGGGCGACCAGCATCCCGTCGAGCCTCTGATCGCCCAGCTTCGCGGACATTTTCTCATAGGCCGTGCGCAGCCGATCGGGCGACGCAAGATCGAGTGCGACGGCGCCGGCATCCGACTTGTGCGTCAGCGTTTGCGATACCGCCTTGAGCACGACCGGATAGCCGATGCGGCCGGCGGCGGCGAGCGCACCGTCGAGCGAGGTCGCCAGCTCTTCGCTCGGTGTCGCGATGCCGTAGGCGCGCAGCACCTCTTTCGACTCGAATTCGTTGAGCGCGGTGGCCTCGTTGCCGGCGCGGCGTCGCAAGCGCTCGATCAGCGCGGATTGCTCCGCGGTGGGAGTGGACTTCGCGCCGTCGGCGCTGCGCGCCAGCCGCTCCATCTCATTGCGGCGCGCCACCGCCGCGATCGCGCGCAACGCCTTGTTCGCCTCCTGGAGGAAAGAGACGTGCGGCGCCTCGGCGCGTAACGCGCGGCTGAAGTCGGTATGGCCGTGCGAGGCCGGCGCGCAGAATGCGATCGGCTTCTTCGCGCGGGTGGCGACGTAGTCCTCCAGCAGGCGGACGTAATCCTCGGAGCGGCCGGTTCCGGCGTCGCGCGGGATCTGCTCCTGCACCAGCACGATGTCGACGTTCGGGTCGGCCTGCATGGCGTCGATCGAATTGATGTAGTTGTCTGCACTGGTCAGCACGCCATAGCCGCCGTCGGTCGGATTTCCCACCAGCGAGCCGACGCCGAGAATCTCATTGAGCTTCCCTGTCGTCGCCGCCTCCAACGGGCGGAAATGCAAGCCGTTTCTCTCGGCGCCGTCGAGCAGCAGCCCGCGGAATGCGCCCGACAATGTGATGGCGCCCAGATTGCGTCCGCGAGGTGCGCCGGTATAGGCGAGCAGCTCGGTCAGCTCCACGACATCGTCGAGCGTATCGGCGCGAACCACGCCGGCCTCACCGGCCACCGCATCGAATGCTTCGATTGAGCCCGCGAGGGAGCCGGTGTGCGCCAGCGCTGCTTCCCGGCCGCCTTCCGACTGGCCGAGCTTGAGCGCAACGATGTGCTTGCCGGCGGCGCGCGCCATGCGGCAAGCCGCCTTGAACGTCTCGAGGTTGGACACGGCCTCGACATAGATCACGATCACCTTCAGCTGCGGCTGGTCGGCGAAGAAGGCAATGTAGTCGCCGACCGACAGGCCGGCCTCGTTGCCGCTGGTGATGAGATATTCCGCGACGATGCCGCGCTCATTCAACGCACCGTTTGCGAACAGCATCATGCCGCCGCTCTGCCCCACCATCGCGACTGGTCCTTCCTTCACCGTCAGCATGCGATTTTCGGGGAAGGTGACAAAGCGGGCTCTCGCGCAGACATTGCCCATGCAGTTCGGGCCCGACACCGCGAGGCCGGTTTCCGCGATCACCGCGGCGAGTTCGCGTCCCAGATCAGCGGCTTCGGTATCGTAGGCCTCGCCGAAGCCAGCCGAAAACACCGTGGCGCTGCGCGCGCCGGCTGCCGCGCCTGCGCGCAGCGCAGCCACGACGCCGGTCGCCGGCACCAGCACGACCAGATGATCAGGCGGCTCCGGCAGCGATTTGAAATCGGGATAGCAGGGCTTGTCCCAGATCTCGGCGCGACCCGGATTGATCGGGTAGACCGGACCGGGGAATTCATACTTGTGAAGATTGCGCCAGACCCGCGCGGCCCAGCTTCCCGGCCGATCGCTGGCGCCGACCAGGACGGCGTTACGCGGCGATACGAGCGCTTCGACTTTCTTCTTGGATGCTTCGAGGTCCACGGGGCAGCTCACTCCGGATACCAGCTCGGTTTACGCTTCTCGCGAAACGCCGCGATGCCTTCCTGTGCCTCCGCCGACGCCGGGTCGTGCGGTTCCGGCGCCTGCGCCAGGATCTCGTCGAGACTGGGTGAGGCGAAGCGCGCGGCGGCGGCCTTGAGGGCGCTGGTGGCGTGCGGCGCGCTGAGCAGCAGCGCGTCGGTGATCTGCGCCAGCGTCGCGTCGAGCGTCATCGGCTCGCACAGCTCGTGGATCAGACCCAGCCGCAACGCGTCGGCCGCGGCGATGCGTTCGCCGGAGAGCCCGTAACGCCGGAATGCGCGGTGCCCGATGGCGCGGATCATGTACGCCATGATGCCGAATGGCGACATGCCGACCCGCAACTCCGGAACCGAGAAGAACGCCGCGCGGGTGGCGATCGCAACATCGCAGCAGATGACGAACCCGGCGCCGCCGCCGATCGCCCCGCCTTCGACCACGGCGACGGTGGGCTTCGGCAATCCGTCGAGAATCGCGAGCACGTCGCGCACCGCATATTTGGCGGGCTGGGGCGGCTCGCCCGATCCTCGTGACGCAAGATCAGCGCCGGTGCAGAAATGCTTTCCGGCGCCGCGCAGGACCACGATCCGCACGCGCTCGTCCGCGCCCAGCGCCTTGAGCTGGTCACCCAGCTCGTCGAGCATGGTCTGGTCGAACGCGTTGCCGCGCTCCGGCCGGTTGAGCGTCACGGTGGCGATCCGCCGGGGTGAAACATCGATCGAAATCGTCTGCAGCGTCACAGTCATCCCCTTGCCGCCTTCGTCGCTTCATCGCGTGCGGCGCTTGCGCGCTACGCCCGCCCACCTATGATCCACCCCGATCAAAGCAGAACCGGGCTCATCGAGACAATGCGTCTTGGTCTTTTCATGATGCCGCTGCATCCGCCGACGCGGGCGCTGAGCGGCTATATGGCGGAAACCGCCGAGAAGGTGCTTCTGGCCGAGCGGCTCGGCTTCGACGAGGTCTTTGTCGGCGAGCATTTCTCGGCCACCACGGAGCCGATCCCGTCGCCATTGATGTTCATGGCGAGCCTCATTGCGCAGACCAGCCGCATCACCTTCGGCACCGGCGTGATCAACCTGCCGAACCGGCATCCCGCGGTGATCGCCGCCGAGGTCGCGCAGTTCGATCACATGAGCCAAGGGCGGTTCCTGTTCGGCATCGGTACCGGCAGCCTGCCGTCCGACTACGAGCTGTTTGATGTGGCCGACGTCGAGAAGCGCAACCGCATGCTGCTCGAGTCGATGGACATCATCACGCGCATCTGGGCGCAGGACCCGCCCTACGAATTCGACGGCGAGTTCTGGAAGTTCGGCATCCGCAAGGCGATCAACCGCGAGCTCGGCATCGGCTTCATGCCGAAGCCTTTGCGCCCGGGCGGGCCGCCGGTGGTGGTCGCGGTGTCGAGCCCGAATTCGTCGACCGTGCGCGTCGCCGCGCAGCGTGGCTGGGGTCCGATCTCCAGTCCGTTGTCGACGCAGGATGTGGTCGCGGGCCATTGGGACAGCTATTCGGCGTCCGCGGTCGCTGCCGGCCGCGTGCCGCGTGGCGACGACTGGCGCGTTGCGTCCTACGTCCTGGTCGCGGGCTCGGACGCCGAGGCACGCGAGCGCGTATACGCGCCGGACAGCGCCTATCGCTACACTTTCGGCTATCTCTACGAGGTGCTCAAGCGCTCGGGCCGCCTCGCCAATCTCAAGCCGCGTCCCGACATGCGCGACGAAGACCTGACCGTCGATGCGATCATCGAGGGCCGCGTGCTGTACGGCTCGCCGGAGACCGTCGCATCACGCCTGATCGCGTTCCGCGACCGCGTCGGGCCGTTCGGCACGTTGCTGGTGACCGGCGTCGACTGGGGCGGCCGCAACGCCGCCTGGGGACGCGAGTCGATGCGCCGGCTGGCCGAGGAGGTGATGCCGGCCGTGCGCCACCACGCGGCCGCGCAGGCGGCGGAGTAGTTGCGCAGCAACCTGAACGGGTTTCTCTCCGCCCTCACCCTGAGGAGGCGCGAAGCGCCGTCTCGAAGGGCGAGGGCGGCCCGGGTCAGGGCCCGCGTCGTCGTGCAAGGATTTTGAGTTGATCAAAGTCGCCGCGAATGAGCGCTTCCTTCTTCGCCCGTGACCAGCCTTTGACCTGACGCTCGGCTGCGATGGCGTCGGCAATCCGATCAAACCACTGCGAGAACGCCAGCGTCACAGGACGACGCGTTTCCGTATAGCCGCCGTAGCTGCCGGAGTTGTGCTCGGCAATGCGTTGTTCGAGGCCGGCGCGAGCTGTGCCGATGTAGTAGCTCCCGTCGGAGCAACATACGATGTACAAGAAGGCACCATCGTTCACGGGCCGACCCATCCTTCGAGACGCGCACTGCGTGCGCTCCTCAGGATGAGGTCGGATTTGCGATCTCGCAAGTTGTTACTAGTTCACAACATCGACGGCAGCACGCGGTCGGGCGGCTTGTGGCCGTCGAGGAACGTGCGGATGTTGACGATCACCCGCTCGCCCATATCGACGCGGCCTTCCAGCGTCGCGGAGCCGAGATGCGGCAGCAGCACCACCTTGCCGGCGCGCGCGAGCCGCACCAGCTTCGGCGAAACCGCGGGCTCGTGCTCGAACACGTCGAGGCCGGCGCCGGCGATGTCGCCGTCGGTGATCAGCTTCACCAGCGCGTTCTCGTCGATCACCTCGCCGCGCGCGGTGTTCACGATATACGCCTCCGGCCGCATCACCTTGAGCCGGCGCGCCGACAGCAGGTGATAGGTCGCCGGCGTGTGCGGGCAGTTGACCGAGATGATGTCCATGCGCGCGAGCATCTGGTCGAGGCTCTCCCAATAAGTGGCCGAGAGCTCCTCCTCGATGTGCGCCGCGACGCGGCGGCGGTTGTGGTAGTGGATCTGCAGGCCGAAGGCGCGGGCGCGGCGCGCCACCGCCTGGCCGATGCGGCCCATGCCGATGATGCCGAGCCGCTTGCCCCAGATGCGGTGGCCGAGCATCCAGGTCGGCGACCATCCGGTCCATTTGCGATCGTTGGTGAGCACGTTGGCGCCCTCGGCCAGCCGCCGCGGCACCATCAGGATCAGCGCCATGGTCATGTCGGCGGTGTCCTCGGTGAGGACGTTCGGCGTATTGGTCACGGTGATGCCGCGCTCGACCGCGCCGGTGACGTCGATATTGTCGACGCCGTTGCCGAAATTCGCGATCAGCTTGAG
>Ga0075430_100005182_pt1 | contig 10978 bp, 4 predicted proteins | sample RhiMetdeltSRZDD4_FD_75294 | JGI IMG/M metagenome (GOLD analysis project Ga0075430, IMG submission 75294) | Populus rhizosphere microbial communities from Tennessee, USA - Rhizosphere MetaG P. deltoides SRZDD4 | ecosystem: Host-associated > Plants > Roots > Rhizosphere > Soil | place: USA... | reverse complement strand
GCGGGTTCTGCGCATTGCGCTGCGGATCATTCGCGCTGCCGCCGTCGCCCATCCCGATATAGAGGAACCCGTCGGGACCGAATTGCAATTGGCCGCCATTGTGATTGCTGAACGGCTGCGCGATCGTGAGCAGGATCTGTTCGGAGGCCGCGTCGGCGGTGTCCGCACCCGGGCCCGTCATGCGGAAGCGAGAGATGGTTGTCGTGCCACTGCGGTTGGTGTAATTCAGATAGAAATACTGCTTCGCTCCGAAATCGGGCGGGAAGGCCAGTCCCAGCAACCCGCGTTCATCGCCGCCCGCACTGATTCGCGTCACACGGTCAGTAATGTCGAGCGCCAATTGCGGTGTTGCACCTCCTCCACGAACGACACGGATCGTGCCTGCCTGTTCCAGCACGAAGAAACGTCCTAATCCATCGTCCGGTTGCTGGATATCGGTTGGCCGTGTAAGTCCCGTGGCCACTTCCGCCAGCCTCACCTCCTGGGCCGCCGCGACACCCGCCAACGCCCAGACACAAACCCACCGCGCGTTACGCATACAGGAGGATAGATGGCCGGCGCTGTGATAAGTTACACGTTTCGCCCATGCGCTACCATTTGTCACTCTTTCTTCTCCTGACTCTTCCCGCCTTCTCGCAAAACGTGAAACCGGTCCCACCACCCGGCATTGAAATTCCCGCGGCCGACCGAAAATCGCTTGAGGCGGGACTCGCCCGGTTGCACGCGAAGATCGCCGCGCTCCCCCCGTCGCCTCTTGTGGCCGACGTGCGCATCTTTCATGACGCCGTTTACTACGCACTCGCCTACAACGGCTTCCTAAAGGAGGACGAAGTCTTCAAGGCGCGCGAACTCCTGTTTAAAGGGGAGCAACGGGCCGCCGCTCTGGCAAGTGGCGATGCTCCGTGGACGCGTCAAACCGGTCTCGTCGTGCGCGGTTACGAATCGAAAATCGACGGCAGCACGCAGCCATATGGCCTCGTGATTCCCGAAAACTGGTCGTCCGCCGTACCGCACAAGTGGCGCCTCGACGTGTGGTTCGCCGGCCGCTCGGAAACACGCACGGAAGTCAATTTCCTCTGGGAGCGCGAACGCAACGCCGGCCAGTTTACGCCTCCGGACACCATCGTCATTCACCCCTATGGACGCTATTGCAACGCCAATAAGTTTGCCGGCGAAGTGGATTTGTTCGAGGCCATTGCCGATGCCCAGAAGAAATACCGCATCGACGCGAATCGTATCGCCGTGCGCGGTTTTTCGATGGGTGGCGCGGCCACATGGCACATCGCAACGCATCACGCCGGACGCTGGGCAGCCGCGGCCCCGGGCGCGGGTTTCGCCGAGACCGCCGAGTACACCGGGGTCATGCGGCGCGACGGGCCCAAGCCACCTTGGTATGAACAGCGTTTGTGGCGTCTATATGACGCCACCGTCTACGCAACCAACCTCTACAACTTGCCCATTGTCGCCTACTCGGGCGAGATCGACCGGCAGAAGCAAGCCGCCGACATCATGGCTTCCTATATGGCGAAGGAAGGCATGACGCTCACTCATATTATTGGTCCCAAGACCGAGCACCGCTATCATCCCGACGCAATTCCGGAGATCAACCGGCGGATCGATTCCATCATGGCGCGCGGCCGCGAAGACTACCCAACGACCATTCGCTTCGCCACCTTCACTCTGCGCTACAACCGAATGAAGTGGGTCGTGGTCGACGCGTTGGACCGGCATTGGGAACCGGCGCGAGTCGACGCCAATGTTACGGGCGCGCATGCGCTCGAGTTGAAAACTGCTAACGTCGCCGCGCTCACGCTCGACTTTGCAGCGGGTAGAAGTCTGCTCGACGAAGGCGAAGCGCGCATCACGATCGACGGCCAAACTGTCACCCTGCCCGGTCCCGATTCGGACCGCTCCTGGCAGCCGACGCTCATCAAGTCCGCGGGCAAGTGGAGCGCAGGTGCGCTCGCTCGAAACGAGCTTCGCAAACGGCACGGATTGCAAGGTCCCATAGACGACGCGTTCTGGAACCGCTTCATCATGGTCAAGCCTACCGGTACCAGCGCGAACGCCACGCTCAACACCTGGGCCGACGCGGAAATGAAACGAGCCATCAAGGAATGGCGGGGACAGTTCCGCGGCGAAGCGATCACGAAGAATGACACCGAAATCACGGATGCCGATATCGCCTCGTCGAATCTCATCTTGTGGGGCGATCCACAAAGCAACAAGATTCTCGAACGTATCGCAGACAAGTTGCCCATGAAGTGGTCGAGCGGCGCGATCGCCATTGGCACGCAATCCTTTCCCACCGCCACACACGCGGCCATTCTCATCTATCCCAATCCACTCAATCCATCGAAATATGTCGTCCTCAATTCCGGACTCACCTTCCGCGAGGCACACTACTCCACGAACTCGCAGCAGACGCCAAAACTGCCCGACTACGCAGTGGTCGATCTCACCGCGCCGCCCGATACGCGCTCGCCCGGCAAGATCGCGCTCGCCGGCTTCTTCGGCGAACGTTGGGAACTCCTAGCCAATCATGGTCAATAACATGAATCGTCACTTTTCCATCCTCTTTTTCTTCGCGACAGCTCTATACGCGCAAACGTCGCGGCCCGTTCCGCCTCAGGGCATCGAGGTGCCCGCGGCCGATCAGAAGCAACTGGAAGCCGGACTCACGCGCCTTGCCGCGAAGATCGCTAAGTTACCTCCGTCGCCGCTCCTCGCCGACGTGCGCATCTTCCACGATGCGGTTCGCTATGCGCTCACCTATAACGAATTCCTCAAAGCCGAGGAGATATTCAAGGCGCGCGAACTGCTGACACAGGGCGAACAGCGAGCCGATGCGCTGGCGAAGGGTGATGCACCATGGACGCGCCAAACCGGGTTGGTCGTGCGTGGCTATGAGTCGAGGATCGATGGCAGCGCCCAACCATACGGACTCGTGATCCCCGAAAACTGGTCGCCCAAAGTTCCGCACAAATGGCGGCTCGACGCGTGGTTCCATGGGCGCTCGGAAACGCTCACGGAAGTGAATTTCCTATGGGACCGGCAACATCAAGCCGGACAGTTCCTGCCGCCCGACGCGATCGTCCTCCATCTCTACGGCCGCTATTGCAACGCGAACAAAATGGCCGGCGAGGTCGACCTCTTCGAAGCGATCGCCGACATGAAGAAGAAGTATCGCATCGATCCGAACCGGATCGCCGTCCGCGGGTTCTCAATGGGCGGCGCCGCGGCATGGCACATCGCAGCGCATCACGCCGGACGCTGGGCTGCCGCCGCACCGGGCGCTGGGTTTTCCGAAACAGCCGTCTTCCTCAACGTATTCCAGAACGAGAAGGTCGCGCCGCCATGGTGGGAGAAGAAATTGTGGCGCATGTATGACGCCACGGAATATGCCGCCAATCTCTACAATCTCCCCGTCGTCGCTTACTCGGGCGAGAAAGACCGTCAGAAGCAGGCTGCCGACATTATGGCAGAGTACATGGCGAAGGAGGGCCTAACGCTGACGCACATTATTGGCCCCGCCACGGGCCACAGCTATCACCCGGATTCCATCCCCGAAATCAATCGGCGCATGGACGCCATCATGGCGCGCGGCCGTGACCCTTACCCCAGGCAGATCCGCTTCACAACCTACACGCTACGCTACAACCGCATGAAGTGGGTCGTAGTGGATGCAATGGACAAGCATTGGGAGAAGGCTCGCGTTGATGCCAATGTCACCGGCGCGCACGGCATCGAGTTGAAGACTGAGAATGTCGCCGCACTGTCGCTCGACTTCGCCTCGGGCGCGAGCCCGCTTGCTCCTGGCGAAGCACGAATCTCCATCGATGGCCAAACCGTCGTCGTGCCCGGCCCTGAATCGGATCGTTCCTGGCATCCCATGCTCGTCAGGTCCGCGGGCAAGTGGAGCGCCGGTGCGCCGCAGGGCACGGAACTCCGCAAGCGACATGGGCTTCAAGGCCCCATCGACGATGCTTTCTGGAATCGCTTCATCATGGTGAAGCCCACCGGCACGGGAATGAACGCCGAGGTCTCGTCCTGGGCCGACGCGGAAATGAAGCATGCCATCAAGGAATGGCGCCGCCAGTTTCGGGGCGAGGCGATCGTGAAGAGCGACTCGGAGATCACCAACGCTGATATCGCCTCATCGAATCTTGTGTTGTGGGGCGATCCACAAAGCAACAAGGTTCTTGAGCGCATTGCCGGCAAGCTGCCCGTGAAGTGGACTCGCGACGCAATCACGGCAGGCTCCCAAACGTTCCCAGCCGCCACACACGCCGCGATCCTTATTTATCCGAATCCGCTGAATCCGAAGAAGTACGTCGTGCTCAATTCCGGCTTCACCTTCCGCGAGTACGACTACCTCAACAATGCGCGCCAGATTTCGAAACTCGGCGACTATGCCGTGGTGGAAACGACGACTCCGCCTGACGATCGTTACCCCGGAAAGATAGTGCTGGGAGGATTCTTCGGTGAGCGTTGGGAACTGCTCGCCCGCCACGGCCAGTAGGCCTTATTGTGCCTCCCCTTTGCCCGCATGGATCTCTTGCAGGCTCCACACACGAATGGGATCTTTTTGCAGCGACGCGACCGCTTGCGCCGCCGCGCGCGCGCCGCTCAATGTCGTGATGCACGGAACCCGGTAGAAGACCGCCGTGCGGCGGATGATCTTCTCGTCGCTGAAGGAGTGCGCACCGGTTGAAGTATAGATCACCAGTTGCGTGCCACCGCCTTTGATGAGATCGACGGCATTCGGCCGGCCTTCATTTACTTTGAAGACGGTCTTGACCTTCAATCCCGCCGCCAGGAATGCCGATGCAGTTCCACGGGTCGCGGCCAAATCGTATCCGAGTGAAGCAAACTGCCGCGCCAGTTCCACGGCATCGGCCTTGTGCTTATCGTTCACGCTGAAAAACACCGTTCCGTTGGCAGGCATCGGCGTACCGGCACTGAGCTGAGCCTTGGCGAACGCTTCGCCGAAGTTCTCGCCGACGCCCATCACCTCGCCGGTAGAACGCATTTCCGGCCCAAGCGCGGGATCGACGCCGGGAAATTTATTGAACGGGAATACCGGCGACTTCACGAAGAACTTGTCCACCGATAGCACGCCCGAAGTCTGTCCCAATGTGAGATGCGCGAGTTCCTTCAATTTCTTGCCGAGCATCAAGCCGACGGCCACCTTGGGCAAGGGCACGCCGGTGGCCTTGCTTACATACGGCACCGTGCGCGAGGCGCGCGGGTTCACCTCAAGAACAAAAACCTTGTTGTCCTTGATCGCATACTGCACGTTCATCAGCCCAATTACATTCAAGGAGCGGGCCAACTGCACCGTGTAGCTCTGAATCGTCTCCAACTCACGCTGCGCGATGCCATACGCCGGAAGCACACAGGAGCTGTCACCGGAATGTACGCCGGCCTCTTCGATGTGCTCCATGATTCCCGCGATCAGTACGTCCTCGCCATCGGAGAGACAGTCGACGTCCACTTCCACTGCGTCTTCGAGAAAGCGGTCGATCAGCACGGGACGATCCTGCGAGAAGACGACCGCCTCATGCATGTAGCGCCGCACGGACTCTTCGTCGTAGGCGATCACCATGGCGCGCCCGCCAAGCACGTAACTCGGACGAACAAGGACTGGGAAGCCAAGTCTGCGAGCGACGGCAAGTGCTTCGTCCACGCTCGTCGCCGTACCGTTGGGAGGCGAGGGAATTTGCAAATCATCGAGGAGTTTGCCAAACAACTTGCGATCTTCGGCAAGGTCGATCGATTCAGGGTCTGTCCCGATGATCGGCACACCAAGCCGCTTCAACGGCAGCGCGAGGTTCAACGGCGTCTGCCCGCCGAATTGCACGATCAGGCCATCAGGCTTCTCGGTGTCGGCAATGTTGAGGACCTCTTCGAGAGTGAGCGGCTCAAAATACAAACGATCGGATGTGTCGTAATCTGTCGACACAGTCTCGGGGTTGCAGTTAACCATGATCGACTCGACACCGAAATCCTGCAGCGCAAACGATGCGTGGCAGCAACAGTAGTCGAATTCGATTCCCTGCCCGATGCGATTGGGTCCGCTGCCCAAGATCATTACCTTTTTGCGGTCCACCGGCTCGGCTTCGCATTCGCTTTCGTAGCTGGAATAAAGGTAAGGAGTGAAGCTCTCAAATTCGGCTGCGCAAGTATCCACGCGATTGAAGATCGCCTTCGCGCCAAGCTCTTTTCGGCGTGCCCGTACTTCGCCGGGAGTCGTGCTCCACTGACCCGCCATCCACGAATCGGAGATACCCATGCGCTTTGCCCGCTTGAAATCGGCCGCGTCCATGGTTGCCAGCGACTTGGCTTTCAGTTCCTTTTCGTAGACCGTAATGTCTCGAAGCTGCGTCAGGAACCACGGATCCATTTTCGTTAACTCACGCACTTGCTCCACTGTCCAATCACGCTCGAAAGCGTATCGAATATAGCCCAGGCGCTCCGGCGTGGGCGTAATGAGCCGCTGCGGAATCAGGTGAGCCTCAAACTTGTCCGACGAATCGCGCTTGCCCGTCTCCAGGCTGCGAATGCCCTTGAGCATCGCCTGCTGGAACGTGCGGCCAATCGCCATCACTTCGCCCACCGATTTCATCTGCGTGCCCAGCACGGGTTCGGCCCCTGGGAACTTCTCGAACTGCCAGCGTGGAATTTTTACGACAACGTAGTCGAGCGTCGGCTCGAAGCATGCCGGCGTCTTGCGCGTAATATCGTTGGCGATCTCATCGAGGCGGTAACCGACAGCGAGACGCGCCGCGATCTTGGCGATCGGGAATCCGGTGGCCTTCGAAGCCAGCGCCGAACTGCGCGACACGCGCGGATTCATCTCGATGATGATCATGCGCCCGTTTTCCGGATTGATCGCAAACTGAACGTTCGATCCGCCGGTATCGACGCCAATCTCGCGCAGGCAGGCCAGAGCCGCGTCGCGCATCATTTGATACTCGCGGTCCGTGAGCGTCTGTGCGGGCGCGACGGTGATCGAGTCGCCCGTGTGTACGCCCATCGGATCGAAGTTCTCGATCGAACAGATGATGATGCAGTTATCGGCAAGATCGCGCATCACCTCGAGCTCGTATTCCTTCCAGCCCAAAACGCTTTCCTCGATCAGCGTCTCGCCCACGGGCGAAAGATCGATGCCGCGCTGGAGAATCTCTTCGCACTCCTCGCGGTTATAAGCGATACCGCCGCCGGAGCCGCCCAGCGTGAAGCTCGGCCGCAGAACCACGGGATAGCCGACTTTGTTGGCGAACTTCAGCCCATCCTCGACGTTGTTCACCAATTGCGACTGCGGCATATCGAGGCCGATCTTGCGCATCGCATCTTTGAACAGGAGCCTATCTTCGGCCTTCTTAATCGAATCGATCTTCGCGCCGAGCAGTTCGACTCCGTACTTATCGAGAATACCCGCCTCAGCCAGCGCCACGGACAGATTCAACCCGGTTTGCCCGCCCACCGTGGATAACAGCGCATCGGGACGTTCACGCCGGATAATCTCCTCTGCATAGGCAATGGTGATCGGCTCGATATAGGTGCCATCGGCCAGATCCGGATCGGTCATGATCGTCGCCGGATTGGAGTTGATGAGCACCACCTCATAGCCTTCGGCGCGCAGCGCCTTGCATGCCTGAGTGCCAGAATAATCGAATTCGCAGGCTTGGCCGATGACGATCGGGCCGCTGCCGATAATCAGTATTTTCTTCAGGTCGGTGCGCTTGGGCATCGTTTATTTGGATTTCTTCGAGAACTGGTCCATCATCGCCGCGAACTCGTCGAACAGGTAGTGGGAATCATGTGGGCCGGGCGAAGCCTCGGGATGATACTGCACGCAGAATACCGGTTCGTTCTTGTGGCGAAAGCCTTCCAGCGTGTGGTCGTTCAAATTCACATGCGTTTGCTCGACGCTGGAATCGGGAAGCGAATCCGGATCGACGCAAAAACCGTGATTCTGAGAAGTTATCTCAACCTTGTTCGTACGCTTGTTAAGAACAGGATGATTCGCTCCGCGATGTCCGAATTTGAGCTTGAAGGTCTTGCCGCCCAGCGCCAGCCCCAGAATCTGATGTCCAAGGCAGATGCCGAACACGGGCGTTTTGCCAATCAACTTGCGCACCTGTTCCGCCTGGTGCTGCAAAGGCTCAGGATCGCCGGGTCCGTTCGACAGGAAGACACCGTCTGGTTTCAGCGCCAACACGTCTTCGGCCTTGGTGAGCGCGGGAACAACGGTCACGTTCGCGCCGATGTGCACCAACCGCCGCAGGATATTGCGCTTGATTCCGAAGTCGTAAGCGACCACGTGGAAGCGCGGTTTGCCCGCTTCGCCTATGAGGTCGGATTCGGAGACGGGCGAGACGCCTTCGCTCCACTCGTATTGGTCCAACGTGGATACGCGCGTAGCCAGATCGAGACCGGCCATACTCGGAATCGCGCGCGCCTGCTCGACTAGCTTCACTGGATCTCCACCCGCGCCCGACAGCACGCCGCGCATCACGCCGCGCATTCGAAGCCGCCGCACCAATGCCCGCGTATCGATATCGCTTGCCACTGGCAGCCCATTCCTGCCGAGAAAGTGATTGGCCTCTTCCTCGCTGCGCCAGTTGCTGGCAAGTGGCGAGAAGTCGCGCACGACGAGACCTTCAATGAAAGGCTTCACCGATTCACAATCGTCCGGATTCGCTCCGTAGTTGCCTATCTGCGGGTTCGTGAGAACGACGATCTGGCCGGAGTAGGAAGGATCGGTGAATATTTCCTGATAGCCGGTGATGGAAGTATTGAAGACGACTTCGCCGCTCGTAACTGTAGGCGCACCAAAGGACCTGCCTTCGAAGACGGTTCCGTCCTCCAAGGCGAGGATCGACTGTTCCAATCCGTTGCTCCTCTGCTGGTGGGGAAGTGGTAATCTCCATTTCAACATGCCGCATTGGAATTCCGCAATTGCCCTCCTATTCGCTTGCGCCCCGGCGCATCTCCTCGCCCAGGCGACGTTCGACCTTACGCGCGCCCGGCCGCAGCCTGGACTGAACGTTTCGGCGCGCAATGGCGCGCTGGAAGTTCTGTGGGACGGCGAGGCAGGCCACCATCACCGCGCCGTGTTCACGATACGCGACGGGCGGCCGCTGCTGGCCGACCTGGCTACGCAAACGGCGGGGGGCGCCTGGAAAGTCCTCGGCGCAAACTTGCAGCCGGAATTCCGCGTGACAACGGGCCGGCGCCGCACCGGGCACGGGCTACCCGAGGACCAGCGGTGGCTGGTCTATTGGGATGCGCCGCTGCGGGTGCCGGGGGCAAAGACGGGAAACCCTGACCTGCCACGAAAGCCGGAAGAGGTTCGCCGATTCACAGCCACCTTCGCGTCCCGGCGCGCCGCCGTGGATTCCGATGGAACGCATCTCAACATCACTTTCGATGGACTGGAAATGGGTGTGTTTCGCGGCAGCTTGCGGTTCACGGTCTACAAGGGTTCGAGCCTCATGCGCCAGGAGGCCATCGCCACCACTCAGGAACCTTCCCTCGCCTACATCTATGAAGGCGGACTCGCCGGTTTTCCCATCGACGAATCGTCGCGCCTGCTGTGGAAAGACCTCGGCGGCAACATGCAGAACTTCTCGCTGGGCGGCGGCGTGAACGAGAAGCCCGCGCCGTTGCGGGCTCGCAACCGCATCGAAACGCTGGAGCGCGGAGGTGCGTCGATCAGCGTCTTTCCACCTCCGCATCAGTTCTTTTTCGCGCGGCAGTTGGAGATCAATCACGGCTTTGTGTGGTATCGCAAGGATGCCAACGGCGTAGCGCTCGGCGTGCGGCATAGCGAATCGCACGAAGGCTACAACCCAACGTGGATCGAGCAGGTTTGGGCGCTTTTCAATGCCCCGCCCGGCACCGAACAGCACATGGGCTTCTTCTGGCACCTCGCTCCCTTACCCGCTTCCATGGCCCGCGACGCTGCGATGCGCTACACACGCGACGATCGCTACGCACCCATCGACGGCTACAAGGCCATGGCAACGCACTTTCACACCGCGACAACCATGGGCCTGCTGCAATCCGGTTCGCTCGACAATCAGCCCGACTGGATTGCCCCCATGCGCGCGCTCGGTATCGACATTGCCATGATCTTCGACTTCCATGGCGACGGCCATCCGCTCGATCCGGGCGAAGTGCGCCTGCAGGAGTTGAGCGCCTACTACGAAGTGGCGCGCCGCCATTCCGACCGCGACTTCCTCATCCTGCCCGGCGAGGAAGCCAACGCCTACCTCGGTGGCCACTACAATATCGTCTTCCCCAAACCAGTCCTGTGGACGCACCGCCGTTCGCCCGGCGCGAGTTTCATCGAGCAGCATCCGAAGTTCGGCACCGTGTATCACACCGCAACGGCCGATGATGTCTTCGAGTTGATGAAGCGTGAGCAGGGTGTTGTGTGGCAGACACATCCGCGCACGAAAGGCTCCACGGGGTTTCCCGATGAAATTCGCGAAAAGGATTACTTCAAGCACGACCTCTTTCTCGGGGGCGCATTCAAGGCGCTACCGGTCGACCTCAGTGAATCGCGGCTCTGCGAAGTGCGCTGCTTCGGAACGCTGGATGACATGAACAACTGGGGCCGCCCGAAATACCTGGTCGGCGAGGTCGACACTTACAAGAAATTCCACGACTACGATCTGTGGGGCGACTTCAATATCAACTACATCAAGCTCGATCGCCAGCCTACGCCCGGCGATTGGAGTCCCGTGCTCAACGCGATGCGCGCCGGCAATTTCAACGTCAGCACCGGTGAAATTCTCATACGAAGCTTTGCAATCACGGGCTCTGGCGACGCGCGGTTCGTTGAGGCCGATGTCGAGTGGACATTTCCGCCCGCCTTCGCCGAGGTCGTTTGGGGAAACGGAACGCGCATTGAGCGCAAGACAATTCCGCTCAGCGGCGAGGCAGCATTCGGGCGCAGAAAGCT
>Ga0075430_100005180_pt1 | contig 10979 bp, 10 predicted proteins | sample RhiMetdeltSRZDD4_FD_75294 | JGI IMG/M metagenome (GOLD analysis project Ga0075430, IMG submission 75294) | Populus rhizosphere microbial communities from Tennessee, USA - Rhizosphere MetaG P. deltoides SRZDD4 | ecosystem: Host-associated > Plants > Roots > Rhizosphere > Soil | place: USA... | reverse complement strand
TTCGCAGATCTACACCCGGGGCTCGGTCTATGTCGGCGGCGAATATCGCGGCACGGATCCCGATCCCGACGTACGGCTCGAGCTCCGTCGCGAATCTCCGCACGGCGGCGACTGATCGTCCCCACGCCATGAATTGTTCGATCCGCAGGCGGACATCGCCACAGCCTCGGCCCGCGGGCCGGGGCTCTGCATTTCAAGCGTTCGCCTCTCGGCACGAGAAACGCTTTCGCGTTTTCGCAAGCGGCACACGTCGCCACGCGGCAAGATCGATGTGCACCGCGCGCCGAACCAGCGCACGAGCAGGTAAAACACCGGCGTGAACAGCAATCCGAACAGCGTGACACCGAGCATGCCGAAGAACGCCGCCGTGCCGAGGGCCTGACGCATCTCGGCACCAGCCCCCCGTCGCCAGCCTGGACCTCGAGCCGCCGGGCGAACTCGACGATCAGGATGGGTTCTTGGCCGCCAGACCCACGAGGCGCGGCTCTATGGCGACATCGAGGGGTCAACGGGCGTCGGAACGATGATCAGCGGGCTCAGGCCAGCTCCGCCGGCTTCCGCGGCGGCGGTCGGAATCGTGGCGTCGCTGTACGCCGGTCCGGTGATGGTGGCCAGACCAGGTATCGGCGAAACCGCGGTCGCGGTTCCCGAGGCTTCGATGGCGGCCTGAGCGCTTGCCGTTGGGTTGCAGGTGCCGCTCATGACTGACGTGCCGAAGGAGGAAATGGCTAGTGGCGTCGCGCCCGGAAGAGGCTGCGGGGACAGCATCCCGGTCGTCCCCACCGCGCTGCTTGCATCGAACGTGGTGCTCGGCGCCGCAGTGGCGATCCCGGCTGTCGGACATGTCGTGATCGTGCCCACGGCACTGCCCGAGGTCGGGCCCAAGGCTCCCAGGTTGAGCTGGGTCGAGCCCAGAGCGGTTCCGGCGCTGGCTCCAACCGTCGGAATTGTACCGGGCACGGCCGCCGGCGATGTCATGCGCATCGCCGGCGCATTGCGCGCCGACGTGGATCTTACCTGCTGGGCGAAGGCAGAGCTGCAGCCGAACAAAAGCATGGCTGCTGCCATGAGAGCCAAGCTTCGCATCGGAGCCTCCTGCGCTTGACACACAAAATGGTTATCGCTGAGACACCTGCGCCGCCGCCTGCGGCTGCACCTTGCTGCCGTCGGCGAGGGTGACCGCCGGCATGAGGATCACCTCGTCGCCCGGCTTGACGCCGTCACTCACCTCAACCTCGGTTCCGAAATCGCGGGTCAGCGTCACTTTATGGAAGCGCGCAGTGCCATTGTCGGCCACGACCACCTGCACGCCGTCGCCATTGATAACCAGGGCCTCGGCGGGCACCATGATGGAGGGATTCTTGCGCGGGATGTGCAACTCGACGGTAACATACATTCCCGGGCTCAAGGCGCCGTCGGGATTGGGAATGTCGATCTCGGTGAGCAATGTCCGCGTGCCGGGCGCCAATGCATGGGCGAAGCGCGTCACCTTGCCGGGGAACGTGCGATCGGGATTCTCAGGCACGCGAACGACCGCGTCGACTCCGGCGGCCACTCCCAACGCCGCGTCCTGCGGAACATAGACCTGGGTTCGGATGACGTCGCTTTGCATCAGCGTGAACATGAACGTGGTGCCGGACTGCACGAGGCTCCCGGTGTCGATGTTCCGCTGGGTGATGATGCCATCAAACGGCGCGACCACGCGCTGATAGGCCTTCTGCTGTTCGAGCACCCGGATCAGCGCCTGCTGAGCCGCGATGTTCGATTGGGCAACCGCGACCGCCGCGTGTTGGGCCGTGAGGGTTAGGCGGTCGGTGTCGCCCTGCTGAGCGGTCACCCATCCCTTTTTGACCAAGGTGCTGTCGCGATCGTTGGTTACCTGTGCGAGATCCCTGCTAGCCTGCGTCTGCTGCAACGTCGCCTGGTTCTGGCTGAGCGTGGCCTGAGCCTGAGCGATCTGGTGATCGAGCTCAGGAGCCGTAATCTGCGCCAACAGATCGCCAGCCTTGACACGATCTCCGATATCGACTTTGCGCGTCTCGATGTAGCCGTTGGCACGCGCAAAGATGTTAGCCGAGGCGAAAGCGAGTGTCGTCGCCGGCAGGGAGACGGTCATCTCGCCGGCGGCGGCGCGCGCCTGGGCGACGCGGACGGTTGGGACAAAGTCCCGCTGCTGCTCGGTGGTTTTTATGACCTGACCATTCCGCGCGATGTGCTGCGACGCTCCGTATGCAAGACTCGCGGCGAGCGGCAGCAGCGCGCCCAATCCGAGCAGCCATAACCTGCGCGGCCGGATGGCCTTGGGACTGATCGCCGGTGACGCGCCGGCCGGCGGCTCGGCGGCGGGCGGGGACTGATCATCCCGTTCCGCCTTCGGCGGCAGATCCTGGAACTCGTTCGGTCGATTTGCATCGCTCATGCGATTTCCCCTTTGAATACGCCATCGGCTGTCTTGCCGTCATTGCCCCTTCGCAGCCGGGCGAACAGATACGGCACAATCAGCAAAGTCGTCGGAGTTGCGAACAGCAGCCCGCCGATGACGGCACGCGCCAAGGCGGCGTTCTGCTCCTCGCCAGCGCCGCCGATCGCCATCGGAATCATGCCGACGATCATGGCCGCGGCCGTCATCAGCACGGGACGGATACGGGTGTGCCCAGCGTCGATGGCAGCGTCGAAGGCGGGCTTCCCGGCCAGCTGCTGTTCGCGCGCGAACGTGACAAGCAGAATGGAGTTTGCCGAGGCGACGCCGACCGCCATGATGGCGCCCATCAGGGACGGCACGTTGAGGGTCGTGCCGGTAACGAACAGCATGGTGAGAATGCCGCATAACGTCGCCGGCAGGGCGAGTATGACGACAAATGGGTCGCCGAAGTTCTGGTAGTTCACAACCATGAGCAGGTAGACGAACACGGCGGCGAACAAGAGGCCGATACCGAGATCGCGGAAGGCGTCGTTCATGCTCTGGATCTGCCCGGCGATTTGAATCGAATTGCCCGGCGACAGTTGCGGGCGGAGGTCGGCAACGACCTTACTGATGTCGGCCGCCACGCTACCGAGATCGCGGCCCTGAACGCTGGCATAGACATCATAGATCGGTTGGATGTTGGTCTGGTTGGTGTTGGTCGGCACGGTGCTGCGCTTGACGGTCGCCACGTTGCTGAGCAATCCCGGGATCACCGCGCCCGCGGGCGATACCGTGCCGGAAACAGGCGTGTTGGAGAGGTCGTTCAAGGAAGCCACTTTGGGCTCGGGTGTCTGGACCGCGATGAAATAAGGAATCCCGGAGGTCGGATCGGTCCAGAAATTCGGCGAGACCTGCTCGGAAGAGCTCAGGCTGACATTGACGTTGGTGGCGATCGTATTGGCGTTGAGGCCGAGCTGCACTGCGCGAGCCCGATCGATGGTAGCGTAGAACGCGGGGGCGTCGACTTCTTGCTGAAGATGCGCGTCCGCGATCCCCGGAATCGCCGCGATTCGCCGTTGCAGCTGCTTGGCCACCCGGAGATTGGTCGTGCGGTCATAGCCGACGGTGCGCACATCGATCTGCGCGGGAAGCCCGAAATTGAGAATCTGGGTGACGATGTCGGCGGCCTGGAAATAGAACACGTTTTCCGGGAACGCGGCTGGCAGCGCCTCGCGCAGCCTGCGGACGTACTCCGCGGTCGGCACGTGACCCTCCTTGAGCGCGACCAGGATCGTGCCGTCATTGACGCCGATCGTCGAACCGTCGGCGAAAGCCAAATTGTATGCCCGCGCTGGCAATCCGATATTGTCGACGATCAGCGCGCGTTCGCTTGCGGGGATGATCTCGCGAATCTTGTCCTCGACCGCCTGGAAGATCTTCTCGGTGGCTTCAATCCGGGTTCCGGCCGGCGCGCGGACGTGCAGCTGAATCTGGCCGCCGTCGATGAGCGGAAAGAAATCGCGGCCGACGAACGGCAGCATCGTCGCGCCGAGCCCGAGGATCAGCGCGCCCGCGACCGGAACGACGATGCGGTGACGCAGCAGGTAGGTGAGGAGCGCAACGTAGCCTTTGCGCATGCGCTCGAAGCCGCGGTCGAATCCCGCTTGAAATCGACTCGACAGGCCGCGCCGGGAACCATCTGCAGCACCGTGGTGCTCGCCCCTGAGCAAGAGGCCGATGGTGATCGGCGTCAGCGTCCGCGATAGCCCATAGGAGGCGAGCATCGCGAACACCACTGCGAGCCCGAGCGGCGTAAAGAGGTATTTCGAAGGACCCTCGAGGAAAATCACCGAGGCGAACACGCAGCTGATGGCGAGCGTCGATACCAGGGTCGGCACCGCGATGCCGGCAGCTCCGTGGAGCGTCGCCTCGGGCAGGGGCCTGCCCTCCTCAGTGAGCAGGCGGTGGGTATTCTCGATCGTCACCGTCGAATCGTCGACCAGAATGCCGACCGCGAGCGCGAGCCCGCCGAGCGTCATAGTGTTGAGCGTCTCGCCGAGAAAATACAAGACGACCAAGGATGCGAGAATGGACAGTGGGATCGAGATCATCACGACCAGCGTCGACCGCCAGGAACCGAGGAACAGCAGGATCATCAGCGCGGTGAGCGCCGCGGCAATCGCGCCTTCGCGCACGACACCTTCCACCGACCGGGTGACGAACACCGACTGGTCGAACAGCTCAGTGATCTTGAGGCCGGCCGGCGCGGCGGCGCGGGCCGTGCGCAGCGCCTCCTTGACCCGGTTGACGACTTCGAGCGTCGAGGCGTTGCCGTTCTTGATGATGCTGAGCAGGACCGATCGCTGCCCACCTTCGCGCACGACGTTCTGCTGCACCGCCGACCCGTCGCGCACGTTAGCGACGTCCTTCACGAACACGGTGGCGCCATTCGCGAACTTGACCGGTATATTGTTGAGATCGGCGATGGTCGATGGAGTGGCGTTGGTCTGCACCACGTATTGGGTATTGCCGATCTTCGTTGTCCCTGACGGCAGCGTTAGGTTTTGAGTGTTGACCGCGTTAACGATGTCCAAAGGCGTCAGACCTCTGGCCAGCAGTTTCTCGGGCTCGATGTCGACCATGATCTGCCGGTACTTGCCTCCGGCCGGCGTCGGCAGCGTGACACCGGGAATCGGAGCCAGTTGCTGGCGCATCCGGTAGATGCCGTAGTCGTAGAGCTGCTGTTCGTTGAGGCTGCCCGAGCTGAGGTTGACCTGCAAAACCGGAACGCTCGATGCGTTGAACTGCACAACGATCGGCGGCTGGATTCCGGGCGGCATCAGCGCACGAATGGCGTTGGTCGCCGATACGATCTGCGCAATCGCGAGGTCGAGATTTACGTCGGGCTGGAAATAGATCTTTTGGACCGACAGACCGTCCAGCGTCTGCGCTTCGATGTTCTTGATGCCGTTGACGTTGGCGCTGATCGAATACTGGCTGTAGGTGCTGACGCGTTGCTCCATTTCCGGCGTGCTCAGGCCGGTGTATTGCCAGATCACGGTCACGACCGGGATTCTGATCTCCGGAAAGGTGTCCGTCGGCATTGCGCGGATGGCGGTAATGCCGAGAAAAAGAATGAGAGCCGCCAGCACGTAGAACGTATGCGGAAATCTCAGTGCAAATCGAACAATGCCCATGTCGCTATCGTGCTCTCAGCTGATGTGAGCCTGACGACGATGCCCTCTGCTAGCCGTCCCAACGGCTATTGCAGGCTGCGGCGGAAGTCGGTCGGCGTACATCCGGCAAATTTGCGGAAGGTCGCCGCAAACGCGCTGCTGCCACTGAAGCCGAGCTGCAGCCCGATTTCGGTCACCGATACGGAGAGATCCGCCAGCAAGCTCTTGGCGTGTTCGACCCGGCGGCTGACGTGATAGCGATGGGGTGGCATTCCAAACGACTGTGCGAACGCCCGCGAAAAGTGATAGGGGCTCAGTCGCGCGACCGCGGCCAGCGTTGCCAGGGGGACATCGTCGGCCAGGTGCTCGTCGATGTAATCCGTTACACGCTTCTGCTGCCACGCGGCCAACCCTCCGCGCGCGATCGGCTCAGGTGTCGCGGCACCGCCGTTGACCCGCAACAGCTCGTGCAGCATGACAAGGCTGAGTGCCTCCAGATAGTGCTGTGGTCCCCGCTCCGGCCGCTCGACCTGCACCTTTAGCTTCATCGCGGTGCCCCACAGGTCGCGGTCGAAGAAAAACATTCGCGGTTCAAATTCCGTCTCCGCAAAGTCGAGCTCGGGATCGAGCAAGGGCCCCTGCGGGTCGATGTAAAAATATGTCGCGCGGGTCAGCGCGCGCGGCTTTTGCCAGCCGTCAAATCGGAGTCCGGCGGGAACCAGGGTCAGCTTGTGGGTGAAATTGCGCAGCAGCGAAATGGCCAACCCCTCAATGCGCGTCTCGCCGTCAAAACGCTCATCGCGTTCGTAAGCGATGAGAAGATGATACGGCGCCCGAAAGCTGAACTCGAACGGCTCGTAACGGATAACTTGCACCGCGTCCGCGTGCATGCCGCACCAGGATGCGACATGGCGTCGGGTGATTTCGGATGGACCAAACTGGACGACTTGCGGAACAACAGGATCACAACGCTGCAGCATTTGCGGTCTCCACCGGGCAGATCTTCGGCTTTGATTTCTCGGCCGTTTCAACAAAGCCGCGGGCCGCCGCCCGAGAGTTTTCGAGCTAGTCTCCGGAATCACTGGTCCGCGTCAGCGTTGAAGGTCCTACCAGGTGACCCGATCGATTCGACATTTAGGCATCGATCCTGAATCACGGATTTGCGATAGTCGGTATTGGTTAGTTGGATGACTAGCGATTGATGGAATCGTAATCGCGGCGCAGCTCAAGCCGCACGTTTGGGTCCGGATCCTGCCCGACGATCCTGCCCTCTTCGATGACGGCGTCCCAAGGCACCGATGCGGCCGGACCGGATTCCGCCGGATGCTCGCGCGCGCTGTGCGCGACAGCCGGCGAGACGATGAAGGCCGCAACGGCTACGGCAGCCACAAGGGTTTTCATGATGCATCTCCATGTTTGCGTCGATCAGGAAAGACCCGTGCTCTTTCCTGGCGCCGGTCGCGTGAGCCGGTCGGGCCACAGGATCCAAGCGACACCCGTGAAATGGCGACGGGCCGCGCGCGGGCCACTAAATTGCTATTTACAAAGCTCAATTCTTCGCGACCGGAGGCGATAAATGGAGCGTCCTGATCATCGTGCTGGCGCGCGATGGCCCGAAGCGCTTCAACGAGATCAAGCGGATGGTCGGCGGCATTTCACAGAGAAATGCTGACCCTCACGCTGCGAGGATTGGACCGGGACGGCCTGCTGAAGCGGACACAATTCCCGACGATTCCGCCGCGTTGGACTACCAGTCGACCCAGCTCGGGCGGGCGTTGTGGGAAGCCGTGAAACCGCTCGGCGATTGGGCGCGCGGCCACATCAAGCACATCACCAGAGCACGCGCTGCGTTCGACAAGAAAGTCAACGCTTGACCGTCACTGCGATGCTTACGGGAACGCTCGCTCACGCGTTGGGGCGAACGCCGCACGACACCGAATGCGTTCCCCCTGTCCGTTGGTCAGCACGATGACGCCGGAGCCTCGCCAAGTTCCGACCATTTCTTCCGAACATGCTGGGGCGGCGCCGCGCATGGGCAAGCACCGCCGGTAGGAGAAAGAACGACCGCCGCGGCCGCCACATTAAGCAAGCGATAAACGTGTTTCGGTGGCATATGTGTCGTCATGACCCGTCTCTTTTTGGTCTCGCGATCGAAAGGGGGTCACGGACTGGCATTCGGCATATTGCCGATCTGCGCTTGACGCAGTCTCAATTGCAGCAACGGCCTGCAATCCTCGGACTGAGCCGCCTCATTTGGCGGCTCTGCCGTTGTGACTAGACCGCTCGCCATCTCAACACGATCTCGACTTGATCGATGGCGGCCTTGCGGTCAGCCGAGGTGCCCGTCTCAGTGGGCTAGCGGAGGTGCGCTGGGATTGGGTTGGCAGTAGCCGCCTTCCCCGTTTCGGTCTTGCAGGCACTGCTCAAGGGTCGAATAGACACATTCGCCATAGGTGTATCCGCCGCTCAGGCACCAACGTGCAGGCGGTGATGCGGCGGCCTGACTGGCGGACGTCGAAGCCAGCAACCCCAGGGCGAGGACGCCGGCACGCAAATAGCTGCAACGGTTCATCGGATGTCTCCTGTCAAAACAGGTCCCCCGACTCCTGACGAACTATGCGCGCAAATTCAAAATCACTACGCCGTTATTGCTGTTTTTGCCGGGCCTTTGCGGCATTTCTGACTGGTGCCGGTGCGCGCACAATTGCTCCACCTAAATCCGAGCAGGGTGACGCAATTCATGGAGAGTCCCATGTGGAAAGCACTTGTTGTCGGCACCACCCTGCTGACGATGGTCGGCGCGACGCTCGCCTACGCCCAGCAGCCGTCTCAAGCCGAGCGGTCGCATCCGCGCCTGACGGCCGAAGACGCAGCGGCGTTCACCGATGCGCGCATCGCCGCATTCAAGACCGCGCTGAAGCTGACGCCGGCCCAGGAGAGCAACTGGCCCGCGGTCGAGCAGGCCATGCGTGACATCAGCAAGGAGCGCATTGCGCGCCGCGAGGAGCGCAATGCGCGCCGCGAGGCGCGCCGCGCCGCCGGCCAGCGTGCCGACGCGATCGAGCGCCTGCGCGGTCGTGCGGACGCGTTGGCCACCCGGGCGGCGGCGCTCAAGCGCCTGGCCGATGCCGAGCAGCCGCTCTACCAGAGCCTCGACGAGGCGCAGAAGCGCCGTTTCGGCATGGCGGTCCGATTCATCGGGCGGCGGCATGCCCACACGCACAGCGGGCGCGCGCCCGAGCACGCGGGCTGAGCGCGGCGTTGCCACCTCGCCCCATGAGCCGATGGGGCGAGGTGCAGGGTTTTTGATTCACGCTCTGCGACAGTCACGATTATCTGCGGCTGACGAAGAATCATTTCGGTAGCGGCGACCATCGCCGGCGATTACCGCGTTGGTCGCGTGCAGGAGGAGCGCGGTGGGGGCGCGAAGCTCGCGGCGCTGTTGCAATAGCGCAAGACTCCAATGAATTCCGCAAGAATGGAGCAGCAGTGGCCGGCCGCAGCGCATAAAAAGCACCACAGGACCGAGACGGCGCTCAGGCACGGGCGCCGATCGAGGTGCGCCGATGTTCACCCAAATTCTTGATCCCACGGGAAACCTTTTCACAACCTGCATCGTCGCGCTGATCCCCGTCGTGGCCCTGCTGGTCCTGCTTGCCGGGTTTCGCATGTCGGCTTGGCTTGCCACGCTGACCGGTTCGGTCATTACCTTCTTTCTGGGGCTGTGGGTATGGAGGATGCCCCTCGGTGACGGCGTTAGGGCGTATCTCTACGGCTCCGCCACCGGTATCTGGAACGTCAATTGGATCACGTTCTGGGGCGTGATGCTGTTCAACACGCTGGTGACGACGGGCGCCTTCGACAAGCTCCGGCGCTGGCTTATCTCGCAGGGCACCCAGGATGTCCGCGTGCAAACCATCTTGTTTGCCTGGGCATTCGGCGCGTTGTTGGAAGGACTGGTGGGGTTCGGCTATCCCTGGGCATTCGTCGCGCCGATCCTGATCGCCATCGGCATCCCCGACCTCGATGCCATTCGCGTTGCGGCGATCGCCAACAATGCGCCGGTCTCCTATGGAGCGCTGGGCGCGCCGATTATTGTGCGGCCCGAGACATAGGTGACAGTTCGTACCGGACACATGGGTAACACCTCCCCCATGCAATTGCATGGGGGAGGTGTTGAATGCCGTGGAAGGAGTGTTCGGTTGTGGACGAGCGCCTGCGGTTTGTTGCACAGCTTTTGGATGGAGAGCCGATGGCCGAGGCTTGCCGCGCCTTCGGGATCTCCCGCAAGACGGGCTACAAGATCTTCCACCGTTACAAGGAGCATGGGCTGGAGGCCCTCAACGACCGTTCGCGGCGGCCGGTGCGCTATGCCAACCAGCTGCCGCAGCAGGTCGAGAGCCTGATCCTGAGCCTCAAGCGCGATAAGCCGCATTGGGGCGCCCGCAAGATCCGCGAGCTGCTGGTCAGGCGGCTGCCCGGCGACGTGCGCATCCCCGCCAAGAGCACCATCCACGCCGTTCTCCAGCGGCACGGCCTGGTCAAGCCGATCGGCCGAGCGCGCAACCGCGCCAGCGGAACGCCGCTGTCAGAGGGAGCCGCGCCCAACGAACTGTGGTGCGCCGACTTCAAAGGCGAGTTCAAGCTCGGCAACGGACGGTATTGTTATCCGCTGACCGTCACCGATCATGCCTCGCGCTTCCTGCTCCTGTGTGAAGCCCTCGAATCAACCCGCGAGGACCTCGCCCTGACAGCTTTCCAGCAGCTGTTTGTCGAGCGCGGCCTGCCTACGGCTATCCGCTCAGACAACGGCGTCCCGTTCGCCAGCCCCAATGCCTTGTTCAATCTCTCGAAGCTGTCGGTCTGGTGGCTCAGGCTCGGCATCGCCATCGAGCGCATCAGGCCCGGCCAGCCGCAACAGAACGGCCGGCACGAGCGCATGCACCTCACCCTCAAAACCGAGACAACGCGCCCGCCAGGCTTCAACAGCTTGCAGCAGCAGGCCCGCTTCGATGCCTTCCGGCACGAGTTCAATGCCGAAAGGCCTCATGAGGCACTCGACATGAAGTGTCCGGCCGAGCTCTACTCAGCCTCCACACGACCCTACGACGGCCTGCCCGAGATCGCCTACCCGTTCCACGATCGCGATGTCTTCGTCACCGCATGCGGCCGCATCTGCATGCATCGCAAAAAGATCAACATCTCAACCGTCCTGGCCGGCCAAAGACTCGGTATCAAGGAAGTCGACGACGGCATTTGGATCGTCAGCTTCATGCGCTACGATCTCGGTTACATCGACTTGGAGCAGAGAACCTTGCAACCCCTCGACAACCCGTTCGGTCCGAGGTTGTCACCCATGTCTTAGGTACAATCCGTTACCCATGTCTCCGGGCCGGACA
>Ga0075430_100005178_pt1 | contig 10983 bp, 10 predicted proteins | sample RhiMetdeltSRZDD4_FD_75294 | JGI IMG/M metagenome (GOLD analysis project Ga0075430, IMG submission 75294) | Populus rhizosphere microbial communities from Tennessee, USA - Rhizosphere MetaG P. deltoides SRZDD4 | ecosystem: Host-associated > Plants > Roots > Rhizosphere > Soil | place: USA... | reverse complement strand
CGTTCGACGCGGCACGTCGAGAGCTCGTGCTGTTCGGTGGAATTCGGCCCCGCGAACCTCAAGACGACATGTGGGGCTGGAAAGACGGGACGTGGCGACGAATCGCTGACTCCAGTGTCGGCCCGCGCGATCATCACGTGATGTCGTACGACAGCCACCGCGAGCGCGTCGTCCTGTTCGGGGGAACAGGCGCGCGTCCCGAAGGAGCCGAAAGGCGGCTGTCACCCTTGGATACTTGGGAATGGGACGGCAAGCGATGGACACGGGTCGCGATGGTGGGGCCGTCGAGCCGGGGCCGAAGCGCGATGGTTTATGACGAGAAGCGGCGGCGCGCAGGCCATGGCTTACGACGCGCACAGAGGAGTGGTGGTGTTGTACGGGGGAAGCGGCGCCTACAGACCTGCTCGCTACCTGACAGACATGTGGGAGTGGGACGGCGAGAAGTGGAGCGAGATCAAATGCCGGCGGTCAACCCGGGGATCCGCTACTCCCCGGGGATGGCGTACGACAGGAACCGCCGCCGTATCGTGCTCTATGGCGGCATCCAGCAGGAGGACGGCGGTGAGCCCCACTACGTGTTCGATACGTGGGAGTGGGACGGTCGCAACTGGACGGAAGCGAAGTAGGCCTTTCGGAAGGGCGGATCCGTGGCTCGTGGTCCGTGGTCCGTGTCTCGTCGCGAACTCCTGAGACAGAAAGCTCGACGAGACACGTGCGACGAACCACGGACCACGGGCTTTTTCTTATCCCCCCGCCATAGCGCCAACAACCATGAACGGCTCGGCGCCTGAGACCACCGCGGGTGGCAACGCGATCGCGTACGAATCGTGGGAGAGATCCTGCTCGCATGCGAAGAACCGGATGAAGGGCCGGCGCTTCAGCGTGACATGGTCGCGGATCGTACCTCGCAGAACCGGATAGGTAGTCTCCAGCGTATCCAGGATCGAGCCGAGCGTCGCCGGACCCTGGACGTCCAGGATCACTTCGCGATCGACTTGCGCGAGCGTGCGCAGGTGCGCGGGCAGCACGACGCGAATCATGGCAGTGTCTGGACCTCGACGGAAAGGACGGGCGGCAAATCGCGCACGACCGACGTCCAGTTGTCGCCGCCGTCAGCCGAACAGTACACCTGACCACCCGTGGTACCGAAATACACGCCGCAGCGATCGAGCGTGTCGACAGCCATCGCGTCTCGCAGCACGTTCACGTAGCAGTCGCGTTGCGGGAGACCCTTGGTGAGCGGCTCCCATTCGTTCCCGCCCGTGCGGCTGCGGAACACGCGCAGCTTGCCGTCCGGCGGGTAGTGCAGGGAATCGCTCGTGATCGGAACTACGTAGATCGTCTCCGGCTCATGCGCGTGCACGTCGATCGCGAACCCGAAGTCGGTGGGAAGGTTTCCGCTGACCTCCTGCCATGAGTCGCCGGCATTGTCGGTGCGCATGACGTCCCAGTGCTTCTGCATGAACAGCACGTTCGGGCGCGAGCGATGCATCGCGATCCGATGAACGCAGTGGCCGACCTCGGCGTCTGGATCCGGAATGCCTTCCGACCGCAAGCCGCGGTTGATGGCCTGCCACGTCGCGCCGCCGTCGCCGGTCCTGAACGCGCCAGCCGCCGAAATGGCCACGAACATCCGGTCCTTGTTGCTGGGATCCAGGACGATCGTGTGAAGGCACAGGCCGCCGGCGCCCGGCTGCCAGGCGGATCCCGAGCCATGACCTCTGAGGCCCGGAAGCTCGTGCCACGACCGGCCACCATCGGTCGTGCGGAACAACGCGGCATCCTCGACACCCGCGTAAACGGTGTCGGGATCGGTGAGGGATGGCTCGAGATGCCAGACTCGCTTGAACTCCCACGGATGCGGCGTTCCGTCGTACCACTGATGCGTGCCCGGAACGCCGTCGTACACGAACTTGTTGTCGAGCGCCTCCCAGCTCTTGCCGCCATCGCTCGACTTCTGGATGATTTGGCCAAACCAGCCGCTCGACTGCGACGCATAAATGCGATTCGGATCGGCCGGTGAACCCTTCAGGTGGTAGATCTCCCAGCCGCCGAAGTGAGGGCCACTCACATCCCAACGCTCACGCTTGCCGTCCGAGGCGATCATGAACGCACCCTTGCGTGTTCCGACCAGAACCCGTACGCCGCTCATGGTTTTCCTTTCTTCACGTTATCTGAGGGTCACCGTCATGCCTTCGCGTGCGACGGTGACCTTCACGTTCTGCGCCGCAACAGGCTTCTTTGCATCATTCACCGCAACCTCCGCGCCCCGCGCATCGATGATGACCGCCGCTATTGTGCCGCCGCCGGCTAGCTCGAGCGCTCGCGCCACAATCTCGTCCGTAGTGCCGCCGCCGCCGACCGCGATCAAAGGCCTCTGGGCAAATGAGTCATGGCTCGCGCCGATGACAATGAGACATGCACCGACGATCGCGAATAGCGTACGCGACATCCCACGATTCTATGCCGACGCTTGTTCAGTTTGGACATGCGGTGCGCAGCGCCGCCTCCTGGCTGGTCCGGCGGCGCCTTGACACTCTCTCCTTCGCTTTGCTATACCCATAGTTCATCTATGGGAAAGAAGAGGTCCGACCGTCAGGAGCTGCTGCCGGGCACGCTCGACATGCTGATCCTCAAGAGCCTCACCCGTGGCGTCATGCACGGTTATGGCATCGCCGAACATATCCGTCAGCTGTCGGACGAGGTGCTGCAGATCGAAGAGGGATCGTTGTATCCGGCGCTGCAACGGCTTCAGATGCAGAGCCTGATCGCATCGGAGTGGGGACATTCGGTCAACAACCGGCGCGCGCGGTACTACCGGCTGACACGTGACGGGCGTCGACAACTCGGCGAGACCGAAACGAGCTTCTCGCGGCTCATCGACGCCATCACGCGGGTCATGAAACCGGCCTGAGGCGCTGGTTCCCTAGACACACCATGGGAAGTATTCGACACAGGCTCGCCCGGCTGAAGACGTTCGTACGCCGCAGCCGCCTCGACAGCGAGCTCGCCGAAGAGATCGCGCTGCATGTCGAACTGCGTCAACAGGCGCTCATTGCCGATGGCATGGACCCGCGGGAGGCGGCCAGCGAGGCCCGGCGGCGATTCGGAAACGTGACGGCCATTCGAGAGGAGACACGGGACATGTGGGGTTTTCCGACCCTGGACTCGCTGGCGCAGGATGCGCGATACGGACTGCGGATGCTGCGCCGATCGCCGACGTTTGCGATCATCGCGATCCTCTCGCTGGCCATCGGCATCGGCGCCACCGTCGCGGTCTTCAGCCTCGCCGACACGGTGCTCTTCCGCAAGCTGCCGGTACGCAATCCCGACGAGCTCGTCATCGTGCGCTGGATCTCGGGTCCGGTCCTGCCCTTCGACTCGCTGAGCGGCCAGGCACGGCAGGGCGACACCGAGAACTCCAGCACATCGTTCTCTCTGACGGCGTTCAAGACCGTTCGCGAGCAGGCAGCCGCGCAGGCTGACGTGATTGGGTTCGCCGAGCTCTATCGAGTGACGATTGGGTCAGGCACGCGCGTCGAGCTCGCGGCCGGTCAGGCAGTATCGGGCAATTACTTCGATGTCCTCGGCGTACCGCCAGCCGCCGGCCGGCCGATCACAGATCGCGACGATCAGCCCGGTGCACCGGCCGTCGCCATGCTCTCGCACGCTGCCTGGCAACGGCGCTTCAACGGCTCGCAAGACATCATCGGGCAGACGATTGCGATCAACAGCATTCCCGTCACAATCGTCGGCATCACGCCGCGCGGCTTTCACGGCACGCTTCAGGTGAGCAGCGCACCGGACGTATTCGTGCCGCTCGCCCTCCAGCCGCGCCTCGAACGCTCGACCGAGCACGAGAACCCCAACTTCTGGTGGGTGTTGCTGGCCGCGCGTTTGAAGCCGGGGGGAACGAAAGACGCGGCGCAAACCGCAGTCGACACCATCATCAAACAGACCATCGTCGCCAACCGGCCGGCCCTGGCGGTGAAAGACCTGCCCCGCGTCGAACTCGAGTCGGGGAGCCGCGGGCAGGTCGAAACGCGTGATGGCACGCGCGAACCGCTGCAAATCATGGCGATGGTCGTCGCTGTCGTACTGCTCGTGGCATGTTCGAACATTGCGAATCTCCTGCTGGCTCGCGCAAGCGCGCGCACGCATGAAGTCGCGGTGCGGGTGGCGATTGGTGCGCCGCGCCGGCGCATCGTTCGTCAACTCCTGACCGAGAGCATCCTGCTAGCCGTACTGGCGGGTGCTGGCGGCCTGCTGCTGGCAGCGTGGCTCGCTCAGAGCCTGATTCCGGCGCTCGATCAAGGTGACGAATTCGCAATCGGGGTCGCCCTGAACACGCGCGCCGTGCTGTTCACCCTGCTGATCGCGCTCGGGAGCAGTGTGCTGTTCGGACTGTTCCCGGCGATACGCGGCACCGATCTGAAGCCTGCGGCGGCGTTGCAGGATGCCGGGCGCGGCAAGATCAGCGGTGGACGAGGCGTTTCCGCTGGCGGCGTTCTGGTGGCCGGCCAGGTCGCCCTTTCGCTGTTACTGATCAGCGCCGCGGGCCTGCTCGTCCAGTCCGTTCGCAACCTCGAACGCGTCGAGCTGGGGTTCGATCCGTCCAACATCCTGCTGTTTCGCGTCGATCCGACGCTGAACGGCTACGACGGCGAACGTCTGCGCGCGCTCAACACCTCCATCCTCGGCCGTCTGCGTGCGGTGCCCGGCGTCACGTCAGCGAGCGTCTCGTCGTACACCCTGGTCGCCAACTCCTCGTCGATCTCCGAGGCGTATGTCACAGGCGCCGCGGCAGTGAATCCACCGGCAACGTCGAGCACTGGCGAGCGCGTGCGCCGGCCACTGGTGTGGCGCCAGAACGTCGACGCCCAGTTCTTCCGGACGATGAAGATCCCGGTGCTCAAGGGCCGAACGTTCACCGATAGCGAATCGCCAAACGCGCAGCCGATTGCGGTCGTCAACAAGACGTTTACGGAGCGGGTGCTCAAGGCCGACGACCCGATTGGCCGCCGGTTCAAGATGAGCGGCCGGCCCGGCGCGCCGGAGTTCGAGATCGTTGGCCTCGTCGCCGACGCCGTCTACACGAACCTCCGGGACGAGATTCCGCCGACGGTCTATCTGAGCTACCTGCAGGAGCCGGTCAACGCGATGACCTTCGAGGTCAAGACCTCAGGTGATCCACTCGATCTCGTGCCGTCGATCCGTCACGCGGTGAGCGAACTCGATGCGAACGTACCGCTGTTCGACATCAGAACGCAGAGCATGCAAGTGCAGCACTCGCTTCGGCGTGAACGCCTCTTCGCGGGGCTGGCGGCCATGCTGGGCACTCTAGCGCTCCTGCTCTCGGCGGTCGGTCTCTACGGGTTGATGGCGGCCTCGGTCACACGCCGAACCGCCGAAATCGGGATTCGTATGGCGCTCGGAGCGGAACGCCGAACCGTCGGATGGATGGTGCTGCGGCAGTCGCTGTCGCTCGTCGCCGCCGGCCTCGCCATCGGCGTACCAGCGGCGCTGATGAGCACGCACACGGTCGAGAGCCTTTTGTTCGGACTGTCGCCGTCCGATCCGGCGGTGCTGGTGTTCGCCGCCCTGATCCTGACGCTTGTCTCCGCCGTCGCCGCCTACATCCCCGCCCGCCGTGCTGCGCGCGTGGATCCGGTGGTCGCGCTGCGCAATGGGTAACCGTGCCGTGGTCCGTAGTTCGTCTCCGTCGCGGCATCGTTGACGGTACGGCGAGACACGGACCACGATCAACGGACTACGGCACGCGGCCATCTATTCCAGCACCGGATGTGGCTCGTAGAGTTCCTCGAGGTTCCTGCACTCCTCTTCGCTCAGCGTGATGTCCAGCGCGGCGATCGCCTGATCCAGCTGTTCCATCTTGGTGGCGCCGACGATCGGTGCGGTCACCCCCGGTTGGTGCAGCAGCCACGCCAACGCGATCTGCGCCGGCTTCACACCCTTCTGCCCGGCCAGCGCGACGACGCGATCGACGATGCGAAAGTCGGTCTCGCGGTAGTAGAGCTCGTGGGCGATCTTGTCCGACTGGGCGCGCGCGGTTTCGCCTTTGTCCGATGAGCGCCGGTTACCGGCGAGGAATCCGCGCGCCAGCGGACTCCACGGCACCACGCCGATCCCCTCTTCGCGGCAGAGCGGCATCATCTCCCGCTCTTCTTCGCGGTACACCAGGTTGTAGTGGTTCTGCATCGACACGAAACGTGTCAGGCCGTGACGATCGGCAAGGTACAGCGCCTTGGCGAACTGCCACGCGGCCATGCTCGACGCTCCGATGTACCGGACCTTGCCCGAGCGGATGAGGTCATCGAGCGCGCGCAACGTCTCTTCCATGGGCGTCGACGGATCGTCGCGATGGATCTGGTAGAGATCGATGTAGTCGGTGCCCAGGCGCTCGAGCGACCGTTCGACGGCCGACAACAGGTGCTTCCGCGACAAACCACGATCGTTGACATCGTCGCTCATCGGAAAATACGCCTTCGTGGCGATCACGACCCTGTCCCGCTGGGCGAAATCACGAACGGCACGGCCGAGGATCTGCTCGGTCACGCCGAGCGAATACATGTCGGCCGCGTCGAAGAAGTTGATCCCGGCCTCGAGTGCGCGCTTCACGAACGGCCGGCCGGCCTCCTCGGTCAGGATCCACGAGCGCCACTTCGGATCGCCGTAGGACATCATGCCGAGACAGATTCGCGAAACCTTGAGCCCGCTGCGGCCCAGATTCGTGTACTTCATCTCTGAATCTTAAGCCGAGACGACGGGCCGGGTCAGGGATGCAACGGGTTGCGTTCGATCGATGCCTTGAGCACTTTCAACTGGTTTCGATAGCACGATGGACACAGCGTCAGGATTCTTGATTGGACTGCGGACGCTCGTAGGGCACGATGCGGTCCCACTCGTCGGCGCTCGATCGGGCGACAACCGCGACGACCGGTTCGACCTCGCTCACATTGAATACCTCGTGCGGAACGCCAGGCGCAATGAAAATGAAGTCACCAGCGGTGTGCTCGACGCGCTGTTGAAGTCCCTCACCGTACTCGTGACGCACCCGTCCCTCGAGGATGTACAGCATCACTTCGAAACCGACGTGGATGTGCGCCGCCGCCACGCCGCCTGGAGGAATGACCGCGACATTCATCGACAGTTGCGTGGCGCCGACGTTCTTGCCCGACATGCCGAGCTTGTAGTGAATGCCGTTCCAGTCACGGCACAGCCCGCTCGCGCGAATCCAGGCAAGTCCGCCGCTCTGTTCAACCTTTGGCGTTTCGCTCATGACACACCTCTTCGAACGTAGAATTGAATCACATTCGACGTGACGGCGAGCCGTGGTTCGTAGTCCGGGGCTCGACGCTCGTAGTTCTTCAATGGCTGACGAACACGTGCCAGCGCACCAGGCGTGCCGCCGCATTCTGCATCTCGACATGGATGCGTTCTACGCATCTGTCGAGCAGCGAGACGATCCGGCGCTGCGTGGAAAGCCAGTGGCGGTCGGGGGCGACCCGTCTCAGCGCGGGGTCGTCGCCGCCGCCAGCTACGAGGCGCGGCAGTTTGGCGTGCGCTCGGCGATTCCCATGTCTCGCGCCGTCAGGCTGTGCCCCTCTCTGATCATCGTACGGCCGGACTTCATGCGCTACCGCGCAGCCTCGCAGGCGGTCTTCGAGATTTTTCGATCGGTGACGCCGCTCGTCGAGCCGCTCTCGCTCGACGAGGCTTACCTCGATGTCAGCACGAACGCCTGGGGCGAACCTCTGGGCCGGGTCGTGGCGCAACGATTGAAGGCCGAGATTCGCAGTGCGACCGGCCTGACCGCGTCGGCGGGCGTGGCGCCCAACAAGTTCCTCGCAAAGATCGCGTCCGCTTGGAAGAAGCCCGACGGGCTGACGGTGATTTCGCCCGATCGCGTCGAGCGGTTTCTCCAGAATCTCCCCGTCGATGCGTTGTGGGGAGTGGGGCCGGTGACCGCCGCGCGTCTTCGCGAACGCGGCATCACGAGGCTGACCGACGTTCGAACCGCCGATCCCAATCTGCTGCGCGAGGCGCTAGGCAATCAGGTGGACTGGTTGCGGCGTCTTGCCGACGGCATCGATGACCGTCCGGTCGTTTCCGACAGAGCCGCCAAGTCGTGCGGAACCGAGAACACGTTCTCGCGTGACCTGACAGATATCAGCGCGATGCGGACAGTTGTCGACGACATGGCCAGGGAGAATGCGCGTTGGCTCGATCGCAAGGCACTACTCTGCCGGACCGTCACGATCAAGGTGCGATACTCGGACTTCACCACGGTCACGCGCAGCGACACGCGGATAGCGACGCGCACCGCTGATGAACTGGCGGCCAGGGCGGTGGCGCTCCTCGATCGGACAGAGGCAGACCGCCGGCCCGTTCGCCTGCTGGGCGTCAGCGTGCACAACCTGGTGGGATCGGCAGAACCGGCTGACGTGCCGGCCCTGCCCTTCGCAGAAAGTAGCAGCGGGCGCGCGACCGATTAGGACGCGACGGGCTCTTTGCTTCGCGGCTTGGCGCGCGGTGTCCGCGGCTTGGACGGCTTGCGCTGCCGCGGGGCGGCCGGCGCGGCCGCACTCTCGGGCTGACTCTTGCGCGTGTGGCGAGCTTCTCCCGCCGGGCGCCGCGATCGCGACCGTGAGCGGCGCGGCGGCGCGCCTGCTGGTGCCGCGGCAACGTCGTCGACATCGATGACCGGCGACGGCTCGATCTCGCGCACGCTGTCGGCTTCGACGATCTCCGGCTCACCGGCCGGCTCGTGTGTCGACCAGCCGCCTGCGTGCGCGTCCTCGGCTGCGACAGCCGGCGCGTCCCGTTCCATTCCCATGTCGACCGGCTGTTCCACGGTGGTGGACTCGACCGGTTCCGGGGCGACCTGCATCACGTTGCCCGGAAAAATCCGCATGACGCCCTGACGGTCCCGCTCGATGCGGAAGAGACCGTCACGCTGGCAGGCACGCAGCAGATCGACGAGGTTCCCGAAGCCGTAGCGGCGCTCGTCGAAGCTCGCGTCGACGTTCTTCACGAACTGCTTTACCTGCCGGATGTACATCGGCCAGCGCGGCGGGTTCTGCGCGGTCTGGAACAACCGCCGAATCTCGTTGATGGCATCGGCTGCGCGTCCGGCCGGAACTGCCTGCTCCTTCGGCGTGTGTTCACGGGAACTGTCCTGACTTGAACGCTGCGGCTCCGGCGCGGCGCGCTGCGGCTCATCGCCGCTCATGGCGCTCGGACCACTCTCGCTCAGCTCGACGAGCACGTTGCGTCCCGCCTCGCGCACGGTGACGTAACCGGCCGTCGCGAGCTTCTGCGCGAAGTCACGGAAACTTCCAGCGCCGTACGTGCGCTCGGAGAACGTCGAGTCGAGCTGCAGCAGGGTGCTCTTGAGCAGACCCAGTTGCGGCGACACTTCCCGGTCGGTCAGCACCTTCAACGCGCGCCGGACGAGCGGCACCGCCTGTTCGAGCGGGACCTGCGCCACGTTGGCCGTCTGCCGTCCGCGATCCTGCGACCGGCGCGAGCTGACGAGATTCTCGTAAGCGATGAACTCGTGGCAGTTGCGCTGCATCACCATGCTGGTGAAGGCGCGGCCGCCGACCACGAAAATCTGCTTGTCGTATTGCTTGAGCTTCTCGACCAGCGTGATGAAGTCGCTGTCGCCGCCAACGATCACGTAGGCGTTGATGTGACCGTGGGTAAACGCCATCTCGAGGGCGTCCAGCGCCAGGTTGATGTCGGCGCCGTTCTTGTCGCCGCCCGGTGTGAGATTCCGCTGAACGAGCTTCGTCGCGTGCTGCGTGAGCGAGCGGCTGTAGTCGCCGGCGCGCGTCCAATCCCCGTAGGCGATCTTTGAAACGACGTCACCGCGCTCCTTGAGCGCCTCGAGCACGACGCCGATGTCGAACTGCACGCCCAGCGTGCTCTTGACTCCGATCTCGATATTGTCGAAGTCGATGAAAACTGCAATCTTCAGTCGTGAGTCTGCCAAAACCTCTCAGCCTTCCAGACGCGCCCGCAGGCACGTCACATTCATTGACGCCGATTGGCGTCCGTTAAAACTCCATAGATTATGGCTGGTTAGAGGGGTGGGGGCAATGAGGACGCGAATCTCACTGCCGTGGTTCGTGATTCGTCGCTCGCCGCTCGTAAGACCCTTCGAACTGCCTTTCGAGTAACGAGCGACGAGCAACGAACTACGGCGTGGACCTACTTCAGCGACACGTTGTAAGCGTAAATCGTGTCCTGATCGCGCAGGAACAGCTTGCCGCCCGACACGACCGGATGCGCCCAAGTTGGCAGGCTTCCGGTCTTGATGGTGAAACGGCCGTGCTCACGGTAGCCCTCCGGTGACGGCTCGACCAGCCCGACCACACCTCCTTCGCTGTAGACGTACAGGCGATCGTCGGCGAACACGAGCGAGGCCTTGCCCACGCTGCGATCGCGCCACGCGACCTTGCCGGTGTCGAAGTGCATCGCCGTCATGATGGCGCTCGAGAAGCCATACAGGTGTTCGCCCACCAGAATCGAGCTCGCGTGGTGGTTTCGCATCTCATTCGTGAAATAGATTTCCTTTGCGGTCACCCCGCCGCCGGCAGGCGTGAGCTCGAGCAGCGCAGCACCAGTCCCATAGTCCGACGAGAGGAACACGCGATTGCCGCGCACCAGAGGCGTCGCGATGTTGGCCGTGCCATTGGCGACACGGTTATAGCTCCAGAGGAGCCGGCCGTCCTGGACGTCGACCCCGAGCGCCCGCTGTCCGGTGAAGAAGATCGCCTCGCGGACCCCACCCGCCTCGTGGAGTACGGCGGACGAGTACCCGGCTTCGTCATTCTGGCTTTTCCAAATCAATGAGCCATCGGTTTTCTTCAGTGCGACGACCGACGCGCCTTTACCGCCGGCGTTGATCAGGATGCGGTCGCTCAACACGAGCGGCGATTCGCTCAGCCCCCACTG
>Ga0075430_100005177_pt1 | contig 10983 bp, 9 predicted proteins | sample RhiMetdeltSRZDD4_FD_75294 | JGI IMG/M metagenome (GOLD analysis project Ga0075430, IMG submission 75294) | Populus rhizosphere microbial communities from Tennessee, USA - Rhizosphere MetaG P. deltoides SRZDD4 | ecosystem: Host-associated > Plants > Roots > Rhizosphere > Soil | place: USA... | reverse complement strand
ACTCCCCGCGCGAGGCGGCGGGCTTGCGCACCGCAACCGTTTGAAAAGTTGCCTTAAGCGTCCGCAGTACCTCGCCGAAGGCGCTGCCGTGGAATACCTTCACCAGGAACGCCCCGTCGGGCTTCAACGACTTCCTGCACAGTTCGATCGCCGCCAGCGCGATCTCCGCGGCCCGCGCCTGGTCCACCAGGGGCACGCCGGTGATGTTGGGCATCATGTCCGAAAGCACCACGTCGGCCTTGCCCCCCAGGGCCGCATCCAGGTCCGCCTCGCGAAAATCTCCCTTGCAGATCGTCACTCCCTGGATCGGCCTCAATTCCAGCAGGTCCACCGCCACCACTTTCCCATTGGGTTGCACGATCTCGGCCGCCACCTGCGACCAGCCGCCGGGCGCGGCGCCGAGGTCGAGGACCCGCATGCCGGGCTTCAGGAGCCTGTCCTTGGCGACAAACTCGAGCAGCTTGTACGCGGCGCGCGAGCGGTAGCCGGCTTCCCTTGCCCGGCGCACGTAGCTGTCGGTGACGTGGCGGCGCAGCCAGGCTTTGTTGGACTTGGCCATCGCTGCGGATCTTATACTCGCGCCATGGACCACATCACCGGCGCACAGAAAAAGGCGCTCAAGGCCCGCGCGCATGCGCTGCATCCGATCCTGCAACTGGGCGAGAAGGGCCTCACCGACGCGGTGATCGCCGAAATCGAGCGCGCGCTCGGCGCGCACGAATTGATCAAGGTCCGCGCCGCCCCGCTCAACCGCGACGAGCGCGAGGTGGCGCTGGCGAGCATCTGCGAGCGCACCGGCGCCCACGCCGTGCAGCACATCGGCAAGATCCTGGTGGTGTACCGGCAAAAGCCGCCGGCGGAGCCGAAGGCGGCGCCCCGGCGCCGCACCCAGGCCGCGTCCGGCTGGGACGAGCGCAAGGACGCCCGCAGGAAGCCTGCGCGGCGCAGGAAATCCGCGGGACCCCTGCGCCCGCAGCGCAGGCGGGCCGGCGAGCGACGCTAGGCCCTACTCGTAGCGCACGTCGAGGATCTCGTAGCGCTTCACCCCGCCCGGGGTGTGCACGTCGACCTCGTCGCCGGCTTCCTTGCCGATCAGCGCGCGCGCGATGGGCGAACTGATCGAGATGCGCTGCGCCTTGATGTCGGCCTCGTCCTCGCCGACGATCTGGTAGGTGATCGCCTTGCCGCCTTTTTCCTCCAGGTCCACCGTCGCGCCGAACACGCAGCGCCCGTCCGCATCCAGCAGCTTCGGGTCGATGATCTGGGCGTTGCCGAGCTTGGCCTCGAGCTCCGAGATGCGCCCCTCGATGAAGCCCTGCTGGTTGCGCGCCGCGTCGTACTCGGCGTTCTCCGACAGGTCGCCGTGCGCCCGGGCCTCGGCGATGGCCTGCGAATTGGCCGGCCGCTCGACGGTCTTCAGGCGGTGCAGTTCGACGCGCAGCAGCTCGGCGCCGCGCAAGGTCATGGGTGTCTTGGCCATTAGTGTGAGCCTATCGCGCGGACCGGGGTGGGAAGCCCGAGTTTCGCATGCAGGTCCTGCAGGCGGTAGGGCTCCAGCTGCGTCATGTGCTGCATGCCGGCGCAGGCGGCCTTGGCGCCGGCGATGGTCGTGTAATAGGTCACGCGCTGCGCCAGCGCGGTGACGCGGATGGCGCGCGAGTCGGAGATCGCGGTGCGCGTGTCCTCCACCGTATTGGCGATGAAGGTCACTTCGCCGTTCTTGATCATGTCGACGATGTGCGGGCGCCCCTCGGCCACCTTGTTGACCGGGGTCACCGCCAGGCCGTGCTCGGCCAGCACCGCGGCGGTGCCGCGCGTGGCGAGCACCGTGAAGCCCAGCGCAGCGAGGTCCCGCGCCACTCCTACCGCGGCGCGCTTGTCCCCGTCGCGCACGCTGATGAAGGCGCGCCCGGACGTGGGCAGCCGGATGCTCGCCGCCAGTTGCGACTTGACGAAGGCTTCGCCGAAGGTCGCGCCCACCCCCATCACCTCGCCGGTGGACTTCATCTCCGGACCGAGGATGGTGTCGACGCCGGGGAACTTGGCGAAGGGGAACACCGCCTCCTTCACCGAGTAGTACGGCGGCGTGATGTCGCCCTGCACCTTCTGCGCGGCGAGCGTCTTGCCGGCCATGCACAACGCCGCGATCTTGGCCAGCGGCCGGCCGGTGGCCTTGGAAACGAACGGCACGGTGCGCGAGGCGCGCGGGTTCACTTCCAGCACGTAGACGGTGCTGCCCTGCTCCGACTGCTGGATGGCGAACTGCACGTTCATCAGGCCGCAGACCTGCAGCGCGCGCGCCATCACCTCGGTCTGGCGGCGCAGCTCCTGCACCAGCTCGGCCGACAGCGAATGCGGCGGCAGGCAGCAGGCCGAGTCGCCCGAATGCACGCCCGCCTGCTCGACGTGCTCCATCACGCCGCCGATCAGCACTTCGGTGCCGTCGGCGATGCAGTCCACGTCCACCTCGATGGCGTCCGACAGGTAGCGGTCGAGCAGCACCGGCGAGTCGTTCGATACCTTCACCGCGCTCTTCATGTAGCGCTCGAGGTCCGCCTGGTGGTGCACGATCTCCATCGCGCGCCCGCCCAGGACGTAGCTCGGCCGCACCACCACCGGGTAGCCGATCGCCTCGGCGTGCTTGACCGCCTCGGCCACCGAGCGCGCGGTGCGGTTGGGCGGCTGGCGCAGCTTGAGCTTGTGCAGCAGCTGCTGGAAGCGCTCGCGGTCCTCGGCCACGTCGATCGAGTCGGCGCTGGTGCCGATGATCGGCACGCCGGCGGCCGCCAGGTCGCGCGCCAGCTTGAGCGGCGTCTGCCCGCCGTACTGCACGATCACGCCCCAGGGCTTTTCCTTGTCCACGATCTCCAGCACGTCTTCCAGGGTCAGGGGCTCGAAATACAGCCGGTCGGAGGTGTCGTAGTCGGTGGAGACGGTCTCCGGGTTGCAGTTGACCATGATGGTCTCGAAACCCTCCTCGCGCAGCGCCAGCGCCGCGTGCACGCAGCAGTAATCGAACTCGATGCCCTGGCCGATGCGGTTCGGGCCGCCGCCCAGCACCATGACCTTCCTGCGCGCGCTCGGCTCGGCCTCGCACTCCTCCTCGTAGGTGGAGTACAGGTACGCGGTGCGGGTGGCGAACTCGGCCGCGCAGGTGTCCACGCGCTTGAACACCGGCCGGATGCCCAGCTTGAGACGCTTCTCGCGCACTGCGGATTCGCCGGTGTTGAACAGGTAGGCAAGGCGCCGGTCGGAAAAGCCCTTGCGCTTGAGCATGCGCAGGGTGCCGGCGTCCACCTCGGCGAGCTGCTGGTCGTCCAGGCGCATCTCCAGGTCCACGATTTCCTTGATCTGGGCGAGGAACCAGGGATCGATGTGCGTGAGGCGATGCACCTCTTCCAGCGAGAAGCCGTTCTCGAAGGCGTCGCCCACGTACCAGATGCGCTCCGGGCCCGGCTCGCCCAGCTCGCGCTCCAGCGTCTCGCGGTCGCGCGTCTTCTGGTTGAGGCCGTCGACGCCCACTTCGAGCCCGCGCAGGGCCTTCTGCAGCGACTCCTGGAAGCTGCGGCCGATGGCCATCACCTCGCCCACCGACTTCATCTGCGTGGTGAGCCGGTCGTTGGCCTGCGGGAACTTCTCGAAGGCGAAGCGCGGCACCTTGGTGACCACGTAGTCGATGCTCGGCTCGAAGGAAGCCGGCGTGGCGCCGCCGGTGATCTCGTTCCTCAGCTCGTCCAGCGTGTAGCCGACGGCGAGCTTGGCGGCCACCTTGGCGATGGGAAAGCCGGTGGCCTTGGAGGCAAGCGCGGACGAGCGGCTGACGCGCGGATTCATCTCGATCACCAGCATGCGCCCGTCCTGCGGATTGATGGCGAATTGCACGTTGGAGCCGCCGGTGTCCACGCCGATCTCGCGCAGCACCGCGATCGAGGCGTTGCGCATGATCTGGAATTCCTTGTCGGTCAGGGTCTGCGCCGGCGCCACGGTGATCGAGTCGCCCGTGTGCACGCCCATCGCGTCGACGTTCTCGATCGAGCACACGATGATGCAGTTGTCCTTGCGGTCGCGCACCACCTCCATCTCGAACTCCTTCCAGCCGATCACCGATTCCTCGATCAGCAGCTCGTTGGTGGGCGAGGCCTCCAGGCCGCGCTCGCAGATGGCGACGAACTCCTCGCGGTTGTAGGCGATGCCGCCGCCCGTGCCGCCGAGGGTGAAGGAGGGCCGGATCACCACCGGGAAGCCGAGGCTCGCCTGCACCTGCAGCGCCTCCTCCAGCGAGTGCGCCAGCGACGACTTCGCCGAGGCGAGGCCGATGCGGGTCATCGCCGTCTTGAACTTCTCGCGGTCCTCGGCCTTGTCGATCGCCTCGCGCGAGGCGCCGATCATCTCGACGCCGAATTTCTCCAGCACCCCCTCGCGGGCCAGGTCGAGCGCGCAGTTGAGCGCCGTCTGCCCGCCCATGGTGGGCAGCAGCGCGTCGGGCCGCTCCTTCTCGATGATGCGCGCCACCGTCTGCCAGGTGATCGGCTCGATGTAGGTGGCGTCGGCCATCTCCGGGTCGGTCATGATGGTGGCCGGGTTGGAATTCACCAGCACCACGCGGTAGCCCTCGTCGCGCAGCGCCTTGCAGGCCTGCGCGCCGGAATAGTCGAACTCGCAGGCCTGGCCGATGACGATCGGGCCGGCGCCGATGATCAGGATCGAATGCAGGTCAGAGCGCTTTGGCATGTTTCATCAGCGCCGCGAAGCGGTCGAACAGGTACCCGATGTCGTGCGGCCCGGGGCTCGCCTCGGGGTGCCCCTGGAAGCAGAACGCCGGCCGGTCGGTGCGCGCCAGCCCCTGCAAAGAGCCGTCGAACAGCGACACGTGGGTGGGCTTGAGGGTGGGCGGCAGGGACTTCGGGTCCACCGCGAAGCCGTGGTTCTGGCTGGTAATCACTACCTGCCCGGTCTCCAGATCCTGCACCGGGTGGTTGGCGCCGTGGTGGCCGAACTTCATCTTCAGCGTCTTTGCCCCGGAGGCGAGGCCCATCAGCTGGTGGCCGAGGCAGATGCCGAACACCGGCACGCGCGTGGCGTCGAGGATCTCGCCGATCGCCTCGATGGCGTAGTCGCAGGGCTCCGGGTCGCCGGGACCGTTGGACAGGAACACCCCGTCCGGCTGCAGGCGCAATGCCTCGCGCGCGGGCGTCTGCGCCGGCACCACGGTGACGTGCGCGCCGCGCTCGGCGAGCAGCCGAAGGATGTTGCGCTTGATGCCGTAGTCGTAGGCCACCACGTGGTACGGCGCGCCCTCGATGCGCCGATAGCCCTCGCCCAGCGACCACTTGCCGTCGCGCCACTCGTAGGGCTTCGCGGTGGTCACCACCTTGGCGAGATCCATGCCGGCGAGGCCGGGGAAGGCGCGCGCCGCCGCCAGCGCCTTGCCCAGGTCCACGGTCCCGGCCATCAGGCAGCCGTTCTGCGCGCCCTTTTCGCGCAGCAGGCGCGTGAGCTTGCGCGTGTCGATGTCGGCGATCGCCACCACCTTGCGGTCCGCCAGCAACTGCGGGAGGCTTTGCTGCGCGCGCCAGCTGGAGTGCGACGCCGGCAGGTCGCGCACCACGAGTCCCGCGGCGTAGACCTTGCCGGCCTCGTCGTCCTCGGCGTTGGCCCCGGTGTTGCCGATGTGCGGGCAGGTCAGCGTCACGATCTGCCCGCAGTAGGACGGGTCGGTGAGGATTTCCTGGTAGCCGGTCATGGCGGTGTTGAACACCACTTCGCCGGCCGACAGCCCCGCGGCGCCCACGCTGCGCCCCCGAAACACCGTCCCGTCGGCGAGGACGAGAACGGCGGAATCGAGCACAGGCACGGCTAACTCCCGGGTAGATGTGAAAAAGCGGAAGAGGCTTGCGCCCCTCCCGCTCGTCTGAGCGGCGAATTATACCCCGCCGGCTACTTCAGGCCAAGCACGTCGAACATGTCGTGCAGCCCCGGCCCGCGGCCCTCGAGCCAGCGCGCGGCGCGCAATGCGCCCGCCGCGTAGGTCAGGCGGCTTTGCGAGCGCACCGCCACCTCCACGCGCTCGCCCGCGCCGGCGAAGATCACCGTGTGCTCGCCGACGATGTCGCCGCCGCGGATGGCGTGGAAACCGATCGCCTTGGCCGGGCGCTCGCCGGTGTCCCCGGCGCGGCCGTGGGTCGCGACCTCGCCGAGCTTTCGCCCCAGGGCGAGCGCCACCAGTTCTCCCAGCTTCAGCGCGGTGCCGGAGGGCGCATCCACCTTGTGGCGATGGTGCGCCTCGACGATCTCGACGTCGTAATCGTCGCCCAGCGCCTGCGCCGCGGTCTGCGCCAGGCGGAACACCACGTTCACGCCGATGGCGAAATTGGGCGACATGACGATCGGGATGCGCTTCGCGCCGGCGGCAATGCGCTGCTGCTGCGCCTCGCTGAATCCCGTGGTGCCGATCACCATGGCCTTGCCGAACTTCAGGCAGGCCTCGAGATGCAGGAGGGTGCCGGCGGGGCGGGTGAAATCGACGAGAACGTCGGCCGCCGACAGGCCGCCGAGATCGGCCTGCACCTTCACTTTCCCTGCCGCGCGCCCGAGCGCCGGGCTGCCGGCGGCGTCGAACGCCGCCACCAGGTCGAGCCCCTGGTCGGCGAGCACCGCGTCGATGAGCGCCTGCCCCATGCGCCCGCCCGCGCCGGCGATGGCGAGTTTCACCGCTCCCCCGCCTTGGCCGGCTCGGCCGCCGCCACGTCGCCGTCCAGGCGCGCCAGCTTGCCGTCCTGGAAGAACACCGCGAGGTGGCGCTTCTGGCGCGGCGCGCCGCGCCGCTCCAGCGTATAGACGTAGTCCCAGCGCTCGGCGTGGAAGATGTCGGTGACCAGGGGCGTGCCGAGCACGAAGCGCACCTGCTCCTTGGTCATGCCGGGCTTCAGCTGCGCCACCATGTCCTGCGACACGAAGTTGCCCTGCTGGATGTCGATGCGGTAGGGCTCCAGGATGCCGCAGCCCGCCAGCGCGCAGGCGCAGGCGAGCGGGAGCAGCGTGAAAGGCGCGCGGGCCATGAGCCTATAATGATAGCGGATGGACTCCGCGCAGAGCCTGAAGGATTCCGGCCTCAAGGCCACCCTGCCCCGGCGCAAGGTGCTGGAGCTGTTCGAGCAGAGCAAGGTGCGCCACCTGTCGGCGGAGGACGTCTACCGCAGCCTGATCGCCGACGGCATCGACATCGGCCTCGCCACCGTGTACCGCGTGCTGACGCAGTTCGAGCAGGCCGGCCTCCTGTCGCGCCAGCACTTCGAGGCCGGCAAGGCGGTGTTCGAGCTCAACCAGGGCGGGCACCACGATCACCTGGTGTGCCTGCAGTGCGGGCGCGTCGAGGAGTTCTACGACGCCGAGATCGAGAAGCGCCAGAGCGAGGTGGCGCGCAAGGGCGGCTTCGCGCTGCGCGGCCATTCGCTCGCCCTGTACGGCGACTGCACCAAGCAGGACTGCCCGAACCGCAAGTCCCTGCAGACCTAGCCGGCGCCGAGCATTTCCGCCGCGTGGCGGCGCGTGGTGTCGGTGATCTGCGCGCCGCCCAGCATGCGCGCCAGTTCCTCGATGCGTCCTGCCCGGTCCAGGCGCGCCGCACCGACGCCGACCTTGCCGCGCGTGGCCGATCGCGTCACCGTCCATTGCTCGTCGCCCTGCGCCGCCACCTGCGGCAGATGCGTCACGCACAGCACCTGGCGGTCCTTGCCCAGTTTCTTCAGCGCCCGGCCCACGGTTTCCGCCACGGCGCCCCCGATGCCGGCGTCGACCTCGTCGAACACCAGCGTGGCCACCGGCGAGGCCTTGGCGGTGACCAGCTGCAGCGCCAGGCTGACGCGCGAGAGCTCGCCGCCCGAGGCCACCTTGGCGAGGGGCCGCAGGGGCAGGCTCGGGTGCGAGGACACCTCGAATTCGACGTCCTCCATGCCGGCCGCGGTCGGCGCCTCGAGCGCGCGCAGCGCCACCGAGAAGCGCCCGCCCTTCATGGCCAGCTGCTGCATGCCCTCGGTGACCGCCTTGGACAGGGCCTGGGCGGTGCTCTTCCTCTTCGCGGACAGCTTTTTCGCCGCTGCCAGGGTGCGCGCCTCGGCGGCCGCCACTTCCCGCTGCAGCGCCTCGGGCGACGCCGCCAGGTCGAGATCCTTCAGCCGGGCGCGCTGCGTTTCGGCCAGGGCGACGAGTTCCTCCGGCCGCACGCGAAAACGGCGTCCGGCGGCGTGCAGCGCCTCGATCCTCGCTTCGGCCTCGCGCAGCGCTTCCGGGTCGAGCTCCACCCTCGACGCGTAGTTGCGCAGCGCGCGCACCGCCTCGCCCGCCTGCGCCTCGGCGGACTCCAGCATCTCGACGATCTCCCTCAGCTGCGCGTCGTGCGCGGACAACTCGCTCAGGCGCGCGGTGACCGCCGAGAGTTGCGGCAGGCTGGCGCCTTCGGCCTCCGACAGGGTCTCGAGCGAAGACTGGGCGCCGGCGAGGAGGCTCGAGCCGTGGGCGAGGCGCCGGTGCTCGGCCGCCAGCCGCTCCCACTCTCCCGCCAAGGGCGCAAGGCGATCCAGCACCGACACCCGTTCCTGGAGTTCCGCGCGCTCAGCTTCGCGTTGCGCGTACTGCTGCTCTGCCTCGGCGGCGAGCGCCTGCAGGCGCTTCCAGTCGCGGTAGGCCTGGGCGCAGTCGCGCGCCAGTTCCGGCGCACCGCCATGGACGTCGAGCAGTTCGCGCTGCGCCGCCGGCCGCAGCAGCGACTGGTGCGCGTGCTGGCCGTGGATGTCCACCAGGAATTCGCCCGCCTCGCGCAGCTGCGCCAGCGTCGCCGCATGCCCGTTGACGAAGCAGCGCGAGCGGCCCGCGGCGTCCATGCTCCGGCGCAGGATCAGGCTGCCGGCATCGCCCTCCAGGCCGGCCGCGGCGATCCAGGCGGCGAGCGCCGAGCCGGCGCCGACCTCGAACTCCGCCGAGAGCTCGGCGCGCTCGGCGCCCTCGCGCACCAGCGCGGACTCGGCGCGCCCGCCGACCAGCAGCTCCAGCGCGTCCACCAGGATCGACTTGCCGGCGCCGGTCTCGCCGGTGAGCACGCCGAACGCGGCGCCCGGCTCCAGCTCGACGCGCTCGGCGATGACGTAGTCGCGCACCGATAGGACTCGTAGCATGGGCTGCTCAGCGGACGCGCAGGTTGGCCGCTCAGTCCGGCTCGGGGGCCTTCTCGGCCGAGCCGCTCCAGCTCAGCTTCTCGCGCAGCATGGCGAAATAGCTGTAGCCCGGCGGATGCACGAAGCGCATCGCGTCCGCCGAGCGCCTGAGCACCAGGCGGTCGCCCTCGGCCATGTCGGTGAGGGCGAAGCCGTCGAAGTGCGCGCGCGCGTCCACCGCGCGCAGCAGCGCGATCTCGATGGTGCTGCGGTCGCTGACGCTCACCGGGCGCGCCGAGAGCACGTGCGGGTTGAGCGGCACCAGCGCGAAGGCCGCCACGCCGGGCTGCAGGATCGGGCCCTGCGCCGACAGCGCATAGGCGGTGGAGCCGGTGGGCGTGGCGACGATCAGGCCGTCGGCGCGCAATGCATAGACGTATTCGCCGTCGATGTGCACCTCGACCTCGATCAGCCGCCCCTGCGAGCCCTTGCCCACCACGGCCTCGTTGAGCGCCAGGGTGCGCAGCAGGGACTTGCCGCCGCGCCGCACCTCAGCGTCCAGCAGCGCGCGCTCCTCGATGCTGTGCCGGCCGTCGAGGATCGCGCCCACCGAGCTGCGCAGGTCCTTCAGCGCGATGTCGGTCATGAAGCCCACGCGGCCCTGGTTGATGCCGGCGAGCGGCACCTTGTAGCGCGCCAGGTTGCGCGCCGCGGCCAGCATGGTGCCGTCGCCGCCCAGCACGACGGCCAGGTCGGCGAAGGCGCCGATCTCCTCGTAGCTGGCGGCGCCCTCCTTTTCGCCGATGCGCGCCGCGGTGTCGCGCTCCACGCGCACCTCGCAGCCGCGCTCGCGCAGCAGGCCGCGCAGCGAGCGCAGCGACTCGGCGATTTCCGCCGTGTGCTTGCCGATCAGCGCGACGCGGCGGAACGCGGGCAAGGGCATCGCGGCATTCTAACCGCATGTGTAAAATGCACCGCATGCTCGACAAACGTGCGCAGCTATTGCTGAAGACGCTCGTCGAGCGCTATATCGCCGAGGGCCAGCCGGTCGGCTCGCGCACCCTGTCGCGCCATTCCGGGCTGGACCTGTCCCCCGCCACCATCCGCAATGTGATGTCGGACCTGGAGGAGCTCGGCCTGATCTCCAGCCCGCACACCTCCGCCGGGCGGGTGCCGACCCCGGCGGGCTACCGCTTCTTCGTCGACACGCTGCTGGTGATGAAGCCGCTCGGCTCGGGCGAGCTGCACCAGCTCGAGGGGCAGCTGCACCCGGACAGCCCGCAGCGCGCCATCCAGTCGGCCTCCCAGCTGCTGTCGCAGCTCACCCAGTTCGCCGGCGTCGTGATGACCCCTCGCCGGCGCGCGCTGTCGTTCCGCCAGATCGAGTTCCTGCGCCTGTCGGAGAAGCGCGTGCTGCTCATCGTGGTGACGCAGGACGGCGACGTGCAGAACCGGGTGCTGTTCACCGAGCGCGACTACTCGCCCGCCGAGCTGGTGTCGGCGGCCAACTACATCAACCAGAACTACGCCGGCCACAGCTTCGAGGAGGTGCGCCAGCGCCTGCACCGGGAGCTGCACGAGATCCGCCAGGACATGATGCGGCTGATGAGCGCGGCGCTCGAGGCCGGCAACCAGGCGGTGACCGAGGGCAGCGAGCCCTACGTCATCTCTGGCGAGCGCAACCTGCTCGCGGCGCAGGACCTGTCGCAGGACATGGGACGCATGCGCCAGCTGTTCGAGCTGTTCGAGCACAAGACCACGCTGCTGCAGATCCTCGACCTGTCGCTGCGCGGCCAGGGCGTGCAGATCTTCATCGGCGGCGAGTCCGGCGTGA
>Ga0075430_100005171_pt1 | contig 10988 bp, 10 predicted proteins | sample RhiMetdeltSRZDD4_FD_75294 | JGI IMG/M metagenome (GOLD analysis project Ga0075430, IMG submission 75294) | Populus rhizosphere microbial communities from Tennessee, USA - Rhizosphere MetaG P. deltoides SRZDD4 | ecosystem: Host-associated > Plants > Roots > Rhizosphere > Soil | place: USA... | reverse complement strand
ACGGTACCTGGGATCCGGGCTGATCAAAGGGATCGGCCAGCGCATCGACGGCCATTGTCTCGGCCGGCCCCCGGCACAACCCGCCGTGCCGCACATGGGCGCTGCCTCAGCGACGACGTTGCGGCACTGCGGGCACAGCTGGACCGTCTGCCGCCCGACGGCAGGGCGAGCGACGTAGGCGACCTCCACCAGCCGACGAACGTAGGTCTGCCCAGTGCTGTCGGTGCGTCCGAACCGCCGCTCCACCGCATGCACGTCCCGGTCGCCGATGACCGCGTTGTCGATCAAAAACCGGCGCAGGAACGCATACGCCCGCTCGACTTCGATGTCGTTGACGCCGTTCGCTGACGCCGCCGCCCGCAACGCCTCGTCACCCGGTTTCCACCCACTCGGCCTCCACATCGACGTGGGCCAGTCGCGCTCCCTGCTCGGCGAAGTCCGACAGCTCACCGTCCACCAGCAGGGTGTTCTGCAGGTCGATTTCGGAAAGGCGGAGCGCGACCGGCCAGGTCACCAACGGCCTGGTACACAACGTCAACAGCGCAAGATCCGTTGATATGGGCGGCTGCCCTTCGATGGCGCACCGCCACCATAGCCGGCTAAGGCCACCCGCCACGCCGGGGGCAGTACGCCCTCCTCGTTGCGCTCACCTCGCGTGGCGCGGGCGCGGCGCCTCAATATCTGCGCCAGGCCAGCGGACAGCATCGTGACGGTCAGGTAGTCGTCCTCAATCGCACCACCGGCCTCCAGTGAGATCGGGATTGCTTTCACATCGTCGGCGGATTCGCTTATCTGACCTTGCGGTGCCACATCGACCCCTGTGCGACCAAGACCTGCGCGGACGTTTCGCCGAGCAAAGTAGACAGCCGACCTCTGACAAAACCGGCCCAGGGTGGGGCCGATCGACGGTATCCCACCCGAACGGATGAAAGTCGATGCGGCCTACGGCGTGTCGGGGCGCGATGGTGGACGCGTAATGCTATGGGAGAATCGGGGCCAGTGGACGCCATTCCCGCGCGGCCCGCTCCCGGCGGCTTCGGATCAGGCCACGCAGCGAAACGCGGTCAGCTCCGGCACGAAGGGTAGTCGTGCTGCCGCCAGTTCGCGTTTGAGTTCCTCGACGTCGCGTTCGTACTCGCGGACGGCGGCCTGGCGTGCAGCCCGTGGATCGTCGATAAGGGCCTCTCGCGCTTGTAATCGTTGGTTATGGCGGTAGGCCACCACAGCGGGTACGGCGGGCGGTCCACGGACGAACACCGCGAGTCGGGCGCGTACATCTGCATCCAGCGTCGCCCAAGCGACGTCGCCGTCGTCCAGCGGCGGAACAGACGCCGGAAGTTCCTGCCGACCGGGGTTCGGCCGGCTCCCACAGGTCCATCTCGGCTTGGCGGGCGAGAAGCCGATCCATCAGTTCAGCGAAGGCGGCAGGGGCACGAGGATTGCCAAGACGTCGGGCGAAGCAGCCCGGAGGGGGATCAACAATGGGGCCGCACGCCTCCCATCGCGATACGTGACCGGTGTTGCGACGTGCGTGATCGGTGTCTACGCTTCGACGGTTGCCGATCGGGTGGGAGGCTGCGTGTGTGGCGTCCGTCGACGGTGTGATCGCGACCCTGACCACCGTGCGCGAGAGCTTGAACCGGGCCAGCACCGCCGCCGCTGCCGCCGCCGAGTTGACCAGGGAGCTGCGGGACCAGCTCGCGGCCATGGGCGCCGACGGCGTCGCGGACCGGTTTACGCCGGTCTTCGACAGGATCGAGGAGGCGACCGCGCGCCTGGCGGCCGGTCTCGACTGCACCGACGAAGCGATCGCCCTTGCCATAGCCGCGAAGGGCGGCGCGTACGCGGGTGGTCTCGGTGACGATTCCCGAGGTGATCAGCCAACTGCGGCAGGTGAAGGAGCACCTCGACCGGGCCAGGGCGGCGATCCGGGAGGCGCTGACCGAGCTGGGCAAGGCGGAGGCGCTGCTGCGGTACACGCTGGGCAATATCCGGGACACGAGTGTGTACACGGTGCCGGCGCAGACGAAGCAGCACCTGACCGACGCGGACCAGGGCCTGGATCTGACGGACCGCAAGGTCGACGAGTGGATCGGGAAGATCGCGGGGACCGGCCCGGGAAAATAGGTCGGGCTGGCGGCGATCAACCGACCAGCCCCGACCCGTCACTCGATCAGGTTCACACCGCGACACCGCATCCGATAGGCGGGCGCTGGACTCGCGTTGACGATGTGCCGCGGCACATCCGGGACATCGGGCTGTTGCGGGCCCGGCCAGCGGGCACCAGCCGGCCCACCGCGGGTCGGTTCAACGGAGAACCGATCGAGTCCGGCGGGTTGGACCGCGGCATCGCGAACGACCTCGACCACGACCCGCTGCGGGGTCCGCCGGTGACGTTCTACCAGCACGCCGAGTCGAAGGCCGCCGCGCGCATGCGGCAGGCGAACCTGCGAGAGGCTGAGCTGGCCATCGACAACACGGTGTGTGGTACCAACGAGCATGACCGGACCTACGCGTGGACCTGCGACAAAATCCTGCCGTCGATCCTGCCACCCGGCGCACAGTTGACCGTGTGGGTGACCCGCGACGGTGGCCAGACCTGGTGGCGCAGCACGTACGTCGGAACCGGAGAAAGGATCCGCAGATGACCATCGTGATGCGTGACTACCACGGCCACCAGGAACCGCTGGCCGACGCCGCGGCGGCGGGCAAATGCTTCGACGAGCAGGTCTCCGCGATCATGCCCCATGGCGCATGCGGACAGGTGATCTGGTTCGGCCCGGCCGACGCCGCTGCCCGGATGCGGGTGGACATCGACATCGAGGCCGGCCGGGCGGCCATGCGGTGGCTCGATGACGGCACCTATGCCGTCGATCTCGACCCGGTTGGCCCGATCACCGTGATGGAGTCACCCGACGGCGGACTGGCGACGGTCCCGGCCGAACTCGCCCGAGTCCAGCCGGAAACGGTACGGCACGCGGTCATCGAGTACGCCACAACCGGACAGCGGCCCTCCAGCGTGAACTGGCACCGCACCACCCCCGGCACCTGACGGCCCACGCGCATCAGGCGCACGGACAACAGTGCCCAGATTCCACCCGACCAGTCTTCGCCAGAAATCCCGGCGGCGAGCGCGTCCTGGTGGGCCAGGCGGGCGGGCGTCGCGGCAGCCGTTGCGTCAACCTTGCGTTGCGCGACTCGCCCCGTGTTGACACGCGGTTGGGCGCTGGCCGTCTTCGTACGCCTGACAATCTGGATCTGAGGCCAAACGCTCATCACCGCGCAGCCCAGAGGCGAGATCAGTTCGGCCATCGCGGCAACTTTGTGCCAACCACCGTGCTCGCTGCCCGCGACGCCGAGCTCGCCCCGGACGCTATTGCCGTGGGGATTCTGCGGGCGGATGAGGTTTCCCCGGTTGTGGAGAAGATCGTCAACGACGCGGCGTCGAAGTTGGCCAGCCGGTGCCGGGTGCGGGTGTCTACGTCGACAGGAGATGCTGTCGGTGGCCGTGGCGGTGCGGCGGCTCGGTTCGCCCGGGTGCGCAGATGTGGGCGGGTGCGCGGTGCGGCAGGCGCCCGCGGGACACCCGAGGCTCGGCCCACCGGCGCCGCCCCCACGGCCGGGTCGCAGCCCGGCTGGCGTGTTGGGCGACCAGCCGGTGTCGGCGGGGGCTATCTCGGTGGCAGGAGCGCGAGATCATCGGCCATGCGTTCGGCAACCCCGGTGTCGAGATCCGCGCCGTGACCGAATGACCAGGTGCCGGCGGTGAGGTTCTGCACGGTCTGCGTGAGGGCCTGGCGGGCATGGACCACGGTCTCGTCGCTGACCAGCACCGAGACACGACCCGCCGCGACGTCGGTGTTCTCGAGGGCTGCACCAATCAGGGTGAGGCCGTTGCTGGCCGCGTCGAGGACCCCGATGGCCTGCCACTTGTCCCGAGCGCCGCCGGCGAGACTGTCGTGGTTGAGGCTGACGCAGCGCACCGCCTGGCCGAGAGAGGCGATCAGGCGCCCCACACTGGCCAGGCCCAGGATGGTGGGCGGGGTCGCGGCCAGCTCTCGGGCTCCGTCAGCCCGGGCGTGCTGGAACGCCGCCACCAGGCTCGCGGGGTCGATGGTGGACAGGTAGGACCGCACGATGGTGTCCTGGCGCACCCGCAGCGCCGCGGCCATGGCGGTGACCCGGTCGGCGAGAACATCCTCGACGGCGGTGCGTGCCACGTCGATGTCATGGGCGGCGCATTCGGCCAGGATCTGGTCGACGAGTCGGCGGAACTCGGCGCGTCCACGCACAGGCGATCGGTCCCTTCATTGGGCCGCCGAAGCCGCGGCGGCGGTCCCCGGCGGTGCCGCTGGCTGTGCAGCGTATCGGCTGCCCGGTACAACGAGACCCGGCCGGGTGGGTGACCTGGCCTCTGTTCCACTGCCGTGCCGCTGAGGGCCCGCGCGGGGGTCGCCGGCCGGCTGCGGGGTTCACCTGTCGAGGCGGTGCGCGAGGGCGGTGTGGCGGCGGCCGGCGCCGACGGTGCGCACGGCGGCGGCCAGGGCGCGGCGGGACCCGACGAGGACGACGAGTTGTTTGGCGCGGGTGACGGCGGTGTAGAGCAGGTTGCGTTGCAGCATCATCCAGGCGCTGGTGGTCAGCGGGATGACCACGGCCGGGTACTCCGAGCCCTGGGAGCGGTGGATGGTCATGGCGTAGGCGTGGGCGAGTTCGTCGAGTTCGTCGAAGTCGTAGTCGATGCTCTCGTCCTCGTCGGTACGCAACCTCAGGGTCTGCTCCTCTACCGACAGGGCGGTGACGAGGCCGACGGTGCCGTTGAACACCCCCGCGGCGCCCTTGTCGTAGTTGTTGCGGATCTGGGTGACCTTGTCGCCGACGCGGAACACCCGCCCGCCGGCGCGGCGTTCGGGCTGCCCGTCCCGGTGCGGCGTCAGCCTCTCCTGCAGCAGCGTGTTCAACGCGGCGGCGCCGGCCGGGCCGCGGTGCATCGGGGCCAGGACCTGCACGTCGCGGCGTGGGTCGAGGCCGAAGCGGGCCGGGATGCGGGTGCAGGCCACGTCGACGGTCAGCGGCGCGGCCGCGTCGGTGTCCTCACAGCCGAAGAGGAAGAAGTCGCGCAGACCCTGCAGCAGCGGTGGCCGGCCGGCGTTGATGCGGTGGGCGTTGGTCACGACCCCGGAGTCGGCGGCCTGCCGGAAGATCTGCGTGAGGCGCACCCGGGGGATGGTGTCGGCGGCGAGCAGGTCGCGCAGCACCTCCCCGGCACCGACCGAGGGCAGCTGATCGACGTCACCGACGAGCAGCAGGTGCGCCCCGGGCGGCACCGCTTTGACGAGCTTGTTGGCCAGGATCAGGTCCAGCATCGATGCCTCGTCGACGACGAGCAGGTCGACGTCGAGGGGGTTGTCCCGGTCGAAGGTGGCCTCCCCGCCGGGGCGTAGCTGCAGCAGCCGGTGCACCGTCGCGGCGGGGTGGCCGGTGAGTTCGGCCAGCCGCTTGGCGGCCCGGCCGGTCGGCGCCACCAGGGTGAGCTTGGCTTTCTTCGCCGCGGCCAGTGCGACGATGGAGCGCACGGTGAAGCTTTTGCCGCAGCCGGGCCCGCCGGTGAGGACCGCGACCTTCGACGTCAACGCCAGCCGGACCGCCTGTTCCTGCTCCGAGGCCAGGTCCGCGCCGGTGCGGGACTTGAGCCAGGCGAGGGCTTTGCCCCAGTCGATGTTGGTGAAGTGCGGCAGCCGGTCGGCGCGTTCGTGCAGCAGCCGCAGCAGGCTACCGGCGAGGGACTGTTCGGCGCGGTGCAACGGCACCAGGTACATCGCCGGCACCGCCTCGCCGCCCTCGCCGGGCAGGGATTCGCGGACGACGCCGTCGTCGGCGACCAGGTCGTCGAGGCAGCCGGTGACCAGGTCGCCGGGCACGTTGAGGATCTTCGTCGCGTCGGTGACCAGTTGCGGGGCGGGCAGGTAGCAGTGCCCTGAGTCGGTGGCCTCCGACAAGGTGTGCTGCAGCCCGGCCTTGACCCGCTGGGGGCTGTCGTGCGGGATGCCGACGGCCTGGGCGATGGTGTCGGCGGTCTTGAACCCGATCCCCCACACGTCGGCGGCCAGCCGGTACGGCTCGTTGTTCACGACGCTGATGGAGGCGTCGCCGTACTGCTTGAAGATCCGCACCGCCAACGAGGTCGACACGCCGACACCCTGGAGGAAGACCATCACCTCTTTGATGGCCTTCTGCTCCTCCCACGCCGCAGTGATCTTCGCGGTGCGTTTCGGTCCCAGCCCGGGCACCTCGATCAGCCGGGCCGGCTCCTCCTCGATCACCCGCAGCGTGTCCAGGCCGAAGTGGCTGACGATCCGCTCGGCGAACACCGGGCCGATGCCTTTGACCAGCCCGGAACCGAGGTAGCGCTGGACGCCCTGAATCGTCGCCGGCAGCACCGTCGTGTAGGAGTCGACCTCGAACTGCCGGCCGTACTGCGGATGCGACGACCACCGCCCCACCAGCCGCAGGCTCTCCCCCGGCTGCGCGCCCAGCAGCGCCCCGACCACCGTGAGCAGGTCCGCGCTGCGATCGGTGGCGACCCGGGCCACGGTGTAGCCGGTGTCCTCGTTGACGTAGGTCAGCCGCTCCAGCACGGCCTCCAGCACCATGTGCGGTCGTTGCGGGGCAGCGGTCACGGCGACCATGCTGCCGCCCGCCGGGCCCGGACCACCAGGCCCGCCGGTGCCCGATCCGGTACCGCACACCCGGGTGGCGCCTGCGCCCCGTCGGACGGCTGAGCGCCTTGCCCTCCATGCACAGCCGACGACGTCGATGGTGGTTCCGCACGAAGGATGCCGGGCCGACCGGTCATTCGGTGAGTGGGCGGCGGCCGGTAATGGTGCGGCCGCCCACCTTGTGTGCGGGTGTCGGGTGGCTGGGCGGTCAGGCCGCCGCCTGTGGCGGGTCACGGGGGATGAGGTCCGCGGCGGCGTCGGCGTTCTCGCGTTGTAGTTCGAGGATGACCGACGTGTAGGTGTCCGAGGTCAGCGCCATGGTGGAGTGGCCGAGGGTCTCCTGGATTTCTTTCATGTCGGCGCCGCCGTGGCGCAGGTAGGTGGCGGCGCAGTGGCGCAGGTCATGCAGCCGCACCGGGGGTAGCCCACTCTTGGCGACGAGGTGGTCGAACCGGTCGGTGATGGTCTGCGGATGCCAGGGCTGGCCGTCGGGGCGGACGAAGAACAGCCCGGTGTCCGGCCAGTCGTCGCCGCACACCTGCTGCCAACGTGCCCGCCGGGCCAGGTATGTGCGCAGGACCGCGACGGTGGCGGGCCCCAGCGGCACGGTCCGGTCACCGGCGTCGCTCTTGACTTCCTTGGTGATGGGCCGGTATCCGACCTCGGTGATCTGCTGCACGATCGTCAGGTGCGGCACCGGGTCGGTTTCATGGCTGGTGGCGGTGGTCCCGGGGGCCGGGTCTGGGCCGAGTTCGACGTCGTCGTCGCGTAGGCCGCACGCCTCGCCGCGGCGTAGTGCGCGGTGCAGGATGAGCACGAACATCGGGTAGAGGACGATGTCGTGGGCTTCGGCGTAGTCGAGGAACGCCCCGGCCAGTGCCGGTGGCCACACCATGACCGGGCTGGGCCGCTGCCCGGTGGCCTTCCAGCGGGCGATGGCCTTGGCTGTCCACACCCGCGCCTTGGGGCGCTTGCCGGAGGCCAGTTCGATCCCGACGGCGGGGTTGGTCTCGCGGAGCTTGTACTTGTGGATGGCGTCGTTGAGGGCCTTGCGCAGGGTGGCGCGTAGCCGTTGCAGGCTGGCCGCCGACAGCGGCCGGACCCCTTTGACGGTGGCCCGCACCTTCGGGTCCTTACTCGCTCTGGCTTTGCGGATGTCGGCGTTGCGTCGTTCCAGCGCGGTGAACATGGCTTCGATGTGGCGGGTGTCCAGTTGCTGGATCGGCACCTTGCCGAGGTGCGGGATCAGGTAGAGGCGGATGTGGTCGGCGTAGCCGCGGGTGGTCTTGTCGGCCAGGCCGCGGCGGCTGGCCAGCCAGGTGGTGAGGTACTGCGCGGTGGTGGTGGCCACGGTGGCGGGCACCCCGGCGCGGATGCGGCGGGCGATGGTGTCCCGGTCGGGTAGTGGCCGTCCGGCGCGGCGTTCCTGCTTGAGTAGGTCCGCGATCTCGATGCGCTGGTGCTGGTCGTCGCCGGCGAGGTCGAGCAGGGCGCGGGCCTGGTTGAGTTCGTCGATCGCGTCGTCGCGGCTGTCGAAGCCGCTTGGGCGTAGCTGCCGGCGGGTCTGGCCCGGCCGGACGGGGAGTTCGAGTTGGTAGCCCCAGGTGCCGTGGGTGGGGTGCCAGGTACCGCCGGCGCGGCGCAGCTTCGGACAGCTGCTGTCGAGCCGGCGGCCGGTGTCGGGGTCTTTGCAGGTGCAGCGTTTGTAGATGGATCCTTCGGTGCTCACGGTTCTCCCTAGCGTTGTGGTGTCGGCGTTGCGGGCGGGTGCTGCGGGTGGATGCTGCTGATTCGCTGGTGGTGATCCATGCTCGGAACGGGCGATGGATCAAGTTGGCGGGTGGGCCGGTAGTTGCAGGGCGGCGAGGATCGGCGCGACCGGGACCCGGTAGCGGGATCCGACCCGGATGACCGGGACCGGGAACTGGTCGTTCTTGGCCAGTTCGTAGGCCAGTGCCCGGCCCAGGCCGAAGATCGACGCGGCGGTGGGTAGGTCGGTGACCATGCCCAGGGCCCGGATGGCGTCTTCTGTCCACATCGGACGGCGTGGTGCGGGTGATGCGGTGGAGGGGTTGTGCGTGTCGCTGTTCATGGCATGCCTCCGAGGCGTTGGGGTGGCAGCGGTGGTTCGGTGAGCTGGGCCAGCCAGCGCAGGAGTTCGGGCAGCCCGCGGTCGGGTCCGTAGGCCAGGTGTGTGCCGTCGACGGACTGGCAGCCGATGGCGGCGGCGTAGCGCAGCCGCCGCTGCGAGTTGACCCGGCCCATGTGCACGCCAAGCCCATGTGCGCGGGCGCGCGCGGTGAGGTCGGCGGCGGCCGGGCCGAGTTTCCAGTCGGTGGTGCCGCCGAGGAACAGCACGTCGAAGCCGCCCCACGGCACCGTGAGGTTTTCGAGGCCGTCCTGGGCGACGAGGGCTACCGGGTAGCCCAGGGCGCGGATGCGGGCCAGCATCGGCACGGACCGGGCCAGGGTGGCGGCGGCGTCGGCGACCACGTCGGGGGCGGTGGCGAACGCGCACCGGCCGGCGTGTGCGGCGCGGGCGGACAGCCAGGCCAGGTACTTTTCGTCGCCGGGGTAGCCGCCGGTGTAGGCGGCGTTGTCGGCGCACCAGGGCACGTCGGGGATGACCCGGTTGCCGCTGGCCGGGGTGACGATCTGGCCGAGCTGTCCGCGCCGCATCGCCTCACGTACCTTCGGTCCGCTGGCGGTGGCGTAGTAGCGCACGCGTGAGCAGCACGACGGCCACGGGCACTGCCGTGGCGGTCGCTTTGGCGAGGAGTTGGCCGGGTACCGCGGTCCAGATCGGGAACCCGGCAAGGGCGAGGAACAGCACGGTGTCGACCGGGGCGCCGACGGCGTTGGACGCGATGACCGCGCGGATGAAGCCGCGGCGGCGAAGCGGCTGGTACACCGCCAGGTCGGCCAGCTCCGAGGCCACGAACGCCACGGCGGAGGCGATTGCCAGGCGAGGGCCGGCCAGCACGGCGCTGAGCAGGCCGCCGGCGGCGATCGCGGCGAGGACCGCGATGCGCCCGGCGGTGTCGTGGACCCAGTCGCGGGCCAGCAGGCACAGCCCGGCGGCGTAGGTGCCGGCCGTGGCGGTCAGGCCGAGTCCGACTCCGATGAGCCCGTAGCGGGAGGTCAGCCAGTTCGCGGCGGTGACGCTGCCGGCGAACACGACCAGCGCGCTGGTCACCGCGAGCACCCGCCATGCCTGACCAACCCGTTGCGTCCAGGCCGCGACGACGTTCCGGCGGCCGGCGCTGGCGATGCGGTGCCGGCCCCGGTGGCGGCGGGACCGAACGGCGCGGCCAACCAGGATGGCGACGGCGGCGGCGAACAGTGCTTCCGCGGTGCCGAGCAGCTGGCCGGGCACGGTCACGGCAGCGACGGCGGTCAGCAGCCACGCATAGAGGCTCACCTGGCCGAGCAGGGTCAGCAGCAGGCCGACGTTGGCCAGCGCCCGCTGGGTGCGTGAGTCGCCCAACTGGCGCAGGCCCCAGTCGAGCAACTCGGCGACCAGGACGCTGATGCCCCAGACGAAGCCGAAAAGCCCGCCCACGACGCAGGAGGTCACGCCGGCGGCCAGCAGCGCCGCGAAGACCAGCCCCTGGCCGCCGCGGCGGTGCAGCCAGGACAGCGGCGCGTCGAGTACGGGCAGGGCGAAGGCGATCGGGGTGGCATACAGACCGAACCCGACCGGAACGAGCGGATGGTGGTAGGTCAGCGCGTTGGCGGCGGCGGCCAACACCACGAAACCGGCCAGGCCCAGGCGCGCGGTCAGACGTGGGTCGGGATGCCACCTGCGGCGGCAGGGTCGGGCCGGCGCCGGTATCGGCAGAGGCCGGTCGTGGCCGTCGACGGCGGCCGGGACGGTGGGTGTGGCACGGTGCAGCGGCTGGGGTGGCGTGTTCATGATGTCGGGGCTCCCAAGGTCGGTGGGTGGGTGGCGGGTCGCCGGGACGCGTCGACGCGGGCGGTGGGCCGGTCGACGCGGCCGTGCGCGGCCGGCTCGGCGCAGGGGCAGGACGGCTCCGTGGCGGGCTCGGGCGGCTGCCAGCGCGGCCGGGCGACGAAGTCGCGGGCCTGGGCGGAGGTGACCGGGACGGTGCGCAGTCCCGTCACCGCTGACCACCCGGTGGCGGGTCGGTGTCGGGCACGTGCGGGGTCAGGCGGTCCAGCGCGAGGTCGTGGAATCCGGGGCTGATGTCGATACCGCTGTAGGAGCGGCCGAGGTGCAGGGCGGCCAGGCCGGTGGTGCCCGCGCCG
>Ga0075430_100005170_pt1 | contig 10989 bp, 10 predicted proteins | sample RhiMetdeltSRZDD4_FD_75294 | JGI IMG/M metagenome (GOLD analysis project Ga0075430, IMG submission 75294) | Populus rhizosphere microbial communities from Tennessee, USA - Rhizosphere MetaG P. deltoides SRZDD4 | ecosystem: Host-associated > Plants > Roots > Rhizosphere > Soil | place: USA... | reverse complement strand
CGACCCGACCCGCCCGCCACAGCACGCTGACGCCTGAGTCATACTGCCCATCGGACCTGTGGTGGGCGTGGCGACCGGCGGCCCTAGAGCGAGCCGACTTCAGTGCGTCAGCCGGAAAGCGCGCGGAACGATTCCTCACGTCGCGTTCCGTCCCCGTGATCCTCTAAGCCGCGAGCTACCACAGGCGGGCCGCGAGCGCTCGATAACCGTCCCTCGAGTCAGCTACTACGCGACGTGTCAGCGACAGCGTAAGAGTGCAGCGCGATTTCCCGGCGAGCGGTAAGGGCCGCGGGTCGCCATGCTCACCACAGGTCCAACGGGCACAATCCGTCGGCGAAGAGAAGTTGCGGTCGCCCAGCGTGGTACGCTTGCGTGGTGACGGCTCGATCGAAGCTCAAGCTCGCCACGCTTCTCGCCGCGCTCGCATTCGCTGCCGCATGTGGGCCGCGGCCGTACACCTCGCTGGCCGAAACGGCCGAACCGCTGCGGTCTCAATTCAATCGGGACGCAGGCCGCGTGCGCATCGTGATGCTCGTCGCGCCAACATGACCGCAGTGTCTGCTCGGGGTCGCCGAGATGCAGCGTGAGGTGTTGTCGAAATATCCAGACCCGGAGCTCCGTGTCTACATGGTCTGGGTCCCGAAGCTGCGTGGGCTGGAGCGCGATGTGGCCAGCGCGACAACGCAGTATCCGGATGCGCGGGCGATGCACTTTTGGGATGCGCCGAGCGTGCTGGTGCGCGGCTACCGCGAGACGCTCCAACTGCCGGAAGATGCGTGGGACGTGTTCCTGCTCTACGGACCACAGGCGCGATGGGATGGTTCGGGGCCACCAGCTCCGGATTATTGGGCCCACCAACTCGGCTCTGCTGAAAAGCCTCGCCTGAATGCGCCTTGGCTGAACGGACGGGAGTTCCTGGATCGACTTGCTACGCTCTCTTCTTCAACCAGCGGCGACCGCCGTGGATACTGAAGTCCACGAGATCGTCGGGCGACATGTCCTTGAAGCCCGCGGCCTTCACGTCGCGGATAAACTCCGGCGTCACGCCGTGAATCCGCAAGCGGACCAGGTCATCGGCCGACACGTTCGCGTAGCCCAGCTCGCGCAGCTCCTTGATGAACTCCACGCTCACGCCGTGAATGCGCATCTTCTCGAGGTCTCGCGCGGACAGATCCTTGTAGCCGAGAGCGCGCAGCTCGCGGATGAACGAAGGCGACACGCCGTGAATTCGCATTTTGACCAGCTCTTCGACCTGAAGATTCTTGTAGCCCAGATCGCGGAGCTCGCGAACGAACTCTGGCGTCACGCCGTGGATCCGCATGCGCACGAGATCTTCGACCGGTAGCTTGTCGTAGCCCGCAGCTTTCATTTCCTGGATGAACGCGGGGGTTACACCGTGGATGCGCATCTTGACGAGCTCGTCGATCGACAGGTTGCTGTAGCCCTGTCCCTGAAGTTCGGCGATGAAGGAGCGGCTCACATCATGAATCGCCAGCCTCAGCACCTGTTCGGCCGAAAGCTCGCCTTGGGCCTTGCGCATTGCCGATACATACGCGCCGTTCGCCGCGAACCGCCACGTGCCCGCACCGCGCCCCTCGTCGAAGTCCCCTTGGAACTCCAGCGTGCCGGCGTCGCGTTGGACGGTGAACCGGACGTTCTTCGCGCTCCATCGGCTCCCAGCGCCGCTGGCGCCGATCAGATCGCTGAGCGGTAGCGAGAACCCGAAATTGTTCCCGTTATCCCGAGAGAGCTGGAGGTTGATCCACTGTTGTCCGTCGCCGCGGGTCCAGGTGTCGTGCAGCCGCGCCCGCCAGGTTCCGGCGAGCGTTTCCGTCGACTGAACCGCGTCCGAAGGGATGGTGGCAGCAGCGAGCGAGAGCGTCAGCAATAGGGTTCTCATGAGCGTTTCCTCGAGAACCTTGGATGCGGCGGCGGGGCTAAGGGTTGGAACCCGACTGTAGATAGCGGCGGAGGGCTTGAAACGCCCGGCCACGGTGGCTGACGGTGGCCTTGCGCTCGAGGTCCAGCTCGGCGAGCGTGCAGCCGAATGGCGGATAGAAGAAGATCGGGTCGTAGCCGAAGCCGTTCGTGCCGCGCGGCTCCAGGGCGATCTCGCCGTTCACGATTCCTTCGGACTCGAAGACAATGCGGTCCGGCTCGGCCAGGGCCACGTGGCAGACGAACCTCGCCGCGCTCCGCGGCGCCCCGCGTTCGGCGAGCAGCTCGTAGATCTTTTCGAACTTCACGGCGTAATCGGTGCCCTGCCAGCGCGCCGAGTGGATGCCCGGGGCATTATCGAGCGCGGCAATCTCGAGACCCGAGTCGTCTGCCGCGCAGGGAAGCCCGGTCGCTTCGGCGTAGTACAGGGCCTTTAACCGGGAGTTCTCCGCAAACGTGCGACCGGTTTCGTCGGGTTCGGCGATGGCGGGAAAGTCGGTCAGCGAGAGCAGCTGAATCGGCTCTCCCTCGCGGGTGACCGCGCCTTTGAGGATGTCCGCAATCTCCCGGAGCTTTCCGGGGTTGGTCGTGGCAACGACCAGCTTCATGGCACGTGGGCGCCGACGATGGTTCGCTGAAGCGCGACGAGCTCCTTGATGCCCTTGTCGCCGAGCGCCATGAGATCGTCCAGCGCCTGCCGCTCGAACGGGGGACCCTCGGCCGTGCCCTGAATCTCGATGAACCGGCCATCGCCCGTCTTGATGATGTTCATGTCCACATCGGCGCGCGAATCCTCGTCGTAGGCAAGGTCGAGCATCGGCAGGCCGGCGACGACGCCGACACTCGTTGCCGCAACGTAGTCCTGAATGGGGATCGATTTGATCTGTCCCTGCTCGCGCATGCGCTGCAACGCGAGCACGAGCGCGACGAACCCGCCGGTGATGGACGCCGTGCGCGTGCCGCCGTCAGCCTGGATGACGTCGCAGTCAATCCAGATCGTCCGCTCCCCGATCTCCGCAAGCCGCGTGACTGAACGCAGCGACCGTCCGATCAGGCGCTGAATCTCCTGCGTCCGGCCGCCAACCTTGCCGGCCGACGCCTCGCGCTGTGTCCGCGTCGAGGTCGCGCGCGGCAGCATCCCGTACTCCGCGGTCACCCAGCCTTTGCCGGTGTTGCGAAGGAACGGTGGCACGCGGTCCTCGATGCTGGCAGCACAGACGACCTTCGTGCGGCCGACTTCGATCAACACGGATCCCTCGGCGTGGAGCAGAAATCCCGGCGTCAGCGTGGTCGGCCGGAGATCGCCTGAGGCCCGTCCATCGGCGCGATTCATGTCATCCTTTCTCGGCTTTGTCAGTCCTGACCCATTTCAGGCTCTTTTGCAGGGGGTGCCGCAGGTCGACGTGACCCGCCAGCGTATCGACTTCCTTGCCCTCGACGAGGATCTGCACGCGCTTCACGGCCGGCAGGTTCGTCGTGAGGGCATTGACGACGGAGTACACGGTGAAGAGCTCGTCGAGGGCGCCGCCGGGGTGTCGCGTGCGAGCCTCGCCGCTTAGATCGACGAACACGTCGCCTCGCTCCGTCAGATACACGCCGCGGAGCGTCGTGCCAGGAGGAATCGCCGACACGAACGGCGCCGGCGCATCGCCGAGTTGGGCGACGACGATGTGCCGTGCCTGATCCAGAACGGTTTCCCCGAATGGCACTTCGCGTTGCACGCCGACGAGCGACATGCCGTCTTCAGCCACGAAGTACAACGTGCCGGTGATTTTTCGCGTGTCGGACGTGGATGTCGGCGGGCTCGCCGCCGCGCCGGCCGGCGCGTCAGCAGGCTGCCGCCATGGACGGCTGAAGGCAAGCCACGCGGCACCCGCAATCGCGAGGAGCGCGATCGCGCCGATCACCACTGTGCGGCGCGACATCAGGGTCGAATGCCACCGCCCGCCCGCGGGGTGGCCGTCCCGCCGATCGCACCGGCCCGCGCTGCCGGCCGATCGCGGTAGCGGACGATGCTGTCGACGAGAGCCTGGACGATGGATACTTGGAACCCGTCGGAGGAGAGCTGCTTTTCCTGTTCGGCGTTGGTGATGAAGCCCATTTCCACGAGCACGGCCGGCATGTTGGCGCCAACCAGCACCCGGAAGGGCGCTTGTTGAATCGCGCGCGGGCTCATCGGTACCTTATCGCGCAGCGCAGCTTCCACCGCCTGCGCCAGCACGGCCGACTGCTCGATATACCGCGCCTGGGCCATCTCCCAGAGAATGACTTCGATGTCCCGGGTTCCGCCGCCGAACACGGGCAGCGCTTCGGTCTCACCCTTGGCCACACGCTGCGCCTGATCGCCGTATTCTTCGAGGCTGAGATAGAACACCTCGGCCCCGGACGCCGACGCGCGGACGGAGGCATTGGCGTGAAGGCTGACGAACAGATCCGCCTTGTTGTTGTTGGCCAGCGCGGCGCGCTCGTCGAGTTCGACGTGGGTGTCGCCGTCGCGCGTCAGAATGACCCGCACACCCAGACGCGATTCGAGCGCGGCTTTCAAGCGGCGCGCGACGCTGAGCGTGACATTTTTCTCCAGCGTGCCCGACGGTCCGCGAGCGCCGTCCTCGGCGCCGCCATGGCCGGCATCCACAACGATCGTGCGGATGCCGCCGGACGGTGCGATATCGAGCAGCGGCGGCGTGTCGGGCAGCGGCGGCGCGGGTGGCGTCGTCGCCGGAGCGCCTCCGGCACTCGGGCTCGTCGTCGCCGCGATCACATCGATGACAACCCGAACGGTGCCGCGATCGCCCGGGAGATCCGACGTCCGATAGGTGCCAAAACGCGGTCCAAGATCGACGACAAGGCTCGCCGGGCCGTCGCCCGGACGGAGGCCTTGAATCAGGTCCGGAACCGGCGACGCGGGCAGAGCCGCATCAAGAGCATCGGCCTCGAACTTGATCACCAGGCGAGTGCCGTCCTGCGTCACGGCATGCGGTGTCTGCGGCGAGACGTCGAGGGTCAATCGCGCGAGAGAGCCTTGGGGCTCCACCTTGCCGGCGATGCGCGGCACGCGAACGTCGCCGAACAGCAGCAGGCGTGAGGGCTTTCGCAGCTCGAGCCGCGCTCCGAGCGTGGGCGCAAGCGCACGCGACACGAAATCAACCGGGACGTACCAGCTCCGTCCGTCCTTGAAGGGCGCGGCCGGCAGCGAGATCAGGCGCCCGCCAACCGACGCTAGACTCTGGCCGGGCGTCAGGACGATCGACTGGGCCCGCGCGGTGACGATCAGGCCGCCGGCGAGGGAATCCTCCTTGACAGTGAGCTGAAACAGGCTGGCCAGATCGTCCAGGGCGAACATTTCCTGGCCGCTGATGAGCCGTGCCGGCACCGGACGCCGGCCCTCCGGCGAGAACAGCGTGTACGGCGCAGGTGTTGGCGCGGTCTGCGCGCCAGCCAACCCGAGCACGAGCAGAACCGCGCCGATCCGCAGGGAAAGCACGATATCCAATGATAACCGGATAACGGGAATCGGGTTCCGCGACGATCGATTCTGCTACCATGACGCGCATGAAACGCGTCGCCGTCCGGGGTTTGATGGTGATGTTCGTCATGGCGCTGCCGGCGCTGGCCCGCGGCCAGATCACCATGCAGCTGACCGAAGTCCTCCTCATCCACGTTCCCACCCTGAAGCCAGATGTCGCGCCGGGCGCGTTCGAAACGCACGTCTTCACGCAGCTTGCCACCACTGCACGAACGCCAGCGGCCGGGCCTCGAACGCACCTCGTGCGCGTCGATCGCGGCAGCCGCAAGGGGCAGTACGCGCTCATCACGGCCGCACGCCCGGCGGAGCGGTCGAACGTGCCCGCCGTCGATCTCGGTGTCGTGGCCGACGGACCCGGCCAGCGGGTCGAGTACGAGCTGATCGGCGCGGAGCAAGTTGGTCCGCTGCCGGCAATCGACGTGCTCGGGATCCACATCACGCGCGTCTTGCCGGATCGCCGAGACGCGTTCGAGCGTTTCATTCGCGACCAGGTTCATCCGGCGGTCGCAAATCTCCGACCCGATCTGCGCCTCCTGTACTACAAGCCGATTGGCGGAGACGACCCCGGCCGGTATCTCGCGATCTTTGCGCTGACACAAGCCTCCCGCGACAAGTATTGGCCAGGCGGCGCCGACTCGGATGATCTGAGGGCGGCATTCAAAACGGTGCAGCCGTTGACGAAGGAATTGCGGACGTACCTGGTCGAGGGTTCATATCTGGCAGACGAGAAATTCGCCGCCGCCGTGTTCGAGGGGCGCGAATGGTCGGACGCCGTTGTGGTCACACCGCGAAAGTAGTATCGAGGTACTGCCATGAGCGAGATCGATCGCCGAACGTTTCTTACGGGATTGTCGGTGGCCACGGGCTTGACGATCGTGCCGAGACGCGTGCTCGGTGGACAGGGCTATGTGGCGCCGAGCGACATGATCCGGCTGGCGCAGGTCGGCTGCGGCACGCAGGCCCAGCGCCAGGTCAACACTGGCTGGGTGGAGCGCCCCGACGTCCAGTTCGTCGCCGTTGTCGATCCAAACCGCGACACGCAGAACTATGTGGACTGGAGCCCGTTCGGAAATCGAAACCGGATCCGAAAGTTCCTCGGTGAGCCGGAGTGGGGCGCGGCCGACAAGGGGATCCGCGCCGGTCGTGAGGTCGCCAAGGAGATCATGGAGATCTACTACCGGAAGCAGGACCGTCCCGGCGGCATACGCGCCTACGAAGACTTCCGCGAGATGCTGGAGAAGGAAACCGACATCCAGGGAGTCATCAACATCACGCCCGATCACCAGCATGGCAGCATCAACATCGCGGCGTTGAAGAAGGGCAAGGCGGCGATCTCGCACAAGCCGGTGGCGAGCGTCATGTATGAAGTGCGGCGCACGCTGGACGCGGCGCGCGAGAGCAAAGCGCCATCACACCTGCTTGCGTACAGCAACAACGCCGATCGCTACACGCTCGCGGCATGGATCAAAGCTGGCGTCATCGGCACCGTGCGCGAGGTTCACAACTGGACCAACCGTCCGTTCTGGCCGCAGGGCATGCAGGAATATCACGCCTCCGGGCCGCCTGTGCCGGACGGCTTCAACTGGGCGCTGTGGCAAGGGCCGGAGCCGGAGCGTGTGTATCACCCGAGCTATACCTTCGCGGTGTATCGGGGTTGGTATGCCTACGGCACCGGATGCCTCGGCGACATGGGGCATTACAGCCTGTGGCAGCCGTACCGAATCTTGAATCTTGGCGTGCCCGAGTTCGTCGAGGGACGGCCCAACAACGAAGCGTTCGTCGGCGAGAACAACGTCAGCACGGGCGGCCGGGTCTCGCGCGTCGCCTTTCCGCGCGCCAGCACGCTGCGATGGCGGCATCCGGCGACCGCGGAGCGGCCCGCGGTGGACACGTTCTGGTACGACGGCGGGATGAAGCCGCAAACGCCTGAAGAGATGTACACCGACGGCGAAGACCTCGACGACGAAGGCATGCTCATCGTCGGCGACAAGGGAAAGATCCTCTGCGACTTCAGAGGCAGCGCGCCGCGGTTGCTGCCGAAAAGCCGCCACGAGGCCTTCGTCGGATCCGTCACCGTCCCGGAGTTCGACACGACCAGCCCGGAAGACGAATGGATCACGGCGATCAAGAAAGGCACGAAGTCCGACGGCAGCTTCGAGCAGGTCGGCGCGCTCGCCGAAGCCGTTGCGCTCGCGGGGATCGCCCTCCGCGTGCCCTACAAGCGGCTGCTGTGGGACTCGAGCCGAATGGAATTCACGAACGCGCCGGAGGCGAACGCCCTGGTGCGCCGCGAGCAGTATCGCGAGGGCTGGGAGAGGTTGATTACTTAAGTTCGACCTCAATGACCCGCATCGGCGTTTTGCCGGGATTCGTCGCGCTGTGCGTGACCTTCGCCTCGCGAAATCCCACGCTGCCGGTGTCGAACTTTACGGTCTCGGCGGTCTTGCCGGGCTCGGTAAACGTCAGCGCTCCTGGCGTCAGAATCACGCCGACGTGCGGGAATTCGTGCGTGTGCATCTTTTGATCGCCGCCGCCCGCCGGGAAGGTCACGTCTCTGACACGGACGCGATCGTTCTCGAAGACCACCTTGATTGCGGTGGCGGTGCCGCCTGTCTGCGCCGCGATTTCTGAACCGGTACGACCACCCGCACGAATGCTGGCGCCGGGCACGACGAACGCCATGAGTCCTGCACCGGCGAGTACACCCCAGAGAAACTGCCCTTTCTTCGTGAACATCGCTGCCTCCGCGTAAGCCGCTATCATACCCGGCGACATGGTGGGGACTACGTCTTGCCAAGAGGGGGTCAGGCGGTGAAGAGCGTGAATCGTGCGTTGCCCCCTCGGATCGTGTTTCGATTCACGCTTTCACCGCCTGACCCCCTAGTGTTGCTCTTTCTCATCGTCTCTATATGTAGTGGTGCGGCGGCGGCGATGGGGCAGTCTGCCGAACGCGGCCGTCGCGAGTACGAGGCACGCTGTGTCGGCTGCCACGGCGCCGACGGGGCAGGCGGCGGCCACGGTCCGTCCATCGTCGACCTGCGCCGCTCGCGCGCGACGACGCGCGCCGACGTGCGGGCGCTGATTCGGAACGGCGTCCCCGATGGTGGCATGCCGGGCTTCGCCCTTGGCGACGCCGACCTGGACGCGATCACGGATTATGTCGTCCTGCTCAAGGCGCCCGCCGCAGATAACCCCACAAACGGCGACGCAGCTGCCGGAGAACGGTTCTTCACCGGCAAAGGCAAGTGCGCGAGTTGCCACATGGTGCGCGGCCACGGAGGCGTGCTCGGTCCCGATCTGTCGAATCTTGCCCGTGAGCGACGCACGCGACAGATTCAGCACGCCCTCGAGGCGCCCGGCGCCGAGCCGAGCCCGTCTTCTGCCTCCTTTAGAACCGTGTCAGTGCGGCTGCGCGATGGCCGCGTCATTCGCGGGTTTGCCAAGTACGAGAACCTGTTCGACGTCGGCCTGCAAAGCCTGGACGGCGACTATCACTCGCTGTCACGTAGCGAGATCGCCGAGTTGACGCGTCTGCCATCGTTGATGCCGCCGCTGGAGGCCACGCCCGAGGAGACGCAAAACCTGCTTGCCTATCTCACGCGATTGACCGCAGATCGCTCGGCGACGGCCACGCTTCCCGGCAGCGCAACAGCGTCAGGCGGCGCGAGCTTCGATCGCATCGCGCGTCCGGTCTCGGGCGAGTGGCCCACGTATCACGGGCACCTGTCCGGCAATCGGCACAGCGCGCTCGATCAAATCAATGCGGCAAACGTCGAGCGGCTCGCGCCGACCTGGACGTTTCCCGTTCCGAGCGGCCAGAACGCGCTGCAAGTCACGCCCGTCGTTTCCGGCGGCTTGATGTATGTGACCGCCGTGAACGCGGTGTGGGCGCTCGACGCGAGAACCGGCCGCCAGGTGTGGCACTACAGCCGCCCCCGCACCAAGGGATTGGTCGGCGATCCAGCCGCGGGGATCAACCGCGGCGTCGCGATCCTCGGCGATCGCGTGTTTCTGCAGACCGATCACGCGCACCTGATCGCTCTCCATCGACTCACGGGGCAATTACTCTGGGACGTCGAGATGGCCGATTATCGCCAGCACTACGGCGCCACGGGCGCTCCGCTCGTCGTGAACGATCTCGTCGTTGCTGGCGTCTCGGGAGGCGACGAGGGCAATCGCGGGTTCCTGGATGCCTATCGCGCTTCGACGGGAGAGCGCGCGTGGCGGTTCTGGACCGTTCCGGCGCGCGGCGAGCCCGGATCGGAAACATGGATTGGCAAGGCACTCGAGCATGGGTGCGCGGCGACGTGGCTGACAGGCACCTATGACGCCGAGGCGCGTCTGCTGTATTGGCCGACAGGGAATCCGTGTCCCGACTACAACGGCGACGAACGCCAAGGCGATAATCTTTATTCGAACTCGATCCTCGCCCTCGATCCCGACACCGGAAAGCTGCGGTGGTATTTCCAGTTCACTCCCCACGATCTGCACGACTGGGATTCGAATCAGACACCGATGCTCGTCGACATGGAATTTGGCGGCAAGCCGCGGAAGCTGTTGCTGCAGGGCAATCGGAATGGGTTTTTCTACGTTCTCGATCGGCTGACCGGCGAGTTCCTGCTGGCGGAGCCATTCGTCAAGAACCTGACGTGGGCGAGTGGCATTGGCAAGAATGGACGTCCGAACCTGCTTCCTGGCAACGAGCCCACGAGCGCAGGGACGCGGACGTGTCCGTCGGTCGAAGGCGCGACGAACTGGCCATCGACCTCGTTCAGTCCGGCCACAGGGTTGTTCTATCTGATGGCGGAGGAGTCGTGCGCGATCTTCTCGAAGAGCGATCAGTGGTGGGTGCAGGGCCAGTCATTCTACGGAGGGGGCACACGGCGGTCGCCGGGGGATACGAGCGCGAAGTTTCTTCGCGCGCTGGATCCGCGGACAGGCAAGATGGTGTGGGAAGTGGCTGGTCTTGGCGGCGGCATTCTCGCTAGCGGCGTGATGAGCACGGCCGGTGGGTTGGTGTTCTTCGGCGACTCTCCTGGCGGCGCGTTCGTGGCCGCCGACGCGCGTTCCGGCCAGCTGCTCTGGCATTTCAACACCGGTCAGCCGTGGAAGTCTGGGCCGATGACTTATGCGATCAACGGGCGCCAATACATCGGGGTGACAGCCGGCTCGACTGTGATCGTGTTTTCGCTTCACTGACCTCTTTTGGGGGTACCTGGACGGTTACTTTCGTTACCGCACACTCGAGTTACACCCGCACATCAACATCTGTTAGACGCCCTAAATCACAATAACTAGGCAAGTTCTGTCGTGTGCCCGGGAATTGTGCTTCGGGGCATGCCGCTTGCCTTGGCTACCGGCAGGAGGCTCAGCCATGTTTGGCACGATGCGTCTTCTTACCGTGACTTCGATGATGTCGCTGTTGGTCTTGGCGCCCGCGACGACGGCGCCGATCGCGGCGCGTGAGTCGGCAGCTGTTCGCGGCGATCGCGAGTTCACGATTCCCGCGGGCACCATCTTGCGCC
>Ga0075430_100005168_pt1 | contig 10991 bp, 11 predicted proteins | sample RhiMetdeltSRZDD4_FD_75294 | JGI IMG/M metagenome (GOLD analysis project Ga0075430, IMG submission 75294) | Populus rhizosphere microbial communities from Tennessee, USA - Rhizosphere MetaG P. deltoides SRZDD4 | ecosystem: Host-associated > Plants > Roots > Rhizosphere > Soil | place: USA... | reverse complement strand
GTGACCACCCCGTCCGGGGACAGGTCGCTGGGCCGCACGGGCGATCCGTCCTCCTGCACCACCCGGACGCCGCCCCGAGCGAAGGCCGTGCGCTTCAGTCCCCGGCCCGGTCGGGGCCCGAGCGATCGGATGGGGAACAGCAGGGCCAGACCGAGGGCGCCGAGCGCCCCGGCGGCGCTGGCCAGCAGCAGGCGGCGGCTACGGAGGCTGGTCTCACCGGCCTCGAAGTCCTCGCGGAACGCCTCGACCTCGGCCTCGGAGGAGGCCAGCGGCTTGCGCTCCTCCTCGACCTCGGCTCCGGGCATGTAGTGCTTGGCCCACAGGACGATGCCCAGGCCGATGCCGCCGGTCACCACCGCCAGCAGGACGCCTTCGGCCTGCGGGTTGCCGCCCTGCCAGTACACGACGGCCAGGACCAGTGCCGCCAGCATCGCCACCAGGAAGCAGGCCGATGCCGTCCTCTCGGCGTTCATGTCTCACCGCTCCTGTTCACGGGGGGATCAGACGGGTCGCCATCCTCGGCGGCGGGCTCGGGATCGTCGGCGGCGGCGGGGGCGGGGTCCGAGCGGATCGGCGAGCGCGTCCCGATCCAGACCACCAGGCCGATCAGGGCAACCATGCCGACCAGCCAGGCCACGAAGCCCTCGGGGATCGGACCGGTCCGACCGATGGGCAAGCCCCCCGGGTCCGCGGGGTCGTCGAGGTAGTCGACGTAGCGGACCAGGTCGTTGAGCTGCCCGACGTTGATGATCTCGTTGTCGAAGGTGGGCATCTGCCCCGGTCCGACCCGGACGGCCGCCGCGGTCTGCTCGGGGGTGGAGTCCGCCAGCCCCGGTGCCGCCCGCCCGTAGCTGAGCGCGCCGCCACTGCCGGATGCGCTGTGGCAGGCCTGACAGTTGGCCCGGAAGATCTCGCCGCCCTGGGCCAGGTCGCCGGCGGCCGGGTCGACCTCGGGGAGCTCCGGCCCGTCGCCGAGTGAGGCAACGTAGGCCACGAGCGCGTCGATCTCCTCGTCGGAGTAGGCCGGCTCCCGGCGCTGCGGTTGCTCGTCGCTGCTGACCGCCGGCATCCGTCCCGTCGACAGCTGGAAGAAGGCGCTGGCCTCCCCGGCGTCGACCAGGGACGGACCGCCGGCGCTGCCGTCCTGGGGCTCGACGCCGCGGCCGTCCACGCCGTGGCAGCTCGAGCAGCCGGTCTCGTAGAGCTCCCGGCCCTGCGCCAGCTGATCCTCGTCGTCGTCGCCGCCACCACCCGACCCGCGGTCGACGGCGACGGTCCCGGCGCTGCCGCCGCGGTCGGCCCCGGCGACGGCGAACGGGCTCGCCAGCCCAGCGAGGGCGAGCGCACCCGCGACGGCGAGGAGCTGCAGCCGGCGCACGGTCGTCACCGCAACAGGTAGATCGTGGCGAACATGGCGACCCAGACGGCGTCGACGAAGTGCCAGTAGTAGCCGCAGACCTCCACCGTCGAGCCGGCCGGCGCCCGGGAGCGCCCGGAGATGGCGACGGCGACCGCCACCATGAAGACCAGGCCGCCAAGCACGTGGAGCCCGTGGAACCCGGTCATCAGGTAGAAGATCGAGCCGTAGGCGTGGTCGCCCATCCCGAACGACGCCTGCGCGTACTCGGTCACCTGGTTGGAGAGGAACAGGGCGCCGAGCAGGCCCGTGATGGCGAGCCAGATCAGCGCCGACCGGCGGATCCCCTGGTCGGCGAAGCGGACCGCGCGGTGCATCGTCGCGCTCGACGCCACCAGTGCCGCCGTGGCCAGCGCCGTGCGGCCCGTCTCGAGCTCGACGTCGTGGGGCGGCCACACGTCGTTGACCGAGCGCAGCGTGAAGTACGCCGCGAACAGCCCGGCGAAGAACATCAGCTCGGACGCCAGCCACACGATCACGCCGACGTGCAGGGGCGACAACGACGACGATGCGCTGGCCGGGCCATCGGTGGAGCCGGAGCCGCCGACCGGCGGTTCGGTGCCCTGGACCGCCTCGGCGTCGGTGGTCGTCGCCACCTCAGGCGTTCTACCAGACCTCGGGACCCCCGACGCGCAACCGGTCCGCTGGCGCAGCTCCGGCGGCGGTGCGAGGGTCGGTTTCCTCCCGGGCGGCGGCGCGCTGCTCGGCCGCCCACCACCGCCGGACCACGATGGCCGATGCGACCAGGGTGAACAGCTCGCCGGCCCCCCAGAACAGCGAGGCGGCCGTGCGCTGGTCGGCCAGGCCCGGATAGGTCTCGGGGTCGATGGGCGAACCGCTGGACATCATCGCCAGGCCCACGACGGCGTGGAACGGCACGGCGATCAGCAGGGCCAGGAGGCGGGCGGGGTGCGGCAGGCGCCGGGGGAGGACGTCGACGCCGACCAGCGGGGTCAGGAAGAGGATGCCCACCGCGACGACGTGGACGTGGATCGCGAGGTGCACCACGTCGTTGCGGGCTGCGAGGTCCAGGAGCGGCGTGAGGTAGAGCACGACCAGGCTCCCGCCGAACAGGGCCCACCCGACCAGCGGGTGGGTCAGGACGTGGGTGGCGGGGCTGCGGAGCACGTTCCGCAGCACCTGGCGGGTCCCGGGCTGGGCGGTCTGGAGGACCAGGGTCAGCGGCGCCGCCAGGACGACCAGCAGCGGAACGGCCATCCCGAGGAGCACGTGCTGGACCATGTGGACCCAGAGCTCCTGGTCCTCGTAGCGGCCCACGCCGGACTGGGTGGCGACGATCCCGGCGGCCAGCGCGCCGGCCAGCGCTGCGCTGCGGGCGGCGGACCAGCGCCGGCCCCGGGTGGCCAGCCGGTGGACGCCGAGTGCGTAGAGGCCGCCGGTCAGCCCCAGCGCCAACGCCGCGGCCGGATCGAGGCTCCACCCGGTCGCGAGGTCGGCGAGCGTCGGGCCCGACACCCCACCGACCGTAGACCCCGTCGGCCCGATCAGCGGGTGTTGACCTCGTTCATCGCCGCGTCGACACCGTCGGCCACGATCAGCTCGACGGCGTCGGCGGCCTCGACCACGGCGATGTCGAACGACGTCCGGTCGGCCTTGCTCGGCCGGCGCAGCACGTGGTCGGCGCCCGCCTGCGGGCTCGGCGGCTTGCCCACCCCGATCCGCACCCGGAGGAACTCGTCGGAGTGCAGGTGGGCCTTGATCGACCGCAAGCCGTTGTGCCCGGCCAGGCCTCCCCCTCGCTTGACCTTGACCCGCCCCACCGGCAGGTCGAGCTCGTCGTGGACCACCACGACCGCCTCGGGCTCGGTGATCCCGTGCCGCCGTACCAGCAGCGCGACAGCCTCGCCGGACAGGTTCACATAGGTCTGCGGCACAGCGAGCGCCACCCGACGGTCGCCGATGCGCACCTCCGCGACCTCGGAACGCTCGCGGCCCCGGCGCAGCGACCCGCCGTGGCGCTCGGCCAGGAGGCGGACGGCGTCGGCGCCCAGGTTGTGCCGGGACCCGGCGTACTGCGCGCCCGGGTTGCCCAGCCCGACGACCAGGAGGTCGGCCGGGGTGCCGCGGCGCTCGGCCGCCGCGCCCCGCCGCCCGAACAGCGGCATGACAGCGTCTCGGTAGCGGTGGGAGCCGGCTGGGGTCGGCTACTCGTCGCCGCCGCCACCGCTCTCGCCGGCCTGGGACTCGCCGCCCTCGGCGCCCTCGCCAGCCTCGCCTTCCTCGCCCTCGGCGCCTTCCTCCTCCTCGCCTTCGGCCAGCTCGGCCTCGACGGCCCGGGTGACCTGGGCCGATGCGATGGGATGCTCGAGGTCCACCTCGGTGGTGACGTCCGCCGGCAGGGTGAGGTCGCCGACGGTCAGCGTGTCGCCGATCTCCAGCTCGGTGATGTCGATGGTGAGGTGGGCCGGGATCGACGCGGGCTTGGCCATGATCGTCAGCGCGTGCAGCGACTGCTCGACGACGCCCCGCTCCTGCAGGACCTTGGTGGGCTCGCCCTCGAGGATGATGGGCACGTCGGCCGCGACCGGCTTGTCCCGCTCCACGACCAGGAAGTCCACGTGCAGCACGTCGCGGCGCACCGGGTGCCGCTGGAGGTCCTTGACGATGGTCATGTGCTGGTCGCCGTTCACGCTGAGGGTGATGACGGCGTTGAGGCCCTTGTCGGTGGTGAGCGCCTGGCGCAGCTCGCGCCAGTCGACGGTCAACGCCTGAGCCGGGGTGTCGGACCCGTACACCACCGCCGGGATCTTCCCCTGCGCCCGCAGGCGGCGGGAAGCGGCAGAGCCGGTGGAACGGCCCGGGAGGGCCTGGAGGACGATCTCAGCCATCGGAAGCTCCTACTTCAGAGATCACGCCGGAGCGCAGTATCGATTGGGAACCCCGAAAGGCTAGCGGCTAGGCCATCGAGCCATGGCAACGGACCTCACGGGCATCTCGCACATCTCGCTGTCGTGCCGCGACCTGGAGGCCAGCGCCACCTGGTACACGGAGGTGCTGGGGTTCAGCCTCGTCGGCGACCTCGACGGGGCGGGCTACCGGCGCCGGCTCTTCGCGCACCCCTCCGGTGTCGTCCTCGGGCTGCAGCAGCACGAGGCCAACGACGAGACCAGCTTCGGTCCCGCCCGCACCGGTCTCGACCACCTGGCCTTCAGCGTCGAGGACCGTACCGACCTGGACGACTGGGCCCGGCGCTTCGACGAGCTCGGGGTGACCTACACGCCGCCGGCCGAGACGCCCTGGGGCCAGGTGCTCTGCTTCCGGGATCCCGACGACATCCAGCTCGAGCTGTTCTGGTTCACCCGCTAGCTGTAGATCCCAAACGCTAGAGCTGGTTGGCGCCGCCGAAGATCTCGGACACCGACGTGTTCCGGAACACGGCGTCGATGGCGTCGCCGATGATCGCCGCGACGGTCAGGACCTCGATCTTGTCGATCTGCTTCTCGGGCGGCAGCGGCAGCGTGTCGGTGATCACCAGCTTGCTGATCACCGAGTTCTTGAGCCGGTCGATGGCCGGCCCCGAGAGCACCCCGTGGGTGGCCGCGGCGCAGACCGACTGGGCGCCCCGCTCCACGAGCACCTCGGCCGCCGCCACCATCGTGCCCCCGGTGTCGATCATGTCGTCGATGAGGACGCAGGTGCGGCCGGAGACCTCGCCCACGACCTCCTTGGCCTCGACCACGTTCTTGACCCCGCGCACCCGCCGCTTGTGGACGATCGCCAGGTCGGCGTGCAGGACGTTGGCATAGCGCTCGGCCACCTTGACCCGCCCGGCGTCGGGCGAGACGACGACCAGCTCCTCGCCCATGTTGCTCACCAGGTAGTCGACCAGCACCGGCATGGCGACCAGGTGGTCGAAGGGCTGGTCGAAGAACCCCTGGATCTGGCCGGAGTGCAGGTCCAGGGACATGAGCCGGTCGGCGCCGGCCCCGGCGAACATGTTCGCCACCAGCTTGGCGGTGATCGGCTCGCGGCCGTCGGCCTTCCGGTCCTGGCGGGCGTAGCCGTAGAACGGCATCACGGCGGTGATGCGCTTGACCGACGCGCGACGGGCGGCGTCGACCATGACCAGGTGCTCGATGATCGCGTCGTTGACCGACATGCCGCCCGAGGCCCCATGGGTCTGGATGATGAACATGTCGGCCCCGCGGACCGATTCGCCGAACCGGCAGTGGACCTCGCCGCTCGCGAAGTCGCTGAGGTTGGTCTCGCCCAGCCCGACACCCAGGTGGCGGGCGACCTTCTCGGCCAACGGCATGTTGGCCCGGCCCGAGACGACGTGCAGCGTGTTCTTGCTGACGAACTCCATCACTTGCACTTGTCCTTCTGCAGCGCTGCGGGACCCGAACGAGGGACTGGCAGGAGGGATGACTCAGCTTTCCTCCGCACAATAGAACGGTCCCGTGCGGACGCCCCGGGAGATGCTCTGACCTGGGGCGATGACCGCGTATGGACCGACGACGGCGTCCTCCCCGATCTCGGCCTGGCGGGCCACGCTCTGGCGGACCTGCGCCCCCTCGCCCACCCGGGTGTCGACCAGGTGGCTCGCCGGCCCGATCTGCGCTCCGCTGCCGACGGCCGTGCGGCCCTGGAGGACGGTCCCCGGCCACAGCGTCACGTCCTCCGCCAGCTCGACGTCGGCGTCGATGTAGGTGGTGGCCGGATCGACGATCGTGACCCCGGCGCGCATCCAGCGCTGGTTGATGCGGTGCCGCAGCTCGCCCTCGGCGTCGGCCAGTTGGGCCCGGTCGTTGACGCCCCGGGTCTCGTCGGCGTCCTCGGCTTCGACCGCGATGACCTGGTGACCGGCGTTGGCCAGGACCTCGATGACGTCGGTCACGTACAGCTCCCCTTGCGAGTTGTCGGTGGTGAGGCGCCGCAGCGCCGGCGCGAGCAGGCTGCGACGGAAGACGTAGATCCCCGTGTTGATCTCGTCGACCTGCCGCTCCTCGTCGGTGGCGTCGCGGTGCTCGACGATGCGGAGGACGCGACCGTCGCGGTCGCGCAGGACGCGACCGTAGCCCGTGGGATCGAGGAGCCGGGCCGTCAGGACAGCGCAGGCCGCACCGGACAGCCGGGCCTCCGCGACCAGCGTGCTGACCGTGCGCGGGCGGAGCAGGGGCGTGTCGCCCGGGAGGACGACGACCTCGCCGTCGTCCGCGGTCTCGAGGTCCTCGTCGGGCAGTCCGGTCAGGCCGACGCCGACCGCGTCGCCGGTGCCGCGCTGGACCCGCTGCTCCACGAACTCCAGGGCGAACGGCCCCGGCGCTTCCTGCAGCTTCTTGGTCACCGCTTCGGCGCCGTGGCCCACGACGACCACTACCCGTGCCACGTCGCAGCCGGCCAGCGCATCGAGCACGTGGCTCACGAGGGTTCGCCCGACCAGGTGGTGGACCGGCTTGGGCCGGGCCGAGCGCATCCGTGTGCCATGCCCGGCCGCGAGCACGATCGCGGAGAGTGGCCGTGCAGTCATGCCCACCGTTGTAGCGCGCGGAGAGCCCGGTACCGACGCGTAGGGCCACAGAAGCTGATCCCGCCCATGGCCGGGAGACCCTACTCACCCCCGGCTCGTTAGGCTGCCGCGGGCCCACCCCGGGCCGCGGAACCATGGACATCGACGCACTCCAGGGCGACATCACCGCGCTCGACGTGGACGCCATCGTCAACGCCGCCAAGTCCTCGCTGCTGGGAGGAGGGGGTGTGGACGGCGCGATCCATCGGGCCGCCGGCCCCGAGCTGGTGGCCGAGTGCCGGACCCTGGGCGGCTGCGCCACCGGGGACGCCAAGGCGACGGCCGGGTACGGGCTGCGCGCCCGGTGGGTCATCCACACCGTCGGACCGGTGTGGCGGGGCGGGGCCCAGGGCGAGGCCGACCTGCTGGCCTCGTGCTACCGCCGCTCGCTCGAGATCGCCGGGGAGATCGGGGCCCGGTCGGTCGCGTTCCCCGCCATCTCGACCGGCGTGTACGGCTACCCCAAGGCTGAGGCTGCAGCGGTGGCCGTGCTGGCGCTCCACGAGGCGCCGACGCCGGTCGAGCAGGCGCTGCTGGTGGCGTTCGACGCCGAGACCCTCCGCCTCTACCAGGCAGAGCTGGCCCGGCTCGGCCGGTCGTGAGCACGGGCCCGGCGGGGCCCCGACGGGCGGATTCGGGTTCCGTACCGGTTCCGGACGACCGCTACCCTCGCGATCCGCCGAAGTGGGCGCAGGAGCCGTTGGAAGGACCCCGAGCGATGACCCAGGAGCTGGATTTCGAGACCACGTTCTTCGAGAAGGAGATCGTCGAGGTCGGCGGCGTGAAGGAAGCCATCGTGCGTGGCGGGCGGCACCTGTTCCCCTTGGTGCCCCAGGCGCTGGAGGGCATCGGGCAGATCGGCGTCATCGGCTGGGGCTCCCAGGGACCCGCGCAGGCCCAGAACCTGCGCGACACGCTCGCCGGCGGCGGCATCCGGGTCGCTGTCGGGCTCCGTGAGGGCTCGTCGTCCTTCGAGTCGGCACGGGCGGCCGGCTTCAGCGAGGCCGAGGGGACCCTGGGCGAGATGTTCGAGGTGATCCGGTCCTCCGACCTGGTCATCCTGCTCATCTCGGACGCGGCCCAGGCCGAGACCTACCGGGAGGTCTTCGCGGCGCTGCGCCCGGGGGCGACGTTGGGCCTGTCGCACGGCTTCCTGCTGGGCCACCTGCGGAACGTGGGCGACGACTTCCCGTCCTCGGTCAACGTCATCGCCGTCTGCCCCAAGGGCATGGGTCCCTCGGTGCGGGCGCTGTACCTCCAAGGGGCCGAGGTCAACGGGGCCGGCATCAACTCCAGCTTCGCCGTGCACCAGGACGTGAACGGCCGGGCGACCGACTACGCCCTGGCCTGGTCCATCGCCCTTGGCTCCCCCTACACCTTCATGACCACGCTGGAGTCCGAGTACAAGTCGGACATCTTCGGCGAGCGGGGCATCCTCCTCGGGGCCGTGCACGGCATCGTCGAGACGCTGTACCGGCGGTACCGCAACGAGGGGGACTCGCCCGAGCAGGCCTTCCTCCGCAGCGCCGAGTGCGTCACCGGCCCGATCTCGCGCACCATCTCCCACGCCGGGATCATCGGCGTCTACGAGCAACTCGACAGCCGGGGCCGGGAGGTGTTCCGCCGGGCCTACGACGCCACCTACGGCCCGGTGCGGGCCATCCTGGCCGAGATCTACGACGAGGTGGCGGCCGGCAACGAGCTGCGCAGCGTCGTCGCCGCCGGCGCCCGCCTGCGCCACTACCCCATGTCGACCATCGACCAGACCGAGATGTGGCGGGTCGGCGCGACGGTGCGCCAGCACCGGTCCGACGCCGACATCCCGCTGGACCCCTTCACGGCCGGCGTCTACATCGGCACGATGATGGCCCAGGTCGACCTGCTGCTCGAGGCGGGGCACCCGCTGTCCGAGATCGTCAACGAGTCGGTGATCGAGGCCGTCGACTCGCTCAATCCGTACATGCACGCCCGGGGCATCTCGTACATGGTCGACAACTGCTCGACCACGGCTCGGCTGGGCTCCCGGAAGTGGGCGCCCCGGTTCGACTACGCCCTCACCCAGGAGGCGTTCCCGGCCCTCGACGGCCTTCCGCCCGAGTCCCCGGCGTCGGAGCACTTCGAGACCCACCTGGTCCACGACGTGCTGGCCACCGTGGGCCACATGCGGCCGTCGGTCGACATCTTCGTCCAGTAGCGGATCCCGCCCGGCCGCGGCGACGCCGGCCATCCGCGAGACTGCGCAGCGCTATGGACGTCACCATCGTCGACCACCCGCTCGCGGCACGGCTGCTGACCCGGCTACGTGACGAGACCACGGGGCGGGCCGAGTTCCGGCTCGCCATGGACGAGCTGGCGGGCATGCTCGTCTACGAGGCCTGCCGCACCTTGCCGACCGAACCGGTGGAGGTGGAGACGCCGCTGGGGCCGGCCCAGGGTGTCCGGATCGCCCACCGGCCGCTCGTGGTGCCCATCCTGCGGGCGGGGCTGGGGCTGCACGGCGCGGTGCTGCGGCTGCTGCCCGAGACGGACACGGCGTTCGTCGGGGTGGCCCGCAACGAGGAGACGCTGCAACCCGAGCCGTACATGAACTCGGTGCCCACCGACCTCCAGGGCCGGGCGGTGCTGGTCCTGGACCCCATGCTGGCGACCGGCGGCTCGTTGGAGCACACCTGCCGGGTGCTGCGGGAGAGGCATGCCGGGATGACGACCGGGGTGTGCGTCCTGGCCGCCCCGGAGGGCCTGGCCCACGTCGAAGAGTCCGGGTTGGTGGACCGGGTGGTGACCGCCGCGATCGACGACCACCTCAACGAGCGGGCGTTCATCGTGCCGGGGCTGGGCGACGCGGGCGACCGCCTCTTCGGCACGGCCTGACCTCACCTGCCGCCGACCGCCCTCCTACCCCGGTCTTTGCAGATGTTCGGCCCCTATGGGGCCTTTCGCCTTCAAAGACCGCCGGTGGCTCCGGTCTCGTCGGTGGCACCAGGGGTGGTGAGGGTGGCGGCGTCGTCGAGGAGCCGTGCCAGCGACGCCGCCGCATCGGATCGGGCGGCAGCGAGGTCGTCGCCGGCGACCGGGACGACCGCTTCGCCGTAGCACTTCAGCTTGGGCTCGGTCCCCGACGGGCGCACGATCAGCCGGACCCCGTCGCCTCGCAGCGCCACCCCCTCGGTGGGCGGGAGGCGCTCCCCGCGCCGGAGGTCCTCGACCCCGGTCACCGGGTGACCCGCCAGGGTGTCCGGCGGCGCCACCGCCAGCCGGTCGACGATGGCCTCCATCCGGTCGAGGGCGCCCACCCCGTCCAGCCGGACCGAGAGCTGGCCGGTCGCGTGGACGCCGAGCTCCCGGGCCAGGTCGTCGAGCCGGTCGAGCACGCTGCGCCTGCGCTCCTTCTCCGCCGCCACCAGCTCGGCGAAGGCCAGAGCGGCGCTGATCCCGTCCTTGTCCCGCACCAGGGTCCCGACGCAGGAGCCCAGCGCTTCCTCGTAGCCGTAGACGAAGCGCAGGTCGGGGTGGTCGAAGGCCGCCCGGGCGATCCACTTGAAGCCGGTGAGCGTCTCGGCGAACTGCACGCCCCGGGCGGCCGCGAGGCGGGACAGCATCGACGAGGACACCACCGTCGTGACCACCAGCCGGTCGGTGCCCTCGTCCTGGGACAGCAGCCAGTCCGCGAGGAGGACGCCGATCTCGTCGCCCGACAGCGCGCGCCACGAGCGGGCCGGCCCTGGCGCAGCGGGGTCGGAGGCGGGTACGGGGACCGCGGCGGCCAGGCGGTCGGCGTCGGGATCGTTGGCCAGTACGACGTCCGCGTCGACCTCGCCGGCCAGGTCCAGGGCGAGGTCGAGCGCACCGCGCTCCTCGGGGTTGGGGAAAGCGACGGTCGGGAAGTCCGGGTCGGGATCGGCCTGGGCCGGGACGACGTGGCACGGGGCGAAGCCGGCCCGGGCCAGCACGTCGACCAGCACGTCGCGGCCCACCCCGTGCAACGGCGTGTACACCACCCGCAGCCCCGCGACCGCCGGCGTGGACTGGCGCCGGGGCACGGGC
>Ga0075430_100005166_pt1 | contig 10993 bp, 7 predicted proteins | sample RhiMetdeltSRZDD4_FD_75294 | JGI IMG/M metagenome (GOLD analysis project Ga0075430, IMG submission 75294) | Populus rhizosphere microbial communities from Tennessee, USA - Rhizosphere MetaG P. deltoides SRZDD4 | ecosystem: Host-associated > Plants > Roots > Rhizosphere > Soil | place: USA... | reverse complement strand
GCGCGCGTGCTGCTCGATGCGGGTGATCGGGTGTGGCTCGAGGACCCGGGCTATCACGGCGCTCGCGGCGCCTTCATCGGCGCGGGCGCGACTGTCGTGCCGGTGCCGGTGGACCAGGATGGACTCGACGTGATGGCCGGGCGCACGCTCGCGCCTGACGCACGGCTCGCCTTCGTGACGCCATCGCGTCAGCTCCCCCTCGGCTCGACGATGTCGCTGACGCGGCGGCTCGCGCTTCTCGAGTGGGCAGCCGCCTCTCGTGCCGCGATCTTCGAGGACGACTACGACAGCGAGTTCCGCTACGCCTCGCGTCCGCTGCCGGCACTGCAGGGCCTCGACCGCCATGGGTGTGTGGTCTATGCCGGGACCTTCAGCAAGGTGACGTTCCCGTCCTTGCGGCTCGGCTACCTCGTTGTGCCGACGCCGCTCATCGACGCGTTCGCGGCCGCCCGCCACTTCATCGACTTCCATTCGCCGTTCCTCGAGCAGGCGGTGATGACCGACTTCATCGTCGAGGGCCACTTCGAGCGGCACATCCGTCGCATGCGCGCGATCTATCACGAGCGGCAAGTCCTCCTGGTATCGCTCGCCCGCGAGCGGCTCGGTGGATTGCTCGACGTGCGCCCGGCTGATGCGGGAATGACGGTCGTCGGCTGGTTAGGCGGAGGACTCGACGACGTCGCAACGACGCGGGCCGCCGAACGCGCGGGGTTGTACGTGCTCCCGCTTTCCCCCCTTTCCGTCCGCTCGATCCCGCCGGCCCTGCTGCTCGGCTACGCGGGTGTGCGTGACGACGAGATCAGGGAGGGCGTGAACCGCCTTGCTATCGTCCTCGAGCAGCTCGCGCGCAGTCGAATGACTACCGAGCCCACGCACCTTTTCGCGGTAGCCGGGTCTGTCGCATAGGAACTGCAGAACAGAGCTGTTTGCTGTGAGCTGCAACTGGTTGCTGCAGGTGAACATCTCGGGACGTCCCTCGCGCCGAACAAGCGGACCGCTGAAGACGCTGTGCGCGCTACGCCGAAGCCGCTGAGGGGACGCGGGGCGGTCGCCAGCGACCGCCGTCGCAGGGCCAGATGAAGAGGAGAAGAGGGGAACGGCCGCGCGGGCGCCGCCCGCGCGGTCTGTGTGCTCAGCGTTCTGCTCTATTCGCGCGACGGGCGTCCCGAGGGTTTCTGGTTTTCAGCCCGCAGCATCAGCAGCAGCTCACAGCAAACAGCGCTGGTTTGTCATCACGTGGTCTCCGCGCCTACGCGGTCGGCTCTCCACCAGGTCAGCGCGAGGATGGAGCCGATGATCGTGACCGCGCCCGCGAGCGTCCAGGCGTCGGGGATCTCGCCTAACACGAGTGCTCCCCAGATGACCGCGAAGGCGACCTGTAGGTAGCCGACCGTCGTCGCGCGGGCGGTGCGCTCCATCTGCAGACCGCGTGTCATGCTCACCTGGGCGAGCTGCGTCGTGACACCGACGCCGATCAAGAGCACCCATTCCATCAGTGTCGGCCATTGCCAGTCTACGAGCGCGAACGGGAGAGAGAGCGGGACGCTCATGAGCGGTAAGTAGAACACGATCACCAGCGAGTGCTCGCTGACGCGCATCCGCCGAACGAGGGCGTACGCCGAGCCGCTGCAGATCGCGCCGGTGAGCGCGACCGCGATGTAGGCCGGGTTCACGGCATCCGCGGACGCGCCGAACAGCACCGCGGGGCGCGCAATGAACACGACGCCCATGAGGCTCGCGACGAGGCAGACAATTTCGGCGGTGCGCAGGTGCTCCTTGAGGAACGTTGCCGCCAGCACCGTCGCGAATACGGGATTCATGTTCTGGATGAGCGTCGCCTCGCCCAGCGGCAGATGCACGATCGACGAGAAGAAGCACATCAGCGCGATCGAGCCCAACGTACCCCTCAGCAGCAAGAGCCGTCGGTTCGTGCCCCAGGGCGAGACGCCGCCACGCCGCAGGTACCCCCAGCTCAGCCCCAGCGTGATGACGCCGCGAAAGAGCACGATCTCCATGCTCCCGAGCCGGCGGCCGGCCAGCTTCACGAGGAGCCCCATCACGCTGAACCAGAATGCGCCGACCGCCGCCGCCCGGATTCCGGGCGAGACGGCGGTCAATCGAATGGCATCGTCGCGCGACGTGAGGGACACGTGGGAATACTATGCTCGATGGAAGAACCGCCCTATGCGACGCGGCGGGGGTGGCCATGTTGGTCGCTCATAGCCGTTACAGCTCGACACTCGATCCAACGCCGAGCTCCCGAGCACGCCCGTAGACCTGCCACGCGGCCGCCAGGTCCTGAAAGGCGAGGCCCACGGTGCCGAAGATCGTGATCTGGCGATCGCTCGTGCGTCCCGGCTTCAGCGCGGCGATAATCTCGCCGAGCTCCGCGTGGATCGCCTCCGGACCGAGCCCCGCGCCGGCGATGGCACCCATGCGGGCCGCCAGGTCGCGGTCATCGCACGCGAAGAGCGAGGCGGCAATGAGCTGGGCGTCGACCTCACCCTTGGCCGGTTCATCGGCACCGACGGCCGTGATGTGGACGCCGTCTTTCACCATGCTGCGCGTGAGGAACGGCGTCTTGGACCACGTCGCGGTGATGATGACGTCGGCATCCCGCACGGCGTCGGCAACGCGGTCCTGGACGATAACCTCGATGCCTAACGCTTTCGTTACCCGGTCGGCGTACGCGTGGGCGCGGTCGGCGATAAGGTCGACGACGTCTACGCGCTCGACCCGCCGGACGAGCTGGAGCGCTCGCACCTGGGCTTCGCCCTGGACGCCGGCGCCAATCACGGCGACGCGAGGCGCGTCGCGTCGCGCGAGCACGTCAGCCGCGAGGGCTCCCGCAAGTGCCGTCCGCTCCGCCGTGATGACGACGGAGTCCATGATGGCGAGCACGGCACCCGTCTCGAGGTCGGCGAGGTGAATCGAGCCGATGACGCTCCGGGCGGCGCCAGGGATCTTCGTGTTCACCTTCACGGTGAACGCCGGGATGCCGTCGATGAGGCCCGGGTAGACGACCATCACGGTGCGTCCGCCAGGCCCCGGGAGGGGTGACCCGGCGCGCTGGGCAGGCACGGTTCGGCGCGTGGAGTAGGCAGCGAAGGCGTCGCGCAGCGCATTGAGCAGCGCGGCCCGGTCGAGGAGACGCCGCACATCCGCGGCCGAAAGAATGAGCGTTGGCACGGACGGAAAGTAGCTAGTTGCGTGCACCGTGCGGCGGCGGGTCAGGAATCGAGGGTCGTCGGTCGTTAGCGCAGGTTAGGCTTTTCGCTATCATTCGCGGGCCGCGTGCTCAACGGTTCGCGCTTCGCGGTTCCCTGTTCCCTGATCCCGGTTCCCTGTCCCTTCGGTGACTACTCGCTTCTACTGGGAGCGTTACAGTGAAGAGCGTCTCCTCAAGGTCCGCCTCAAGGACCTGGGCGTGACGCTCGAGGGCACGTGGCTCGAGGGGTGTGTCGCGCAACTCTACGAGGAGCTCGAAGCTCGCTCGATCGTCCTCAAGCCGCACGTCTGGCTGTCGGATGAGTGGTTCTCGCCCGGCGGGGTGCCTGGGTTCGCCGTCCCGTTCTACCTCGCGCACCCGCGCCTCCGGCGGCTCGAGCGAAATCAGGTGCTCGACGTCGAGGGCGCGTCGCGCGCGGAGTGCATGCGCATCATGCGCCACGAGGCCGGCCACGCGATTCAGCACGCGTATCGATTGCATCGTCGACGAAATTGGCAGCAGCTCTTCGGCAAGTCGTCCACGCGATATCCGGAGTACTACCGCCCGAACCCCGCGAGCAAGCGATACGTGCAGCATCTGCGGCTCTGGTACGCGCAGAGTCACCCGGACGAGGACTTCGCCGAGACGTTCGCCGTGTGGCTCCGACCGCGCTCCGACTGGCGATCGCGGTACGCTGGCTGGCCGGCGCTCAAGAAGCTGCGCTACGTTGACGCACTCATGAACGAGATCTGCGACGAGAAGCCGGCAGTGTCCACGCGACGGGTGATCGAACCGCTCGACAAGTTGAAGCACACCCTCGCCGAGCATTACGAGTCGCGGCGGGAGAAATACACGGTCACGTTTCCGAACACCTATGACGCGGACCTGCGGCGGCTCTTCTCGGATGAACCGCGCCACCGCCGGCAGGAGACGGCGGCGCGGTTCCTTCGTCGTAATAGAGGGGAGATTCGGCGGTTGGTCGCGAAGTGGACGGGCGAGTTCCAGTACACCCTCGATCTCGTGCTCGGGGACATGATCGGCCGGTGCACGGAGCTGCGGCTGCGTGCCGTCGGGCCGGAGCGGCAACTGGTGATGGACTTCTCCGTGCTATTGACCGTGAAGACCATGCACTTTCTCTATAGTCAGGGACGACGGGACTGGATTGCGCTCTAGCTACCACATCTGGCAATGGGGCCTGCGTCGCCTGCTCTCAACATCCAAGAAGCGTCCGACTAGCAGCTCCGATTCCCATCTGCCCGCCGGAGGCGGGCGCCCACCGATTCCCGATTCCCGATGAAGCGCCTGCGAGTTCTCGCCCTCATGCACCCCGAGCTCGTCCCGCCGGACGACCTGGCGGAGCGCGACGAGAAGGAGCGCTTCGAGTTCAAGACCGAGTGGGACGTCTGCCGCACGCTGCGCGAGATGGGCCACGACGTGCGCCCGTTAGGCGTCCAGGACGAGCTGCTCCCGATTCGCGACGCCGTACAGGAGTTCTCCCCGCACGTCGTCTTCAACCTGCTCGAGGAGTTCCATGGGAACGTGCTCTTCGATCAGAACGTCGTGAGCCTGCTCGAGCTGCTGCGCGTGCCGTACACCGGATGTAACCCGCGCGGCATGATCATCTCGCGCGAGAAGGCGCTGTCGAAGAAGCTCCTCGTCTACCATCGCATCCGCGTGCCGGCGTTTCACGTCTTTCCGGCCGGGCGCAAGGTGAAACGTCCGAAGCCGCTCGCGTTCCCGCTGTTCGTGAAGAGTCTCACCGACCACGCATCGTTAGGTATCTCGCAGGCGTCACTCGTCAAGGACGACGACGAGCTGGCCGAGCGCGTGGCGTTCGTGCACCGCCGACTCGGGGCAGACGCGATCGCCGAGCAGTTCATCCAGGGCCGCGAGATCTACGTCGGTGTGCTCGGAAACGACCGACTGAAGGCGCTCCCGCCGCGCGAGCTGGTCTTCGACAATGCCCCCGACGGGGCCCCGCTCATTGCCACCGCGAAGGCCAAGCACGATCTCGCATACCAGAAGCGGCACGGCATCGATCAGCGTCCCGCGAAGGATCTCCCGGAGGGCGTCGCGGGAGGGCTCGAACATCTCGCGAAACGGATCTACCGGACGCTCGAGCTCACGGGGTACGCGCGCCTCGATTTTCGCCTGAGCCCGGATGGCACGCTCTACTTCCTCGAGGCGAACCCGAATCCCGAGATCGCGCTGGGCGAAGAGTTCGCGTCGGCGGCCGAGGAAGCGGGGATCCCGTACCCGGAGCTGCTCCAGCGGATCCTCAATCTGGGGATGAAAGGAACCGCCCCTGAATGAATTGCAAATTGGAAATTGGGGTCAGACTCGAATTAACGATTCATTGCAGCTGCAATGAATCGTTAATTCGAGTCTGACCCCAATTTCCCTTAACGCCGACGATCGGCGTGCTCGTTGGAGATGCTAGTCCTGGTTCTGGTTCTGACCGAGCTGACCGCGGACCTCTCCACCCGGGAAGTCGCCCGGACCGGTATTCGGCGGGGCCACACCATCGTCCGTGTGCACGTTGCCGTACGTATTCCCAGCCTCCACGGCCGCGATGAACGCCGACAACGACTGGCCCGCAAGCGCGCCTCTGAGATCGACTGCGGAGAAGGTACCCTCGACGACGAGTCGCGTGACTGGTCCACTGCCGCCCGGCAGCGCGGTCGTCGATTTCACGCTCGGATAGAGCCAAACGACGATTCCACCGTTCACACCTTTCGGCGCCATGTGAATGTGCGCCTGCGTGATGTTCCTGATGTCGTTCACTTCGAGGACGTAGTTGATCGCGCCGTCCTTGTTCATTCTGAGCACCAACTGACCGGAGGCATCGGTCGCGCGGGGTGGGACTTCCTCATCCCCGGTGAGGAACGTGACGGCCACCTTCTGTCCGCCGTGGTTGCCGTGATCGCTATTGGTGTTGGGGTCCCCCTGCTTGTCAAAGGACGCGCCGCTCACCACAGCACCGCTCAGCTGGGGCGCGGTCGCCTTGGATCCGTCGTCCATGCACCCGAGCAACAGGACTGCGCCCACAATCGAGTAGATCCTGCGCATAAGCCGTCCTCCGGAGACAAGAAAGGTTGGTAGTATCCCGCTTGGAACGAGAGCGTAGGCAAGCAGTCGCCGCAACGATGATTCGGCGAACGGCGTGATCAGGCGGGCCGATGGCGCGTACGGGCGCGCCAGAGCGTATGCCCAGGACATCGCGTTATCAATAGCACCTGGCGCCGGGCCGGTGGCGGCGGTCATCCTGACTCAAAACGGCCGGCTCAGAATCCGCTCCGCGCCAGGTCGATGTACGCCTTCGCGACATCGACCTCGACCAACGTCAGCCGAACTCGGTCACCAACGTCCATTCCCTGCTCGCCGCGAACCACACGGCCTTCCACCGGCGGATTCATGAGGCGGGCAAACGTGCCGTTCCGGTTCACTCCGGTAACGATTCCCTCGAACGTTTCTCCGATACGATGCGCCATGAGCGTCGCCGCGACGACTTTGCGCATCGCACGCTCGACCGCTCGCGCCGCGTTCTCCATCAGGGTGCATCGCCGCGCGATCGTCTCGAGCTCGGCGGCCGGGTATGGCGTAGTGCGGCCATCGAGTGACGACTTCACGAGCCGCTGCATGACGAGGTCGGCATAACGACGGTTCGGCGCCGTCGTGTGTGAGTAGTCCTCGACGGCGAGACCAAAATGACCTTCGTCGCCATCGGGCTCCCACGGACGCTCCACCGCGTACTCTCCGGCGCCAAGCAGCTTCACGACCGACAGGGACACGTCAGCGAAGGAGTCGGCGCTGGCGGTCCGGCGACGGCGAAGAAAGTCGGCGAGCGCCGTCGAGCTCGGCTCGTCAGGCAGCGCGTCACCGTAGCGCCTGGCGAGCTCGACGATGCGAGGCCACCGCTTCGGCGCTCGCACCACACGTCGAATCGACGGCACGTGACGCGACTCCAGGAAGCGCGCCATCGCGCTGTTCGCCGCGATCATGAAGTCCTCGATGAGCTCGCGTGCGCGACCCTTTCGCGTGACTTCGAGGTCCACGACCTGACCACCAGATGTCACGGGTCGCGCCTCGATGGTCTCGAGGTCGAGCGCGCCGCGCTCGTGCCGTCTCGTCCGCAGTCGTTGCGCGACATCGTCCTGAAGTCGAACCTGCTCCTCGAGGCCTGGAATCGCTGCGAACTCCTCGGGAATCGGCGCGGCGCCACCCAGCCAATTCCCCACGGGGTCATACGCCAGCTTTGCGCGGTTCACGATGAGCGCCCGGTACGCGCGCGTCTCGTCGACATCGCCCGCGGCGTCGACGACCAGGTCCACCACGACGACCAGGCGCTCCGCCCCCTCCATCAGCGAGGTCCGATCGGTCGAGAGCTCCTCGGGCAACATCGGGAAGGTCTCGACTCCGGTGTAGAGCGATGTGGTGTTCGCTGCAGCGTGCCGATCGATCGCAGACCCCTTTGCGACGAGATGATCGACGTCCGCGATGCCGAGCCGCAGGCGCGTTGCGCCGTGGCCGAGTGGCTCGCAGACCTCGACCTGATCGAGGTCGCGCGTGTCGCGGTTGTCGATGGACGACCAGAGGAGCGATCGGAGGTCCTCGACATCGCCGTGCGCGTCGCCGTCAGCGCCGATCCGGCCGTCCGAGTGATCGAGTCGCGCCGCTTCCGCGCGCGCGTCAGGCGGGATGTCTGCGACGAAGCCGTGCTCGACGGCGATCTCGCGAGCACGCGCGCGAAGATCGCCTGCTGCAACGCGGATAGCGGTGTGTGGGGCATTGGTCATTGTCGTAGAGTATACGGCTTTAGCTCGGTCCGCGGCCGACGTCATCCGCTCTGCTGGACTGCTCTCGTCACCGGCGCAATGTTTCGGTAGGCGCCTCACGGCGACCCCCCGATCGCACCAGGAGTTCCGATGACTCGACGTTCATCCTCCGCTGCCGCATCAACTGTTGTGAGCCTTGCACTGGGACTCGGCGCCATTGCCGCGCTCGGGAGCGATGCGCCCGCGCAAGGCCGAGGAGGCGCGGGACTTCCGCGGATTACGACCGCCGCTCCGGCGCCCAGCGGTTGGGGCGGGATGGCCGCTGGCCCATCCAGGCCCACCATATCGTCGCCCCGCGGCTACATCACGACGCCGGGCACACCGTCGAGGCCGGGGTATTCCGGACGCGGGGACCTTCCGGGCCTGAGGACGGCGCGTCCCGGTTACGGCGCCTACGGCCGCGGCTACGGGATGGCGTCGGCGCCGGTGGGCGGCTCGAGGCGCGCGCACGCGCCGTACACGCGATGGGGCGTCGGAGCCGGCTGCGGCTTCGGTTGTGTGAGCGGCGGCTTCGGTGCTCACGTCGGTCGATACCCGAAGTACGTGATCGGCTACCCGCTCTTCGGCGCAGCGCTCTTCTACCCGTACTACTACGACATCGGGTATAGCGCATACACCGAGGTGACCACCCATGCGTACGCAGACGACGCGCCGCGGACAGCGTCGAAGGTCATCATCGTCGGCACTGGGAGTGCCGGCGCGAGCGATGCTCTGACGGTGGAGTCGCTCGGCGACAGTGTTCGCCTGAGCTGGCTCGCCAACGGTCGCGCGACGCGTGAGGTGAAGCTGTTCGTCGCGGATTCCGCCAAGCGCGAGCTGGCAACGAGAACTACGATGCCGTCGACTCCGACGGCGATCTTCGAGGTCGCGACGCTCTCGGCTCCGGTGGCGTACGTTGGCGTGACCGTGGTCTTCGCAGACGGTGTGACTTCGACGACGCTCGTCCCCTACCGCGGCGGCGTGACGCGGTCGGGCCCACGTTAGGCACCCAGCACTCGATCGCGACACCGATGCGGAATCACGTGCGGTTCCGGTCGGCGGAGTTCTCTCCGCCAGAGCCGGAACCGGGCCAGATCAATGCTGAACGGTATGGTTATGCGCTCGCGAGCTGGTTGTCGGCGCGGCTTTCCGAGCGCGGCGTGCAGGTCGAGGTGCCGGAGCCCGAGGACTGGGGCTGGTTCATCGACACGACTCACGACGGCCGGTTGGCCCGGCTCGGCTGCGGGAACGTCGAGGGGTCGATCACGGAGTGGCTGATCTGGATTGAAGGAGAGCGGCCGGGCCTTCTGGCTCGCCTGTTTGGTCGGGCCGCTGTGACGGCTCCGATCGCGATCACGGCGATGGTCGATCGGGCGCTGCGATCGAGCCCGTCGGTGGACGATATCGAGTGGTTTCGCGTCGGCCCGGGCGGCCAGGAGCTCGACCACGCGTCGACACCGGTGTGATCAGGGGCTCCGATTCCCTATTCCCGACACGTAAGAATTGAGTAAGATCTCCCGCCGCCGTGGCGCGGCGCGGGACCCCTAGTGAAATGTTCTTCGCCAGATGACTCGGCGACCCCTTTTCGGTAGTCCCCGCCTGCGCCGCCTCTGGGCGAGCCGATTCTGGATCCTCGCGGCCTTACTCGGCGCGACCACGGTCTACACCGGCGTGACGACGATCCACGACGGGAATCTGCGTGGGCTCGCCGCCGGGCTCGTCACGCAGGCGACCGCAATGCACGCATCGACGCTCGCGAGCGCCCGTCTCGAGCGGCTGGCCCTCGAAGCGTTCGCTCCGGTCGGGCCACTCGCCCTGTCGCCGATGGGATCCGCATCGCGCGCTACGGTCGATACGCTCGCCTCACGTCAGCGCAACGGCACCGCGTGCGCGTGTCGCGACCTGTTGCCGGTGTCGAGATTCTTCCAGTACGACGTCGCCGGCGGCGCGTTCTCCGTCGCGCCAGTTGTCCGTGGTGACACCGCCCCGCCCAGACCAGACTCGCTTCTGGCAAGGCTTGCCCGCGAGGAATCGCTCGAACCGCGCGGCGCGAGCAACGCGTCATCTCGGCTCATCGTGGATGAACAACTCGGCGACGACGCAGTCGTCACGCTCGTTCAGCGCGACGATCGGGGGACGACGCTCGCGGTGTACGGCATCGTCGTGAACAAAGCCGCGACGCTCGCCGCCCTCTTCAGCCGAGGTGCCCACCGGGCCGCGATCGATTCGGCCGGACTCACTCGACTCGACTCGCTTTCTTACGAGGTGCGGACGACGGATGGGGCGCACGTCTTCGGTTCGCTCGGAAGGGGTCGGGTCCGCGCGACCGCGTTCCTCGGGGGCCCCTTGCGAGGGATGAGATTGACTATCGCTGTCGCCGCTAGCGGCATCGCCTCACCGCTGATGGCCCCGCACTCGCGCACACGGTTGTGGAACCTCGGGGCGCTCATGGCGGCAACCGTTCTCGTTCTCGGGATCGCCGTGAGCTCCACACGTCGCGAGGTGCTCCTCGCCCGCGCGCGGTCCGACTTCATCGCCGGCGTGTCGCACGACCTCCGGATGCCGCTGGCGCAGATCCTGATTGCGAGCGAGACGCTCGCCCTTCGTCGCGAGCGGAACGACGCCGACCGCCTGTCGCTCACGAGCTCGATCGTACGGGAGGCGCGTCGACTGACAGCGCTCGTGGACAACGTCCTGTTGTTCTCGCGGTCGGGAGCGGTGGATCTCAAGCCCGTCGTGCAACCCGTTGGCGTCGGCGCATTGTTCGAGGACGTGATCGATGCGGTGCGTCTCGCCGTCGACGATGCTGGCCAGATGATCGAGATCGTGCCGGGCCCGGCGGCGACCGTGCTCGCGGACAAGCGACTCGTCAGGCAGGCGCTCGTGAACCTCGTGGACAATGCGCTGAAGTATGGCGCGAGCGGACAGCGCATCCGCCTCGGGACCGAATCGCTCGACGGCGCGGTGCGGC
>Ga0075430_100005164_pt1 | contig 10994 bp, 14 predicted proteins | sample RhiMetdeltSRZDD4_FD_75294 | JGI IMG/M metagenome (GOLD analysis project Ga0075430, IMG submission 75294) | Populus rhizosphere microbial communities from Tennessee, USA - Rhizosphere MetaG P. deltoides SRZDD4 | ecosystem: Host-associated > Plants > Roots > Rhizosphere > Soil | place: USA... | reverse complement strand
GATCGGCACGCAGACCTTCGGCAAGGGCTCGGTGCAGACCATCATGCCGCTCGGCAACAACACCGCGATCAAGCTCACCACCGCGCGCTACTACACGCCCGGCGGGCGCTCGATCCAGGCCCTCGGCGTCACGCCGGATTTCATCGTCGAGGATCCGAGCGACACGCTGGTGCGCGTGCGCGAGGCCGATCTGCAGCGCCACCTGGAGAGCGGCCGGCAGCAGGAGAAGAAGGAGCCCGGCACCTCGGCCCCGGCGACGCGCACCAAGCCGCCGGCGGCGCCGAGCGAGGCCAAGCCGACCGAGCTCGGCTCGAAGGACGACTTCCAGCTCTCGCAGGCGATCGCCTTCCTCAAGGGCGAACCGGTCAAGAGCCAATCGCCCACCGTCGCGCAAAAGACCAACTAGGTTGCGAAGCGGTTTCACCGCGTCCTACTGAACGACCAGCAGCTCCTCCGGTACAGCCGGCACATCCTGCTCCCCGAGATCGGCATCGAGGGGCAGGAGAAGCTGCGCGCCGCGCGCGCGCTGATCGTCGGTGCGGGCGGGCTCGGCTGCCCGGCGGCGCTCTACCTGGCCGCGGCGGGCGTCGGCCGGCTGACGCTGGCCGATTCCGACGCCGTCGACCTCACCAACCTGCAGCGCCAGATCCTCTACCGCAGCGATTCGGTCGGCGCGGTCAAGGTCGATGCGGCGCGTTCTGCACTCAATGCCGTCAACCCGGATGTCACCGTGGTTCCGATTCACAAGAGAATCGAAATCTTTGAAGAGCTGGTTGCACCGGCCGACGTGGTGCTCGACTGCTCGGACAACTTCGCCACGCGCCACGCCGTCAACCGCGCCTGCGTGCGGCATGCCAAGCCGCTGGTCTCCGGCGCGGCGATCCGCTTCGATGGCCAGCTCGCGGTTTTCGATCTGTCGAAACCCGGCTCACCCTGCTATTCGTGCCTGTTCCCCGAGGACACCCAGGTCGAGGAAGTGCAGTGCTCCACCATGGGCGTGTTCGCCCCGCTCACCGGCGTGATCGGCGCGCTGCAGGCGATGGAAGCCCTCAAGCTCCTCGCCGGCGTGGGCGAAACATCGAATTTTCAGGTGTTCGACGCGAAAAGCGCCGCGTGGCGCAGCGTGCGGGTGAAAAAGGATCCGGCCTGCGGGGTCTGTTCTAGGAAAGCAGATAGCGCCGCTGCGCGCTGAAGCTCTCTGAGGGCTTGCGCGCGAAGCCGCTTTTCGCGAACTGGTGCAGGCAGCCGACCGCGTAGCGCAGCAGCGCCGCGGCCCGGCCGGCGGCGTCGCCGTCGGCGGCGACCCGCAGCGACTGCTTCAGGGTGGACTCGAAGCGGTCGAAGAACTGGTTCATGCGCGCCTGCAGCCGCTCGTGCTCGCCGACCAGGGCGTCGCCGGTCAGGACGCGCACCATGCCCGGGTTCTTCTCGGCGAAGGCAAGCAGCATCTCGATCAGCTTCTCGCACTGGACGCGGCCGTCGGCCTCGTCGGCAGTGATCTGGTTGGCCAGCGTGAACACCGAGCTCTCGATGAACTCGATCAGGCCTTCGTACATCTGCGCCTTGGAGGCGAAATGGCGGTAGAGCGCGGCCTCGGAGACGTCGAGCCGCTCCGCGAGCGCGGCGGTGGTGATGCGCTCCCACTTCGGCGCCTCGAGCATTTGCGCGAGGGCCTTCAGGATCTCGAGCCGGCGTTCGCCTTTGGCGCGGGGCATCAGGTTCGGATTCTACGCGGCAGTTCGGTCACCGAGGAGATGCGCAAATCCACATACGGCACGCGCCTTCCGACCGGGCTCACCCACACGGTCGACATCCCCAGCCGGTGCGCGGTGCGCAGGTTCTCGAGCATGTCGTCCACCATCGCGCAGCGGTGCGGGTCGAGCTGGTGCTGGCGCAACAGGTGGTGGAAGCCGTGGAGCTGCGGCTTGCCGCGGTAGCGCGCGTCCTCGATGGTGTAGACGTCGTCGAAGTAGCGATACAGGCCGAGGGCGCGCAGCACCTGCCCGACATAGCGGCGCGGTGCGTTCGAGAACAGGAGCTTGGTGCCGCCGAGGCGCTCAAGGGCGTGCCGCAGCGCGTTCTCGTGCACCACCAGCCCGGCCAGCTCCGGGAACACATGGGTCTCGGCGAGGTAGTCGCGCGGATGCACGCCGTGGTGCCGCACCAGGCCGTCGAGCGTCGTGCCGTAAGTGCGCCAGAAACGCTCGCGCATCGCGTTGGCGCCGGCCTCGTCGACGCCGATTCGGCGCTTGAGGAAGTCGTTGATCTGGCCGTGCATCGCCGGGAAGATGCGCGCCCGGGCGTCGTGCAGGGTGTTGTCGAGGTCGAAGATCCACACCCGCCGCGACGGTGACAAGCGGGAAATGCGCATAGGGGGTACGGGGGAGCTCTTTCCCCTGTTCCGACGATTACTTGCTTTTGATGAGAGTGCCGACGCCCTGGTCGGTGAGCACTTCGAGCAGAAGGGAGTGCGGCACGCGCCCGTCGATGATGTGCACGCTCTTGACGCCGCTGCGCGCCGCGTCGAGCGCCGACCCGATCTTGGGAAGCATGCCGCCCGAAATCACGCCCTTCGCCACCAGGTCGTCGATCTTCTTGGGCGTGAGACCGGTCAGCAGCTTTCCGTTCTTGTCGAGCACGCCCGGGGTGTTGGTCAGCACCACCAGCTTCTCGGCGCGCAGCACTTCGGCGAGCTTCCCGGCGACCAGGTCGGCATTGATGTTGTAGGTCGTGCCGTCCCGGCCGGTGCCGATCGGCGCGACCACCGGGATGAAGGCGCCCTTCTCCAGGGCCTCGATCACCGCCGGGTCGATCGACTCGACCTCGCCCACCTGGCCGAGGTCGACGCTGCCGTTTTCCTTCGACTGCAGGGTCATCTTGCGCGCGTGGATGAAGGCGCCGTCCTGCCCGGTGAGGCCGACCGCCTTGCCGCCGGCCTGGTTGATGAGCTCGACCACCTCCTTGTTGACCTGGCCGCCGAGCACCATCTCGACCACGTCCATGGTCTCGCGGTCGGTCACCCGCATGCCCTGGACGAACTCGCCCTTCTTGCCCAGGCGCGCGAGCATTTCCTCGATCTGCGGCCCGCCGCCGTGCACCACCACCGGGTTCATGCCGACCAGCTTGAGCAGGACCACGTCGCGCGCGAAGTTGCTCTTCAACTGCTCGTCGGTCATGGCGTGCCCGCCGAACTTGATCACGATGGTCTTGCCGTGGAAGCGCTGGATGTACGGCAGCGCCTCGGCGAGGATGCGGGCCTTCTCGGCGGCTTGCGCCGAGTGATTGAAGGGGGCGTTCATGGCGAACGCCCCCGATACTACAGAAAAACTTACTGGATCGTGACTTGCTTGCGCGCGGCGGCGGCCTTCTTCGGCAGCGTCAGCTCCAGCACGCCGTCGCGGAACTTGGCTTCGGCCCTGGCCTCGTCCACTTCCTGCGGCAGCGCGAAGCTGCGCGTCAGCTTGCCGAACACGCGCTCGGCATGCAGCACGCGCTCGTCCTTCTCGACTTCCTTCTCGCGCTTCACTTCGGCGGTCAGGCTGACCTCCGCGCCGTCGATGCTGACCTGGATGTCTTCCTTCTTCACGCCCGGCAGCTCGGCAGTAACGATATAGCCGCCGTTTTTCTCGGCGACGTCCACCTTCATGCGCGGCAATGCGTCGCCGCGGCCTTCGTAAGCCACCGGCCGCACGAGGAAGCCCTTGAAAATGTCGTCCACCAGATCGTTGAACGGATCGAAACGGGTAATGTTTGCCATGGTGCGATCTCCTTTCCTGAGTCGTACCCGGCAGATGGGGTCCGGCGGGAGGCTTTCAAGCCCCTTGTAAAATCGCAAATCGCCCCTATGAGTAACGATTTTCGCTCGCGGGTGCAGGCCGAGCGCCCCTACCTGCTGCGCTACGCCAGCCTGCAGCTGCGCGACGCGCACGCCGCGGAGGACGCGGTGCAGGAGACGCTGCTCGCGGCGCTTGCCGGCGAAGCCGGCTTCCAGAGCCGCGCCAACCTGCGCACCTGGCTCACCGGCATCCTCAAGCACAAGATCGTCGACGCGATCCGCAAGAGCAGCCGCGAGGCGCCGGCCCTCTCCGCGGACGAATTCGACGCCCTGTTCGACGAGCGCGGCCACTGGATCGAGATGCCCACGGCCTGGACCGATCCGGACGCCTCGCTCGACCAGAAGCGCTTCTTCGCGACGCTGGAGCTGTGTTTGTCGCGGCTGCCGCAGAGAACCGCCCAGACCTTCATGATGCGCGAGCACCTGGGCCTCGAGACTGACGAGATCTGTAAGGAACTCGCCATCACGCCGACGCATTGCTGGGTACTGCTTTATCGGGCGCGCATGTCGCTGCGCGAGTGCCTCAACAAGGAATGGTTCGCAAGATGAAGCGCAATCCGTTGGTTGCTCAGTGATGTTGTCGTGCAAGGAAGTGACGCGCCTGGTGTCGCAGGGACTCGACCGGGACCTCGGCTTCGCCGAGCGGGTCCGGCTGCGCGTGCACTTCGCGATCTGCAGCGGCTGCACGAATTTCAACAAGCAGTTGGATTTCCTGCGCCGGGCGAGCGCGCGCCTTGGACAAGACCCGGGAACCTGAAAAGTGCGCCAAGTGCGGCGCGCCGTTTCACTGCGGTCGCAACGAAGAGGCGTGCTGGTGCGCGAGCCTGCCGCCGCTGGCGCCTCTTCCCGGCCGAGCGTGCCTATGCCGAAAATGCCTTGAAGAGGAGCTTAGCGAACCAACCTAGTGTTGGTGCTTCATCCCGCAGTACTTGCCGATTCCCACGCCCTTGCAGTCCTTGCGCAGCTGCTCCAGACAGGCTTTCTCGCCCTTCCCCGCCTCGAGGCACTTCGCCGCCGCTTCATGCGCCGCGGCCAGCGTGCGATGCCGCCGGGCGTCCTCCTGCTCTTCCTTGGTGCCGTGCTTGGATTGCGCGAACGCGGCGCCGGAGAGCACCACCGCGGCGACGAAAAAGCCCCGCGCGAGACGGGCAGGCACTTTACTTGGTCGGGACCGCGTCGGTCAGGCGGTAGAACACGCCCGTGGGGTCGTCCTTGAGGATCGCGAGCTTGCCGGTCAGCACGACCGGCTCGAAGCTGTACTTCACCGGCGTCTTGCTTTTCACCTCGACCATGCTCTCGGGACCGCCGGGCAGGCAGAAGGCGCAGGTCTGCGGCATCGCGGTGAGCACGAAGTGGCTCTGCTTGTCGCCCACCCCCAGCGGCATCATGAAGCCCTGCACCTTGACTTCCTTCTTGTCCAGGGCAGCGACCGCGGGCGCGAACTGCGGCACGTAGCGGTCCTTCTGCTTCACCAGCTCGACCTGCGACAACGTTTTCCAGGACACCACGTCGTTGCGGTCCGGAAGCGGCTTGAACTGGCTCGGGTCGGCGCCTTGCGGCATCTGGTGCTGCGCCACGGCCGGGAATGCCAGCAGCATTCCCGTCAGGAGAGTGATGAATTTCATGGATATCAGTATAGACCTATCACCCGCGCGCAAGCGTGCGCGACACGTCGGTCCGGTAGGCGCGCCATGCCGGTAACAGCGCCGCCATGACACCTACCCCCAAGGCCACGGCGATCAGCCAGGGTTCCTCGGGGCGCCATTCGAGTCCCGTCACCGGGTAGTGCTGCTGCGCTTCGAGCCATGCGCCGAGCGCTGACGCGAGCCCGTGACCAAGCAGCAGGCCAAGCAAGGTACCGAGCAAGGTGAGCGCGATGCCTTCGGTCATGAGCAGGCCAAAGAGCTTCGCCGGCGACGCGCCGAGCGTGCGCATGATCGCGAGGTCGTAGCGTCGCTCTTCCAGCGCGGTGTAGAGCGCGATGAACACCGACAGGCCCGCGGCAAGGATCAGCACCACGGCGAATGCCTGCAGGGCCTCGACGCCGACGCCGACGATGCGGAACAGGCGCGCGGTCTCGTACGCGGGCGACGCGGCCTGGAGCTCGCTTTGCGAATTGACCTGCCGCGGCAGCATGGCGCCGGCAAGCGGCGACGCGTACTGGATCAACAGCACGGTGACTTCGCGCGCCTCCTCGAGCGCCTTGCGGTCGGCGGCATCCTCCGGGCCCTGGTGCTCCTCGTGCACCTGCCACACGCTCTCGATGTTGCAAAGCACCAGCCGATCGATCACCGATCCGGTCTTCGCCAGAACGCCAACCACGGTATAAGGCGCGCTCGCATGCTCTGCGCCCTCGCCGCCGATGCCGTGGGCGCCGGTGAACTTGCCGCCGACGCCGGCGCCGGTGCGCGCCGCGACGTCGGCGCCGAGCACCGCTTCCATCGGTTTCTCCCACAGTCGGCCCACCGCCGGTTTCGCCCCGTAGAGCGCAGGGTAGTCGTGCGGAGCGCCGACGATCCGGTATCCCTTCCAGCTGTCGCCGAGCGCGAGAGGAATCGCGCGCTTGACCATTCTGTTCCTTGAAAGGAGGCCAACCGAGGCCAGCGGGATGTTCCCGGTCGGCGCATCGGCGTGATAGATGCCGGAGAGGATCAGCTGCATCGGGCTGCCTTTGGCGCCGACGACGAGGTCGATGCCGCGCGCGTCGCGATGCATGCGCTCCTCGAACTGCCCGACCACCAGGACGAGCAGCACGATGGTCGCCGCGCCGAGCGCGAGCAGGATCAGGCTGAGCGCCGTGTTCAGCGGCCGCGCGCGCAGGTAGCTGGCGGAGAGGCTCGCGAGGTTCACGAGAGGTTCAAGGTCTTCTCGAAATTCTTCTTCACGCGCGCATCGTGGGTGGCGATCACCAGGGTCGCGTGGTGGCGCGCGGCCTGCTCTGACAGCAGCTCGACCACGGCGGCAGCCGAGGCATCGTCCAGGTTCGCGGTCGGCTCGTCGGCGAGCAGGAGCTTCGGCCGGTTCACCACCGCGCGCGCGATCGCGACGCGCTGCTGCTCGCCCTGCGACAGCTCGCTCGGCCGCCGCGCCGCCTTTTCGCCGACGCCGAGCGCGCCCAGCGTATCGGCGATGCGCGCGTCGTCCTGGGGCGCGCGCGCGAGGTACTGCGCGATGCGCAGGTTGTCGCGCACGCTGAGGTGCTTCACGAGGTGCAGCGCCTGCAACACGATGCCGACGGTGGTCGCACGCCAGCGGTCCAGCCTTGCACCTTCAAGCTTGAGAATATTCTCGCTGGATACCTCGATCGACCCTTCGCTCGGACGAATCAGGCCGGCGAGGACATGCAGCAAGGTCGTCTTGCCGCAGCCCGACGGACCGAGCACCAGCCAGCGCTCGCCCGGCGCGACCTGCCATTCGGGAAGACGCAGCGCCTGCGCCGCGCCGTATCGGTGCGCGAGACCGCGTACCGAGATCATCTACTTAGCCAGGCACTCCTCGAGACCGGCGATGAACAGGTCCTTCGGCAGCTTCTTGCCGATGAACACCAGCAGCGAGCTTTTCTTCTCGCCCTGCGCCCAGGGCTTGCCCATGTCGCCGCCCATCATCATGTGCACGCCCTGGAACACCACGCGCTGCTTCTTGCCCTTCATCCACAGGATGCCCTTGTAGCGCAGCAGGTCCGGGCCGTAGACCTGGATCATCCCCGAGAGGAATTGCTCGAGCTTCTGGCCGTCGAACGGCTTGTCGGACCTGAAGACAAACGACTCGACCTCGTCGTGATGCTCGTGCGCGATGCTGGTCAGGAACTCCGGGTCGAGCTCGAGGATCGCGTTCAGGTTGAAGCCGCGGATGTCGAGCACTTCGTCGATGGGCGCGTTGCCGAAGTTGACCTTCTTGATCGGCGCGCGGGGGTTCATGCGCTTGAGCCGTTTCGACAGAGTCTCGACTTCACCTTCGGAAACCAGGTCCGTTTTCGACATCAGGATCCGGTCGGCGAAGCCCACCTGCTCCTGCGCCTCGTGGAACTCGTCGAGCTGCTTCGGCGCGTGCTTGGCGTCGACCAGCGTGATGATCGAGTCGAGCAGATAGTAGTTGCCGATCTCCTCGTCGGTGAAGAAGGTCTGCGCCACCGGGCCGGGGTCGGCCATGCCGGTGGTCTCGATCACCACGCGGTCGAACTTGAGCGCGCCCTGGTCGCGCTTTTCCTTCAGCGTGCCGAGGATCCGGATCAGGTCGCCGCGCACCGTGCAGCAGATGCAGCCGTTGTTCATCTCGACGATCTGCTCCTCGGACTTCTCGATGATCTCGCTGTCGACGCCGACCTCGCCGAACTCGTTCTCGATCACCGCGATGCGCCTGCCGTGGTCCTCCTTGAGGATGCGGTTGAGCAGCGTGGTCTTGCCGCTGCCGAGGAAGCCGGTGAGGATCGTCACCGGGACCATGTTCTGTTCTTGCATGGGCAAATTTTAACCTTTAAGGACCAGCAGGCCCTTGAGGTATTCGCCCTCGGGGAATTCCAGCGCCACCGGATGGTCGGCGGCGGCGCCGAAGCGCTCCACGATCTTCGCCGGCGCGCCGGCGTCGAGCGCGGCGCCGGCGACGATCGACTGGAACAGCTCCGCCGACACGCCGCCCGAGCACGAGAAGGTGGCGAGCAGCCCGCCGGGGGCGAGGAGCTTGAGCGCCCAGAGGTTGATGTCCTTGTAGGCGCGGGCGGCGTTCTTCACCTGCGCCGCGGTCGGCGCGAACTTCGGCGGGTCGAGGACGATCAGGTCGAATTTCGCGTTCTTGTCCCTGAGCGTCCTGAGCTGGGAAAAGACATCCGCCTGCAGGAACTCGATTTTCGAGGCGTCGAGAGGATTCGCCGCGAGGTTCTCTCTCGCAATCTGAATCGCATCCTTTGAAGACTCAACCGCGGTCACGCGCTTCGCGCCGCCGGCGAGCGCCGCGATCGAGAAGCCGCCGGTGTAGCAGAAGCCGTCGAGCACGTCGCGGCCCGCGGCCAGCGCGCGCACGCGCTGGCGGTTCTCGCGCTGGTCGAGGAAGAAGCCGGTTTTCTGCCCCTGCTCGACGTCGACGCGGAAGTGTAGGCCGTGCTCCAGGATCGGGCAGCGCCCGGCATCGCGGTTGCCGGAGCCCGCCAACGCCTTGGCGTTGGCGCCTCTCGCCCAGCCGACGCGGGGCTCCAGCCCTTCGAGCTTGCGCACTTCGGCGTCGGAGCGCTCGAAGATCGCCTCACAGCCTGATAGTTCGCTCAACGCATCCAGAATCGGGTCGCGCCATTGCTCGACGCCCGCGGCGAGGAACTGCGCCACCAGCACGTCGGCGTAGCGGTCGACCACCAGGCCCGGCAGGCCATCGGATTCGCCGTTGACGAGGCGCAGTGCATTTGTGTGCTTGGCCGCGGGCAGGGCCTCGCGCAGCGCCAGGGCCTTTTCAATTCTTTTTCTGAAGAACAGCCCGTCCACGGATTCGGTCGCGTCGAAGGTCCAGACACGGGCGCGGATCTGCGATTTCGGGCTGTACGCCGCCAGGGCGAGCGGCTGGCCGGAGGCGTCGCGCACCTGCACCGTCTCGCCCGGCTTGCCGCCGCCCTTCTCGACCGCGCCGGAAAAGATCCAGGGATGGCGGCGCTTGAGAGATTTCTCGCGTCCTTTTTTTAGAACCAGAGAATTCATTTTTTCTTTGCGCGGGGATGAGCCGCGTCGTAGACCTTGGCGAGCGCCTGGAAGTCGAGGTGGGTGTAGACCTGGGTGGTGGAGATGCTCGCATGGCCGAGGAGCTCCTGCACTGCGCGCAGGTCCTGCGACGACTGCAGCACATGCGAGGCGAACGAATGACGCAGCATGTGCGGATGCACGTGCTGCGGCAGGCCGCGGCGCCGCGCCCAGGCGCCGAGGCGGTGCCACACGCGGCTCGGCGAGATGCGCGCGCCGCGGCTGCCGACAAATAGGGCCTTTTCACCCGGCGCCGCAACCTGCGCGCGGAGCATGATCCAGGCCTTCAGCGCGTCGCGCGCCTTCCCGCCGACCGGCACGGTGCGCGTCTTCGATCCCTTGCCGGTGACCGTGACTTCGCCGCAGGCGGGATCGTCGGTGAGGTTCAGCGCGGCGAGCTCGCCGACGCGCAACCCTGACGAATAGAGCAGCTCGAACATCGCCGCGTCCTGCATCCCGAGGGGGGAAGTCTCGCTTTCGCCTCCCAGGAGCTGCTGCGCCGCCTCTACCGACAGCGCCTTGGGCAGCGGCCGCGCCGCCTTGGGCGCGCGGATGCCGAGCACGGGATTCGAAGGCCAGCCACGGTAGCGGGCGAGCCAGCGGAACAATCCGCGCCACGCCGACAGCGCGAGCGCGAGCGAGCGCGGCGACAGGCCTTTCGCGTGCAGCACTGCGACGTAGCGCCGCACTTCCGCTGCTTCGAGCGACTGGAGCGGCTTTTTTTCCCTCAGGTCCAGAAGCAGGTCGAGCGCGCGGCCATAGATCGAGAGCGTCGCCGGAGAAAGGCGTCGCTGATGCTTCAGCGCGTCGAGATACTCGCCGGCTAGAGTCGCGCCGTCACTCCGGCTGCGCATAGCTCGCCGATCCGGCGGAGATACAGGGTGCCCATCTCGGGAAAGAAACGCTTGGGATCCTCGCTGCCGAGCGCGAGCAGGCCGAACACCGCGGTCTGGCCGAGCGGCACCAACGCCACCGAGCCCAGGCGCGCGCCGGACTCGCCGAACCAGGGCACGAACGGGTTGCCGGCGGCGGGCCCGCATTGCGGCGCGCCGAGCGCGTCGACCTGGCGGCGCTGCGCCTCGTCCACCGGCCGCGCCTCGTCGTAGTCGGCCGGCACGCTCTTGCCCCAGACGCGCAGCGCCACGTGCGGCACCGCGAAGTCCTCGCGCAGGTGAAAGTAGAGCGAGCTGACCAGCGACGGGAAGTCGCGCGCGCCCAGCAGCGCCACGCTGAGGCGGTGCACCTTCTCGCTGATCGCTTCGTTCTCCTCGCCGAACTGCAGCAGCTCCCCGAGCTTGCCTTCGAGCGACTTGTTCTTCTCGCGCAGCGCCACCGTCTGGCGCTCGGCGAGCGGGATCGCGCGCCCGCCGTAGGGATGGGGCACGCTGATCCCCTCGAGGAGCTCGGGATGCTGGTCGAAGAACTGCGGGTGGCTGCGCAGG
>Ga0075430_100005160_pt1 | contig 11001 bp, 12 predicted proteins | sample RhiMetdeltSRZDD4_FD_75294 | JGI IMG/M metagenome (GOLD analysis project Ga0075430, IMG submission 75294) | Populus rhizosphere microbial communities from Tennessee, USA - Rhizosphere MetaG P. deltoides SRZDD4 | ecosystem: Host-associated > Plants > Roots > Rhizosphere > Soil | place: USA... | reverse complement strand
TTTTGCGGGGCAGGTGCCTGTCGCTTCGCGCACTGACGTCACTTCCAGTTCGCGGAGTTTCAGATCCTCACCGGCAAAGACGTCGATCTGGGGTGGCGCTCCGCCAGCCGTCGGCCCGCGCGTCGGCGTCGCCGCTGCGGTCTCCGCCGGCTTGAGCGTGCCGGCGATCTCGACGCGCTTACCGACAAACTGGGACGCCTTGCCCTCGTTCGTGCCTGTGAGCTTAAAGGGCTGCGCGGCTGCGCCTGTCGTGCCGGTCTGGGTGCTGCCGGCGGCCGCTGGTGCGCCAGCCGAAGCCATCTTGGTGTCAATAAGGATGAACTCGTTACCGACGCCGACCCCTGTTCCTGCTGTCCCACCTCGTCCGAGGTTCCGCGCCTTTCGGAAGTCCGCTTCACTCTGTATGCAACCCACCACCACAACTGTTTGACCTGCCGCCCTCGCCTGCTGCGGGGTCGCAGTTCTTGTCTGTGTTCGGGGCTCTGGCTGTGCCGGTTGCTGCTTCGGCGTCTGCGCGAACGCAGTCATACTGAGGCTGAGCGCGGTTGCCGCGCCACATAGGCGCAAAAACGTTGGTGTCATCGAACCTCCCCTCCTTGGTGCCTGCCTCAATGTGCAAATGACACGACCTAAGCCGTATCGGCGGAATACGAGCCGGAGGCGTCTCCGGAGCCACACTGGCCTCACAGGCAGGGACGCGCGCCTTGGCGCGCAATGGATCGCGACGCGGATCGGCTCCACGACAAGATCATCGCTGCCTTGTAGCACCGCGAGTGGGCACAGTAAGATACCCGGCCGATTAACGGAGAGACTGACATGAAGCGATTCTGGCTGGCCGCATCGCTGCTGGCGGTGTGCGGCATGTCACTACTGGCCCAGACGACCAACGAGCTCGTCAACGACGGCAAGAATCCGGACAACGTGACGACGCAGAGCATGGGCTATGCGCGACAGAGCTACAGTCCGCTCAAGCAAATCAATGCGTCGAACGTGAAGCGCCTCGTGCCGATCTGGAACACGAGCGTGATGAACGACATGGGCGAGCTGGCCTCGCCGACGGTCTACAACGGCGTCATGTACGTCATCAACGGCAAGTGGACGTTCGCGCTCGATGTTCAAACCGGAAGGCAGATCTGGCGCACGCCGGTCGTGCTCGAAGAAGGTACGGTCGGCGCACCGATCACCAGGGGTGCCGCGACGATCTACAACGGCAAGCTGTTCCGCGTGACCTTCGACAATCACCTGATCGCGCTCGACATGAAGACGGGCGTGGAAGTCTGGAACCAGAAATTCGCGGATAAGAAGGAAGGCTACTACGCCACCGGCGCGCCGATCGTGGCGAACGGTGTCCTGATCTCGGGGATGGCGGGTGGCGAGCGAACGACGCGCGGATTCCTCGACGGGTGGGATCCTGACACGGGGAAGAAGCTGTGGCGGCGCTACACGATTCCCGCGCCAGGCGAGGCGGGATCGGAGACGTGGCCGAAGAACAGCGATGCATGGATGTACGGCGGAGGCCCCACGTGGCGCTCGGGTTCCTACGATCCGCAGCTCGATCTCGTGTACTGGGGCACGGGCAATGCCGAGCCCTACAATCCACATCCGCGCGAGGGTCTCGACAGCCTGTTCACATCGACGGTGCTGGCGATTCGGCCGAAGACCGGTGAGATCGCCTGCTACTTCCAGTACACACCGAACGACGTGTACGACGTCGACGGGACCGACGAAAGCGTGCTCGCCGATATTCAGGTCGGCGGCCGCCTTCGCAAGGTAATGATTCAGGCGAACAAGAACGGATTCCTGTACGTGCTGGATCGGACCGATTGCTCGCTGATCGCGGCGAACCCATACGTCAAAGTGAACTGGGCCACGCACATCGATTTGAAGACGGGCCGGCCGGTATTGACCGACGTCTACAAGCGATTCTTCGCCGGCGAAGAAGTCGAGATCTGGCCATCGCGCGGCACCAACGCCGTACCGATCGCATTCGATCCGAACACCGGGCTCATCTACGCGAGTACGTGGGATGTGGCACGCATCCAGAAGATCGCGCCGAACAGGGAGCAGGTGCTCGGCGCCGACTCCACGGGTGTGACCTCCAGGATTCCCGACGTCCGTCCGGGCGATGTGCTCGGTCACTTCGCCGCGATCAATCCGCTGACCGGTCAGAAAAAGTGGGAGGTCCCGCTGGCAGACTTGCCTGGTTCCGCGGGGATGCTCGCCACAGGCGGCGGGCTCGTGTTCACGGGGAAGCTGACGGGGGAGTTCGTTGCACTCGACACCGCGACGGGCAAAACGCTCTGGCAGTTCCAGACGGGTTCGAGTATCAACTCGACGGCGATCACGTATACCCATAATGGCAGGCAGTACGTGACGATCGCGTCGGGCCGCGGCGGCGTGCTCGCGAACCGCTATGCCGGTGCGAAGGTGCCCTCCGGCGGTTCAGTCTGGACGTTTGTGTTGGCGCCGTAGCCTGATACGTGGGGAGGTGTCATGGCGACAACGAAACCACCGAGAAAAAGAGGCAAGCCGAAGATGGTTAAAGGCGCCAGGATTCCGTCGCCAGGCGGGCCGATTCCAATTCCGTACCCGAATGTTCCTCAGAAGAAATCCTGAGGCACGCGCCCGAGCTGATCATCACTGATCATCTGAGGACGAAACTGCAGAGGGGCGGCTATACAGACGTGTTGCGCCGTCGAGCTACATGCGCAGTAGCTTTTTTTATCGAAAAAGCGCAGACCACACTCCGGTTGAGAGCGGTTGTTGCAGTGAATATGCTCGTCGTGTCCTTGCAGGAGGGGAAACGATGGCTCGGAAGGAACGCCGTAACGTTCACGAACGCTCAGCCAAACTCCAGCGGGTTGTGAATTTGACGCTCGAAAATCCAAGCGTCACGTTGCGTGTTGAAACGCTCGGGGCATGGTTGAACGTTCAGCTCGACGCTGCGCAGCGCATTCTCGGCAGAATGGTATCGGCAGGGCTTCTCCGCGAAGTGCAGCGCGGTGTGTTCGTAGCACAGTCGCCGTGCTAGTGAGGAGCGTCTTCTAGCTTGCCACTCGATGTCGCCGCTAGAGGATAGCCACCCTTGCATTGTGATCCCGCAATTCCAGGCCTAATCTAACGAATATTTGACACACGGAGATTCGGTGCTCGTGGGCGAGCACGTCGCAAGCGTCCGTATCCGGCCGCCGATATCGAGTCAGTGCCCTGGTTCCAGCCAGCCCAGCCGCGTGAAGAGTTGCCGAATCTGGCTAGCCCGCTGCACAGCAGTCTCATCGCTGGAACAACGGTTGTACAACGTGATGGCGTCGCCAGCGCGCACGAACACAAGCCATCTTCCGTCACGTTCCTTCAGAAAGCAGTGGGCGGGCGTACCTGACTGATCGACGAGCCGCCACACCTGGCGCATCTGATTGCTCCAGGGGGGAGCACACGAGTTCGGCCAATACTCATGAATGCAAATGGCTGACCGTTCGACCGTGCGGTCCATCGCGACGGCTGGAGAATATCCCCCAAGCAGTTATAGATGACGGCATCGCAGTTGCACGATTTCAACTGTAAGGAGGAGTGCGATGCTATTCACATTCGCCGTCATTCTGTTCGTCCTTTGGCTGCTCGGCGTAGTCGGGACGTACACAATCGGCGCCTTTGTCCATGTGCTGTTGGTGATCGCGCTCGTGTTGCTTGTTCTTGGCTTGTTGAGCGGCCGCCGCACCGTCATATGACGGCCGGCGGTGCCACAGAATCGAAGCAGGAGTCAACAATGAACGCAGATGTCATCAAAGGCAAATGGCACCAGCTCAAAGGTGAAGTCAAATCGCGCTGGGGCAAATTGACCGACGACGATCTTGATCGCGTGGCAGGAGATTCGGAGAAGCTGATTGGCAAGGTCCAGGAGCGCTACGGCTACGTACGCCACGATGCGGAGCGGGAAGTCAACGACTTCTTCGATCGCCATGAACGACTGGGCGGTCGGCTGCATTACGAAGAAGCGATGGCGCGCGAGGCTGAACCCAGTCCCCACTTCGGCGGGCGGGCGCAACCCGGCGACGTGATCGGCGTGGAAACGGGCGGCGAACAGACGCACGTGGGCGAGACGACAGACGACGAAAACAAACGCCGCCGAAGTGCAGAAGACGAGTTCGCCACAGGAAGCAACCGACCGCGGTAGAGAGGCCTGACATCGAGCAAGATTCTGCCGCCCGAGCGTGTCTCTAGGGTGCGCTCGGGCGGCCGTGCGCTGGCCGTCCTGATCCGGGATTCAACGCGCAGGTGCAGAGCTACGCTGCGCCGTGGTCCTTTTGTTGGGTCTCGTCCTTCGTCCGTTCAACTTCGATCGTGCATTCGGTTACGAGGGCCGCGATTGCCCCTACAGCTGCCAGCGGTGGCGCAAGCGCCGCGCCGACCACGCCGACGGTAAGTGGAAACTCCGCGATCGTTCGACCATCTTGCTTGATGATCACGCGACGGACGTTTCCCTCCCGGATGAGGCTCTTGAACGTGTCGAGCAGCAGCGTGCCACTCGCTCTGATCGATTCCCAATATGTCTGCGTGCTCACAGTGCGACCTCCGACTTGGTGAGCATACCGCCATCGAGTTGAGTCTGCCATCGGTGGCCAGTAGTCGTACCGACGCGCTCAGCCTTGGTGCCGAACGTGACCTTCAGGCGCGTGGTGTCGGTGCTTCGCAGTGGGGACGATCCGCCCAGGTGTGGCGGCTCTTCGATCAATCAGGTACGGCCGTACCTAATCGTGGCTCCAGCAGGGCGATTTGCCCTCACTCGGATGTCTGGCGGCAACCACGCGAACGGTAATGCTTTTCACCACTAGTCCGGCAACCGTTGCAGAGTCGCCATTACCGAATTTCGCTGGTTCGCGACGACGCGAACCGAAGATGACCAAGGGTGATACCCCTGTGCGGTCAAGCGCACTACCCGCGATCCCGCGGGAAGACGATTCACCATGAGTGGCGTTACGCCGAGCGACTGCCCGTTGATCGATACCCGGGCACCGGCCGGTCTGGAGTTGACCGTCAAAGCGCCGCGAAACACGGTCCGCCGGGGCCGTGCGGCTGGCCGCTGTGTAAACGCAACCGGTTCGCTCTGACCAACGGTCGCGCGTGGAGATGGCACGCTGCGTGTGGACGAGCCCGGAAGTGTTGCGGCAGTGAGGTCGTGCTGCCCGAGGGGAAGAGCTGGCTGTTCCCAACCCTGCTGAATCCGTGAACCGCTCGGTGCTGGCACAACGGCCGACTGAGATTGCGTGACCACCCACATCGAGACGGCGCCGATCAGCACTCCGAACGCGCACGATGCCAAAGCGAGTCTGGTCCGTTCGGTCGAAAGGATACCGGGAAGGACTGAAGGCACGCGCGGGCGAACCGCGGCTTGTGGGCGTTCTTCCGCGGAGAACTCCTCGATTGTTCCGTCCTCGTCTGGTAACACTAGGAGGTCGACGATGGTCGGCTTCGTGCCGTCGAGATACACGCTGTTCAACCGGTAATACAAGTCTTCCGAGAATCGACCTGAGCGGACCAGCGGATACAGCGCACGTGATGACGTACTAATGATGTGCGGCCGGTGCGGCGCTTTTTCGAGCCACCGCAGGAGGCGCTCTTGGTCCGCGGGTCGCAGATGCTCAATGTCGTGGAGGATCACGGTTCCGGCGTCGAGCCCAGTCGTGTTGACGCCGGCAATGCATGCGACGTCGATGACGGGGAGCGCAAGCCGTCGCTGCATCTGATGGATCCAGGCGTTGGTAGTAGTGGTAGGGCCGGTCAGTAATATCGGAAGCCGGACGGCGACTGCAGCCTCCCAGGGTTCCGCATTCATTTCAGCATGACGTCCGCGAGACATGTCTGTCATTGATGCGTCCTCATCTGAGAAGTGTCTGTCTACCGGACAACCTGATTCGCGGTTCGAGTGAACGTCGCCATTGAGCAATACGAATGCCGTGGTGAACTGTCCGGAGAATCGCGATAAATGAGGGGTTGAGGGATGACGATTGAACTAATGGTTGAGGTCGCGTGCGCGTCCAATGAGTTTCTCGTTTAGAGGGCCCGTTCCTCGTCGACTAACGCGCTTTGGCGAGCGGTGCGGGTGCTGTGCGATCGGCGGCGGCGCACAAACACAAGATCCGGAGAACGGCACGGGCGCGCCCGTCGAGGATTACTGACGCCTCCACCATGCTGCTAGCTGCCGAAGACCCTAGAACAACACGACGCGTCGATTGCGAGTCCGAAAGGTTTCGATGGGCCTAACCAAGCTCATCAGGGAAGAAATTCAGTGCCGCGCCTATAATCCTGCCGGCGTCCCGCGACCAATTCGTTTCTGCCACGCAGAACGTGCGCTGGGGATCTGACCGGGATGAGGAGAACGCCGATGCCGAATCGCTCGCTCGTCGCCTTGTCTTTCTTGTGCATTTCCGTTGTGACCGCCGCGATCGCACATTCCCAGACACTCCTATCCGAGAAAAAGGACATTACCGGCTTTGCCGCCCGAAAGATGATCGAGGCGTGCATGGCGGAGGCGGCGCGCGACCGGTATCCGATCGCACTGGCGGTCGTGGATTCCGCCGGCTACTTGCTTTCGTACCAGTCGACAGATGGGGCAACCGGGAACACGGGTGTGACCGCGCAGTTGAAGGCGAAGACCGCCGCGAAGTTTCGTCGCCCGACCAGCGAGCTGTATGAGCGGGTGAACCGGCAGATCAATCGCGCCCCGGAATGGATGGGCTATTTCCCGATCCCGGGTGGCTTTCCCATCGTCGTTCAGGGCGAAGTCGTCGGCGCCATCGGCGCCGGGGCAGCGGGCTTATCAGGCGGCAAGGACGAGGATTGCGTGCAAAACGCCATCAAGTCCGTATTCGGCGACGGCAAGGGGTTGCCGCCCAGTCCGCAGCCGTTGCTCGCGACCCGCACGGTGATCACGACCGCCGCCGCCCGCGCGCTCGTAGATGCGTGCGTTACTTATGCCGGTCAAAAGAAGTACACCGCGCTGGGCATTGCCGTGGTCGATCCCGATGGTACGCTCGTGTCGTTCCAGGGGACGGAAGGCGCAACCGCCACGGCGCTCGAGACGGCGGAACTGAAGGCAACCACGGCGGCACATTGGCGACGCCCGACGATCGAACTGTGGGAACGCGTGAACAAGCAGGTCAACCGCGCTCCGGAATGGATGGGCGATTTTGCCCAGCCGGGTGGGTTTCCGATCTTCCTGAATAACGAGATGGTGGGGGCAATAGGCGCCGGCGGAGGCGTTGGCAATCAGGATGACGAATGCGCGCAAGCCGCAATCAAGGCGGTATTCCCCAACGCCTCCACGACGCGATCGCCGTAACGGGTTGCGTGCTCAATGCGAGTGGGCAACTGTCTCCAAGATTCCGCTTCCTGCTTGCCCAATCGGTGCGAACCACAGGTTCTCGTTGTCCGCGCGAAGATACTTGCCGACAACGACGTAACCATGATTCGCAAAGTAATCGAGGATCTGCTGCCGAACCGGAGCGTGGGACTCTACGCCCACGAGGCGCGGCCGGAACCGCTCGATTGAGAACCCCTTCAGTGCCTGCGGTTCGTGCAATTCGATATCGATCGACAGGAAGTCGACTTCACGAATACCGTGGCGATCGAGGATGTCGTCGAGTGTGGTCGTTTGTGCCGAAACGGCATCGGCGGATGAATGGGATTCCGCCTCCGCAAAGTGTTTGTCGAACGACGCGATGGCATCGTTCGACGGTACGTAGAGTGTCGCTGTACGATCGGACACATCAGACACGAACAGCGGAACGAAAGTGGTCAACGGCCGCTGTGCACGATACTCGGCAGCGAATTTGGTCTGCGGCTCGATAGCAAGGCCAGACCATCCGAGCTGGCTCTCCAGGTAGTACGTATTGCTGTCGCGCTGATAGTGGTTTGCACCCACGTCGACGAACACGCCGCCTCTTCGATCCTCGAAAAAGTCGCGCACGATCCATTCTTCGCCATACCTGGAATGACGGGCCGACCCGTAACGCGTCGCCAGCGCCTGCAACTCGCTGTCGCCGCGCCATAAGTACGGCCTCAATCGATACTCCGTGCGGTAGATGCCGACGACATATCCCAGCACTACGCCCATCACGACCAGCATCGCCAGTACGACGAGGTTCAGTTTCCGTTGCGCGACCTTCATCTGATGTTGCTCCATTCTTGCTGACGGGTCCGAAAGGAGCCGCCCTGCGGCGGTGACTCGCAGTTCCGAAAGGGGCCGCCCAACGGTGGTGAATCACGGATTCCGAAAGGAGCCGCCCTGAGGCTGCCGCCACCCGCGAATAGCAGGTTTGTGGCCAATATCCGACAGCTGGATCGCCGCGTCGTCGCGACCGGATCGCGCGACCTTTGAAGCAGTTACGACGCCTTTTTCAGGAGGTCGAACGCGTAGCGCCCGACAGCCGGCCGCCGACATTGCCGCGTGCGATACAGAAATGTCAGGCCGTAACGAATTTGTCGGCGCCGCGTGGACCTTGCGGTGCTCACGCACAAATGACAGGACGCCGAAGGCGGACCGGCTATGAAGTAGGACTACCGGTCCGGGAGCGAATAAAGATTACAGATCGCGCAGGGCTTCGGGAATCTTCTCTTGGATCTCGGGCGGCAAAGACTCCAGATCCGTCGCCCAGAAGTGTCCGCAGTTGGCGCAGGTGACCGACATCACGGTCAGGCTTTTCACAACAAGTGTGCTGCCGGTGTGCTGACACTTGGGACACTGGATCGGAAGGGGCCTTTTGGTGTTGGGCACGGCGACTGGGGTCCAAATTTCTGAGGAAGCGGATCGTAATCCAAAACCGAGGAGCCCTGCAATACAGGTGCTATTCGCCGGCTAGGATCTCATCGGTCGCCCAGAGCCGAAGGCACCGCAATTGCTCGTCGGACACGTGAGCACGGTCAGCCACGCTTTATCGTCGAGTGGCAATCGATATGGCAGGGGTGATGGCACGACGGACCAACATGCATCGGGTCAGCAGATTTCGCGACGACGCGAACACGATGCGAGTGCGTCTGGTCAAGAAACTTGCGGACATGATCGACGACATCGATCTCAGCCGAGCGCGCATCGGGGACATCCTGACGCTTAGGTTCGAACAGGCATTGCTGCTCGTCGCTGAAGGATGGGCAGTTCCCCACGCTTCCCGTACCTAGTCCATTCAGGGCTCCGCCAGGCAAAAAGTACCAGCGGCGACAGGTTCCATTTCTCAGCCTGAGCGCCCGTGTCGAACAGCTGTGCGCACTTAACGCTCGAGGTGCCGGCTCCAAGACGCGCGTGAGGCTGCCGGACAACGGCGAATGCTTGACACTTGCCGGCAGCACGAATTAGACGTCTTTACAGTGGCCGGCGCAGACACCAAACAAGCCGAGAAAGCGTATCTGGCGCGAACCGGCTCCTCCGCTTGGGAGCGTACGAAGCCGTTCTCGCCCCCGGGGTTGGACACGCTGCAGGAAAGCGCCCGGATGCTGCAGGACTTTGCCGTGGCGATGCTGACCCTGCAGCCTTCCCCCGACGATCTGATCCTGGACCTCGGGGCGGGTGGGTGCTGGTGTTCCGACCTGCTTGGGCGGTTGAACAGATCGGCGGTCGCCGTTGACATCTCGCTCGATATGCTGCGCGCCGGACGATCGCGCGCTGGTGGGACTATCCGCGCCGTCGCCGGCGACATCGAATCGCTCCCGTTCAAGTCTGCGGTGTTTCAGAAGGTCGTCTGCCTCAGCGCCATTCACCACGTGCCTGACGCCGCACGCGCGGTCAGTGAGGTGGCAAGAGTGCTCACCGATGGAGGGATGGCGCTGTTCTCGGAGCCGGGGCGCGGGCACGCCGACGCACCCGTTGCTGCCGCGGCAGTTCGCGATTACGGAGTGCTCGAGCAGGATGTGCTCGTTGGGGCGTTCATGCGCCACTGCAAAGCAGCGGGGTTCGAGCACGTATCGATCAAGCCGCTCTCCCACTGTGTTCCCGCCGTCGATTTGACATTGGAGCAGTGGGACGCGTGGACCCGCCTCGCAGCATCGATCAGACCGCGCCGTGCGCTCGCGAAGATCGGCTTTGCGGTTGCGGAGCTATTCGGCTTTGGCAAGCGCGGTCCCCTTTTCGAAGAGGCGCTGGCTATAACAATGGTTCGCATCCTGCGACAGGTCCTCGAGCATCACCCGGTCATCGTGGCCGCGAAGACGCGGGCCGACGCACCCGACCGCGGACGTTGGCGCGCGACAATCGCCGCCGAGGCCGCCGAGTCGGCCCCTCATGGCGGCACCATGGAAATCAAGGTGACGGCGGCAAACGTCGGTTCCGGCACCTGGCGGCCCTCCAGCCGTTCTGGGGTCGGCCACGTTCGATTGGGTCTGCAGCTGCTCGACGCCGAGGGGCGGGTCATTGTGAAGGACTTCCACCGCGTGGCGCTACCTCACGCAATCGCGCCGGGTCAGAGCGTCGCGTTCGCGTTCTTCTGTCCCGCTCCTCCGGCGCCAGGAGTCTACGGGCTCAAATGTGATCTTGTCGCCGAAGGCGTGACGTGGTTCGAGACCGAGGGCTCAGTGCCTACGAGCCGAAGGCTGTTGGTGGTCTGAACCTGACGTCACAAGTCGAATGGGAAGGGGAAGGCGGCAGAGGAAGCGGGGGAAGCCAGGGAGACTCAGGACACACGCCTCAGTGCGAGAGCGGTGGAAGTTGATGTGCGACGCTGCCGGCGGGTCGAGGGACAGATGCGTGCCACCGTGGATTCAAGGCTCTCGAGCGCACGTGCAAGCTCCTGAAGCCGGTTGGCAGCCCGTAGAGTCACCTCCTCGAAATCGTCGTCCGCTATCGCGTTCTCGGAAACGGTCGGAGTTTCCCGCGGCATCGGAGCCGTAGACGGCAGTTCGACCTCGCGTTGAAACTGCGCCGCCACCAGGTATCGAAGCTGGTCGGTGTCTACCTTCGATACTTCGCTCCGCACAATGCGCGCGGGAACGAAAAGATCCGTGTTCGGATGCCAGAGC
>Ga0075430_100005158_pt1 | contig 11003 bp, 6 predicted proteins | sample RhiMetdeltSRZDD4_FD_75294 | JGI IMG/M metagenome (GOLD analysis project Ga0075430, IMG submission 75294) | Populus rhizosphere microbial communities from Tennessee, USA - Rhizosphere MetaG P. deltoides SRZDD4 | ecosystem: Host-associated > Plants > Roots > Rhizosphere > Soil | place: USA... | reverse complement strand
CGCGCTGGTACATCTGCACGCCGATCAACTGCCGCTCGGCCCGCTGGACCTGCGCCATCGGGATCGTCACCGTCGGCTGGAAGATCGCCGTCAGCACGACCGCCGCGCCGCGCCGGGTGAGCCGAAGTGCCGTCAGCAACGACGCCTCGCGGCCCGCGCAGTCGAACGCCGCGTCCAGGCCCAGCGGGAACTGCGCCTTGACCTTGTCCTCGGCGCCTTCCTCGCGCGGATCGAAGACGATGTCGGCGCCGGCCGCGTGGGCCAGCTCCCGCCGCGCCGCGCTGATGTCGCTCACCACCACCGGCCCGGATCCCAGCGCCTTCAAACACGCCACCAGCACCAGCCCGACCGGCCCCGCCCCCAGCACCAGGCACGACTTCCCCTCGATACTGCCCGGGTGGCGGTTGATCGTGTGCATCCCGACCGCGCCGACCTCGATCAGCGCCGCCTGGTCGTCCGGGATCCACTCCGGGATCGTCAGGAACTGCTCGGCCGGCAGCGTCAGCTCCTCGGCCAGCGCGCCCGGGATGTGCCCGCCGATCACCTTCAACTGCTCGCACCAGTTGTAGTGGCCGTCGTTGCACGCCTCGCACGCGCCGCAGCCGCGACCGGCCATCCCGATCACCCGGTCGCCCGGCTTCAGGTCCGTGACCCCCGCGCCCACCTCCGCGACCCGCCCCACGAACTCATGGCCCATCACCAGCGGCGGTCGCAGCACCGGGTGGCTACCGTCGTACATGTGCAGGTCCGAGCCGCAGATACCGCAGGCCTCGATCGCCACGCGGGCCTCGCCGGCCGCCGGCGTCTGGGACGGGACCTGCTCGATCTCGATCTGCTTGATCGCGCTCAAGAGGGCGCGCTGCATGGTCATTCTCCCCTTCAGGTCACTCCGACAAGGGTACCGCCCCACCAGCATCCGGGCAACGCACGAAGCCGCCGTGGCTCCCTCCCCCGCGCACCGGGGAGGGCCGGGGTGGGGGCTCTCACGGTCCCTGGATCAGCTCCACCCCGTCGAAGGCGCTCACGTTCCACGGGTTTGCTGCGTCCTGGTCGTGCTCCAGGAAGATCGTCACCCGGTCCGCCTGCGCCCAGGCCGTCACGCCGACCCGCTCCCAGGCGCCCCCCGTCTCGATCCGGGGCGACCAGACCACGTGCCCGGCCTTCGGGTCGCCGCCGCCCCACGGGTCCACCCCAATCCGGTTCCCGATCGCCGCCGTCCCATCCCGATGGGTCAGCGTCCAGGCCGACGCCGTGACGCTGCTGCCCGGCGTCGCACTCACCGTCTGCTGGACCCCGCCGTCCTTCGCGCCGCAGTTCACGGCCGTGCCCAGGAGGCGGTCGCCGTCGCGCGCCGCCAGGTCGAAGAACCAGGGGCCGGACTGAACGCCGTCCACGTCGCCCCACGTCGTCCAGCCGGCCAGGTCGCCCGCCTCGAAGCTCGAGTTCGCCAGCGTCGGGGCTAGCCGCGACGCCAGCACCAGCCCTACCGTCGTGCGCTGGCCCTCCACGACCGCGACACCGCCGAGGTTCAGCGGGCCGTACCCCTCCTTCTCGGCCGACAGCACGTACCGCCCGGGTCGCGCCAGCAGGATGAACGTGCCGTCTGGGAGCGTCGTCGCGCCGTACCCCGGCGGCTCAGAGACGATCGAGACGTCCTTCAGCGGCGTCCCCCGGTCGTCCAGCGCCGTCCCGACCACCACCCCCGTGCCCGGGACCAGCTGCGCGTACTGGAGGCGCGGCTGGGTCGGGTAGCCGTGCGCCGTCGTCGCGGATGACGGGTGGACCCAGTCGAACGAGCGCCACGAGCCGTACCAGCCGGCCAGCGCGAACGGCGTCACCGCCTTGACCTCCGGCCAGCGCGGCCAGTGCTGCTCCAGCGCCTCACGAATGTACGCCGCCCGTAGCTCCTCGTCGACCGCCGGATACTCGCCGTGGTGCCTATCGCCAAGCTCGTAGCCGGTCTCGGTCAGCACCACCCCCAGGCCCGTCGTGTCGACACCGTGCGCCGCCAGCACCTGAAGCTCCAGCCGATACGCGTCGATGGCGTACCGGCTGCCCGGCTCGGCCGTCCCGTCATGGAGGTTGCTACCCGGCGGCCGGTTGCGCGGGTACGGGTGCGAGGCCCAATCGTCGAACGAGGCCGCGAACCTCGGATCGGCCTGGATCGCCTCGGCGATGAACTGGAGGTTGTCGACGCTCCCCTCAGGTGCCAGCGCAGCGTTCAAGACTCGGATGCGCGGATCGCCGATCTCGCGGATCGCCGCCGAGACGTCCACGAAAAAGCGCGCGTACTCGGCCGGGCTTGCCTCTCCGCCCCACATCTCGTGCAGGTTCGGCTCGTTCCCCACCTGCACGTAGAGCGTCCGCCCCTCGCTTCGGGGAAGCCCTGTCACGAACGCCGCGTACCCCCGGGCCTCGCCCTGGTAGCCGCCCTCCGGTCCGTCCGGCGTCGGCGCCAGCCAGCCGACGTACCCCGTGGCGTTGCAGCCATCCTTGTTGACGAACCGCCCCTGCAACACCAGGATCGGGTCGAGCCGCCGCGCGTACGCCTGCTCCACGAAGTACGTCGCGTCCGGGCTCGGGCCGGATGTCGCCGCGTCGATCCCGAGGAACGGCTGGGTGACGTAGCCTCCCGGTCCGATCAGTGCGCTCGCCCAGGCGAGCTGCGCGTCCATGTCGCGCCGCGAGGCGGCCAGCGTGTGGATGCCCCGAATGGTGCGACCGTCGCGCTCGGCCTGCTGCCTCCCGCCCACGCCCGGCGCGGGAGCCGCCACCAGCAGCAGCGCCAGCACGATCGTCACGATCCGTATCGTCAACACCGTACGATGCAGTGTAGCAGGCACTCCCTCAGGCAGGCGGATTCCGTTGTCCCCCCGCCGAAGTGAGTGCTATGCTTTCACGACGCCCCGGTGACCGATACGTCCGTCGCTGCTCCGGCTGCTGCTCTCGTGTCCGCCCTCCGGACATCCTCTCTCGAGACCGACCACCTCCTACTGGCTGGCTCGTGTGACGCTCTCCGAACATCCAGCTACGCCGTTGCCTACTGAGGGCGCCGAGCGCCCGAAGCCGCCGCGTCGGAGCACTCGCATCGCCCCGGAGTCCGGGGCGGACGAGGCGGCGGCCGGTGGAGACGCGCCCGCCGCTGAGCTGACGCTCGCGGCGCTGGAATCGCGCGGTCGGGCGGAGGTCGAGGAGATCGCCACAGAGCTTGGCGTGACCGACGCGGCCGGCCTGCGGCAGACCGAGCTGATCTATCGGATCCTCCAGGCCCAGGCCGAGCGCCAGGGCAACATCTTCGCCGGCGGCGTGCTCCAGATCGTCGACGAGGGGTTCGGGTTCCTGCGCCAGGAGCGCCTGCTGCCAGGCCAGGCCGACGTCTACGTCTCGCAGTCCCAGATCCGCCGCTTCGGGCTGCGGACCGGCGACTGGGTGACCGGCCACGTCCGGCCGCCCAAGGAGGCCGAGAAGTACTTCGGGCTGCTGCGGGTCGAGGCGGTCAACGGCCAGATCCCGGACGTGGCCCGCCAGCGGCCCCACTTCGACGCGCTGACGCCGATCTTCCCGAACGAGCAGCTGATGCTGGAGACCGAGGCCCGGGTGGTCACCCAGCGGCTGATCGACCTCGTCTCGCCGATCGGGAAGGGGCAGCGCGGGCTGATCGTCTCGCCGCCGAAGGCCGGCAAGACGACGATCCTGAAGCGGATCGCGAACGGGCTGGCGATCAACCACCCGGATGTGCACCTGATGGCCGTGCTGGTCGGGGAGCGGCCGGAGGAGGTCACGGACTTCAAGCGCTCCGTGCGGGCCGAGGTCGTCTCCTCGACGTTCGACGAGCCGGTCGAGGACCACATCACGGTCGCCGAGATGGCGCTGCACCGCGCGAAGCGGCTGGTGGAGACGGGTCGCGACGTGGTGATCCTGCTGGACTCGATCACGCGGCTGGCGCGCGCCTACAACCTGGCGGTCCCGCCGAGCGGCCGGACGCTGAGCGGCGGCATCGACCCGGCGGCGGTCTACCCGCCGAAGCGGTTCTTCGGCGCGGCGCGCAAGATCGAGGAGGGCGGCAGCCTGACGATCCTGGCGACCTGCCTGGTGGACACCGGCTCGCGCATGGACGACGTGATCTACGAGGAGTTCAAGGGGACCGGGAACATGGAGATCCAGCTCGACCGGCGGCTAGCCGAGCGGCGGGTGTTCCCGGCGATCGACGTGCTGAAGTCGAGCACGCGCCGCGAGGAGCTGCTGCTGGCCGAGCCGACGTTGCGGCTGGTCTGGACGCTGCGGCGGATGCTGGCGCAGGTGGGGCAGGCCGAGAGCGCCGAGCTGCTGTTGGCGCGGCTCTCAAAGACGACCAGCAACAAGGAGTTCCTGGCGACGCTCTCGAAGGCGGACGTTTAGCGGGCGGGGCCTTCGCGGATGATCGTCACCCGGCGGTATTGCGTCCCATAGGTCCGCGCTTCCTTCGGGTCTGGCAGCCAGATGTCGATCGTCTCACCTTTGATCGCGCCGCCGACGTCCTCAGCGACGAACGTCGTGTCGTCGTACCCCTCGATCAGGAGCGCCGAGCCGATCGGGATGACCTTCGGATCGACGGCGACGACGCCCCAGCGGGTGCGGGTGCCGGAGAAGGTCCTGGCGCCCATCGGGACGCCGCCGATGCCGTCGGCATAGGCGGTGACCTTCGCCAGGAAGGTGCGCCGGCCTTCGACGGACATCGCGCGGACGGCGTTGCTCGGGGTCAGGTACTTGCCGATCCCCCAGCCGGTCTTCGGTTGGGAGGTGCTGGTCGCCGCGCCGATGCTGAGCTGGTACCAGTCCTCGGTGCCGTCGTTGACCGGGCCGGCGATGACCTGGACGGTGGTGCCCTCATTGGCCGTGGTCACGATGCCGTGGGTGATGGCCGGGCCGGACCGGATGCGCAGGCCGCGTCCCTCGGTGCCGGTGACGACGGCGGACTGGCCGGGCTGGACGGTGCTGGAGGGGATCGGCTGGATCTCGAACGACGATTGGGCCGACGCGACGTCGGCCAGCGGGACGAGCGTTGCGATCACCGCGACGATCGCGGCGTACAGACTTGAGCGCAAGCGATACGGTCCTCTCTCGATTGCTGGGAGCGGCGTGCGCTCCGATCGCGGGGGGATGCGTGGGCTTGTGGGTGCGCGATCGACGGCCGGACCGGACGTACAGACGGTCTGCCGAGGATGAGAAGCGGGCCGAGCAGCCTGCCCAGCCTCCGACCGTGCGGGTGCCGAGCGCGTCGACACGCGTAGGTCCTCCCTTGCGTCACCCCGCGGCGCGTCGAATTTCGGGCCTTGCCTGCGTGAGCAGCCCTCGCGTCACGGGTGAGCGCGGCTTGCGGGGTTAGCTGACGGGTTCGGACGGGAGTTTCGCCCTACCGTGCGATCCCGGACGCGAGACAAGCGTGATACTCGTCGCGTGGGCTCACCCGGATTCACCCCAAGTGTTCTGGTTCCCCCGCTCCTCCGGTGAAGAGGATTCAGCCCGACTCATCACACGCTCGTGTACCCAACACGGCACGTGACGAGCGGAGGATACGTGATGAAACCGTACCTGTCAAGGAAGAAATGGGTCAGAACGCGTTACAGGGTCGTCATTTGCGTTACGACTCTGTTATCTCGCTCGACAGAACTGTCACGAACGGATCGCGAGGCCGACCGCGATTCGGGCGCGCGCCTTCGAGAGCTTGACCCCGGTGCGCGCCGCGAAATGTCGGATTCTCGTCGTCATTTGGTCGCCTTGCGCGGGGTGACCGGAGTACACTCGACAGGACGCGCCTTCTTCGTTGGGTGCTGACGGGAATGCGCGTCACCCAGAGCCGTTGTACGGTGTTGTAGCTGAGGAGAGACGATGTGGGACCGGCCCACGTCGTCGGGGACCTGGCAGTATCTGGAGAGCGGAGCAATTAATGGCACACCACGTGCATCGCTGACGGGCCGGGATCTGCCACGCTGAGAGTGTCCTGACATGAATGGCGAGTCGAAGCCCACGCTGCGCCCCTTACTTTTCGTGATCTTGTTCGGCGTCCTCGTGACCTCTATCGTCACCGCATTTCGATCTGGCTTCGTTCAGGTCGCCGTGCGCTGGCCGGAGGATCAGCCGTCGGCGCCGCTGCTGGTGGCCCTGCTGGGCGTCGCGCTCGCGCTGCTGACGGTGTACCTGGTGGTGAGCGGTCGGCGGGCCTCGGGGAGGACGAGCGAGCCGCCGATGGCGACGGGCGGGGCGCCGCGCACGCCGACGCGCCCGTCGCGGATCGGCCTGGTGGCCGAGCGCCCGCCGACGCGCTTCACCGACGTCGCGGGGGCCGACGAGGCGAAAGAGGAGCTGGCCGAGATCGTCGAGTTCCTGCGCGAGCCGGAGCGGTTCCTGGCGGTCGGGGCGCGGATCCCGCGCGGGGTGCTGCTGGTGGGGCCGCCCGGGAACGGCAAAACGCTGCTGGCGCGGGCGGTGGCCGGCGAGGCCGGCGTGCCGTTCTTGCGCGCCTCGGGCTCGGACTTCGTGGAGATGTACGTCGGCGTCGGCGCATCCCGGGTCCGTGACCTGTTCAAGGCCGCCCGCGAGCACGGCCGCAGCATCATCTTCGTGGACGAGATCGACGCGGTGGGACGCCGCCGGGGCGGCCCGAGCGGGCACGCCCACGAGGAGCGCGAGCAGACGCTGAACCAGCTGCTGGTCGAGATGGACGGCTTCGACCTTCGCTCGCGGGTGATCGTGGTGGCGGCGACGAACCGCCCGGACGTGCTCGATCCGGCGCTCTTGCGGCCGGGCCGCTTCGACCGACAGGTCCGGCTCGATCCGCCGGACGCGGCGGCGCGGCGCCACATCCTGACGCTGCATGCGCGGGGCAAGCCGTTCGCCGAGGGCGTGGACCTCGAGGCGGTGATCCCGCAGACGACCGGCCTCTCCGGCGCGGACCTGGAGAACCTGCTGAACGAGGCGGCGATCCTGACGGCGCGCGACGCTCGGACGCGGATCGAGATGCACGACCTCGAAGAGGCGCTCGACCGGGTGACGGCCGGGCCGCGACGGAAGGGCCGCTCGCTCTCGGAGCACGAGCGCAAGGTCACGGCGGTCCACGAGCTCGGGCACGCGCTGGTGGCGCACCTGCTGCCGGAAGCCGACCCGGTCCAGAAGGTGACGATCGTCTCGCGAGGCCAGATGGGCGGCTACACCCGAATGACGCCGGAGGAGGACCGCCGGATGTGGTCGATGCCGCAGTTCAAGGCGGCGATGGCCTCGGCGCTCGGCGGGCACGTGGCCGAGGAGCTGGCGTTCGGGCAGGTCACGACCGGGGCCTCGAACGACCTGCGGAAGGCGTACAGCATCGCTCGGGCGATGGTCTGCGACTACGGCATGAGTCCGGTGCTCGGCGCGCTGGCGGTCGGCAGCGAGGACGACGGGCGGTTCTTCCGGGGGTACGGCGAGCACCTGGCCGAGAAGATCGACCTGGAGCTGCATCGGCTGGTGGACGAGGCGCGGGCGCTGGCCGTCGCGCTGCTCCAGCCGCGACTGGATTCGCTCAAGAAGGCGTCCGAGGAATTGCTGGAGGTCGAGACGATCGACGGCAAGGCGATGGCCCGGCTGTTCGGGCCGCGCCCGACGACGACGCCGGAGCTGCCGCCGGTGCGACTGCTGCCGGAGGCGCCGGCGGCGCTGCCCGAGCCGGTGGTAGCCGCTCGGCCGACGCGGCGCTCGCGCTGGCAGCCGGCGCTGGCGGCGCTGCCGTTCACGCTGAGCTTCCACTGGCGGCGCCGCCGCAACAAGCCGACGCCGCCCACCCTCGCCGAGGCCTGACACAGCAGGGCGCGATTCATCGCGCCGTTTCGGTGTCGTGAGGTTACCAGTCGCCGCGGTTGCGGCCGCGCGGGGCCTCGCCGCCCCTCGCTGCGACGCACGCCTCGCAGGGGCAGACCGCCCGCAGCATCCGGAAGGTGTAGATGCCGAGGCTGTGGCCGTCGCCCCAGGTGAGGGTGAGGCCGTACCGGCCGGTCAGGTTGACGTCGTTGAGGACGCTCTGGCCAGGATTGAACATCGGCAGGCTCTGGAGCTTGCCGGGCATGCCGCCCTCGCCGCTGCACTCGGCGCACGGGCAGCGCCAGCGCAGGTACTCCCAGTCGAACGACGACTCGTGCTCGTCGGCCCAGCGCACCAGCAGGCGCTTGTTGTCGCGGTCGAGCTCGACGTAGGTCGGCGTGGTGGGCGACGGCGAGGCAGTCATCTCAGTGGGAGTGTATCGGACCGGGAGCGCATAACGGTCAGGCGTCAGGGACTGAAGTCCCTGCCTACCCTCGCAGCGTCCCTACGGGACGGGGTACGGAGCATCCAGGGAGTCGCGTAGCGACGGCACGATGATAGACCCCAGTCCATGGACCGGGACCGGAGGGGTACAGTTCTTGAAGGGCGGTCGGGGCGCCGACCGGATGCCGCCAGCGGAGTGTATGACGATGCCGAACCGCCTGATCGACGAGACGAGCCCGTACCTGCTCCAGCACGCCCACAATCCGGTCGACTGGTACGCCTGGGGCGAGGAGGCACTGGCCCGCGCCCGCGCCGAGGACCGGCCGATCCTGCTCTCGATCGGGTATTCGGCCTGCCACTGGTGCCACGTGATGGAGCGCGAGTCGTTCGAGAACCCGGACATCGCGCGGCTGATGAACGAGCTGTTCGTCAACATCAAGGTGGACCGCGAGGAGCGGCCGGACCTGGATGGGATCTACATGCAGGCGGTCCAGGCGCTCACGGGCCAGGGCGGCTGGCCGATGACCGTCTTCCTGACGCCAGACGGGGCGCCGTTCTACGGCGGGACATACTTCCCGCCGGAGGACCGGGGCCACATGCCGGGCTTTTCGCGCGTGCTGACCGGCGTCGCGGAGGCGTACCGGGCGCGGCGCGGCGACGTGAACAAGAACGCCGAGCAGCTCACGCAGATGCTGCAGCGCAAGGTCGCACCGCCCAGGACCGGCCCGCTGACGCCGGCCCTGCTGGACGACGCGCTCCGAGGGGTGCTCGGCAGCATCGACTGGGTGGAGGGCGGCTTCGGCGGGGCGCCGAAGTTCCCGCAGCCGATGGCGCTGGAGTACCTGCTGCGGCAGTACGCCCGGACGGGCGCGGCGCAGGCGCTCGGCGCGGTGCAGGTGACACTCGACAAGATGGCGGACGGCGGGCTCTACGATCAACTCGGCGGCGGGTTCCACCGCTACGCCGTCGACCGGATCTGGCTGGTACCGCACTTCGAGAAGATGCTGTACGACAACGCCCAGCTGGCGCGGGTCTACCTCCAGGCGTTCCAGGTGACCGGGAGTCCGCGCTACCGCCAGGTGGTGGAGGAGACGCTGGAGTACGTCCGGCGCGAGATGACCCACCCGGAGGGCGGCTTCTACTCGACGCAGGACGCCGACAGCGAAGGCGAGGAGGGGAAGTTCTTCGTCTGGACCGTCGCGGAGGTCGACGCGCTGCTCGGGCCCGAGGACGCCCCGCTGTTCCGGGCGTTCTTCGACGTGACGCCGTCCGGCAACTTCGAGCACAAGAACATCCTGCACATCTCCGAGGCGGTCGAGACGGTGGCCGCGCGGGTGGGCGTGGCGCCAGAACGGCTCCAGGCGGCGATCGAGCGGGGGCGCGAGATCCTGTTCGCCGAGCGCGAGAAGCGGATCCGCCCCGGCCGCGACGAGAAGGTGCTGACGGCCTGGAACGGGATGATGATGCGGGCGTTCGCCGAGGCCGGGGCGGCGCTGGAGCGGCAGGACTGGATCGACGTGGCCGAGCGGAACGCGGCGTTCGTGCTGCGCGAGCTGTGGCAGGATGGCCGGCTGCTGCGGACCTGGAAGGACGGCCGGGCGAAGCTGAACGGCTACCTGGAGGACCACGCCTGCTACGCCGACGCGCTGGTGGCGCTCTACGAGGCGACGTTCGATCCGCGCTGGCTGGACGCTGCCCGGACGATCGCCGACGCGATCCTCGACAAGTTCTCGGACGCGGAGGCCGGCGGCTTCTACGACACGGCGAGCGACCACGAGCGACTGGTGACGCGGCCGAAGGACGTCTTCGACAACGCGACGCCGTCCGGGACCTCGGTGGCCGTCGACATGTTCTCGCGACTGGCGCTGCTGACCGACGACGCGCGGTACCGCGAGGCGGCCGAGGGCGTGCTGGCGGTGCTGGGCACGGTCGCGAGCGAGCACCCGACGGCGTTCGGGCGGCTGCTCTGCGCGCTCGACTTCGCGCTCGGGCGCCCGCGCGAGATCGCGATCGTCGGGCCGCCGGAGTCGGACGAGACGCGGGCGCTGCGGCGGGCGGTGTTCGGGCGGTACCTGCCGAATCGGGTGGTGGCGGGCGGCTCGGGCGCGGACGACGGGGCGGCGATCCCGCTGCTCCAGGATCGGCCGCTCCGGGACGGCCGGCCGACGGCATACGTCTGCGAGGGGTATGTCTGCCAGGCCCCGGTGACGACGCCGGAGGCGCTGGTAGAGCAGCTTGCGGGCTGAAACCGAGGCGGTGTCGCCGGACGTGCTACCCTACGCGCCGTGAGACCCCAGATCCCGCCGCCGCCTCCCGATCCGGAGGAGCTCGCCGCCAATCGGCGCCGCGTCTTCACCTGCGGCTGCCTCGGGTGCGGCGGCCTGTTCTTTTTCCTCGGGATGGGGCTGCTGCTGGTCGTGGCCGTGCCGAGTCCGGTGGTGCTCGGCATCGCGGGCATCGCGGCCGTGATGCCAGTTCCCATCTACACGTACCTGGTGCTCCAGCTCGATCGCTACGAGCACGAGCCGTGGCAGATCCTGGTGGCGGCGTTCCTGTGGGGCGCGCTGGTGGCGACGCTCATCGCGGCGATCTTCAACGACGTGATCGGCGCGATCGTGACGGCGATGGTCGGGAGGGCGCTGGGCGACGTCCTGACGACGAGCGCGGTGGCGCCGATCGTCGAGGAGACGGCCAAAGGGATCGCGCTACTGCTGCTCTACGTGATCGTCCGCCACGAGATCGACAAC
>Ga0075430_100005156_pt1 | contig 11003 bp, 8 predicted proteins | sample RhiMetdeltSRZDD4_FD_75294 | JGI IMG/M metagenome (GOLD analysis project Ga0075430, IMG submission 75294) | Populus rhizosphere microbial communities from Tennessee, USA - Rhizosphere MetaG P. deltoides SRZDD4 | ecosystem: Host-associated > Plants > Roots > Rhizosphere > Soil | place: USA... | reverse complement strand
GGGTCGCCAGAGTTCACGCGAGGCGCATTGCCTCGCGGCTTTCCGCAGGAGGTGAGCGCCGACATGAAGGCATTCGACACGCCGCGCGAGCGTGCGCAGCTGCTGCTCGCGGTGCTCGCCGTGGTGATCGCGATCGCCGTGACACCGTTCGCTGCAGGACTGCTCGGCGCGCTCGTGCTGTACGTCGCCGTTGCCCCGCTTCATCGCCGTGCAAGCGCTTATGCGCCTCGCCGTGTCGCCGCGGTCGCGGTCGTCGTTGCGGCTGCGGCGCTGATACTGCTGCCCGCGGTCTGGCTCGTGGTCGTCGCCGTCGAGCAAACGCCGGTCGTGATCAGACAGCTCCAGACCAGCACCGGCCTCGCGCGGCTGGCAGCATTGCGAATCGGCGACGTCGACATCGGAAGCAGGATCGCCGAGGCCGGCGGTCAGCTCCTCTCGTGGGTTTCGGCGCAGGCATTCCGCGCGCTGGGCGGAGCGATGCGCGGAACGCTGAACACCGTGGTCGCGCTCTTCGGGCTCTACTTCCTGTTGATGTCCGGCAGCACGGCGTGGCGCCGCGTCGCGTCCTACCTTCCGTTCTCGCGGGCCGGCACCGACATGCTCGCCGAGCGCTTCCGGCACGTGACGGAGGCGACGCTCCTCGGCACCGCGCTCACGGCGCTCCTGCAGGGAATCGTCGTCGCGTTAGGCTTCGCGCTGACCGGCCTGCCGGACCCCTGGTTCTGGGGGATCGTGACTGCTGTCGTCTCGGTGCTGCCCGTGCTCGGGAGCGCGCTCGTCTGGGGTCCGGGGACGCTCGCGCACATCGCTCAGGGGAGATACGGCGCGGCGCTCGCGCTGGCTGCCATCGGCATGCTGGTGGCGAGCAACATCGACAACGTCATGCGGCCACTGGTGAACCGGAGAGTATCGAATCTCCACCCGATGACAACGCTCGTCGGGGCGTTCGCTGGCGTGGGTGTCATCGGACTGCCGGGAATTCTCCTCGGGCCACTCGCGATCACCTACTTCTTCGAGCTCGTACGGCTCTACGGCACTGAATATGGCGGTGACCAGGAACGTCCGGGCGAGCCGGGGACCTCGGCAGTCGTCGTGCCTAACGGCTTGCCCGAAGGGCGTTGATGATCACCGCGAGATCGATCCCCTCTTGCAGGAGTGCGCCGGCAGTCGGTGTCACGGCGCCGAACGCGGCTGCAACCATGGCCGCGCCGCTCAGTCCGAGGCCGACCCCGATGCACTGACGGGCAATGTGCATCGTGCGACGCCCGATGTGCATGGCCTCCGGAACGCGCGACAGGTCGTCGACGAGAATCACGACGTCGGCCGCTTCAGCCGTGATCCCTCCGCCGTGGCCGGCGAGCGCGACCCCGACGGTCGCCGCACTCAGTGCAGGCGCGTCGTTCGTGCCGTCGCCGACCATGAGCACAGACTCGCCCGCGGCCACGAGCTCACGAACGACAGCGACCTTGTCTTCGGGAAGCAGGTCTCCGCGGGCCTCGACGATTCCCGCCGCTGCGGCAACCGTGCGCGCATTGTCAGCGTGATCCCCAGAGAGCACCATGATCCGCTGCGCGCCGAGGGAGCGCAGGTCTTGAAGTACGTCGGCAAGCCCCGGCCGCAACGCGTCGGCATACTCGACCGCACCCTCGATGACGCCATCGATCGCAACGAACGCGCGAAGTCCGGCCGGCCGGGCCTCCAGGGCCGCCAGCCCGGCACCGTCATTCAATGCGTGCTCGAGCGCGAATGCCCGTGTTCCAACGGCGACGCGGCGCCCTTCGACCACGCCGAAGACGCCGCGCCCCGGCGACTCGACGACCTCGCGCGCCGACGGCAGCACGACACCGGTTCCTTCCGCGGTCTCGACGAGCGTGCGAGCGAGCAGGTGGCCGGACGACTGCTCTACCGCACCCGCGAGTCGAAGGAGTCCGTTCGCCGTGTATGGACCGGCGGTCACGACCTCCCGCACACGCGGCCGTCCGATCGTGATCGTCCCGGTCTTGTCCAGCACGACCACCGTCGCGGTACCGATATGCTCGAGGGCCGTTCCGTGGCGCATGATGATCTGACGCCGAGCGGCCTTGTTGAGCCCACCGATGACGGCAACCGGAGTCGCGAGAATGAGCGGGCACGGTGTCGCGACGGCGAGCACCGCCAGCACCCGCAGCCACTCGCCGCTCGTCACATAGGCCAGGGCGCAGACGGCCAGCGTGAGCGGTGTGAACCAGACCGCATAACGATCGGCCACCCGCTGCAGCGGCGCCTTGCTCTCCTGCGCCGACCGAACGAGCGACACAATGCGCGCATACTGACTCTGCTGGGCCGTGGCGGTCGCCCGAACGGTGAGCGCGCCATCGAGGTTGGCGCTGCCGCTCAGCAAATGCGTGCCGGGGGCCGCGGCCACGGGGAGCGGCTCACCAGTGAGCATCGAGGCGTCGACGCTCGATGCGCCGTCGATGACGGTGGCGTCACAGGGCACCAGCTCCCCTGGGCGAATGAGCAGCACATCATCAGGCACGATGTCATCAACGTGAACATCGTCGATGCGAGCACCGGTCATCCGATGCGCGACGCGAGGCGCTGCGGCCTCGAGCGCGCGCACCGCGTCGGATGCCCGCCCTTCGGCAACGCGCTCGAGCGCTTCGCCACCGGTCTGCATGAGAACGATCACGAGCCCGACGAGCGGCTGGCTCAACACGGCCGCGACGACGATCGCCAGCGTCGCCACCACATCCGCGGCGAAGTGGCCGCGAAGCGCTCCGACGAGGGTTCGCCACACGACCGCACCGCCGGTGATCGCGAGACCGGCGTACCAGATGTGCCAGTCCAATGCACCCGGTGGCGCCCACAGCCGAGTCACGAACCCGGCGGCGATGAACACCACCACGGCGAGCGGTCGCCACGCGGCAACGAGACCACGGGCGACCGACCACCGGCCAGCGCTGCTTTCCATCATCGCGACCGCTAGGCGGACCCGATGCGCCGAATCTCCTCGGCGTGCTCGCGAACCGGTGGCGCGACGAGCACCCAGCACTGCGCCGAGCGTACCAGCTTCGACGACACGCTGCCCAACATCACGCGTCCGAGCGCCGAGCGGCCGTGCGCACCGGCGGCAATGAGGTCGATCTTGAATTGATCCGCGAACGCGAGCAGCTCGTTCGCGGGCTCGCCGTGCAAGGTGACGTACTCGACCTGCACACCGGGCGGCGGGTCGAGCCGGCGAGCGACACTCTCCAGCCTCGGAACGATCCCGGACGCCACGACTTCCTCCCACGGGCGCGAGTCACCCTGCGGGATCGGGACGCGCGGAGTGACATGCGCGAGGTAGAGCGTCCCCTCGCCGCCGAGGAGGTCGAGCGCAGCGCGTGCGGCGTCCTCGCTCGAGCGCGTGAAGTCCAGCGCGACGAGCGCGCTATGCGGAACACCCCAGCCGTACGTCGGTACGGCGAGCACCGGCACCGTTGCCGCGCGAATCAACCGGAGCGCAGTCTCGCGGCGGAAGATGCGCGCCGTCACCCCGTGCGCACCGAGACCGACGATCACGAGCGACGCCGCTTCACGATCGGCGCTCGTGAGGATGGTCCTGACGCGCTCGCCGACCTCGATGGTGTACGGCCACTCGTGGATGCCCGGGTGCGTGCGGTCGTGCTGCGCACGCATGGCGGCCTCCCGCGACTCCCGCGTGATGCTCGTGAGCCGATCCACCTCGAACGCCGTGATGCCGTCGGCGTCATAGACGGGGAGTGGTTCGACGACGCTGAGGAGCGTCATCGGAACGTTGTCCCGACGCGAGAGTGCGAGGCCAACGCGAACAGCGCCGTCGGAGTCCTGCGACCCGTCCGTGGCGACGATGACGCCGCGCGATGCGACGTTGGGCGGGAGCGCCACGCCCGCCAATTCAGGAGACCGTATCATGCCATCCTCCAACAGCGACTCGAGCGCCCGCGGTGCTCGAACACGTACGTCCGTGCCGTCAGCTTTCCATCCGCGACCGCAGCCGTGATGTCACTCACCGTAACCAGGCCAAGCAGCTTGCTTCCATCCATCACGAGCACGCGGCGCACGTTCGCCCGCCGCATGTAATCCGCGGCGACGGTCACGAACGTGTCCGGCGTGAGTGAACGCACCGGGGTCCGTGTCATTGCCTCGGAGACCGTGTGCTCCTCGAGCGCATTCCACTCCGCTCCGGCCTGGGACACGATGCGCTCGGCCACCGTCGCGCCGGCGTCGTCCCAGAACTCGGTGAAGTAGAGCGCCGACGGATCATCGCCCGGGCCGTCGTTGGCGAAGCTCGAGGTGCGGTCATCATCACCGCCGAGGTCGCTCGGCCAGTCGGAGTCACGGTCGCGCTCCGTTGGCACGCCCGGAAGCGACGCGGCGAACTGGAGCAGGTCGGTCGAGGAGATCACGCCGATCACCTCACCCCCGGCCACAACGGGCGCCCCGCTGATGCGCTCGGACGCGAACACGTCCATCGCCTCGCGAATGGTCACGCCGGGGTCGAGCGTGATTACATCGGTCGTCATGATGTCGCGCAACCTCAACATGATACCTCCGTGCGATGTGCGGCGGCGCAGACCTTTGCGCCCACGTCCCTGCTGCTTGACCTACGATAGACCGCCGTAACCCGGCCGGCTGTCGGCGAAGCCGATGAAAGCACGTCGGCGAATCGCTGACGTGCTGGTCGGCATCACCGCGCGCCCGTGAGTACCAGCGTCTGCGTCCGCCCGTGTCGGATCGCGAGCGTCTCCCGGCCGGCATCGTCCATAGTCATGGCCACCGAATCCACATCGGGAATCGAGTGCGTGAGATGCCGGCGCGGCACGCTCGCGTCACCGAGCATGATCTCCGCCTGGTGGTCTCGGCCATCGTACGTCGCACCGCTCAGCGTGTAGCCTCGCCCAACGATCTGAGAGCCGTACCTCGGATCGTCGATCTCCAGCACTGCCTGCCTGCCGCGGTTGCGACGCGTGAACCCATCGAGCGCCTCGGCCCAATCACGCGGGTGAGTCGACGCCGCCGTACCGGAGACCCGGAGCCAGAACTCCATCGCCTCGGCTGGCGACGGTGGCGGCACGGCGAGCACCGCCTGTGGAGCGGCGTGGATGATGCTCGACGCAACGCTTCCGACGAACAGTCGCTCGAGCAGCCGCGGCCCGTGCGTCCCCACGGCGACGAGATCGGCGCCAAGCGCCGTCGCATACGCCACGGCCCCGTCGATGGCGTCGGTCGTATGTACCTGCGTCTCCACCGTGACTCCGCCCGGCACGTAGGGGCGCAGCTCGCTCCGCAACCGGTCGAACATCGTCTGCACCGCCGTTGCCGGATCCCGACCCGACGGATCGCGAAGCGGTACGTCGCTCATGAGCGGGGGCAGCATGTGCAGCAACGTCAGCGTGCCGCCATCACCGAGCATCAGAAGAGCGGCCTGCGCGGCACGAACGGACGCCGGCGCGAAGTCGACCGCCACCACGATGTTCCGCGGCAACGTCGTGAATCCTGGCGGCACCGACAGAACGGGGCAGGACGCGGCTCGAAGCACCTGCACCGCCCGCTCCCCCGCGACAATCCGATCGAGTCGCCGATGCGGCGACGCGCCGACGACGATGAAGGACGCACTGCGCTCACGCGCGACCGTCGCGGTCTCGAGGGCCACGCTGCCGAAGCGCGCGTGCACGTGCGCCGGAGCCGCATCGCCGCAGAATCGCGCGACGTAGTCATGCACGCAGTCGATCCGCTCGTTGCGGCGCGCATCATCCACCTCCGGCACGTACACGGGCACCCCGCCAAGCGCTACCGAGTAGATCGCCTGGGGCTCGAGCACGGTCACGATCTCGAGCGGTAACCCGAGCCGGTCGGCGAGCAGCCGCGCCGCGATCACCGGGGCGCCGCTCGTGCCGCGACCGTCGCACGCCAACAGAACCGGTCCCCGCCGGGCGGGATTAGGGCGAGCCGTGGTTGCCTTCGCCACGTCGGCCTTTGTGAGAGGCGTATCGGAAAGGGTAGGCGACATGGGATTCACTCGATCGTTGAGGATGACGTGACGTCCTAACGCGATTCGTCAGGCTCGGGAGGGATCACGAGCACTGAGCACCGGCCGTCGCGGACGACCTCGGTCGTGACACTCCCGAGGATCCAGCGCTCGACGCGCTCGTGCCGCAGGCTGCCAACGGCGATGATCTCGGCGTTCGTCTCCGTCGCGAACGCCAGCAGCTCGGGTGCGGCTTCGCCGAAGCGGATGCTCGACGTGACCGTGACCGTTGGAGGAGCACCGAGCTCCGCGATGAGGTGCTCGAACGCCGCATGCACGCCGAGGCGGCGAATGACTCCGTCACCGGTCGTGTCGTCGCGTGCGGTGTCGGCGTCACGAAGGTCGACGTACACGAGGTGGAGCGCCGCTGGCGCGTCGACCGAGTGCTGGATGACGTCGAGCGTCGCACGTGCGGCGCGGATGCTGGCGGGCCCGAAGTCCACACCAACCACCGCGGTTCGCGGCAAGGCGCGCGTCGAGGGCACGACACCGAGAACGGGCGCTTGCGCTCGGCGTGCGACAGTCAGTGTGGTCTCATCGCGAAGCATCCGGTCGACCACACCGTGATGTCGCAGCCCCATGGCGATGAGAGCCACGCCGTGGGACCGCGCCTCACGAAGGATTTCGCTCGCCGGTGTTCCGAGCGCGACGTGCACCCGCCAGTCGTTCGGTTCGCCGAGCAGGTCGGTGAACTGCTGGCGCCTCGCGTGAACGTCGGCCGCGTACGTCTCGTCGCCGATCAGATTGCGCGCGAGAGTGAACGCGGAGGTCAGCGGCGTGGGGAGCGCCGCATCCGAGATGTCCATGACCTGAATCGCGGAGACCTCGCAACCGTACCGGCGAGCGAGCGCGTGAGCGACGATCACCGGGGCCGCCGTGTCGCTCCCCCCGGTTACGGCAACGAGCAGTCGCCCCTGCCGTAGCTCATCGCCTAACGATGTCGCGCGTGGTCGGGCGACAGGCTCGGCGCCTGAGAGTGTAGCAGTCGTGACGCCCAGGGGCCGAAGAGAATCCGAAAGCGACATGAGCCCTCCACCTGGTTCCTGGTCGAACTCTGCAACGGAACCAGGCCGGGAAATGTCCGGCGATCACGTGAACCGGTGTAAGCCAACGTCCGACGCCTGCCTCGCGTCGGCGACTACCGGACGGTCGGTGTCTTCCCGATCGTTGTGGGAGAACCTCGGCGATAGACTCCGAATCGAAGACCTGCCGCTTCCTGGAGGGCCCATGACGAACACTCCCCGACCAACGTTCGACGAGCTCGACGCGAGCGAGACCCGTCGGCTGTTGACGCGCAACCACGTCGGGCGCATCGCCTACAGCTTTCACGGTCGCGTCGACATCGAGCCCATCGGCTACGTCCACGCGGACGGCGTGATCTACATGCGAACCAGCCCGGGCTCGAAGCTCGCGACGCTGCACCGCGCGCCGTGGGTCGCGTTCGAGGTCGACGAGGTCGAAGGGCTGCTCGATTGGCGGAGCGTCGTCGCTCACGGCACGGTGTACGTGCTCGAGAACGCCGGCTCGCTGTCGGCACGGGCCTCGTACCAGTCCGCCGTCGATCGGCTTCGCACGATGGACCCCCACGCCTTCGACCCCGAAGACCTCACCCCCGACCGCACGGTGGTGATGCAACTCCATATCGACTCGATGACAGGCCGCCAGGCTCGCTCGGGCTCCAGCGCTCGCCAACGCGCATTACATTCGCAGCATGACGCAGGTCGACCGTGACTGGGCTGGCGCGCCGAGCTCGCCCGCACAGCAGGCATCGGAAGCCATGTTCGAGGCGATCCTCGCGATCGCCGCCGACGCCATCATTACTATCGACGCGTCACAGAAGATCACCCACTTCAACGAAGGCGCCCAAACAACCTTCGGCTATCAGCCGAGCGAGGTGATCGGACAGCCGCTCGACATCCTCCTCCCCCAACGCGCGCGCAGCGTCCACGCTGCCCACGTGGCGCACTTCGCCGAAGCGCCCGAATCGGCACGGCGCATGGGTGAGCGCCGCGAGATCTTCGGACGCCGGAAAAGCGGCGAGGAATTCCCCGCCGAAGCGTCCATCTCCAAGCTGCGCACAAACGCCGGATGGATCTTCACCGTCGTGCTGCGCGACGTCACCGACCGCAAGCGCGCGGAACAGGACGAGCGGTTTCTGGCCGAGGCCGCTGGTCTCCTCGCCGCATCGCTCGACCTCGAGACGACACTCGCTACGATCGTTCAGCTTCCCGTTCCGCGGCTCGGCGAGCTGGCGATCGTCGACTTCGAAGACGAACAGGAAGGAACACGCCGAGTCGTCACCACGATGCGGGACGGCGACCGCGCGTCCATCGTGGCCGAGCTGGCAGCGCGGCGAGCACCGTTATGGCGGCACGGGTCGGACGCATCCGGTGCCGTGCGCGAGTCGCTCGACGAATTGGTGAATGCGCCAACGGGTGAGTGGCTCGCGACAGCCGCCGCCGCCGCGGACGCCTCGGCACTCCAGCGGCTCGGCGTTCGCGCGTTGCTGCGAACGCGCATCGCCACGCGGGGACGGCTCATCGGCACGCTGACACTCCTCGCGCTCGAATCGCGCCGCCGGTACGACGATGGAGACGTCGCCCTCGCCCGAAAGCTCACCGCGCTCGGCGGCCTCGCCGTGGACAACGCCCGCCTCTATCAGATGTCGCAGCGACTCAGTCGAGCCCGTGACGAGATCCTCGGGGTCGTGTCGCACGACCTGCGGAATCCACTCAGCGCCATCATGATGTGCACGAACGTGTTGCTCGAGAGCCCGCCCGAAACGGAGGGTGAGCGACGCGAGCTGCTGGGCGCCATCGATGACGCCGCGGAGTGGATGAACCGCCTCATCCGCGACCTGCTCGATGTCAGCAGCATCGAGGCCGGACGGCTCTCGCTCGAACGGGCGCCGACGGACCTGATCGCCGTTGTCGAGCAAGCCGTTGCCATGTTCTCGACGGCGGCGCGCGATCGCGGAGTGACCCTCACGATCGACATCCCCGACGCACCACCCGCGGTGGACGCCGACGCCGAACGGCTCGTGCAGGTGCTCGCGAACATCATCGGGAACGCGCTCAAGTTCACGGACACTGGCGGCCGGGTAACCGTCGGGATCGAGACGACTGCCGCAGAGGTGCGCATCGCCGTGACCGACACGGGTGCCGGCATCCCGGCGGAGCACCTCCCCCACATCTTCGATCGCTATTGGCACGCGCGGCGGGGAGCGAAGCAACGAGGCTCCGGGCTCGGGCTCGCCATTGCCCACGGGATCCTGGAGGCGCATCACGGCAGGATCGACGTGACGAGCGTGCCAGGCGAAGGGAGCACGTTCGTCGTGATCGTGCCGATCACCCCGCCCTTCGCCACCGAGGACACGCTCTCGGCCTGAGCGGTTACGCTGTCGGGGTTTCCCTCACCCCGGGTCGCATCCTCCGCTGACACACGTCGCGAAATCCGCCTGACGGATGGGGGGTCTCGCCACGCCTAGAATCAGGGCACGGATCGCGGACACACTCGCGCCGCGGTGTTCGAAGGACGTTAGGCGGCGCTTCCCGGAGGAATACCCATGAGAACCAATGCCCTAGTGATCGCCCTCACTGCCGTGCTGATGCCAGCGGCTTCCGCAATCGCGCAGAACGGTAACGGCGGCGTTTCGGATACGATCGCGAAGCCCGCGCCCGCTGACACGACGACGGTCGTGGCCGCGGCGCCGAGCCTCGTTCCGAAGAACGTGATTCAGCACCTCCGATTCCAGGACCAGCGTGGGCTCAACACGTTCGAGACGCCGAAGGAGCCAGGCGTGGCGTTCACCGGGTTCCAGCTATCCTGGGGCGCGGCGTTCACACAGCAGTTCCAGGGGCTGCGGCACGAAAACACGGCTGCTCCGAAGGTCGTGAACAACGTGAACCAGAACCAGCTGCTGTCCATCGGCAACGGGTTCAACAACGCGACGGCGAACCTCTACCTGAATGCGCAGATCGCCAAGGGCATCCGGGTTTCGCTCACATCCTACCTCTCCTCGCGGCACCACAACGAGACGTGGGTGAAGGACGGCTACCTCCTGATCGATGCGTCGCCGATCGCGTACAAGCCGCTCGAGACGATGATGGAGTACGTCACGATCAAGGCGGGCCACTTCGAGGTCAACTACGGTGATTCGCACTTCCGCCGTAGCGACAACGGGAACGCGATGTACAACCCGTTCGTCGGCAACCTGATCCTGGATGCGTTCACGACCGAGGTCGGCGGCGAGGTCTATCTCAGAGCGAAGGGGCTGATCGGCATGGTCGGCATCACCGGCGGAGAGATCCGCGGTCAGGTCGCGACGCCCGAGAAGCGCAGCCCGGCGTTCTACGGGAAAGTCGGCGTGGACCGGCAGCTGACGACGAACCTTCGCACTCGGCTCACCGGCTCGCTGTGGAGCCAGACGCGCTCGATGAACCAGACGCTGTTCTCGGGCGACCGCGCCGGTTCGCGCTACTACTCGGTGGTCGAGAACACGGCGTCGACCGAGGCCGCGAACAAGAGCTCGGGCATGTTCGACCCGGCGTTCCGCAGCGCGGTGCACGCGTACCAGATCAACCCGTTCCTCAAGTACCGCGGACTCGAGCTGTTCGGCGTGATCGAGAACGCGAAGGGCGCGGCGGCGACGGACACCGTGAAGCGTGAGTTCAACCAGTACGCCGGTGACGCGGTCTTCCGCTTCCTGAAGAACGAGAAGGCGTACGTCGCGGCTCGCTACAACACGGTGGAAGGTCAGTTCGCCGGACTGACGAACAAGGCCAATGCCGATCGCTATGCGCTGGCGGGTGGCTGGTTCATTACCCCGGTGCTGCTGCTCAAGGGTGAGTGGGTGAACCAGAAGTACAATGACTTCCCGACGGCCGACATTCGGAACGGCGCCAAGTTCAAGGGCTTCGTGGTCGAGGGCGTCGTCGCCTTCTGATCGGGAATCGGGGAACCGGGAACGGGG
>Ga0075430_100005155_pt1 | contig 11003 bp, 9 predicted proteins | sample RhiMetdeltSRZDD4_FD_75294 | JGI IMG/M metagenome (GOLD analysis project Ga0075430, IMG submission 75294) | Populus rhizosphere microbial communities from Tennessee, USA - Rhizosphere MetaG P. deltoides SRZDD4 | ecosystem: Host-associated > Plants > Roots > Rhizosphere > Soil | place: USA... | reverse complement strand
CGAGCTGGCCGCTGCTCGTCTCCGATTGTTCTCCCCGCGCGAGCTCCTCACGCGACTGGATCATCGGCTGCCACTCCTGACGGGCGGTGCTCGGGACGTACCGGCTCGTCAGCGCACGCTCCGCGACGCCATCGCCTGGAGCTACGACCTGCTCGACGAATGTCAGCAGCAACTGTTCCGCCGACTGGCCGTCTTCGTCGGTGGCTTCACCCTCGATGCCGTCGAGGCGATCTGTGACACGAGCGTCGACTCGGACGACGACATCCTGGACGGCGTCGCGTCGCTGGTCGAAATGAACCTCCTCCGATACGTGGAGGACGACGACGATGAGTCACGTCTGGCGATGCTCGAGACGATCCGCGAGTACGGCCTGGAGCGGCTCGAGGCGAGCGGCGAAGTGGCCGAGCTGCGGCAACGTCACGCCGCCTACTATCTCGGGCTCGCCGAGTCGGCAGGTGTGACACCCTGGGGCACGATAGCGAGTGACTCGTTGAACCGCCTGGCGCAAGAGCACGACAACGTACGGTCGGCGCTAGCGTGGAGCCCGGGTGGCGCGGAGGCCGGCGACCTCGTGGCGAGGCTGGCCGCCGCGATGGCGTATTTCTGGTACTACCGAGGTCACTTCGCGGAGGGCCAGCACTGGATTCAGGGCGTGCTCGCGACCGACGAGGCCGGCGCCGGGGCTATCCGGGCGCAGCTCCTCGTCGGCCTCGGTCTATTAGAGCAACAGTCTGGGGAGCACCGACGCGCCGAGGCAGACTTCCGCGAGAGCCTGGCGCTGTACCGGCAACTTGGGGACCAGCGCGGCATAGCCTGGTCGACGGTCCTGCTCGGAAACGTCGCCTACTACGAGGGCCGCATGGAGGAGGCGGAGGGACTCTTCGAGGCTAGCCTGGCGCAAGCACGCGCCGCCGGCGAGCCGTGGCTAATCGCGGTTGGACGTTACCGGCTCGGCACGCTGGCAGATACCCGCGGAGAGCACGAGCTCGCCGCGACCCATCTCGACTCGGCGGTCGCCACCTTGCGCGCGATGGGCGAGCGCACACTCCTGGGCCGGTGTCTCGCGCGCCTTGGCATCGTGGCCGATGCCCGGGGCGAGCGGATCCGCGCGATTGGTCTCGTTCAGGACAGCCTCGCCATCGCTCGTGACATCGGCGACGCCCTCGGTGTGGTCCAGGCCCTCTACAGCCTCGGTTGGGTCCTGTACGCGCGCGGTGAGGACGAGCGGGCGACTGACTGCCTCCGGGAGAGCCTCACGCTCGCCCGAAGGGCCGGTGTCCGGTGGAACGCGGCGCTCGCCATTCAATCCCTTGGACAGGTTGCGCAAGCGTCCGGCGATCTCGCACGGGCGGCGCGACTGTTCGGCGCGGCCGAGGCCGTGCATGCGCGCATCAACCTGACGCTCCCTGTAGGTGGCGCGGTGGAGCACCAGCGGAGCCTGACGGCACTTCGGTCGAACCTGGGCGACGTGGACGTCGATGCGCTGCTCGACGAGGGCATGGCGATGACGTGGGAGTCGGCGTGCGACTACGCGCTGGCGGATGGCGATCGTACCGAGCCAGAGGCCCCTGTCCCGGCGGACTGGAAACGGGGCCGAGCCCCGTCAGAGTTGACGCCACGTGAGCTGGAAGTCGTCACGCTGATCGCCCGTGGCCGGACGAACCGCCAGATTGCCGACGCGCTGGCGTTCACCGAGCGAACGGCCGAGACCCACGCCCGCAACATTCGGGAGAAGGTCGGCGTCGCGACGCGCGCTGAGCTGGTCGCGTGGGCGAACCGGCGGGACGTCGTCACAGAAGCTCACTAACGCGGCTGCGTGCCAGGCAGGCGCCCGCTGACACGCTTGCCTGCCGCCCGCCGTCCACCCGCAAACTCGGGCGTCGTGGCCCCTGACGTCGCCCCGTACGGGGTACCCCGCATGACGGGCCGAGCACCACCGCCTAGCCTGGAAGCGCACGGGATCCGTGGCGAGATCCAGGTGGTGAGCTTCGGGCTCGCGGTCCTGCTGGTCGATGTCGCCAAAGGCCAGCCGGTCAAGGAGCTTCAGTTCGCCCACGTCGATGCCGGGTACACCAGCGATTGGCACCACGCCCCGCGCCGACAGTTCGTGTTGGTCTTGTCGGGCGAGATGGAGGTGACGGTGGCCGACGGCGAGACGCGATCGTTCGGGCCGGGGAGCGTCTTCCTGGTAGAGGATACGGCCGGCGCTGGCCATCAAACTCGCGCAGCGGGGGCAGGGGAGTGCGTCTTCGTCACCGTCGCCTGCTGATGCTCGCGCACAGGTGGCCTCTGAACAGACTTGCCCGATGCGATCCTGTACACGTCGTGGGAGGCAAACAATGGCCGAGCGACTGGCTGGCAAAGTAGCGATTGTCACGGGCGCGGGATCGCGCGGACCGGGTGTCGGCAATGGGAAGGCCGTGGCAATACTGTTCGCCCGCGAGGGAGCGAGTGTCCTCTGCGTCGATCAAGCGATTGAACGCTCCGAGGAGACGTGCGCCCTCATCGCCGGCGAAGGCAACGTAGCGACCCCATTCGTGGCGGACGTGACTGATCGCGCACAATGCGAGGCGATGATCGCGGCGGCGGTGGAACGGTACGGGCGCCTCGACGTCCTCCACAACAACGTCGGGATCGCGTCGCTCCAGAGCATCCGCGACGTGACCGAGGTAGAGTGGGACCATGTGATGGCGGTGAACGTCAAAAGCATGGTGCTCGCGACCCAGGCGGCTATTCCTCAGCTGGAGTCTGCCGGCGGCTCGATCATCAACATCTCCTCGATCGCCGCGCTACGGGCAATGGGTCCGTTGACGGCATACTCGACCACCAAGGCCGGCATCATCGGACTGACGACGGTACTCGCTGGACAGCTCGCGGACAAAAGGATCCGCGTGAACTGCATCGCGCCCGGTCAGGCCTGGACGCCGATGGCTGCCGACGTGATCGGCCCGCAGGCGCGCGAGCAGCGCCGGGACGCCGGCCTGATTCAAGACGAAGGCACCGCCTGGGACATCGGCTGGGCCGCCGTCTACCTGGCCAGTGATGAGTCACGCTGGGTGACCGGCCAGGTTCTCGTCGTCGATGGCGGCATCACGCTGACGATGCGGAGCTGACGGCTGCCAGTCGGCGACTGCACGTGGCGGCCACCGAGCCCGGAGCGGTACGGTCCGATACAACGTACGTGCGGAGGTGCCGGGTGTCGGAGAAGTGGCAGTACAAGACGGTCAGCATCACGCCGACCCAACAGGCGCAGATCGACGAGATCCTGAACAGCTACGGCGAGGCCGGCTGGGAGCTCGTCTCCATCGTCGTCGAGGGATGGAAGCCGCTGGGCTTCCTCGGCGGCGCCCAGCAGCCGACCTACCGCGCCATCTTCAAGGCCCGCGCCTGAGCCGATCGACGTCGGGGCGGGCTACTTGATGCCCCGCGCCTTCAGGACCGACGAGGATAGCCGGTCGCCGACTTGGCCGGTCGGGTTCTCGACGATCCAGACGTGCATCATCTCTGGCATCACGACGTTGGCGGCGCCGAACGGACAGGTGCCGAACGGCGTCATCAGGCCGGCGATGAACGGCGGCAAGATCGTGATGCAGAGGGTGTGCGTATGCCAGCGGGTAAGCGATCCACCGACTTCCGGGCCATCCAGCTCGGGCGCCGGCATCACGTAGACGACGCCGAGCAGCAGCGGTCCGTCCGGCGTTGCGGCGTACACCAGCTGCTCGGGGCGGGCGGGATCAAGGACTGCCTCGTCCTTTTGGAACGCTTTGTTTTCGAAGTGACTGTTCGGCCCGATGACCTGCCCGACGTAGCCCGCCTCGTACGCCGCCGCCACGTTCGCGTACCGGGCTGTGCCCGCGCGAGTCGCCTCGACCAGGCGCGCCGTTGCTGCTTCGTCGTCCGGCGCGATCGGAGCGATCAGTTTGCGGCGGACATTGTGGCCCGGCACCGGTTCGAGCACGTGCGCGGCCTCGCCGGGCGCCGGAATGTGGTGCGGCCGGAACCCGGTTGCCCACGCGACGAACCCCGTGAGGAAGCCGAGCAGCAGCATCGTGCCGACCAGAATCGTCCAGGTCCGACGTGGTGGCCGAGGCCGCTCGTCGGCACGCGCTCCGTCCGGCAGGAGCAGCAGCCCGAGGGCGACGATCTCGATCAGCTTGACGGCCAGCGCCGTCTGCTCCACGTGCTCGCGGCCCGATCCGATGTAGGCGACGTACGCCAGCACGTTCGCGAGGAGCAGGACGATCGCGAATCGGCGCCAGCGGCCCGGAAGCCGCCACGCAGGGTAGCGTTGTGCCAGCACGGCTCCCAGGGCAACCGTGCCGAGCAGGAGCGCGTCAAGCCTGAACAGCGGCCCGAGCTCCGGGACCTCCGAGGCGTGAGCGTCGGCCAGCCCGGCGTGAACCACCGCGCTCGCGCCGATCAACGCCGCGGCCACGGTCGACGTCGACGGCAGGCGTCGCCACGTCCTGAGCAGCGCGACGACGATCCCGGGCAACACGAGGTTCACGGCGAGTACCAGCGGCCCGCTCTCGGTCTGGACGCGTGGGATGACGTTGAGCGCGAGATTCGCGAGCGTACCCGCGATCGTGATGCTCTCGAAGACGATCGCCGTCCGCCGCGCCCAGCGCCACGACCTCGCGACGCCGAGCGCTACAACCACCAGGAAGATCGGGTGGGTGAGTGCGAGCAGGCCAACGGCCCCGAGCTTTCCCGGCGGGACCGGGAAGCCGGTCGCCGCGAGGACGAACACGAGCGACGACGACACCAGCGCCATCGAAGCCTGGAGCAGGAGCAGCACGCATGCCAGGTCGGACGCGCGCGTCGCACCAGGACGGGTGGCGAGGGGCATAGTGCGCGGCCGGTCCGGGTCTGTCAGGCTGAGAACCATCGTGCTCATGTGGACCACGATAGGCAGTCCCCATGAGAGGCCGATGAGACGGTTCTAAGAGCTTGATGAGAGTCGTGGCGTCCCGAGATCGGCTGTCGCTTCGGCTGGCGTCGGCGGGTCCGGCTCGCACTCGGCGGCCGGCAGCTCGACGGTGAACGTCGCGCCGCCCAGCTCGTTGTTGCGAGCCCAGAGCCGTCCGCCGTGGTCGGTCACGATCCAGCGGGCGATCGCCAGGCCCAGTCCGGTTCCTTCGCCGGTGCGGGACGCATCGGCGCGGTAGAAGCGCTCGAAGATCCGTTCCAGGTCGGCGTCCGGGATGCCGACGCCGTCGTCCGCCATCTGGAGCCAGACCAGGCTGCCGGTCTCGCCCTCCGATGGTCCGCCTCGGCGCGAGAGGGTCAGCCAGATCGTGCCGCTCTGGTGCACGTGTCGGACGGCGTTCTCCACCAGAATCCAGATGAGCTGCCGGAGGGCGTCCTCGTTCCCGCTCACCAGGACGGTGCCGAGATCGGGCGCGTCTCCGGAAGCGCGGGAGCCGCCAGCGTCCGGCAGGACCCGTACGCGGAACGAGCGGTCCTGGTGGAGCGCCATCACCTGCCGTGCGACCTCGCGAACGAGCGCCTCCAGGTCTACTGCCGTCCGGTCGAGGTGCAGGCCGGCATCGGCGCGGGCGAGCGTCAGCAGGCTCTCGATCAGGCGGCTCATTCGGCCGCTCTCCTCGGCGACGTCTTCGAGCGCGGCGCGGACGTCCTCCGGCCGTGCGTCGGGCCGCCCGAGCAGGAAGCCCGCGTTGCTCCGGATCGAGGTCAGCGGCGTTCGGAGCTCGTGTGAGGCGTCCGAGACGAATCGCCGCTGCGACTCCAGCGCGTCGGCGGTCTGCCGGTACGCCTCTTCCAATCTCGCCAGCATCCCGTTGAAGCTGGCCGTCAGTCGGCTGACCTCGTCGTTCGCGCGGCCAGCTGGCAGTCGACGGCTGAGGTCGCGGGCGTGGCCGATCTCATCCGCCGCGCGAGCCATCTCTTCCAGCGGCCGGAGGGCGCGGCCGGCCATGACCCACATCGCCGCCGACACCGCCAGCAGCGTGATCCCGGCCGAGAGCCAGAGGAAGTTGCGCAGCCCGCGTAGCTGCTGCTCCTGTCCCTCCGGTGCTCCGGCCGCGATCAGCGAGTAGAGCAGCACCGAGAAGACGGCGATAGTGAGCGCGACCACGGCGAATCCGAAGAAGGCGATCCGCACCCGGATCGGGATCGCCACCAACGGCGGAAACCGGATCGACGCCCGTCGGGCCCTCGGCAACTCACTCAACCTTCCTTCAGAACGTACCCCACTCCGCGCACAGTATGGATGAGGCGGCCCTCGCCGGCCGACTCCAGTTTGCTCCGCAGGTAGCCGACGTAGACGTCGACGACGTTGCTGGCCGTGCTCGCGTCGAAACCCCAGACCGCGCCGAGAATCTGCGCCCGGCTGAGGACCAGTCGGGGCTGACGCAGGAAGTATTCGAGCAGGTCGAACTCGAGCGCCGACAGCGGCACCGCTCGCGATCCGCGCGAGACCTCCCGCGTACCCGTGTCCAACGTCAGGTCCGCGAACCGAAGGACGATCGGCGCGCTGGCTGTCGGCGACTCCCGATGGAGCAATCGTCGCCGGAGCATCGCCCTGACGCGGGCCAGCAGCTCCTCATACGCGAACGGCTTGACGAGATAGTCGTCGGCGCCGCTGTCGAGGCCGCGTACCCGGTCGGCCGTGCCGTCGAGCGCCGTCAGCATCAGGATCGAGACGTCGCCGCCGGCTCGGAGGCGACGGCAGACTTCCGTGCCGTCAAGACCCGGGAGCATGATGTCCAGCACCACCAGGTCAGGCGGGCTTTCACGGGCGCTCCGCAGCGCGCTCGGTCCGTCGCTGGCGACCTGGACGTTCCACCCTTCGTAGACGAGCGCGCGCTGGACGGCGGCCACGATCCGCGGATCGTCGTCCACGACCAGGATGCGAGCATTCTGCTCGGGCGCTCGCTCGGCCATCTGCCTCACACGGGCCAGGACTCCATTCTAAAGGCGGCGTCCCAGAACATCCACTCGTAGCGGCTCGCCGTCAGGTAGTGGTGCTGGACCAACGCTCGACGGCTCGCGGGAAGGTCCGCCGTCGAGCGGTTGGCGGCGTCGAGGACGCGCTGGACGGCGTTCGCGAACTGCTCGGAGGCGTAGGCGTCGATCCAGCGCTGGTAGACCGCGTTCGGCGACCCCCCTGCCACCAGCGACTTCCCGACCTCCCAGTAGATCCAGTAGCACGGCAGGATCGCGCCGATCAGCTCCTCGAACGTCCCGGTGCCGGCCACCCGGAGCAGGTACGAGGTGTACGCCAGCGTCGTCGGCGTCGGCTGGGTCGCCTCGACCTCCTCAGGCGCCAGGCCCCAGGACGCGAAATACGCCTCGTGCAGCGAGCGCTCGACGTTCAAGGCTGACTGCGCGTGGGCCGCGAACATCTCGCACCAGGCACTCGTCGGCGCCTTCGCGGAGGCCAGTGCCAGGCAGCGGGCGTACTCCCGCAGGTAGAGCGAGTCCTGCTTCACGTAGAAGCGGAACCGCTCCTCGGGAAGCGAGCCGTCGGTCAGGCCGCGCACGAACGAGTGTTCCAGGATCGCCTGGAAGATCGGCGAGGCCGCGTTCCAGAGCTCGACGGTAAAGCCTGCGGCCGGCGCGCTGGTAATCGAGGCGGTCATGCATCCTCCGAACACGACGTAAGGTCCGAGAGAGCGAGATCGTCTCGGCGCACGTCAGAGCCCGAGTACGCGCGGCACGCCGACGATCGCCGCGAGTGCTGCCATCGCGCCGACGCCGAACACGAGGTCGGATCGCGTGACGGTCGTGATGCGGAAGTAGGTCCGGGCCGGCCGGGCGCCGAAACCGCGCGAGTCCATCGCCAGCGCGACGCGCTCCGCCCGCCGCACCGAGATCGCCAGCAGCGGGATGGCGTACCCGAACGACTGGCGAAGCTGTGCCAGGAGGCCCCGGCCGCCGGTGCCGCCGCGTACCTGATGTGCAGCCCGGACGTTCTCCAGCTCCTCCTGGATCAGCGGCACGAACCGGTACGCCGCGAAGACGGCGTACCCGACGCGGACCGGCAGGCGGGCCTGCTGGATCAGCGCCGTCACGAAGTCGATTGGATTCGTGGTCAGCACGAACAGGGCTGATGTCGCGAAGATCGCCAGCGTTCGACTCACCATCGTGAGGCCGTAGAGCAGGCTTGCCTCGGTGATGTGCAGCGGGCCCGGCACGATCGACGGATCATCTGCGCCCTGACCAGCATAGTAGAGCACGCCCGTCCAGAACATCCCGAACCCGAGCAGCAGCGCGAACCCCAGCGGACGGATGATGCCCATCAGCGGCACCGCTCCGAATCTCCAGGTTGCCACTGTCGCTACGGCCGCGATGGCGAGTGGCGTCAGCGGCTCGAAGATCAGCGAGACGAGGATCGCGACCGGAACGGTGAGCGCCAGTTTGGTGAGCGGGTTGAGACGGTGCAGGAACGAGTCCGTCTCGTGCCAGACGAACTGCTTCACGAGATCGCTCCCTGCACGGCTGGACCGACGCCGATCGGCCCGGCGCCACCCGATCCGACACGCACCGAGCCTGGCTGGACGATCGGCCTGCTCAACCCGAGTCGCTGACCGAGATCCCAGAGCGGCGGCGGCACGAGCCTGGCCCGCCGGAGCAACGCACGGTCCGCGAACAGACGCGCTGGCGGCCCGTCGAACGCCAGCGTGCCGTCGACCATCACCAGCACGCGCTGGGCGCGCTCGGCGACCAGGCGCATGTCGTGGCTCACCGCGACGATCGCGCGTCCCTCGGCCGCCAGCGCCTCCAGCTTGTCCAGCAGCATCGTCGCGTTGCGCTGGTCCTGTCCAAAGGTCGGCTCGTCCAGCAACAGCATCTGCTGCCCGAGCACCAGCATCGACGCCACACTCAATCGCCGCTGCTCGCCGTGGCTGAGCGTGAACGGATGGGCCGGACCGAGGCGCAGCAGGCCGAAGTCGTCCAGCATCGCCTCGGAGAGCGCGACGGCCTCGCCTTCCGAGTTACCGGCCCGGCGAGGCCCGTGCGCCACGTCGTCGAGCACGGTCCGGCCGACGAACTGGTGCTCCGGGTACTGGAAGACGTAGCCGACGCTGCGCGCCAACTCGGCGGACGGCACCTGTGACACGTCACGACCGGCCACCTCGATCGTGCCGCGCGGCGGGCGCACGATGCTGGCGATCAACCGGGCAAGCGTGCTCTTGCCGGCCCCGTTTGCCCCGACGATCGCCACAAACTCGCCGCCGTCGATGGAGCAGGACACGTCGCACAGGACCGGCGCAGCCGCACGCGGATACTGGTACGTCAACCCGCGCACCCGGAGGATCGGCACTCCTGCTCGCTCCCGGCGAGTTGTGGTGGCCCCGATGTGAACAGACGGAATGGACGCGGGCGCAACGCATGGGGGCGCAATGAATTGCGCCCCTACCGGGTCCGATCCTGTAGGGGCGCAATTCATTGCGCCCCCTACCCGCGTACCGTCGCTACCGAGCATCCGCGCGTGTGGCCGAAGCGCCTCGACGGCTTCCGGGACCGTGATCGGAAACGGATCGAGTGCGATGCCCTCCCGTTCCAGGTCTCGCGCCAGCTCTGACACCTGGGGCGTCCAGACGCCGGCCTCGGCCAGCCAGTCGCCGTGCTCGCGGATCACCTCGCGCGGCGGCCCGTCCGCGACCAGCTCGCCGTCCGCGCTGAAGACGATCGCCCGATCGACCAGGGGCATGACCTCGTCCAGGCGGTGCTCGACGATGACCAGCGTGTGCTCGCCGCCGGCCCGGAGCTGCCCGAGCAGGTCCATGACCTCGGCGGTGCCGGCCGGGTCGAGCTGCGCGGTCGGCTCGTCCAGCACCAGGATCTTCGGCTCCTGTGCCAGAACGCAAGCGAGCGCCAGCCGCTGCTTCTGGCCGCCCGAGAGCCGTTCGATCCGCTCGTGGCGCCGATGTCCCAACCCGACCATGCCGAGCGCCGCGTCGATACGTCGGTCCATCTCTGCGCGCGGGACCGCCAGATTCTCGAGGCCGAACGCGACCTCGTCCTCCACGCCGAGCATGCAGAACTGGGCCTCCGGGTCCTGGAACACGATCCCGACGCGTTGCGCCAGGTCAGCCATCGAGGCCCGGCGCGTGTCGAGGCCGCCGATCCGGACCGCTCCGCGCAGGTCGCCGGAGATGGCGTGTGGGATCGCGCCGTTCAGGCAGAGCGCCAGCGTGCTCTTGCCGCAGCCGCTCGGTCCCAGCACCAGAACGGACTCGCCGGCCCGGATGTTGAGGGAGACCTCACGGAGCGTCAGCTGGCGGCGACCGACGTACTTGAACGTCAGTCGTTCGATCTCGATCACGGTGTCTGCCACGGTCGTACGCAACCTCGCGGAGCGATCAGTCTCCCCTCTCCCTCGCAAGGGCCGTGGGGATACAGGGGCCCCATGGTAGGCATGATGAGGGGTCGGGGGTGAGGGCCTAAATCTCGCGGACGCGGCTGCGCGCGATCGGGAAGTTGTTCAGCACGCCGGTCGGGACCAGCGCGTCGGCGATCAGCTTCGAGCAGAGGCCGCCAAGGATCGCCCCGCCCAGCACGCGCGCGCCGAAGCGGATCGCCAGCACTCCGATGCCGAAGCTGCCGTAGCCGAAGACCCAGTACTCGTAGCCGAAGAAGCCACATGCCGCCCCAACGGCGCCCGCCGCGAGCAGCACCGGCGTGCTCCAGTTGCGGTACCGCGTGGCGGCGAACACCGCCTCCGTACCGATCCCCTGGAGGAACCCGATGACCAGCGCCGCCGCCCCGAACGGCGTGAGCGGCACCTCGATCAGCGCGCCGATCATCTCGCCCAGGAGCGCAGCCCCTGGACGCCGCACGACGTACCCGACGATCACGCCGGCCGCGACGTAGAAGCCGGCGACGAAGAACCCGAGCTCCGGCGAGAGCGCCCTGGCGAACGTCCAGACCTGTCCCCAGACCAGGCTCCAGATCAGGCCCAGCGGCACGGCCAGGGCAGCCGCCACGACCACGTCGCGCGTCTTCCAGGCCAGCGGACTCTCCGCGACCTGCGC
>Ga0075430_100005147_pt1 | contig 11011 bp, 8 predicted proteins | sample RhiMetdeltSRZDD4_FD_75294 | JGI IMG/M metagenome (GOLD analysis project Ga0075430, IMG submission 75294) | Populus rhizosphere microbial communities from Tennessee, USA - Rhizosphere MetaG P. deltoides SRZDD4 | ecosystem: Host-associated > Plants > Roots > Rhizosphere > Soil | place: USA... | reverse complement strand
GAAGCTGGGCGCAACGGATGCGGTCGGTAATCGAACTCCTCAGGCATGAGCGGCGGGCAAGGGTCTTCTTCGCCGCGCTTGCCCAGTCGGCGCTCGGCACCGGGGCCGCCTACGTCGCGCTGCTTCTCGTTGCGCTGGACCGCTTCGACTCGCCGTGGGCCATCGGGCTCGTGCTGCTGGCCGACGTCGTGCCGGCGATGTTGCTCGGTCCGCTGTTCGGCGCCTTCGCCGACCGCTGGTCTCGCCGCGGCTGCACCGTGCTCGCGGACATCCTGCGAGCCGTGGCGTTCCTCGGGCTCGTCGTCGTCGACGGCTTTGTGGGGACGTTCCTGCTCGCGCTTCTCGCGGGCGTGGGCACCGGCCTGTTCACCCCGGCCGCCCTGGCGGCATTGCCGAGCCTCGTGGAGGAGCGGCGGCTGCCCGCCGCCACATCGCTGTTCGGCGCGATCGCCGACTTCGGGTTCATCGCGGGGCCCGCCATTGCCGCGGCCGTACTGCTGGTGGGCGACCCCGAGACGATCCTCGGCGCAAACGCGGTCACCTTCGCGCTGTCCGCGCTTGCGCTGACCATGCTGCGCTTCGGCGAGGCTCCTCCGGCCGGCGAGCGCGAGGGCCCGCGCCCGTCGCTGCTGCGCGAGACCCGAGACGGGCTCGTGGCGACCGCCGGCATGGCTGGCCTGCGGGTGATCCTGGTCGCATCGGGCGCGGCGCTTCTGTTCGGTGCGATCTTCAACGTCGGCCAGCCGCTCCTGGCTCGAGACGAGCTCGGCAGCAGCGACGCCGGCTTCGCCGTGCTCGTCACGGCTTACGGGTTCGGGTTCATCGCCGGGACGCTGCGCGGGTCACAGGGGGGAGACGTGAGCGCGCTGCGCAGGCGCTACCTGACGGGCGCGTTCCTGATGGCGCTCGGCTTCACGGCGAGCGGGCTCGCTCCCTCGGTCGCGGCCGCGGTCGTGACCTTCCTCGCAGCCGGCTACGGAAACGGCATGCTGCTGATCTACGAGCGGCTGCTGATCCAGGCGCTGGTCCCCGACGAGCTGAGCGGGCGGATCTTCGGCATCCGCGACGCCATCACTGCCTGGGCGTTCGCGCTCGGGTTCCTGGCCGGCCCGCTGCTGCTCGACGTGGTCGGCACGCGGGCAATGGTGACCATCGCCGGGGCGTGCGGCCTGCTCGTCTGGGTCATAACCGCCGTCGCGCTGAGGCGATCCGGACTGGCGGCTCACCCGTCGCTGACGCTAGCTCGCGGTGCTGGCGCTGATCTCGCGTGGCAGCGGCGCCCCGGCGAGCACGGCGCGGACGCCCTCTGACGTGGAGACAACCACCCGGCGCTCGCTCACGACCTTCTTGACAGCGGCGACCATCTTGGGATCGAACTGCGTGCCCGAGTTGAGCTCGAGCTCGGCGAGCGCCTCCTCGGAGGGCATCGCCTCGCGGTAGACGCGGTCGCTCGTCATCGCGTTGTAGGCGTCACAGCAGAAGACGATGCGCGCGGCGTAGGGGATCTCCTCGCCCTTGAGGCCGTCGGGATAGCCGGTGCCGTCCCAGCGCTCGTGGCACGACCGCACGATCTCACCGACGCGTCCGAGCAGCCCGCCGACCCGGTCGAGCATGAACTGACCCTCGATCGTGTGGGTCTTCATCACCTCGAACTCCGTGGCCGTGAGCGCGGCCGGCTTGTTCAGGATCTCCTTCGGGATCGCGATCTTGCCGACGTCGTGCAGCATCGCGGCGAACTCGAGCTCCTGCCGGTCGTCGGGGGCCACGCCCAGCTCGTCGGCCACCTCGTTCACGAGGTCCACGACCGAGCGCGAATGCTGAGCCGTGTAGGTGTCCTCCGACTCGATCACGTCGGATAGGAGCATCACGGTGCCGCGGTAGGCCCGGTGCAGCTCGAGCGTCTTCGAGTACCGCTCGCGGCGGTCGTGCGAGAACAGGTGAAGCAGCCAGACGACGGGGGCGATCGCGAGCAGGTACAGCGGCTGCTCGACGGCGGCCAGCGAAACCACGAAGGCGAGCGGCGTGAGGATCGCGTCGACCCTGGCCGTGCCCGCGAACCCGCGCAGCACCTCGGTCAGGGGCAGGCGGTCGAGCATGCGGTTCCGGAGCAGCGTCCAGGTCACGTCGGTCAGAAAATGGGCCGCGAAGGCAGCGAGGTAGATGGCGAAGTGGGCGCTGTTCAGGTCACCCGGTGCCAGAGCCGCGAGGACGATGACGCCGCCAAGCGCCGCCCACGAGTCCGAGAACGTGTCGAGCCAGCGATGGCGGTGCCAGCTGTTGCGAGCGATGTCCGGAACGGCGGCCAGGACTCCGGCCGCGGCGAACAGCAGCGGCACGTACGGCAGCGGCGCGAGCAGGAGCAGCGGGATGAACGCCAGCTGCTCCGGCGAGGCGTAGTAGCCGCCGAACTCGAACCGGACCTGAAGGATGAGGGCGTACCCGAGGAGCAGGCCGAGCACGACTATCGGCGCGACGTCTCGCTCGTCCGGAACGAAGGCGGCGATGGCGACGGCCACCGCCAGATAGGCGCAGGCCGAAACGCCGGTCACGACGCGCTCGCGCTGGTCCATCTTGCGAGCACGCCTCTGCCGTGCCTCGCCGACGAGTCTCTCGGCTAGAAGCATCCCTCGGCATCGTCGGCGTATATGCGCGCGAGTCGCATGCGTGCACCCGCAATGCATACCTTTGGCCCGGAAAGCTCCAGGGGGTGCGCAGCTTCTGCGCTGAAGTGGACGGAAATTGCAGGGGAGAGGGGCCGTGCACGCCCACTTGTAGCGGAGACCGGGTGCAAAGGCGAACGCGAACTGGTCGCCCTTGTCGCAGAGGCGTAGGGTCCGGCATAACCTTCCAAACCGCCAGGAGGCTTGCATGCACTCCCGCAGTCACGGCCTTCACTGTGTGCTGCCGCCGATGGTCCTCGAGAACATCGCGCGCAAGGGCGACGAGGCGCAGCGCGAATGGGCCACGCGCGCGCTGAGCCAGGACCACTCGATCCGTCTGGCGCGAGTGCAGAACTCGCTCGCCGGTGTGGCCACGTCGAGCCAGCGCGGCGACGCGCTGGTCGGTGTGGCGACCCCTCGTCCGGCGCGCGTGATCAGCGACGCCCACGGCACCGAGGACGTTCGGGGGCCGATCGTGCGCCGGGAGGGCGATGCGCCGACGGGCGACACGGCCACCGACGAGGCCTACGACGGCCTCGGCGACACCTTCGAGTTCTGGCTCAGCGCCTACAGCCGCAACTCGATCGACGACGCCGGCATGCCGCTCCGCGGCGTGGTCCACTTCGGGGAGCAATACCCGAACGCATTCTGGGACGGCCAGCGCATGGTGTTCGGAGATGGCGACGGCGATGTGCTCGGGTTGATGACCGGCTCGCTCGACGTGATCGGCCACGAGCTCGGGCACGGGGTGACCGAGAAGGAGGCCGGCCTCGAGTACTTCGGCCAGTCGGGCGCGATGAACGAGTCGCTCTCCGACGTATGGGGGTCGATGGTCAAGCAGTACAAGAACCACCAGGACGCCGCGTCGGCGGACTGGCTGATCGGGTCAGAGGTGTGGACGCCGAACATCGCCGGCGACGCGCTGCGTTCGATGAAGGCGCCCGGCACCGCCTACGACGACCCGCTCGTCGGCAAGGATCCACAGCCCGACCACATGGACAACTACGTCGAGACCATCCAGGACAACGGCGGCGTGCACATCAACTCCGGCATCCCGAACCGCGCCTTCTACCTGGCCGCCACCGAGATCGGCGGCTTCGCGTGGGAGGTCAGCGGCCGCATCTGGTACGAGGCGCTGCGCGACCCGGCGCTGCGCCCCGACTCGGGGTTCGGGGCATTCGCACGCCTGACCGTGGTGGCGGCCGAGCGCTTCCAGGGCCAGGGCAGCCCGGCGGCGACCGCCGTGAAGGATGCCTGGGAGACTGTGGGCGTCCCGACCGAGCAGCCCGCGCTGCAATCCCTCACTGCGCATTGAGCTGACAAGAAGCGGCGGCTATGCCGGCCTGAGCTCCAAGCTCGGGGAGCTCGACACGTCCGAGCTCCCCGACGAGGACGCGCGCGAGCTGGAGGCTTTGGTGGAGAAGGCGAACCTGCCGGAGCTGCTCGCCGACTCCCCCATCAGGGGCCAGGGGGCCGACCGCTTCCAGTACCACCTGGCGATCGAGGACGAGGGCGGTCGCCGGGAGCTGACCGTGAGCGAGGATCAGATGCCGGAGGCGCTGCGATCGCTCGTCGACCGGGTGAAGGCTGCGGGCCGCGGCGCCTAGACTGGGGCGCCCATGAAGGCTGCCGAAATCCGGGAGCGGTTCTTGTCGTTCTTCGAGCGGAACGGCCATCTCCGCGTGCCGTCCGCGTCGCTCGTCCCGAGCTCGTATGACCCGAGCGTCCTGCTCACCACGGCGGGCATGCAGCCGTTCAAGCCGTACTTCCGCGGGGAGGAGGAGCCGCCCTCGCGCAGGCTGACCTCGTGCCAGAAGTCGTTCCGCACGACGGACATCGAGAACGTCGGCATGACGCTCCGGCACCTGACGTTCTTCGAGATGCTCGGCAACTTCTCCGTCGGCGACTACTTCAAGAAGGAGGCGATCGCGTACGCGCTCGATCTGTCCACCTCGACGGAGTACGGGTTCGGCTTCGACGTCGAGGACGTCTGGATCACCGTCTTCGGCGGCGACGAGGAGCTCGGGCTGGGCCCGGACGAGGAGGCGATCGAGCATTGGCGCGCCGCCGGCTTCCCGGACGAGCGGATCGTCCTGCTCGGGCGCGACGACAACTTCTGGCAGTCGGGTCCGACCGGCCCCTGCGGGCCGTGCTCGGAGCTCTACCTCGACCGCGGCCCGGAGTTCGGCCCGGACACGGATCGCCCCGGCGACGACACCGAGCGCTTCCTGGAGTTCTGGAACCTCGTGTTCATGCAGTACGAGCTCCAGGCGGACGGGTCGCTGCCCGAGCTGCCGACGAAGAACATCGACACCGGCATGGGACTGGAGCGGATGGCGAGCCTCCTCCAGCGCGTGCCCTCGGTGTACGAGACGGACCTGTTCCGCCCGCTGATCGAGCTGGGCGAGGAACTGTCCGGCAAGCGCTACGGCGACGACTTCGCGACCACCCGGGCGCTGCGGATCATCGCCGACCACGGGCGCGGCGCCACGGTCCTGCTCGCGGATGGCGTCGTGCCGTCGAACGAGGACCGCGGCTACATCCTGCGCCGCATCATGCGCCGCGCGATCCAGCAGGGGCACGTGCTCGGCATCGATCAGCCCTTCCTCGTGCACGTGTGCGAGCGCGTGCGCGAGACGATGAAGGACGCCTATCCGGACCTCGAGCGCGAGTGGGCAACGATCGAGCGCTGGGCGCGCGCAGAGGAGGAGGGCTTCAGCCGGACGCTCGACCAGGGCCAGCGGCTGCTGGCGGAGCTGATCGAGCGCGCCAACGCCGACAACACCTCCTGGGTTTCCGCCGAGGACGCCTTCAAGCTTCACGACACGTACGGCTTTCCCTACGAGATGACGAAGGAGTTGCTGGCGGAAGAGGGCCTTTCGGTCGACGACCAGGGCTTCGAGGAGCTGATGGAGCGCGCACGCGAGGTGTCGCGTGCCGGCAGCTCTCGCACGCGTGCCCGCGCGGAGGCGGGCGGCGACGTGCACGTGGAGCACGAGGACGTGCTGCGCTTCGCGCGCGACGCGGGCTTCCAGACGCGCTTCGTGGGCTACGAGACCACCGAGGCGGACACGGTCCTGCGCGTGGCCGAGCGCGCGAACGGCTGGGTGCTGGCCAAGCTCGAGGAGAGCCCGTTCTACCCGGAGGGCGGCGGCCAGATCTCGGACAGCGGCCTCGTGGAGACACCCTCGGGTCGCGCGCGCGTCGTGGACGTGTACCGCGTGGGGGACGACCAGGCGCTGGCACTCGAGCCCGTGGAGGGCGAGATCGGCGCGGGGGAGACCGCCCGCGCGCTCGTGGAGCGCGACCGCCGGCTCGCGACCATGCGCAACCACACCGCCACCCACCTGCTGCACGCGGCGCTGCGCGAGCGGCTCGGGGACCACGTGCGCCAGGCGGGCTCCTACGTGGGCCCGGACAAGCTGCGTTTCGACTTCACGCACGGCGAGCGGCTGTCGCCCGAGGACCTTGCCGAGGTCGAGCGGCTGGTGGGCGGCTGGCTCGCGTCCAACCACGCGGTGCGCGCCATCGAGACCACGCGCGACGAGGCCGAGCGCCTCGGCGCGATGGCGCTGTTCGGGGAGAAGTACGGCGACCGGGTGCGGATGGTCGAGATCGAGGGCGTGTCGCGCGAGTTGTGCGGCGGCACGCACGTGGCGGCGACCTCGGAGATCGGGCTCTTCCACGTGACCAGCGAGACGTCGAGCGCCTCAAACGTGCGCCGCATCGAGGCCGTGACCGGCCCGGAGGCCGCGCGGCTCTTCCAGGAGCGCACGCAGCGCCTGAACGAGATCGCTGCGCGGCTGAAGGTGCCCGAGCCCGAGGTGGTCAACGCGGTGGAGCGGCTCACCGAGCGAGTGAAGGAGCTCGAGCGCAAGCCGAAGGCCGGCGGCCCCGACCTCGGCGCTCTGGCCGACCTCGCGAGCGACCAGGGTGGGGTCCTCGTGCTCTCGGAGGCGCTGTCAGGAATCGACGCGAACACCCTCCGTGACATCGCGGACAACGTCCGGCAAAAGCTCGGCAACGCGGTGGTGGTCCTGGGCTCCGAGGCGGACGGTCGTGTGCATCTCGTAGCCAACGTGTCACCGGCGGTCGTCGAGCGCGGGGTCAAGGCGGGCGAGATCATGCGGGCGGCTGCACCGGTGGTAGGCGGCGGCGGTGGCGGCCGCGACACGCTCGCGCAGGCCGGCGGCCGCGACCCCGAGAAGCTGCCGGAGGCGCTCGCAACGGCCAGGGCTGAGATCGAGAGGGCGCTCGGCTGATGGCACGCATCCTCGCGCTCGACCACGGCTCCGCCCGCTGCGGCTGCGCGATCTCGGACCCGAGCGGGACGCTCGCCACTCCGCTCGACGTGGTGGAGCGCCCGGACACCAAGCGCGGCCTTGCGACGCTCGCCCGGCTGGTGGAGGAGCAGGGCGCCGAGCGGGTGGTGGTGGGCCTGCCGCTCACGCTCAGCGGCGAGGAGGGGCAGCAGGCTGCCGAAGCGCGCACGTTTGCCGAGCGGCTCGAGCGGAGAGTCTCGGTACCGGTGGAGCTTCACGACGAGCGCCTGACCACGCGACTCGCGGAGCGCACCGGGGGAGAGGGCGACGCGGACTCCCGCGCCGCCGCCCATCTGCTGGAGAGCTACCTCGCCCGCAGCCGAGCGGGCGCCCCCGAGTGAGTCCCGCGCCGCCGCCCGTCCCGGGCGGCCGTACACCCGAGGAGCGGGAGGCCGCGCGCTTGGAGCGCGAGGCCCGCCGCGCCGCACGCGAGGGGAGGCCGCCGCCGCAGCAGCCGCGCGCGGAGCCCGCGCGCCCCGACGTGCTCCGGGCCGAGGCGCTCGCGCCAGAGCCCGCCGCACGGCGTGCTGCGCCGGCGCCGGCCAGCGCGGCCACCGGCACCGCCGTTCCGCCGAGCCGGCCGGAGGAGACCGCCGAGCACCCTGCGGCCACCGACGGGTACCCCGCAGCGACCGACGGCCACGGCCGTGACTGGCTTGGGGAGGCAAGGCGCCTCACCCACGGCGGCGATGGCGGAGGGCGCGAGCCGGGTGGCCGCCGCACCGCTCGCGGCCGGCGCGGCCCCGGCCGGCTTATAGCGCTCGGGGCGCTCGTTCTGATCCTGGCCGCCATCGGATGGTTCCTGGTCATGCTGCTCCAGCCGTTCAAGGACGACGACGGCAAGCCGGTGCGGGTGACCATCCCGCAGGGCTCGAGCCTCTCGGACATCGCCGACCGCCTCGAGAAGAGCGGGGTGATCGACGACGCCGGCTTCTTCCAGCTGCGCGCGCGCATCAACGGCGACAGCGGCAACCTGCGCCCAGGCTCCTACGAACTGCGGGAGGACATGACCTACGCCGCGGCGCTGGACGTGCTCAAGGCGGGAGTGCCGCCGAACGTGGTCCAGGTGGCCATCCCGGAGGGCCTGTCGCGCAAGGAGATCCGCCCCCTCACCGCAGGCCTGCGCGGCAACTACACGCGCGCCACGCGCCGCTCGCCGTCGCTCGACCCGAGCGACTACGGGGCCAAGCGCGCCAGCAGCCTCGAGGGCTTCCTGTTCCCCGCCACCTACGAGCTCAAGAAGGGCCAGCGCGTGACCCGCCTGCGCGAGCAGCAGCTCGCTCAGTTCAAGCGCAACTTCGAGAAGGTGGACCTCGGCTTCGCCAAGCGCAAGAACCTGAACGCCTACGACGTCCTGATCATCGCCTCGCTGGTCGAGCGCGAGGCGATGGTGGCGAAGGAGCGGCCGATCATCGCGTCGGTGATCTACAACCGCCTGCGCGACGACATCAGGCTCGACATCGACGCCACCACGCGCTTCGCGGTCGGGAACTGGAAGCGCCCGCTGAGGGTGTCGGAGCTCCAGAACCCGAGCCCGTACAACACGCGGGTGCATCCGGGGCTTCCGCCCGGACCGATCGGCAACCCGGGGCTCGCCTCGATCAAGGCGGCGGCCCACCCGGCCAGGACGGGCTTCCTCTTCTATGTCGTGAAGCCGGGCACCTGCGGCAAGCACAACTTCGCCAAGACCGACGCGGAGTTCCAGGGCTACGTGAACGAGTACAACCGCGCCCGGGAAAAGAACGGCGGCAAGTCGCCGACTACCTGTTGAGCGCGCTCGCCGGCGTCCTCGGCTTTCCGGTCGGACACAGCCGCTCGCCGGAGATGATGAACGCGGCGTTCGTCCAGCTCGGACTCGACTGGCGCTACCTGAAGCTGCCGGTGTCGCCCGAGCGCTTCGATCAGACCGTGACGGCCCTGTCGGGATCCGGCTACCGGGGCGCCAACGTCACGATCCCACACAAGCTGGCCGCCCACGACCTCGCCGACGAGCTGAGCGAGGCGGCGCGCGCGATCGGCGCGGTGAACACGCTCACCTTCACCGACGACGGCCGCATCCTCGGAGACAACACCGACGCCGGCGGCCTCATCGACGCACTCGGCGAGCCGCTGCCCGGCACCGCGCTCGTACTGGGGGCGGGTGGCGCGGCCCGCGCGGCGGCCTGGGCGCTCGCGAAGGCCGGGGTCGACGTGACCGTCTGGAGCCGCACGCCGGAGCGCGCCGCGGAGCTGGCGGCCGACCTCGAGGTCGGCCACGCGGAGCGCCCCGGCCCGTCCGAGCTGCTCGTGAACGCGACCTCCGTCGGGCTGCGCGCGGGGGACTCCCTCGACGCGCTGCCGCTCGTCGACGCCCGCGTGGTCGCCGACCTCGTCTACGGCGCCGCTCCCACGCCCGTGGTCCGCTGGGCGGAGGAGCGTGGCGCGCGCGTGGTCGACGGGCTGGAGGTGCTCGTGCGGCAGGGTGCGCGCAGCCTCGCCCTCTGGACCGGGATGGAGCCGCCCGTGGAGACGATGCGCCAGGCGGCCTTCCGGTCCCGCGTCTAGTACATACGCCCAGGTCTAAACCAGAGCCGGACGCCTGCCGATATGCGAGGCAATGGCGCTCTCCCGCCCCCTCCTCCTCGCCCTCCTCGGAGTCGCGCTCCTTGGAGCGACAGTCTTCGCGGTCCAGAACGCCCGCAACAGCGGAGCCGACGATGCTGCGCCCGTGGCGCAGAAGGCGGCCGACTCGGGTTCGGCGCCCGCCCCGTCGACGCCCGAGCAGTCCTCCTCGGCCGGTCCGCAGGAGCTTCTGAGGGCCGGCCTCACGCCCGACGCGCTCGAGAGCGCCAGCTTCGAGGGCAGCCTTTCCTTCAGCTCCCGCGGCGACCGCAACGTGATCAGGACCTCCGGCGCATTCGAGCTCGGCGGCGCCAAGGAGATGCCCAAGCTCGACGTGCAGGTGAGCCTGGACGTGCCCGGCTTCGACGGGCGTGGCGGATTCGTGACCACGGGCGATCGCGCGTGGCTCACCCGAGGCGGCACCGGCTACGCGGTGCCCCAGGACTCATGGAGCCAGATCGTCAAGGCGCGCGAGACCGGCGCCGCTCCGGCAGCCCAGGCCTCGAAGCTTGATCTCGACCCCAGCAGCTGGCTCCGCAACGTCAAGTCCGAGGGCACTGAGCAGATGGACGGCGTGCAGGTCACGCACGTCTCCGGCGACGTCAACTCGGTGAAGGCGATCACGGATGTCTTCAAGGCGACGGGCCGCATCGGGCAGGTGCCGGCGAACGCCGACGAGCGCCTGGCCAAGGTCGTCAGCGACGGCCATCTCGACGCCTGGGTCGGCGACGACAAAATTGTGCGCCGCGTTTCGCTCGAGTTCTCCGGGAAGGGCGACGGCGGCCGTCGCGTGAATGCCGCGTTCGACCTTCAGCTCACCGGCGTGAACAAGCCTCAGAGCATCACGCGTCCGGCGAAGGTCAAGAGCGGGTTGCCGAGCGGCCAGTTCGGCCAGCTCGCGACCGGCTTCGTCGGCGGCCTCGGCAGCCAGGTCGGGGTCACGCGCGAGGAGCTGAGGCTCGGCGTGCCCAACACGAATTCGCATGTGAAGGCCGAGCGCGCAGTCGCCGATAAGCGTAAGGTCGTGATCTTCTTCGAGAACCACAGAGGGCTCGACGACAGGGCCGTCGAAGAGTCGGTCAGGTCGCTCGACCGGCGCACGAAGAACGTGGTCGTCCTCAGCGACGACGTGCGGAACGTGGACCGCTACGGGTCCATGGTCGAGGATCTCGGCGTCAACCAGGCACCGGCGATCGTGGTGATCGGGCGCAGCGGCAAGGCGAGCCTGATCGAGGGCTTCATCGACGCCGATTCGCTTGTCCAGGTAGTCGCCGACGCGCGATGAGCAAGAAGGAGGGTGCGGCGCCCTTGCGCGCCGTGCCTGAGGGCGAAGCCGAGGCCCCGCCCGTCTCCAGCAACGGGCTGACTCCTCCAAAGAAGAAGACCGGCGGCTCCCGCTTCATCTCGGACGTGATCGTCGAGATGGGC
>Ga0075430_100005142_pt1 | contig 11015 bp, 7 predicted proteins | sample RhiMetdeltSRZDD4_FD_75294 | JGI IMG/M metagenome (GOLD analysis project Ga0075430, IMG submission 75294) | Populus rhizosphere microbial communities from Tennessee, USA - Rhizosphere MetaG P. deltoides SRZDD4 | ecosystem: Host-associated > Plants > Roots > Rhizosphere > Soil | place: USA... | reverse complement strand
CGAAGGCGTCGGACCCCGAGCCCGGCTCCGAAAGCGCGTACGCGCCAACGGTGTCCGCCGTTAGGCGGGAGAGATAGCGCGACCGCTGATTCTCCGTGCCGTAGCGGAGGATCGGGTAGTTCACGAGCGTGTTCTGGACGTCGACCATGATCGACGCCGAGGCGTCGATGCGGCTGATCGCCTCGACCGCGAGCGTGACCATGAGCAGCGATCCCCCGGCGCCACCGAGATTCTCCGGCACCTCGATCCCCATCAGGCCGAGCTCGAAGAACTTCGGGATCAGATCCGGGTCGAGCTTCGCCGCCTGATCCATCGCGTGCACGCGCGGGCGGACTTCTTCCTCCGCGAACGCGGCCACGGCGTCGCGGAACATGGTCTCCTCTTCGGAGAGGACGGTGAGCGCGCTCCTGCTGTCGACCTCGGTGCTCACGCCGGCGCTTCCGTCCCCACGCCGGTGCGCTCGAGCACGACTTCCGCGAGCTTTTCATGAACGCCGAAGGCGTCCGTCACGCGGTAGCTGACGCCGGGAAATTCCGCGGCGGCCTCCGCCACCATTCGCGGGATGTCCCGCGTGGAGTGCTTGCCCGGGGAGAGCATGTAGGGAAACGCGATCACTTCCGTCGCGCCTTCATCCACGCACTGCCGAAACCCTTCGGCGATCGTCGGCTCGGCCAGCTCCATGTGGGCCGAGTGAACGATCACGCCCGGCCCCGCGATCCGTCGAACGACCTCGGCGACGGTCTCGAGCATCGCGTTCGCCTCGGCCCGCACCGAGCCGTGATCGATGAGCAGAATTGCCTTCATGCTTCCGAAGATATCCTCGGCTCTGTGGTGACGACAGCCTTGTCCTGGACGGGCATCAAGAACCCAGGGGTTCATCACGGATGACACGGATTGAACGGAAGAAGCCGAATTGCTCCCGGCGCATTGAACCTTCCTCGCGCGACAAGAAAAAGCTGCTTTGGACCTGCGCCTGGAAAGTGATCGGCGTGAGGAGCGATCCGCAGCATCCGCCTCATCCGCCTCATCCGTATAGGCCCTCTGTTCTTGATGCCCGTTGAGGCGGGCCGGCTGGCATCAAGAACGGAGGGGCTATGCGGATGACGCGGATTGAGCGGATGCTGCGGATCGCTCCTGGTGCATTGAACCCGCCGTGCGCGACACCAAAGACTGCTTTGGACCTGCGCGTGGAGAGTGATCGCCTCATGGAGCGATCAGGCCGTTACAGTCCCATCCGTGTCATCCGTGATGCACCCGTGGGTTCTTGATGCCAGCCCTACGCAGCCGAAGCCGGCGCGAGGTGCTCGCGGAAGACCTCGAGAGCGAGCTCGACCTTCCCGAACGGCGCCGACACCTGAACCCCCTGCACGGACGGGCGCACACGCTCGAGCATCTCGCGCGCGACCGAAATACCCTCGGCGATCGCCGCCTCCTTCGACTTCTCGTTTGCGCTGCGCATCCGCGCGATGATCTCGGGCGGCACGACCACGCCGGGGACCTCGTTCGCGAGGAATTCCGCGTTACGCGCCGAGACGAGCGGCCAGATGCCCGCGACGATCGGAATGCGAACGTGCGCGATCCGTTCGAGGAATCGCTCGAGCTGCGCCGGGTCGAATACCGGCTGCGTGATCGCGAACTCGGCGCCCGCATCCACCTTCCATTCGAACCGCCGGATTTCGTGTGCGAGATCGATCGCGGCCGGGTTCACGCCGACGCCGATCACGAACGAGGTTGGCGTGCCGATGGCGTTGTCGCCCGGATCGAGCCCACGGTTGAGATTGCGCACGAGATTCGTGAGGCCGATGGCGTCGATGTCGAACACCGCGGTCGCGTTCGGATACGGGCCCATCTTCGGCGGGTCGCCGGTGATGATGAGCAGGTTGCGCAGCCCCATGGCCGACGCACCGAGCAGGTCACTGAGCATCCCGAGCAGATTGCGGTCGCGACAGCAGTAGTGCGTTACCGTCTCGATGCCGATGCGCTGCTCGATGAGCAGGCTCGTGAGAAGCGCGCCCATGCGACTTTGCGCGCGCGGGCCGTCGGGAACGTTCACGGCATCGACGCCGGCGCGTTTCAGCGCCTCGACTCCCTGGAGCATCTTCGTCGCATCGACACCGCGCGGCGGGACGATCTCCACCGAGGAGACGAACTCGCCGCGCGCGAGCTTTCCCGCCCAGCGTGAGCGATCGGCAAAGGGATACGGCTCGACGGCGCCGGGCTGAGTGCTGCGCGCGGCGAGCTGTTCCGCCGGTGAGCTGCTCGCCGTCGCCACCGGGCGGGAGGGGCGCAGCCGCGGTACGAGGGGACGAATGCCCTCGACCAGGGCCTTGATGTGATCGGGTGTCGTCCCGCAACACCCGCCGATCACTTTCACACCGGCGTGAACCAGGTGTCGTCCGTACGAGGCGATGTATTCCGGGGACGCCATGTACATCGTGCGCCCGCCGACTTCGCGCGGCATTCCCGCGTTCGGCATCGCGCTCAGCTTGCGAGTCGTCACCGGGGCCATGCGCTCGATCGCCTCGAGAATCGCCTGCGGCCCGACCGAGCAGTTGAGACCGACGACGTCGGCACCGGCCGCCGTCAACACGCGCGCGACCTCTTCCGGCGCGTCGCCATAGGGCGTCAACCCGTCGGTGCCGATCGTCATTTGCGCGATGACGGGGACGGACGCATCGACGTCGCGCGCGGCACGTATCGCCTGCTCGAGCTCGCTCAGGTCGGCGAAGGTCTCGAGAATGAAGAGATCGGCGCCACCTTCACGCAGTGCCGCGAGCTGATCGCGGAAGACCGCTCGCGCTTCATCGACGGCGGTGGGGCCGTACGGCTCGATGCGGATACCGAGCGGCCCCACGGCACCCGCGACCCAGGCGCGATCGCCGGCCGCCTCACGAGCGATCTGGGCGGCTCGCGCATTGAACTCCCCGACGTGCGCCTCGAGCCCGTGCTGCGCCAGCTTCACCCGGTTGGCGCCAAAGGTGTTCGTCTCGATGACCTCGGCCCCCGCCTTCACGTATGCCGCGTGCACCTCACGCACGAGCTCCGGCTGAGTGACGTTGAGCTGGTCGAAGCAGACGTTGATGAAGACGCCCTTGGTATAGAGCATCGTCCCCATCGCGCCGTCGAAGACGACGACGCGGTCGGGATCGAGGAGCTCGCGGGCATCTCGGAGAGCGGGGCGCGTCATGCGTTCGAGTCGAGTGCGGGATGCGGAATTCGGATTGCGGGTTGCTTTTCATTCGCAGTCCGAATTCCGCGTTCCGTATTCTCAGCGCGCACTACGTAATACTTCGCCGCCGGATGATGCACGACGATCGCGGCCGTCGACTGCTCCGGCAGCAGCTGGAACGACTCGGTGAAGCTCATGCCTAACGCCTCTCGCGCCGGGAGCAGCTTGAAGAGCTCGCCATGCCCCTCGAGGTCGGGACAGGCCGGATAGCCCCACGAGTATCGCTTCCCCTGACCGGCCGGAAGTCCGAGCTCCTTGCGCACGCGAAGGTGCATCCACTGCGCGACCGCTTCGGCCGTCTCGACCGCCAGCCCGTGCGAGAAGAACGCCTCGGTGTAGTCGCCGCGCGCCTGCATTTCCTCGAACCGGCGCGTCGCCCTGTCACCGACGGTCACGATCTGGAAGGCGGCGACATCGACATCCCCGGAATCGACCGAGCGGAAGTAGTCGGAGAGCGCCAGCCGCTCGCGTCCCTCCTGGCGTGGAAAGTTGAAGCGGGCGATCTCACGCAGTGAGCCGCCGTCGCTCGCGTACGCGGCGGGGTCGTAGACGATGAGATCGCGCCCGCTCGACTGGACGGGGAAATATCCGTACACGGCCTGCGGCTCGAGCCACCCGTCGCGCTGCGCCTCCTCGGTCAACCGGTCCAGCGTCGGCTTGAAGACATCGCGGACCGTCGCGTCGTACTCGGCCCCGGATCCACGACCGCCCCACTGCAGGCGATACAGCTCATCGAGATCGAGATGACGGAAGACCTCGTCGAGCGGAATGTCGCGCAGCACCCGCGTTCCCCAGAAGGGCGGCGTGGGCACCGGGTTGTCGTTCGCCACGTCGCTGCGCCGGTCTTCGACGTCACCCGCTTTCTGATCCTTGCCCACCTGGGTGTGGAGGAAGACGTCCTCTCTCGCTTCCTCGATGATCCGCCTCACGAGCTCCTCGCGGCGCTCGGAATCGACGATCGATTCGACCGTGGACAGCCCCTCGAACGCATCCTTGCAGTAGAAGACGCCAGGCTCGTAGGCGCGCTCGCCGTCCACGAAGAGCGCGCGCCGTCCAAAGCGTCGATTGATCGCGGCGCCGCCGATCAGCACCGGGAAGCTCAGCCCACGCTTGTCCAGCTCTTTCACGCACATCGGCATCTGCTTCGACGTCGAGACGAGCAGCGCCGAGAGTCCGATCGCATCGGCGCCGACCTCGACCGCCTTGTCGATGATCGTGTTGACCGGCACCTGCTTCCCCAGATCGAACACGGTGTAGCCGTTGTTGGAGAGAATCGTGTTGACGAGCGACTTCCCGATGTCGTGTACGTCGCCGTACACCGTCGCGAGCACGACCTTTCCCTTGGTATAGCCTTCCTTGCGCTCGAGGAACTGCTCGAGGTGCTTCACCGCCTTCTTCATCACCTCGGCGGATTGCAGCACGAACGGCAGAATCAGCTCCCCGGCGCCGAACTTGTCGCCCACCTCCTTCATCGCGGGAAGGAGCACGTCGTTGAGCACGCGAACCGGGTGCTCGCGCACGCCGGCGCGGTCGAGCGCTTCTTCGATGCCTTCCTTCTTGCGGTGCAGCACCTGCCAGTGGACGCGCTCGTCAGGCGCCATCGTCGCCGTCGGGTCGACCGCGGCCTCCTGAGTGCCGGCGCGCTTCCCGCCGGTATCGAAGTGCGCGATGAATCGCTGAAGCGCATCCGCTCGCCGGTTGAACACGAGGTCATCGGCGAGCTGTCGCTCTTCGGCCGAGATTTCGGCGTAGGGCGTCACGTGCGCCGGGTTGACGATCGCGGCATCGAGCCCGGCCGACACACAGTGGTGCAAAAAGACGGAGTTGAGCACGGCGCGCGCCTCAGCGCCGAGGCCGAAGCTCACGTTCGAGACGCCGAGGATGCAGAGCACGCCCGGCAGCTCGCGCTTGATGAGGCGAATCCCCTCGATGGTCTCCGTGGCCGACTCCACCCACTCGGCGTCACCGGTCGCGAGCGTGAAGGTGAGCGCGTCGAAGATGAGATCCTCGGGCGCCAGCCCGTACTCGTTGACGGCGATGTCGTGAATCTTTCGCGCGACCTCGAGCTTGCGCTCGCGCGTCTTCGCCATGCCGATCTCGTCGATCGTGAGCGCGACCACGGCGGCGCCGTACTTCTTCACCAGCGGTAGCACGGCTTCGATCCGTGCGCGTCCATTCTCCATGTTGATGGAGTTGACGATCGCGCGCCCGGGCACGCGCTGCAGCGCCGCGTCGATGACGTGCGCTTCGGTCGAATCGATCATCAGCGGCGTCTCGACCGTGGACGACAGCAGCTTGACGACGCGCGCCATCTGGTCCGCTTCGTCCGCCCGCTCGGTGAGCGCGACGCAGACGTCGAGCACGTGAGCGCCGGATTCCACCTGCTGCCGTGCGACGCTGACGATCCCCTCGTAGTCGTCGGCGAGGAGGAGCTGCTTCACCTTGCGTGAGCCTTGCGAGTTCACACGCTCGCCCACGAGCAGCGGCGGCGGATCCTGGTGGAGCGTGATCGCGCGCATGGCCGAGGACACCCGGGGAATGCGGAATACGGAATGCGGAGTTCTTTGAACACCTCCGCTTTCCGCATTCCGTATTCTGTGTACGATTTCCTTCAGATGCTCGGGTGTGGTCCCGCAGCACCCACCCACGATGCGCACGCCGAGGTCGTGGACGAATTCGCTGAGCATCTTCGCCATCGGCACCGGCTCGAGCGGATAGACCGCCTCACCGACGCCGGTGTTGATCGGCAGGCCGGCGTTCGGAATCACCGAGATCGGATGCGTCGCATGCTCGGTGAGATACCGCACCGGCTCGCGCATGTGCTCGGGGCCGGTCGAGCAATTGAGACCGATCACATCGACCGGCAGCGACTCGAGCGTGGTCATCGCGCTGGCGATGTCCGTACCGAGCAGCATGCGGCCGCTCGTGTCGAGCGTCACCTGCGCCTGAATCGGAACGCGACGGCCAAGCTGGGCGAACAGACGCTCGAACCCGGCGATCGCCGCCTTGACCTCGAGGATGTCCTGCGCCGTCTCGACGAGCAGCACGTCGACGCCGCCCTCGACGAGTGCCTTCGCCTGCTGATAGAAATTCTCGCTCAGCTCGTCGAACGTGATCGCAGAGAGCGTGGGATCATCACTCGACGGCAGCATCCCCGTCGGGCCGATCGAGCCCGCGACGAAGCGCGGCTGCTCCGGTGTCGAGTACGTGTCGGCGGCGGCGCGCGCGAGCTGTGCCGCCGTCACGTTGATCTCGCGAACCTTGTCGCCGAGTCCCCACTCGTGAAGGCGTCGCGGTGTGCTCTGGAAGGTGCAGGTCTCGACGACGTCGCAGCCGACGGCGAGGAACGACTCGTGGATCTCCCGGATCACGTCGGGGCGAGTGATCACGAGATAATCGTTGCACCCCTCGAGCTCCTTTCCGCCGAAATCCTCGGCGCTGAGCTTGTAGCGCTGGATGTTCGTCCCCATCGCGCCGTCGTAGATCAGGACACGATGGGTCAGAGCCTCGAGGTATGACGTCTGGTTGGTCATCGGCACGGAACAAAAAAGGCGCCTAAGCCGTCCCGGCTTCGCGCCGGCGCTTTAGCTGTTGATTAACGTGGCCGCAAGTTGCCGTTAAATCGCCACGGGTTCAGTTGTTACGTGCAAACTATTGTCCAGCGCGTGCCCTGGCAAGCCGAACAGATGTCGTCAGGGTGCCGCGCGATGCTCCGGTGGCGTGTCGTGCCCCCGACGCCCTCGTCCGGTCGCCTGCGCACGCTCCTCCATCCGTTGTATGAGGGCGACGAGGCGGTGTCGCTCGAGCGGCAACGCGAGCTCCGCCATGACGAGACGCTGGACGGGGAGGGGCAGCGGCGTCGGTGGTGCAGCGTCGGTTCCCGAGTGGAAGAGGAGTGTCGCTCCGCCGGCCTGCACCGGCATCCTCAGAGCGGCGGCGTCCTCGACCGCGAGCACACGCTCGATGACGATCGCCAACGGAGGCTCCGCGCGCGCCATCTCCAGGGCCTCGGCGATCGTGTGGCAGATGCGAGGCTGATGTCCCGCGGCCGCAAGCGTCTGGGCGATACCTTCGAGCAGCGGGTCGTTCGATCCGATCAGAAAGACGATGGCCATGGTCTCAAGGTAGTCCAGGTCATCAATGTAATCGAGGTCATCGAGTTGTCATCGACAGCACCTGCTCGGCCGTGACGCCGTCGACCTCGACGACCTTCGTGCGCGAGCCCGCTCCCGAAACGATCCGAACGTCGCGCTTCGCGACATGTAGCGCTTTGGCGAGCAGCTCGATCAACGCCTCGTTCGCGGCACCCTCGACCGGCGGCGCGGTGAGTCGAACGCGCAGCGCGCCCTCCCGCTCACCCATCACCTCGCTCCGCGAGGCGCGCGGCTGAACGCGGACCTCGAACCTCACGCCGCCGGGCACGGTGCGAATGGCGAGGCTCACGTAGAGGTCGTCAAGGTCGTCAAGGTCGTCGAGGTAGTCGAGGGTGTTCAGGCGGTAAGGTTTTCACGTTGATCACCTCGACGACCTTGACGACCTCGACGACCTCGCGCCTTGACGACCTCGGCGACCTCAACACCCTCGACACCCTTGACTGCCTCGACAACCTCAAATCAGGCCTAACAGCAGCCGCTCCACGAGTGCCAGAAGCAGCCACGCTACCAGCGGTGAAAGGTCGATCGTCCCCGCCAAAGGGGGAATGAGATTCCGCAATGGGCGCAACATCCACTCGGTGAGCGGGATCGTCCATCGCACCCACCGCGAGAATTCGGACACCCGCACCCACGTCGCGATCACGCGCACGATGAGGGCGAGCTGGAGAATCCCGAACGTCCAGGTGATGAGGACGACCAGCACCCCTCGCGCTCCCGCGCCACCGGCCGCGGCCGCGAACGCCAGCTGCCCGCGGATGAACTCGAGGAGCGCGAGCAGCACGAGCCCGCCCAGCACGACAACGACGAGCGCCCACCAGGGCGCGCTCGATGGCAGTCCGCCGGCGCGCACCACGCGTTGCTCCACCGGCACGATGAGTGGATCGACGACCTGCCGGAAGAACCGCGCGACCGCGCCGAACGGATTCACGCGCCGCGTGCGCACGAGCCAGTCGATGGTGAAGATGACGAGCGCCGCCGCGGCGATGATGAAGATGACGACGCGAAGAATTCCGAGCAGTCCGTCGACCGCCGCGAGCACAGAACCCATTGCAGGAAATTAGTGCGGCGCGCCGCCGTTGGTGAGTGCGCTCCGCTGCGCGGCAGCTGAGGAGCCGCAGATGACGCAGAAGGCCGCAGAAACGGCAACGTCAAAAGCGTGGCCACGGATTCACCGATTCGGCAAATCACCGTGACGCTGACCCGATAGGTCCAGAAAGCTCTTCGCAGTTGCAGCAAATCCGTGCCGTTTCGCCGTTCAAGATCAGTGGCATCCGTGATGAGCTGTTGCCGTTGCCGTTGCCGTTTCTGCGTGCCTCTGCGTGCATCTGCGGCCCCGGGCCGCTCTCCGAGCTAGATCGCCCGCTCTCGGGACAGCAGCAGCCTTATCGTTCGGCGCACGCCGCTCAGGCGCTCCCTCAGCGTACGGCCATGCCAGAGCCGCGCGAAGGCATCGATGTTTCGCGCGTGCTCCCCTCCGTAACCGAACCACCACGGCTGCCGCCACGAGGGAAACGGATCGACGACGATCGCCTTCTCCCGCACGCACTCTCGAAGGCCCGCCTCGCCGTGAAGGCGGCCGGTTCCGCTCTGCTTGATGCCGCCATGCGGCACGTCGGCCATACCGACGACCGAGACGACGTCGTTGATGTGCACCGTGCCGGCGGCAATCCGTTGTGCAATGCGGCGCGCTCGGGTGAGGTCGCGACTCCAGACGCTCGCGCTCAGTCCGAATTCCGTGTCGTTCGCCACCGTCACCGCTTCGTCATCGTCGCGAACCCGGATCACCGCCAACAGCGGACCAAACGTCTCCTCCCGCGCCACGCGCATGTCGCGCGTCACGCCGGCGACGATCGTTGGAGCGAAGAAATGGCCGCGTCCGCGTCCGGCGCCCAGAACGCGAGCGCCGCGCTCTTCGGCGTCGCGCAGCTGTGATTCCAGCAGATCGACCTGAGCTGGACGAATCATCGGTCCCACGTCGCTCCCATTGGTCGCCGGGCCGACGACGAGGCGAGCCACCGCCGCGGTCAGTCGCTCGACGAATGCATCGTGCACGGCATCCAGAACGATCACCCGTTTGGGCGCCACGCATGTCTGTCCGGCGTTGGTGAATCGCCCCCAGAGGATGCCGCTCACCGCGGTGTCGAGATGTGCGTCATCCAGCACCACCGCCGGATCGCTCCCGCCCAGCTCCAGCGCGCACGGAACCAGTCGCTGCGCGCAAGCCACCGCGACCTTGCGTCCAGTCGCTGCGCTCCCGGTGAAGAACAGCTTGTCGATCGCTGCGTTCGCGAGCGCGGCACCGGTGACTCCGTCACCCGGAAGCACCTGCGCGATCTCGTCTGGAACGCCCGACTCGCGCAAAAGCTCGCCGAGCCGCACCGCCGTCGCCGATGTCAGCTCCGAGGGCTTGATGATCACCGCATTACCCGCGACGAGCGCGGCGAGCGCAGTGCTGGCGGGGAGGAGCAACGGGTAATTCCACGGCGAGATGATCCCGACCACGCCATACGGTTCGTGGCTCACGACCACGCGTTTGCGCCAGAGGGCGATGTTCGATGGGACGGTCGTGCGAGGGGCCAGCACCCGTCGTGCGTGCCGTGCGCAATACCGCGCGGCATCGAGCGTCGTGATGACGTCGGCCACCATCGCCTCGGCGGCCGGTTTTCCGGTTTCGCGCTCGATCAGCGCGGCTAGCTCCGTGCGACCGGCGAAGAGTCTCTCTCGGAATCGCGACAGGATGCGGGCACGATCGCGCAGGGACCGCCCAGCCCACGCCGGCTGTGCACTTCGCGCACGGTCAACCGCCGCGGCGACGTCGTGGTCGGTGCACGCCGCCCATCGCCGCCAGACCTCACCGCTGGCGGGATCGATCGACGCGACAGGCCGTCGCTCGTTCTCCACCGTCGTCGACATGTCCGTCCTGGCTCCGGAGAATTGGAGCCAGAATAAAGGGAGCGTCGCGCGCTGCCGCTACTGGTCCTGAAACATCAGCGCGGTGTGGGTCCCATCGCGTGGGCGGAACTCCGCCTGGAACGTCAGCTGCACCTTCGAGGACATTCCGATGAGCCCGCCCAATCGGCGCGGGGGGCGGATCCTCCAGTCGCGGAGGTCGATACTGGCGCTGCCACTGGTGACCATTCGTCGGCCGAGCATGCGGGCGACTCCCAGGAAAGCCACTGGGCGGGTGACGCCATTCATTGTCAGCCGGCCGTGGATTGCCCAGTTGTCCCTGGCGCCGTTGCCGATTGAATCGACGAGAAAGACCACATCGGGGTGCTGCTCCGCGCCGAAGAGTTGGCGCAGCTCGCGCGGCTCCAGGGCGGGCTCAGTCTCGAGCGAGGCGACGGGAAACCGGACGTTGCCACGCGTCGATCTGATGTCGCCGGTCCGAATCGACACCGCGCCCGCGAGGTCGTCGGTCCCACCGATGACCGATCTGAGAAAGGCTCGACCTTGAAACATCACTCGAGAGCTCGATCGCTCGAGGACGTAGGCTGCCTGCGTCGTGGCGCGCGGCGGGAGCAGTAGGTTCACGACGAGGAGGAGTCCGGTCGTGAGGCTGGGCGCAGCAAGCAGTCCATTCATCATGGCCTGCGGACGAGCAAGCCCGACACGAGTAACAACTTTCTTTG
>Ga0075430_100005141_pt1 | contig 11015 bp, 9 predicted proteins | sample RhiMetdeltSRZDD4_FD_75294 | JGI IMG/M metagenome (GOLD analysis project Ga0075430, IMG submission 75294) | Populus rhizosphere microbial communities from Tennessee, USA - Rhizosphere MetaG P. deltoides SRZDD4 | ecosystem: Host-associated > Plants > Roots > Rhizosphere > Soil | place: USA... | reverse complement strand
TCGCGCCGCATGATCTGCGGCGCGGCACCCACGCGCTGAGCTGGCGCGTGATCTCGGCGGACGGACATCCGGTCGCCGGCTCGCTGTTGTTCTCGATCGGGGCGCCGAGCGCGCCACCGTCGGCCGACGGCCACGGCGATCGCGCGGTCCGCGCCGCGCTGTGGGCGGCAAAGGTCGTCATCTATGTTGGGCTCTTCATCGGGATCGGCGGCGCCTTCTTTCGGGCATGGATCGGCGATCGGGTGTCGCCGGCCGCCGTGCCGTGGCTGGTGGCGGCGCTCGCCGCCGGCCTCCTCGCGACCCCGATGTCGGTCGGGCTGCAGGGGCTCGATGCCCTCGACCTGCCGCTGTCGGGCCTGGCGCAGAAGATCGCGTGGCAATCCGGCCTCGAGACCGCCTATGGCTTCACCGCGATCACGGCCGCCTTTGCGCTGTTCGCCGGCCTGTTCGGCCTCAGCGCCACGTCGCCGATCGTGGCTCGTGTCCTCTCGCTGCTGGCATTGCTCGGCGTGAGCCTCGCGCTGGCGCTCAGCGGGCATGCGGCAACGGCGGCGCCGCGCCTGCTGACGGCTCCGTCGGTCCTCGTGCACGGCGTTTGCGTCGCGGTTTGGGTCGGAGCGCTGCTGCCGCTGATCCTGGCGGTGCGTCGCCCGCAGGCCGGCGGCGTCGCGCTGGCGCGATTTTCCCGCATCATCCCCTATCCGTTGGCGCTGCTCGTCGTCACCGGGCTCCTCCTCGCCGTCGTGCAGCTCGGCCGGCTCGATGCGCTGTGGACGACGAGCTACGGCGTCGTGCTCGCCTGCAAGCTTGCCGCCGTCGTTGCGCTGTTCGCGCTGGCGGTGGCCAATCGCTATCGGCTGGTGCCCCGGTTCGAAGCGGCCGGCAGCGGCGCGGCGCGGCCGCTCGCGCTCTCGATCGCGCTCGAGCTCGCCATCGCGCTCGTGATCCTCGCGCTGGTGGCGCTCTGGCGCTTCACGCCGCCGCCACGGGCGCTGGCCACCAACGCGCCGGTATCCGTCCACCTGCACGGCGAGCAGGCCATGGCCCAGATCGAGCTTGCGCCCGATGCGGCACACGGCGCGCGGGCGAGCGTGCTGGTGCTCGACGGCGAGTTCCGCCCGCTCACCGCCAAGGAGGTGGCGCTCGCGCTGTCCAATGCCGCCGCCGGGATCGAGCCCCTGCGCCGCGCCGCCGTCAGCCAGGCCGACGGCAGCTGGCGGATCGAGGACGTGCGGATTCCGGTCGCCGGACGATGGCTCGTGCGGGTCGAAATCCTGATCAGCGACTTCGAGAAGGTGATGCTGGAGGAAACCGTCACGCTGCCGCGCCTGCCATGACTGCGACCGGCGCGATTTCCGAATCCGTCAACGTTAATTTTTTGGCAATGCTTGGGGCGGCCTTAACCCGCCTTTAGCCACGATCTGTTCAACTTTTCGCAACATGCAAACCATCTTCGTGTTTGCGCGTTTCGATCGTGTGGGGCTGCGCCAATTGGGGCGCAGGCAGTTGGGGAGAGTTACCATGGTCGATGTGAGCGAAAAACGCGCGAGCGTGCTGCTGGTCGAGGACGAGCCGATGATCAGCGACCTCGCTACCGAGGCGCTGCAGGAGCAGGGCTTCGAGGTGGCGGCGGTGTCCACCGCCGGCGAGGCGTTGCGGCGGCTGATCTCCGGCGCACGGATCGACATCCTGTTCACCGACGTCAACCTGCCGGGCGGGATGGACGGCGGCACGCTGGCGCGGCGGGCGCGCGAATTGCGGCCCAATCTGCCGGTGATCTACACCTCCGGTCGCCGCGCCGTGATCGATCAGCTCGATCCGGTCGAAGGGTCGATGTTCGTGCCCAAGCCGTACGATCCGTTCCGGATCGGCCGGCTGTTCGATTATCTGGTCGCGGCGCATGCGCTGCCCGGCGGCAGCCCCGCGCAAGCCTGAGCAGGCACGGCGTCGGCGGCCGGTTACTGCTTCATCCCGCCACGGGCGAGAAAATCCTCCAGCCAGTGGATGTGGTAGTCGCCGTCGATGATGTCCTTCTCGCGCACCAGCGCGCGGAACAGCGGCAAGGTCGTCTCGATGCCGTCGACGACGAACTCGTCGAGCGCGCGCTTGAGCCGCATCAGGCATTCGCCGCGGGTCTTGCCGTGCACGATCAGCTTGCCGACCAGCGAATCGTAGAACGGCGGGATCGTGTAGCCGTGATAGACCGCCGAATCGACGCGCACGCCCAGCCCGCCGGGCGGATGGTAATGCACGATCTTGCCGGGTGAGGGGCGGAACGAGACCGGGTTCTCGGCATTGATGCGGCACTCGATGGCGTGGCCGTGGAACTTGACGTCGCGCTGGGCGAGCTCGAGTTCGTTGCCGGCGGCCACCCGGATCTGCTCGAGGATGAGGTCGATGTCGGTGATCATCTCGGTCACCGGGTGCTCGACCTGGATTCGGGTATTCATCTCGATGAAATAGAACTTGCCGTCCTCGTGCAGGAACTCGACCGTGCCGACGCCGAGATATTGCAGCTCGCGCATCGCCTTGGCGACGGTCTCGCCGATCGCGTTGCGGGCGTTGGCGTTGAGCGCGGGCGAGGGGCTTTCCTCGAAGACCTTCTGGTAGCGGCGCTGCAGCGAGCAATCGCGCTCGCCGAGATGGATGGCGCGGCCCTGGCCGTCGCCCAGCACCTGGATCTCGATATGGCGCGGCCGCTCGAGATATTTTTCCAGATAGAGCGCGTCGTCGCCGAACGCGGCCTTGGCCTCGGCGCGGGCGGTCGCCAGCGTGGCGGCGAGCTCGTCCGCCGCGCGGGCCATCTTCATGCCGCGCCCGCCGCCGCCGGCCGACGCCTTGACCAGCACGGGAAAGCCGATGTCCTGCGCCAGCGACACCGCCTCCTGGTCGGACGCGAGGCTGCCCTCGGAGCCCGGGACCACCGGGATGCCGAGGCGCTTGGCGGTGCGCTTGGCCTCGATCTTGTCGCCCATCAGGCGGATATGCGCGGGCTTGGGGCCGATGAAGTGGATATTGTGCTCTTCGAGGATCTCGGCAAAGCGGGCGTTCTCCGAGAGGAAGCCGTAGCCCGGATGCACCGCGTCGGCGCCGGTGATCTCGCAGGCGGCGAGCAGCGCCGGAACGTTGAGGTAGCTGTCGCGCGCCGGCGGCGGACCGATGCACACGCTCTCGTCGGCGAGCCGCACGTGCATGGCGTCCTCGTCGGCGGTCGAATGCACGGCCACCGTCGGAATGCCGAGCTCCTTGCAGGCGCGCAGCACGCGCAGCGCGATCTCGCCGCGGTTTGCGATCAGGATTTTCTCGAACATCACTCGATAATCATCAACGGCTCGCCGAACTCCACCGGCTGGCCGTCCTCGATCAGGATCTGGATCACCGTCCCCGAGCGCGGGGAGGGGATCTGGTTCATGGTCTTCATCGCCTCGATGATGAGCAGCGTGTCGCCGGCGCGCACGAGGCTGCCGACCTCGACGAACGGGCGCGCGCCCGGCGCCGGCCCGACATAGGCGGTGCCGACCATGGGCGAGCTGACGGCGCCGGGATGCTTGGCAGGATCGAGCGAGGCGCCGCCGGCCTCGAAGGCGGCGGCTTGGGCTTCCGCCGCGGTCGCCGGCCGCGGCGGCGCCGGCGCGAAGACCGCCTGCACCTGGCGGGCCACCCGCACGCGCTGGCCGTCGCGCTCGAACTCGATCTCGGTGAGGCCGGTTTCTTCCAGCAGCCGGGCAAGCTCGCGAATGAGCTCGTGGTCGATCTCCGCCCTGTCCTTGCTCTTGCGTTCGCCGGCCACGGGCTCAGCTCTTGCGCCGCGCGCCGATCAGCGCCGCCAAACCGTCGATCGCCAGCGCGTAGCCTTGCACGCCGAAGCCGCTGAGCGTCGCCTTGGCGACCGGCGCGATGTGGGAGAAATGGCGAAAGCTCTCGCGCGCGAAGATGTTGCTGATGTGGACCTCGATCAGCGGAACCTGAACCGCCGTGATCGCGTCGCGGATCGAGATCGAGGTGTTAGTGTAGCCGGCCGGGTTGAGCACGATGCCGGCGGCCTTCTTCGCGCCCGCCTCCTGGATCCAGTCGATCAGCTCGCCCTCGTGGTTCGACTGGCGAAACACCACCGCCAGCCCGTGGCGCTTGGCCGTCTCGCGGCAGAGCCGCTCCACGTCCTTGAGGGTCGCGCTGCCGTAGGTTTGCGGCTCGCGCGTGCCGAGCAGATTGAGGTTGGAGCCGTTGAGGACGTAGATAGTGCTCGCCATGGAGAGTGCGCCGCCCCGAGGGTCTCCCGCTTTATAGGGGCCTCGTGCGTAAAGGGGAAGCGGCGGCCGTGCAGCGATGGCGACCGGCCCGGGGGCTCGATCCGGGTTAGGCTATGCGCGCCTCAGCAAGTCGCCTTGCCGCAACGCGCGGTGTTGACCTTTTCCTTGAGCACCTTGAGCCCGACCGCGCCGATCACCACGTCGGACCCCACCACGTAGCTGGGCGTGCCGTTGAGGCCGAGCGCCTCGGCGATCTTGTAGCTTTCCTCGAGCGTGGCCTTCACCTCATCGCTCGCGAGGTCCTTCTCGATGCGCGCGACGTCGAGGCCGACCTCCTTGGCGGCGGCAAGGGCGCGCGCCTTGTCGATCGAGCCGCGGCCGGTGAGCAGCTTCTGGTGGAACTCGAGATATTTCTTTCCGCCGGTCTTGTCCTGCATGCGCACCGCCACCGCGACCTGCGCCGCCTGCATCGAGCCCTCGCCGAGCACGGGGAACTCCTTGAGCACGAACCTGACCTTGCCGTCGCCCTTGAGGAGATCGAGCATGTCGGTCATGGCGCGTTTGCAGTAGCCGCAGTTGTAGTCGAAGAACTCGACCACGGTGACGTCGCCCTGCAGATTGCCAAGCGTCACCTGCCGCGACGAGTTGAAGATGGTCGCCGAGAGCTCCTTGATCGCGCTGCGATGCTTCTCGGCGTCGGCTGCGGTCTGGCGCTTCTCGAGCTCGCTCATCACCTCCTGCAGCAGCTCGGGGTGCTTGAGCAGATAGTCCTTGATGATGCGCTCGATCTCGCCGCGCTGGTCGGGGGAGAAGGATTGCGCGCCGGCCGGGGCGGCCGCCGGCAAGGCGAGGGCGATCGCGAGCAACGCGGCGGCCAACGGCCGGAGGTCAAGTCTCATTGTCATTCATCCTGGGTTATCTACTCGACCGCTGCGGCGGCTTGTAGGTGGCGATGTCGTCGGCCTTGAGCCATCCGGGCGATCCGACCGGGAAGCGGGTCTTGGCGCGGGCGGCAAGCTCGCGCGCGGTCTTGAAATCGCCGCGCATGAACGCCGACCTCGCCGACGCCAGATCGGCATTGGCGAGGTCGCCCTTCTGGCCGTAGGCCATCGCCAGCTGGCTGTAGGCATCGGCCGATTCCGGCTCGCGGGTCAACGCCGTCTGCAACAGCGTCACCGCCTCCTCGCCGCGCGCACGATCGTGGGTGGCGATCAGCGCCTGCCCGAGCATGATCTGGATCAGCGGGGCGTTGGACGACAGCTGCACCGCCTGGCGCAGCGGCGGGATCGCCTCGGCCGGCTTGCCGGCTTCCATGAGCGCCTGGCCCTTGAGCTCGTAAAAGTAGGGGTTCTGCGGCTGCGTGTGGATGAGGGCGTCGATCTGCGCCAGCGCGGCGCGCGGATCGCCGAAGCGATAGGCCGAGATGGCCCGCGCGTAGCGGGCGGGGAGGCTGGTGTCGCCCGGTCCATAGCGTCGTGCCACCGCGTCCGGCGGGTCGGTGAAGCCGTAGAGCTTGGCCCGCATCAAGTCGTGGCGGGCCTGCAGCGCCGGCGGATCCTTCTTGTCCCAATACGGGCTGCTCCTCGCCATCCCCTCGAGCGCGGCCACGCGTTCGGCCGGCAGCGGATGCGACTGCATGTAGGGATCCATGTAGCGCGTCTGATAGAGGATCTGGTCGGCGAGCCGCTTGAACGTGTCGTACATGCCCTTCGCCGACTGCCCGGTCGCGGTCAGGTACTTCACGCCGCCCCGGTCCGCCTGGTCCTCCTGGGCGCGGATATAGGCGAACAGCGAGTTCTGGATCGCCGCCTGCGGCCCGTGGATCATCGCCATTCCGGCCTCGCCCACGTTGGCATTGCCGCCGCGCGCGCCGGCGATCATGGCGCCCACGCCCAGGATCATGGCCAGGATGGCCTGGGTCGACGCCGCCGCCAATTGCTCGCGGATGCGGGCGAGGTGGCCGCCGGCGATGTGCGCGGATTCGTGCGCCAGCACGCCGATGATCTCGTTCGGCGTCCTCGATTCCGTCAGCGCGCCGGCATTGACGAAGATGCGCCGGCCGTCGGCGACGAAGGCGTTGAAGCCACGGTCGTTGATGATGATGACCTGGATGTTCTGCTGCTGGAGCCCGGCCGCTTTCAGAAGCGGCTGGGTGTACTCCTTGAGCAATTGCTCGATCTCGGCATCGCGCACGATCGGCGGACCCTTGGGGGCGCGGCGTTCGGCCTGCGCCGGACCATGCGCGGCGATGAGCGCCGCGGCGGTGACGAGCGCCAGCACCCGCCGCCCAGTCGGCCGGGCGCCTGCGGCGTCCGCAGCCGCAAACCCCGCGGTGCCCGCCCCGAGCAGGCCTAAGGATGGTGATGCCACGTCGTCTCGCCTTGCCCGCCCCGCCGAGCCCGGGCCATTGCACCCGCGCCGGCAACTTGGTACCGCGCAGGAGCTTTTGCCGAAGGGCTTGAGCGCACCGAAGCCGCCAAATAGGGCAACAGCGGGGCGGGGTGCCCTGCCGGCAAAATGCCGATGGAACAAGACGATGCTGGACGCGGCCAAACGTCTGATCATGCCTTCGGCGCGCAGCGACGTACCGCCATTCATGGTGATGGACGTGATGGCGGCAGCGGCCCGCATCGAGGCGGCCGGCGGGCGGGTCATTCACATGGAGGTCGGCCAGCCGGCGGCGCCGGCCCCCTCGACCGCAATTGCGGCGGCGCGCGCGGCGCTCGCGGCCGGCCGGATCGGCTACACCGAGACGCTGGGCATCCCGTCGCTGCGGGCGCGCATCGCGCGCCATTACGCCGACGCCTACGGCGTGCCGGTCGATCCCGCGCGGGTGATCGTCACCACCGGATCGTCGGGCGGCTTCATCCTCGCGTTCCTGGCGCTATTCGAGCCCGGCGACCGGGTGGCGGTGGCACTGCCGGGCTATCCGCCTTATCGCCATATCCTGACCGCGCTCGGCTGCGAGCCGGTGCCGATCGAGACCACGCAGGCAACGCGCTGGACGATCACGCCCGAGATGCTCATTGCGGCCCACCGCAAGACGCCGCTCAAGGGCGTGCTGATCGGGAGCCCCGCCAATCCCACCGGCACCATGATGGCGGCACAAGCCTTGCGGGATCTCATCGACGTCGCCGAAGGCGAGGGCATGAGGTTCATCTCCGACGAGATCTATCATGGCCTCGACTATGCATTCGCGGCCGAGACCGCCGCGCGGCTGTCCGACAATGCGGTGATCATCAACTCGTTCTCGAAATATTTCTGCATGACTGGCTGGCGCATCGGCTGGGTGGTGGCGCCGGAGCGGCTCATCCGCCCGATCGAGCGCCTGCAGGGCAATCTGGCGATCTCGGTGCCGACGCTGTCGCAGATCGCCGCGCAGGGGGCGTTCGACGGCCGCGCCGAGATGGAGGCGGTCAAGCACGGCTACGAGGAGAACCGGCGCATCCTGCTCGACGGCCTGCCGAAGGCGGGCCTCGACAAGATCCTGCCGGTCGACGGCGCCTTCTATCTCTATGCCGACGTGTCGCGCTTCGCCGACGACAGCTTTGCCTTCGCCAAGCGCATGCTGGAGGAGACCCACGTGGCGGCAACGCCCGGCGTCGATTTCGACCCGCTGCGGGGAAGGCACTTCATCCGCTTCTGCTACGCCGGCTCGGCCGCGGAGATGCACGAGGCGGTGGTGCGGATCGGGACGTGGCTGAGGTGAAGAAGCCGTTGTTGACGCGGCGACGCCCAGGATGACCGGGCGAGGGCTCAGCTCTTTGCCTTGAGCGCCTTGAACATTTCAAGAGCCTCTTTCGGCTTCAAGTTTCGGTGCACGACCGCATGCACGGCGGTGATCATCGCCTGGGGAGCGTCGGATTGGAAGATGTTGCGCCCCATGTCGACGCCGGCCGCGCCCTGCTGGACCGCGTTGTAGGCCATCGTGAGCGCGTCGAGCTCCGGCAGCTTCTTGCCGCCGGCCATCACGATCGGCACCGGGCACGAGGCGGTGACCGTCTCGAAGCCGTCGTCCACGTAGTAGGTCTTGACGTATTGCGCGCCGAGCTCGGCGATGATGCGGCAGGCGAGGCGAAAATATTTAGCGTCGCGCACCATGGTCTTGCCGACCGCGGTGATACCCATGACTGGGACGCCGTAGCGCAGGCCGGCGTCCACCAGTTTGGTCATGTTGTGGATCGAACGCGTCTCGTGGTCGCCGCCGATAAACACCTGAATGCCGACGCCGGCGGCATTGAGGCGCACGGCGTCCTCCATGTCCATGGCGATCTGCTCGTCGGAAAGCTCCTCGCGCAGGATGCTTGGCCCGCCGCTCGCGCGCAGCACCATCGGCTTGCCGGATTCAGCTGGAATGATGGAGCGCAGGATGCCGCGCGTGCAGAACAGGGCGTCGCAGGATGGCAGCAGCGGCACGATCGAGAGATCGATGCGCTCGAGCCCGGTCGTCGGGCCTTGGAAATAGCCGTGGTCGATCGCCAGCATCACGGTACGGCCCGAAGCCGGGTCGAACACGCGTGCAAGCCGGTTCTTCATGCCCCAGTCGAGCTGATGCGAGCCCTTCAGGAAGAAGCCAGGCGTCTTTTGCGGTTGGTCGGCAGAGTATCGTTCGCCTTCTTTGTCGGCTTCCGGCATTGTCCCCTCGTGCTATCAGGCGTGTAGACTACACGGATGTCGCCACCCTAGCGCAGCGCCGCGGCGATGTTGCCGCCGTCGACCGTGGTCACGTCGCCGGTGGTTTTCAGCTCCAGCGCCTGGTGCAGGAACGCCTGCGCCACGTCCTCGGCGGTGACCTCGCGCTGCAGCAGGTTGCCGCGCATGTAGTCCGCCTCGCTCACGCCGCGCGCCTTGGAGCGCTCGGCGATGAAATCGTCGGTCATGAGGCCGGAGCGGATGCGGTCGGCATTGACCGCGTTCGAGCGGATGCCCTCGGCGCCGTAGTCGACGGCATATTGGCGCACCAGCAGCAGCGTCGCCGCCTTCGGCAAGCCATAGGGCCCGAAATTCGGTCCCGGGTTCACCGCCTGCTTCGACACGTTGAACAGCAGGCACCCGCCGGTGCCCTGCGCCAGCATGATCTTCACCGCCGCCTGCGCGACGCGCTGGTGGCCGTAGAAGTTCAACTCGAAGCTCTTGCGCAGGATCTCCTCGTCGACCTCGCCGATGCGGCCCTGCCAGGCCGCGCCCGCGTTCGACACCACGATGTCGACGCCGCCGAAGGCTTCCGCCACCTTGTCGAAGGCCGCGCGCACGGAGGCCGGGTCGGTGACGTCGCACTTGACCGCGAGCCCGTTGGTGCCGATCGCCGCGGCCTCGGTCTTGGCGGCGGTCTCGTCGAGGTCGAGCAGGGCGACCTCCGCGCCGGCGGCGGCGAAAGCCTTGGCGGTTGCTGCGCCGATGGCTCCGGCCGCGCCGGTGATGACCGCGACCTGGCCGGCGAGCGGCAAATCCTTCTGCTCGCCGAGCTTGGCCTGCTCGAGCGGCCAATATTCCATGTCGAACATCTGCTCTTCGGAAATCGACTCGTAGCGGCCGATCGCCTCGGCGTCGGTGATGGTCTCGACCGCGGCTTCCGCGAGGTCGGCGGCAACGCGGGCGTCGGCCTTGCAGCGGCCGAGGCCGAATAGCCCGAGGCCGGGCACCAGCACGACGCGCGGGAGCGGATCGAGCATCTTCTTGGCCCTGCCGGCGCGGGCGTTGTTGCGCGTGAAATAGGCCCGGTAGCTCGCAAAATAGGCTTGTGCCGTCGCGCGCACGAGGCGCTTGAAATCGCTGATCTTGCGGTCGTCCGGCGCGTCCAGGATCATCGGCCAATTCTTGGTGCGGATCGTATGGTCGGGCGTCACCACGCCGGCCTGGCTGTAGCGCTTGAGCTCGGCGCCGTTGACGAAATCGAGCACGGCCCGGCTGTTGCGGAAATCGAGAATCATGCGCCGCCACGCCCCTTCGATCTTCTCGTCCTTGAGGCTGCAGGCCCCGCGCAGGATCGGCGCCACCGCGGCGAGCGGCGCCAGCGCCTGCGGCAGTCGTGCGGCGACGAACACCGCCTTGCGGTTTCGCTGCAGTCGCTCCTCGGCGAGCGTCACCAGCGCGATCATCCGCTCATAGGCCTCGCGGGCGCTCTCGCCGAAGGTGAAGATGCCGTGCTTGTGCAGAATCAGCCCTTCCACGCCGGGCTTTGCGTCGTGCACTTCGGCCGCCGCCTTGGCGAGCGCAAAGCCCGGCATGATGTAAGGCACGGTGCTGGCGCGGCCGCCATAGATCTGTGCGCAGATGGCTTCGCCGTCCGGCTGGTCGACCAGGCTCAGAACCGCGCTGGCGTGGGTGTGATCGATGAATTTGTGCGGCAGGAAGGCATGCAACAGGATCTCGACCGACGGGTTCGGCGCCGTCGGATCGAGCAGATTCTCGCGCTGGATGCGCGTCAGCTCCTCGTCCGCGAGCGCGTCGCGGGAGCGCAGCTTGCGCAGGCGATCGAGCCGCACCGCCGGCAGTCCGGCGGGCTCGACTGCCGCCATGTCGGCGCCGGAGCCCTTGATGCAGAGCGCCTCGACCTCCTCGCCGAGGAGATCGGGCATCGTGACCTTCACCGAGGTGTTGCCGCCGCCGTGCAGCACCAGCTTGCGATCGCGGCCGAGCAGACGCGTGGTGTAGACGCGCAGTGCAAGGTCGCGGCTGACGCCGTCGCGGGCGTAGCGGTCGACGATCGCTTGCGCATCCTTGTCGACCCAGCCGCTTTTCATCCGTCCTCGTTGCCCTTTCGGG
>Ga0075430_100005139_pt1 | contig 11017 bp, 10 predicted proteins | sample RhiMetdeltSRZDD4_FD_75294 | JGI IMG/M metagenome (GOLD analysis project Ga0075430, IMG submission 75294) | Populus rhizosphere microbial communities from Tennessee, USA - Rhizosphere MetaG P. deltoides SRZDD4 | ecosystem: Host-associated > Plants > Roots > Rhizosphere > Soil | place: USA... | reverse complement strand
GCCGCGAGTCAGGCGGGCCGCGAGCGCTCCGCGCACGAGTTGCGCTCGGCCCTGCGCACGCTGCGCGCGACGATCGACAGCTTCGGCCATGGCGATATCGGCAGGTTCTTCGGCGCAGCGGCGGCCGATCAGAACGTTCTCGACCCGATGCTGTTGTCGTCGGTCGATGCCGCCGCGGTGCTGCTCGCCTCGTCGCGACTCGCGCCTCCCGAGCTTGCGGCCCGTCTCGCGGAGCTCTCGCGTGGCCACACGGTGGACCGCGCGATCGGCACCGGGTTCGGCCCGCTCAGCCAGCCAATGCCGGCGGTGAGCACGGCGGTGCCCACACCACGCGGGGCGTCCGCCCTGACGTCGGGCACCTCGCGTGTCGTTAGGCCGACGCCCGGACGCGGCGAGGTGGCGGTCAGCCGCAAGACGCCGCTCACGCCGACGGGACCCGAGCTGAGGCAGTTCCTCCAGACCGGCATCGCCGGCTTCTCGCCGCTCGACGAAGCTCCGCTCGCGCCACCGGCTCTGCTCGACGATGCGACCGTCGTCTCGATCGATGAGCTTCTCTATCGCGGCCGCGCCGCGCTCGAGCGCGCGATCGAGGTGCGCGATGAGATCCGCCTCTCGGGCGGCAATACCGATGAGGCGCTCGCGGAGCTCTTCGATCTGCTCGACCTCGCCGCCGCTGACTGATACCACCCAGCGTTCATGAGATTGAATTGGAAGAGCGCGCTCGGCATCGTGCTGAGCGCCGGGCTCCTCGTGTGGACGCTGAAGGACGAGTCGCCCTCCGAGATCTGGCACGTCATCTCGCAGTCGAACGTCGCGCTGCTGGTGCTCGCGACCGCGCTCGCGACGTCGATCTTCCCACTGCGGGCGATCCGCTGGCGCGTGATCCTCGACCCGACGGCGCCGAAGCTCCCCTTCGGCGCGCTCTGGCGATCGACGGCGATCGGCATGATGGTGAACAACGTCTATCCGGCGCGCCTTGGTGAGATCGCGCGCGCGTACGCGCTGACGAAGGAGACCGATCGCGTCAGGTTCACCAGCGCGGTCGCGTCGCTGGCGGTGGACCGCGTCTTCGACTCACTCGTACTGATGCTGCTCCTCGTGACCGCGATGTGGGCGCCATCGTTTCCCGCCGACAGCACGATTGGCGGCCAGCCGATTCAGCGCGGCGCCGCGATCTTCGCCGCCGGCGCCGTGGGTCTGTTCGCGATTCTCTATGCGATCGTGTTCTTCCCCGACCGGCTCGTGCGGCTGTTCGCGGCGACGATCGGCCGGTTTTCGCCGCGGCTGCTCACGAAAGGCAGCGAGATCATCAAGACGTTCTCGACGGGCCTCGGCGTCCTTCGCAGTCCCCGGCTCTTCGCGGAAGTGTTCTTCTGGGCGTTGATCCACTGGCTCGTGAACGGGCTCGCATTCTGGATCGCGTTCAAGGCCGTTGGCATCGACGTGCCGTTCAGCGCCGCGAACTTCCTGCAGGGCATCATCGCCATCAGCGTCGCGCTCCCGTCGTCGCCCGGCTTCTTCGGCGTGTTCGAAGCCGCGGCGAAGATTGGCCTGGCGGTGTACGGCGTGCCGAGCAATCAGGCCGTGAGCTGGGCGATCGGGTTCCATATCCTCTCGTTCATCCCGATCACGGTCATCGGCATCTACTACTTCGCCCGGCTCGGCCTGCACTTCAGCGATTTCAAGAAGCCGGCCGACGCACCCGCATGACCGCTCGCTCGCCGGCCGCTCTGCCCCGCGGCGCGACGGCGCGCACGGTTGCCCAGGCGAAGCTCAACCTGTTCCTCCACGTGCTGGCGCGCGAGGCGACGGGGTACCATCAGCTCGAGACGCTGTTCTGCCGCCTCGAGCTCGGCGACGACGTGACGGTGCGGACGGACGTCCGAGGCCGGACGCTCGACTGCGCTGGTGCCGGCATCCCGCCGGGCGGGCTCGGTCCCACGGAACGGAACCTGGCGTGGCGTGCGGCGGCCGAGTTCGCGGCGCGGGCGAGGTGGCCTAACGACTGGGCGATCGAGATCACCAAGCGCATTCCTGTCGGTGGCGGGCTCGGTGGCGGCAGCGCGGACGCCGGAGCCGTGCTGCGCTGCCTCAACGCGCTGGCGCCGCAACCGCTGTCGTCGTCGCGGTTGCTCGAGATCGCGGCGTCGATCGGGTCGGATGTTCCGTTCCTCTCCCTCGACTCGCCGCTTGCGCTCGCGTGGGGACGCGGCGAACGGATGCTCGAGCTTCCGGCGCTGCCGCCTCGAGCGGTCACGCTCGTCTGCTTTCCATTTGGCGTCTCGACACCCGACGCGTTCGCGTGGCTGGATGCGGAGCGGGAGAACGGTCGGTTGCCGCCGTCAACGCGTCGCCTGGCCGACTTCGCGAGCTGGAACGACGTCGGCAGGCGCGCGCATAACGATTTCGAGCGCGTCGTTGCCGTGCGGCATCCAGAGATCGCGCGCGCGCTGGACACCCTGCGACACGACAGCGCGAACGACGCGGGCGCGTTCGCGTTTCTGACCGGCTCCGGTTCCACCGTCGCGCTCATCTCGTCGTCGGCGGACGACCATGCGCGGGCGAGCGATGGCCGCCTGTCGGCCGTGGCATCGCGGCTCGTGGCGACGCGAATAGCGGACGCCGTTGTTGGCGTGGAGGTCGCGGGCTAGGTTACGGCTCGTAGTTGCCCCTTCGTCTAACGGTAAGACAACGGCCTTTGGAGCCGTGAATCGTGGTTCGATTCCACGAGGGGCAATCCACCCCGCCTCCCGTCGTCCTCCCACCGACATGGCCGTCCCTGACATCTCGCCGGCCCGTCGCGACGACCCCGGTCCGCGGATCGACGCCGCCATCGGCCGCACCCCGGTCGTGCGCCTAACGCGGGTCGTGGACCCGGCGATGGCCGACGTCTGGGTGAAGCTGGAGGGGATGAACCCCGGCGGCTCGATCAAGGATCGCACGGCGCTGGGAATGATCCTCGATGCGGAGCGCAGCGGGGCGCTTCGGCCAGGCCAGATGATCGTCGAGCCGACATCGGGGAACACCGGCATCGGGCTCGCGCAGGTCGCGGCGGCGCGCGGCTATCCGCTCACGCTCTGTCTCCCCGCACAGATGAGCGAGGAGCGAAAGCGCACCCTGCTCGCGTACGGAGCGAAGCTCGTGCTCACCGATCCCGAACGGCGCATGCTCGCCGCGATCGACGAGGCGGAGCGCATCCGCGATGCCACGGGGGCGTGGATGGCGGACCAGTTCGGGAACCCGGCCAACCCGCGCATTCACTACGAGACCACGGGCCCGGAGCTCTGGTCCGACATGTCCGGTCGCATCGACGCGTTCGTCTACGGTTCCGGAACAGGCGGCACGATTTCCGGGGTCGGGCGGTATCTCCGGGAGCGAAACCCGAACATCCAGGTGTTCGCCGTCGAGCCGGCACGCAGTCCCGTTCTCTCTGGCGGCGAGCGCGGCCAGCATCAGTTCCAGGGCATGGGGCCCGGGTTCGTGCCGCCGAACTTCGATCGGACCGTGGTCGATCGGGTGATCCAGGCGTGGGAGGAGGACGCGTTTCCGCTCGCCCGGCGACTGGCGCGCGAAGAGGGCCTGTTCGTCGGCATGTCGAGCGGCGCGATCACCTGGGCAGCGCTGTCTGTCGCGCGCGAGCTCGGCCCGGGACGCCGCGTCGCGATGATCGCGCCCGATTCGGGCGCGCGGTATCTGTCGACGGTTCTCTTCGAACCGCCTCACGCCGATGTCGCTCTCTAGGCGAGTGGCACGGCGGCGCGATAGCGTCCGAATCCCGGCCGGATTAGCTTATTTGGCTCTCCCCGCACTCGGATCCACGCCCCGGCGCCACGCGCGCGGGAATTGACTATGTCGTTAGCCTCCCTTACGATACAAGGCTCGGCAATGGACGCAGCGTCCGTACCGAAGCACGGTTTCAGGCTGCTGTCGGGTACGGCGAACCGGGCGCTCGCTCAGGAGATCGCGGGTCATCTCGGTGTCGACCTGTGCCGGGTGACGTGCAGCAGGTTCGCCGACGGCGAGATTTTTGTTCGGATCGACGAGAACATCCGCGGCGCGGACGTCTTCATCGTCCAGCCAACGAATCCGCCGGCGGACACCGTGATGGAGCTCCTGCTCCTGATCGATGCGGCCCGGCGCGCGTCGGCGGCGCGGATCACGGCGGTCATGCCCTACTACGGGTATTCCCGCCAGGATCGCAAGGATCAGCCGCGCGTCGCCATTGGCGCGAAATTGTTGGCGAACATGATCGAGACCGCGGGCGCCGATCGCGTCCTCGGCGTCGATTTTCATCAGCATCAGCTGCAGGGGTTCTTCGACGTGCCCGTCGATCACCTCTACGCCGCACCGGTGATGACGTCGCACTATCGCAGAAAGCAGTTGAAGGACGTCGTCGTCGTGGCGCCCGATGTCGGGTCGGCGAAGATGGCGCGAGGGTTCGCGAAGCGGCTCAACGGCACGCTCGCGATCATCGACAAGCGGCGCCCGACGGCGAACGTGGCCGAAGTGCTGAACGTAGTCGGTGATGTCGAAGGGAGAGACTGCCTGATTCCCGATGACATGATCGACACGGCCGGTACCGTCACCGAAGCCGCGCGAGCGCTGAAGAAGCTCGGCGCGAACGACATTTACGTCTGCGCTACGCACGCGCTGCTCTCCGGCCCTGCCGTGGAGCGGCTCAGCGCAGCGCCGATCGTGGAGGTGGCCGTCACCAACACGATCGCGATTCCGGAAGATCGGGTATTCCCGCAGTTGAAAATACTGTCAGTCGGAGAACTGCTCGCGAAGGCGATTCGCTTCACGCACAGCGAGCAGAGCGTCAGCAGTCTCTTCGACTGAGCGAGGGTCGCCACCGAGCGGGTGGCGCATCGCCGCCTGACAACACCGTCACACGCACACCGCAGGTTACTACGTCATGGCCACTGCACAGCTATCCGCAAGCGCTCGCGAGAACACCGGCAAGGGCGCCGCGCGCACACTTCGAAGCGCCGGGAAGATCCCGGCCGTCATCTACGGTCACGCGCGCGAGCCCCAGTCACTCGCGATCCCGACCCGCGAGTTCGAGAAGCTCCTCGAGCGCGTCTCGGCCGAGAGCACCGTCATCGAGCTCGACGTCGGCGGAACCGTGGCCCGCACGCTCATTCGCGAGATCCAGCGCCACCCGTTCAAGAAGCAGATCCTGCACATCGACTTCCAGGAGCTCGTCGCCGGCGAGAAGGTGTCCGTCAACGTGCCGATCGTCCTCGTTGGCGTTCCGGACGGCGTGCGTATCTCGGGCGGCATCATGAGCCAGGTCATGTCGGAGCTCACGATTCGCGTCGATCCCGTCAATATCCCGCGCCGCATCGAGGCGGATGTCACCCCGCTCACCATCGGGCATTCGCTGCACGTGAGCGACCTGACGGTGCCGGAAGGGATCGAGATCCTCGACGAGCCCGAGGCCACGGTGGCTGTCGTGTCGGCGCCGAAGGCGGTCGAAGAGGTCGCACCTGCCGCCGTCGTCGAAGGCGCCGAGGCGCCCGCGGAGCCGGAGCTCATTCGCAAGACGAAGGACGAGGAGGAGGGCGAGGGCGACGCGAAGAAGTAGTCGTGCCGGTCGCCGTTGGACCGCTCACCTGAGAACCGTTGAAGGTCATTCTGGGCCTGGGCAACCCCGGGCGCGAATACGAACACACGCGTCACAACGTCGGCTGGTGGGTTCTCGACCGCCTGGCCGACGTTTGGCGTCTGGATGGCTGGCGCCGCGACGGCGAGACACAGACGCTGTCGGGCACCGTCGCCGGCCATCCGGTGCGCCTCGTGAAGCCGCAGACGTACATGAACCTGAGCGGCCAGGTGCTGCGGCCGTACATGCGCCGGCCCGCGTGGTCGGCGGCGTCGGACCTCATGGTCGTGGTCGACGAGGTCGCGATTCCGCTCGGGACGTATCGGCTTCGCGCACGCGGTAGCGCCGGCGGCCACAACGGCCTGCGCGACGTCGAGCGCGCGTTAGGCACCGAGATCTACCCGCGGCTTCGCATCGGCATCAAGCCGGACGACCCGCGCCGCGTGGGGAACCTCTCGGATTTCGTGCTCTCGAAGTTCGGCCAGGATGAGCGCGCGGTCGTGCTCGATCTCATGCCACGTCTCCTTGACGCGATCGAGATCTGGCTCCGCGACGGGATCGTCAGAGCGATGAACGCCCACAACGGCGAAGCCAGGGCTCCGGGCACCTGATCATCGGCAAGATCCTTCGCTGACGCTCGGGACCAGTCGGGGAATCGGGAATCGAAACCCTCCCAGGCACACGCACTCGTTACACCCACTCGACATACATGCTGACACTTGGAATCGTCGGCCTGCCGAACGTCGGCAAGTCGACTCTGTTCAACGCGCTCACCGCGGCCCGCGCCGAGGCCGCCAACTACCCGTTCTGCACCGTCGAGCCTAACGTGGGGATGGTGGAGGTCCCCGACGCCCGGCTGGCGACGCTCGCCGAGATCGTGCAGCCGAAGCGCACGGTGCCCGCGGTGGTGCAGTTCGTCGACATCGCCGGGCTCGTGAAAGGCGCCGCGCAGGGCGAAGGGCTGGGCAACAAGTTCCTCGCGAACATCCGCGAGACGGACGCCATCGTGCACGTCGTCCGCTGCTTCGAAGACCCTGACGTGACGCACGTGATGGGGGCGGTCGATCCGGTTCGCGATCGTGAAGTGATCGAGTTCGAGCTGGCGCTCGCCGACCTCGCGACGGTCGAGAAGCGACTCGACCGCACGCGTCGCGCAGCGAAGTCCGGAGAGAAGGAGGCGGTGGCCGAGCTGCCGGTGCTCGAGCGCGCCTGCGCGTTTCTCGCGGAAGGCAGAGGGCTCTGGGAAGCGCGGCTCTCAGCCGACGACCTTCGCATTCTCTCTCCGCTCACGCTGCTCACGGTCAAGCCGGTGCTCTACGCGGCGAACGTGACGGACGCGGAGCTTTCGGGCGACGAGGGCAAGCACCTCGCGACGCTTCGCGCGGCGGTCGCCGCGAGCGGCGAGCATGCGGAGGTCGTTCCGTTCTCCGCGAAGATCGAAGCGGAGCTCGCCGAGCTGCCGCCGCAAGATCGCGCGGATTTCCTGGCGTCGCTCGGCATTGAGTCGGCCGGTCTCGACCGGCTGATCCACGCCGGGTATCACCTCCTCGGCCTGCAGACCTATTTCACCGCTGGTGAGCAGGAGGTGCGCGCCTGGACGATACATCGTGGCGACACTGCCCCCGCTGCGGCGGGCGTGATCCATACGGACTTCGAGAAGGGCTTCATTCGCGGCGAGACGGTCGGTTACGACGACTTCGTCGCCACGGGCGGGTGGAAGGGCGCGAAAGAGAAAGGCGTCGTCCGCTCGGAGGGGCGTGAGTATGTCGTGCGCGACGGCGACGTCATGCTCTTTCGGTTCAACGTATAGGGACCGGCGCTCGCGAAGCGGGCGCACTGGGTCGAGCCGCGACTCGTGGCCGAAGTGCAGTTCACCGAGTGAACCGGTGACGCGAGAATCCGGCACCCATCGCTGCAGGGCTTCCGCACGGACAAGCGACCAGCGGACATCCGGCGTGAGCGAGAGGGTCGACCAACTGACCTAACGCGCGCGGATGCCGCGCCTCGCCCTGGCGTAAGCAATTTCACGTCTGGCGTCATTCGAGGAGCGAGCGCTCCGCCAGCGGGACCGCGCCTCGTTAGGTGAGCTCCCCGGCGCGATCGAGGACCGTCGGCGGCAGCTCGCCAGGCGAGGGCTGTAACACCCCGGCGTCATACCCAGTACGGGGTGACCATGAGCGGAAGGCCGGCGAGCGGCCGGGCGACGAACGTCAGGGGTTCCGAGTCCTCAAGACGTACGAGAAGCCGCAGGGCGACTTCCTGGCGCACGGGCCGCGGTATGCGGGAGTCGTGTCCGAAAACGGCCTCACGGCGCTCTTCACGCACCCCGGCGACCCGAGCTGGCACGAGGTGGTTCGAGATCGTGCACCTCGAGGAGGCGCCGGATCCACCGCCCCCGCGCCGCCACAGGCGGTAACGTCGGGCGTGTCGATCGCCTGCGGCGGCATGAGCCACAGTATTCCGGCCTTGCGCGTTCTGATGTGGACGCAGAAGGCCTATGCTGTTTCCCCGCCCAGTAGGTGCAGTACAATGACCCGCCCTGCTCTCGCCCTCGTCGCGTCGCTCGCAGCGACCGCCCCGCTCGCCGTCCTCGCCTGCGGCGACGCCGCCGGCCCCGGCCCCGCCCCGAGCTACGAGGTCACGGTCACCCCGCGCGGCCCGGGCGGGGTTCCGGCCCGGTTCGCCGGCAAGCACGCCGGGCACGTCGTCGCACGCATCCCCATCGACGCGCGGCAGACGATGTGGAGGGCCATGCTCACCATCAGACTCATGAACGCGTCCGACGCACCCCTCGCGGTACTAACGCTCTTTTTCCCCGACACCGCGGTCCGGTACGGGCGCATCGAGCTCGAACGCCTGCGTGGTCCGTTCCCCGGTGATAGGGTTGTGGCAACGGGGCAGGTCGTCCGCCCGGACGGCGTCGGGCTGCACGAGATCGAGTCCGGCCAGCTCGAGCTGGCGCAAGGGCCCGGGGGCGTCGTGGAGGGCCGCTTCACCGCCCGGCTCGTTCCCATCCAGGCCGGCGGGATCCTCGAGGTCGTCGCCGACGCGGCGGGACAGTTCGTCACACATCGCATAACGTGGTAGCCCGCCGCTGGTTCGTCGGCGGCGCGGCCGGGAACCCGCGATGCAGCACGCACCCATGGCGGTCCGCGGGTAGGGTGCCGGCGTGGAGTCATGAGCCCTCCCCCGCCAAAGTCGCTGGCTCGACTCTTCGGAGACGCGAAGTGGCCCGACGAAACGGGTGCGTGAGTCGAATTATCCGATGCTCGCGCGTTCGAAGGGAGAGACCCGCGGCCGCGCGCGCTCACCGGTCGCGATAGTGTTTCAGTCTCCAGGAGGTGCCTCAGTGAACGGTTCCGCCTTCGCGCTCCTAATCACTCCCACGCTCGTAGCGTCCACGCTCGTCGGGTGCACGCTCGTCGCCCAACCCCCGCGGGTCCCGCTGCCGGTCGGGGCCCGGGTCCGCGTGGCCGCGGCGCCACGCAGCGATTGGGTCGTCGGGCGGCTCAGTCACGCCGACTCCGTTCGCATCGTCCTGCGGGCCGCGCCGGGGGCGATACCGGACACTTTCCCCCTCACAGCAATACAGGCGCTCGAGGTGAGCCGCGGTCGGCCCCGCGCGCTCCGCGTCGGCATCGGCATGGTGGTCGGCGGAGTAGCCGTGGGGACCGCCGCCGGGCTCATTGCGAAGGTACTGGTGCGAGGTGAACCAGATGGGGAGCTCGTGGTGGGCGCCGCAGTCGTCGCCGGCGTGGCGGGTGGGGTCATCGCCGGCGGCGCGGTAGGGGGCCTAACGGCGCCAGAACGCTGGCGGCGCGTGCCGGTGCCCTAGTCGCATTTCAGGACGAACGCCGAACCGATACATCCTCACGCATGCGCCGCGTCCCGCCGAAGTCCACGATCATCAGCGACCTCCCGCCCGAGCCCACGACGCCTAACGCGGCGCACAAGTCGCGGTCGCCCGACCTCGTCGTGCAAGTCTGGAGCGGTTGACGCATTCAACGTCGCCCCCCTACTGACCCGCGGCGCCTCTATTCATCGGAGCCGATGCGGCTGAGCCAGAGCGTCTGGAGCCTACATTTGCTCGCGAGCATCCATGCCAGACAAACACCATCTCGCATTCTCGGACAGGGCATAGAGGCGTGGAACCGTTGGAGGGCAGAGGCTCCCGAGGTGCGTCCGTGCCTGAACGGCGCTGACCTTCGTGGCATCGATTTCGGCATCCCCATCTGCATCTCGCGACCATCCTCAACGGGCAAGTTCCTCCGCAACATGTACCGGCGGAGGAACTACACGCCGGCCAATTGCGCGGCGGTTGACGTCGCGACCACGGCGGCCGAGCAGTAGGGAGCGTTAGGCAGTCCGTCGCCTGCCAAATGTGCGGCGCCGGGCTACGGCCGCCCAACGGCGAAGGAGACGGTTAAGCCCGCCGGGAGGACGACCCCGACCTGCAGCGGGACATCAGCCACCCGCCATCGCGCGCGGCGATGCGCGACGCCGTAGGTGGCGCCCGCCACTACCCCGACAACCGCCCCGATCACCGCCCCGGCGGACACCGCCCGCCGGAGCGTCCGGTCGCTTTCGCGCCGGCACTCCTGCTCGGTGTCACCCGCGTCGCAGCCGTCGGTCAACTGAGCGCTGTAGCCGACCCCGGCCAGGACGCCGGCGAGGGCGCCGGCAGGCGCACCGACCGCACCCCAGATTCCGGCCGCCAGCACCGGCGACTGCCGGTCGTGACTCAGCTCGAAGCGCGTGACGGCCGAGCGCGGGAGGGCGACGTGACCCCCGCCACGTCGGACCAGCGTGAAAGCGATCGTATCGGGGCCGGCGCGCGTGAGGGTGCCGACCGCCCCACTGATGCCGCGCGACGGGGCCGACACGCGGACGCGCGTCCCCGGGGGCACGTCCCCGCTGCCGGGCTGAGACGCGAGCGCGGCGGGGAGCCCGCCGAGCGCGAGGGCGAGAGCCAGGGCGGACCGCATGGAGCGACTCCGAAGCAGAGGTGAACGCGATCCCCTGCGTCGGGGCAGCGGAACGGTCGAGGAGCGTGGGAGGTCGCGCTCGGAGCAACGAAGCGCGACGACACGGTGAAACCAGGGGCGGGGGAGTCCGGAACGTGCGACACTACCGCACCCACGTTAGGCTGTGGTCGCGCCCGCCCGGCGCGTCGTGAGCTGGCCAACCCCGTGCCGTCGACGCCCACCCAGGATGCGCGGGGCGGAGGTGTCCGGCGGTAGGCGGAACGTGGAGCTGCCCTTGGGCGGACGAGGATCAGCTACGGGGAGGCCACGCGCGAGTTATTGACCACGTGGATAAAGCACCGTACGGCATTACGGGGAGGATGTCAATGGGAACGTGGCCGTGAGGAGCGCCGTTCGGCGTCTCCGCGGTGCGGAGAGGCGCGGAGAG
>Ga0075430_100005136_pt1 | contig 11018 bp, 3 predicted proteins | sample RhiMetdeltSRZDD4_FD_75294 | JGI IMG/M metagenome (GOLD analysis project Ga0075430, IMG submission 75294) | Populus rhizosphere microbial communities from Tennessee, USA - Rhizosphere MetaG P. deltoides SRZDD4 | ecosystem: Host-associated > Plants > Roots > Rhizosphere > Soil | place: USA... | reverse complement strand
CGAGCCGGGAAGCCGTGCTCGACCTGATCGACAAGAACCGGATGGTGACGACCTTCCAGCGCGCCGCCGCTTTGGCGTGGACCCAGGCGCAGGTGCAACTCCACCATCTGCGCCTGAGCCCCGGAGACGCAGGTGAGTTCCAGCGTCTCGCCGGCCACATCCTTTATGCGTCGCCAGGGCTGCGCATGCCCTCCGACGTCATCGAACAGGGCGCTGGCTCACAACCTGGCCTGTGGTCCCTCGGTATCTCCGGCGATCTGCCGATCATCGTACTGCGCGTCACCGACATCGAGCATCTCGGCATCGCCCGTGATCTGCTGCAGGCGACCGACTATTGGCGGATGAAGCGCCTCGCCTTTGACGTGGTCATCCTGAACGAGCGTGGATCATCCTACATCCAGGACCTTCAGAACGAGCTCGAAACATTGGTGCGTGCCAGCCAGGCGCGCGCACAATTCGGCGAACGCCCGTCGGGCAGTGTGTACGTGCTCCGGTCCGATCTTATCCCCCAGGAGACGCGCGCCTTGCTGCTCTCCGTCGCCCGTGCCGTGCTGCGCGGTCGCTATGGACGGCTGGCCAGCCAGCTTGACGCATCCCAGGTGCCCGACGCACGCGGCACGCGGGCGCTCAAGCGGGCGGCATCGACCGGCCTGGCGTCCATCCCGCCACGCATTCCGGAATTGGAATTCTTCAACGGGTTGGGCGGCTTTGCAAAAGACGGCCGGGAATATGTCGTCGTCCTCGGCCCCGGCCAGCACACGCCGGCACCGTGGCTCAACGTCGTCGCCAACGCCCAATTCGGATTTCAGGTTTCCGCCGAGGGTGCCGGCTATACCTGGGCTGTCAACAGCCGTGAGCATCAGATCACGCCCTGGTCCAATGATCCCATTCGCGATCCCCCGGGCCAGGCCTTCTATGTGCGCGACGATGATACCGGAGAACTTTGGAGTCCGACGTGCGCACCGCTGCGTGACGACGAAGGCGGCTATGTCGCGCGGCACGGACGCGGCTACAGCCGCTTTGAACATGGTGCTCACGAGCTCACGCTCGACCTGCTCGAATATGTGCCGCTCGACGATCCGATCAAGATTTCGCGGCTGACGATACGCAACACCGGCCGGCGGCCGCGGCGGTTCACCGTCACCGCTTATGTGGCATGGGTGCTCGGCGCGTCGCGCACGGCGGCCGCGCCTTACACGATCACCGCGATCGATGAGCACTCCGGAGCGATGTTCGCTCGCAATCGGTGGACCGAAGCGTTCGCAAACCGTGTGGCATTCATCGATTTCAATGGCCGTCAGACCAGCTGGACCGGCGATCGCCGCGAGTTTATTGGCCGCAACGGGACGCTTGCGAATCCGGCCGCGCTTTCGGGCCGCGAGCCGCTGTCCAACCGCGTTGGAGCAGGACTGGATCCCTGCGGCGCCATGCAGACCCAGATCGAACTCGGCCCGAACGACAGCATCGAACTGGCCTTCTTTCTTGGTGAGGGGAGGAGCGCCGACGAGGCGCGCACGTTGATCGACCGGTATCGTTCGATCGATCTCGACTCGGTTTTCACCGACGTGGAGCGCCATTGGGACGAGCTGCTCGGGACCGTACAGGTGAAGACTCCGGATCGGGCGCTGGACATCATGATGAACGGCTGGCTGCTCTATCAGACACTGGCTTGCCGCGTGTTGGCGCGGTCCGCCTTTTACCAGGCGAGCGGCGCCTACGGATTCCGCGACCAGCTGCAGGATGTGATGGCACTGCTTTCGGTACGGCCGGAATTCGCGCACACCCATCTGCTCCGCGCTGCCGGACGCCAGTTCCTGGAAGGCGACGTCCAGCATTGGTGGCTGCCCCAAAGCGGGCAGGGTGTCCGGACGCGGTTCGCCGACGATCGGATCTGGCTGGCACTGGTCGCCGCTTACTATGTGGTGACGACCGGCGACGATGCGATCTTGCAAGAGCAGGTTCCCTTCCTGGAAGGGGCAACGCTGACGCCCGGCGACATGGAAAATTTCTTCCAGCCCAAAACATCGGCTCAATCCGCGAGCCTGTTCGAACATTGTGCGCTCGCCCTCGATACGAGCCTGAAAGTCGGCGACCACGGCTTGCCGCTGATCGGCGGCGGCGACTGGAACGACGGCTTCAACCGGGTCGGGTATCGCGGCAAGGGCGAGAGCGTCTGGCTTGGCTGGTTTCTGTATACCGCGCTGACCAGATTTATCCCGATCGCCCAGGCGCAGGGCGACAATGCCAGGGCTGCTGCCTGGGAAGCGCATGCGGCCGCACTTCGGGTCGCACTGAATGAAAAGGCGTGGGACGGAGACTGGTACAAGCGCGGTTGGTTCGACGACGGTACGCCGCTGGGTTCCGCGGCAAGCGCGGAATGCCGCATCGATTCGATAGCGCAATCCTGGGCAGCGATCTCCGGAGCGGGCGATCCACAGCGCGTGATCCGAGCGATGGCCGCGGTGGAGCGCGAGTTGATTGTCCCGGACACGGATCTTGCGATGCTGTTCGCGCCGCCCTTCGACCAGGCACCGGTCGATCCGGGCTATATCAAAGGTTATCCGCCCGGTGTGCGCGAAAATGGCGGCCAGTATACGCACGCTGCCCTGTGGTCGGTCATTGCCTTCACGCTGCTTGGCGAGGGCGACAAGGCGGCAAGCCTGCTGTCGATGCTCAACCCGATCAATCACAGCCGCAGCCGGCCCGAAGCTCATCGTTACAAGCTGGAACCCTATGTTGTCGCTGCCGACATCTATTCCCAACCGCCGCACGTCGGACGTGGCGGCTGGAGCTGGTACACCGGCGCCGCCGGCTGGATGCATCGGGCGGGCGTGGAATATGTTCTCGGTCTGCGGATCGAGGGCACGTTCCTGCACCTCGATCCCTGTATCCCGAAACATTGGCGCAGCTACGAGATGACATTGAAGCGCGATTCAAGCTGCTACGAAATCGTCGTCGAAAATCCGGATGCCGTGAGCAAGGGTGTCGCCCAGGTCGAATATGACGGCGTCGCCGTGGCCGAGCGTCCGTTCCGGCTCCCGCTGAAAGGCGACGGAAAAATCCACTCGATCAAGATCATCATGGGAGCTGAGCCGAATGGCCAGCCTATGGCAGGAGCCGCCTAAGCCGTCGGGACTATATGCGGGACGTTCTCCGCAGCAGGCGCCACGGCAGCCCGGGCAGCTTGATCATCTCACTATCGCACACAGTGCAACGGCTCACAAAGTGGCCGCTGTCCCAATGGCTGGTTTGCAGATTCGGTACATGCCGACCGAATGCTTCATGCAAAATCATTCGAAGGTTCAGCGGGATTGACCGGGAGCGGGGACGGATCGCAATCCATGGGGATCGCGCTTGTCACGAGCGTTCCGGCGGGTGTCGTCCGCTGCCTTTGGCGGCTGGCTATCTTTGGCATGCAGGTCCGCGCCACATTTCGCGCACCATAAGTGTCGACCAGACCGCACCCTGGCGTCCGGGAGACTGGCCTTGTGCCCGCTTTTGCAAACCAGCTCGATCATCTGTTGGCCGTCCGGCACGGAGAATTCTCCTGGGCGCCAACTCCAGCCTTCAGATCGGCTTGCCCGAAATTTCAGGTGAGCGCCTCCCGGCCGGAAAAAGCAACGCTTTCCTTGGCAGCATAAGGTGAGACAGCTGTCCGCGGCTAGGTAGCGACGACGCGCACCCGATCCAGGTTCATTGGCCGGGCATAGCCATTTTTGGTCTCGTCTTGCCGTTGCGACGCAACTCGCAGCACGGGGAAATAGGTGCCGGGCCGGGAGAAAATGTGGCGGCTGTTCAGCTGGACGCTGGTGGAGCGGTCATGCTCCAGCTGCTTCCTCCGAGGCAGAAACAGTGTCTGAGATCGGCGAATCGCTGCGCTGGACACGATATCGCCGAGGCATTTTATTACTGCGAATAATGGACTGGTCGAATTGGCTCAGACTGGCATATGTCGGGGGCGAATTGCGCGGTCATCGCATAGGCTGCTGGAGATGGGTGGTAGCTTTCGATCGCCAGTGGGAGAAGGACAAGACCATGAAAATGGATGAAATGGTGCTCGTCAGCGTCGACGATCACATCACCGAGCCTGGGACTGTCTTCGACAACCAGCTTTCGGGCGAGGCGTATGCAACCGCGCCCAAGCTCAAACAAAAGCAGAACGGCACCAATTATTGGGACTATCAGGGAAAGAAGGTCCAGTCGGTCGCGCTCAACGCGGTAACCGGCCGGGTACGCGAAGAATATGGCATGGAGCCGACATCGCTCGATCAGCTCCGTAAGGGCTGTTACGACGTAGACGCGCGGATCGGCGACATGAACATAAATGGCGTAGCGGCCTCGATGAACTTCCCGAGCTTTGCCGGCATCGATGGCGGGCTCTTCATCATGGCGGCGGACAAGGACCAGGCCCTTGTCCACATGCGTGCCTATAACGATTGGCACATCGACGAATGGTGCGGAGCACATCCGGGGCGATTCATTCCGCTCGGTATTCTACCGCTCTGGGATCCCGAGGAGACTGGGCGCGAAATCCAGCGGCTCGCCGACAAGGGCTGCCATGCCGTGTCGATGAGCGACAATCCGACGCTTTTCCGAGGCCTGCCCAGCATCCACAGCGACTATTGGGAACCCGTGTGGAAAGCCGCCGCGGAATGCGAGACAGCGATCTGCCTCCACATCGGGACGGGCAATATCGCCCCACACTGCTCGCCGCAGTCGCCGATCGAGGTCAATATCACGACCATGCCGATGGCCGTCGCTTTCGGCGCCGCCGACTGGCTGAACCTTTCTGCGCTGCATCGCTATCCGACGCTCAAGATCTGCCTTTCCGAAAGCGGCATCGGCTGGATTCCTTACCTGATGGAACGTGCCGACTACAGCCACGCGCAACATCACGTGTGGACGCACTCCAACCAATATTTCGGCGACATGAAGCCCAGCGAAGTCTTTCGCCGCCATTTCAGCAGCTGCTTTATCGACGACGCATATGGGCTGCGGAACCTCGATCTCATCGGCGAGGACAACGTCTGCTACGAAGTGGACTATCCGCACTCTGATGCACCGTGGCCCAATGCGCCGGAGGTGCTCTGGAGGTCGGCGCAGCATCTGACCGACCTGCAGATCGACAAGATTACGCATCTGAATGCCATGCGCCTCTACAAATTCGACCCATTCCGGCATCACAAGCGCGAGGAGCTGACCGTGGGTGCACTGCGCGAAAAGGCAAGGGCGGCCGGAGTCGATACAACGCTGATCTCCACGGGCGGCGCGGCTCCACTGGCGCTTGGCGAGCGACCGCGCCCAGTCACTTCGGCGGACGTCCAGCAAATGTATGCCAAGCATGCCGAGGCCGTTTGACGCAGGCCAGGGTAATATTCGGGCAAGTTTCCTCCCGAGACAAAAATAGTACCTGAGATCGGTGGGTCGCCCCGCTGGACACCCAAGCGCGACCTGTGGGATTTATATCTCAACGCCGCGCTGGACAGCGCAGGCGATCCAAAACTTGGGAGGATGTCGTGGATTCGATCGACGCAAAGAGCCGCCGCAGCACCGGGATTGTCCTCGGCGTTGGTGCCATAACCGCGGCGATTTTGGCCGGATGGGCGGTGCGCGCCGCATCTCCCCCGTCATTCCCGGCCGAAATCAACGTGACCAACGATCCCACGCGGCGCTGGGCCGAACTCGGCATCGCGGTCAATCCGAAGGATCCCAACAATATCGTGATCGCAACGCAGGGCATGGCCTCCACGCGCGAATGCCAGGCCAAGAGCACGGATTGCCAGATGGTGCCGGTCGACCTCGGGATGGGTGGTCCGCGCCCGCAGCCGCGCGGCCAGACCGATCGAAAGGACTTCAACGCCATTGCCGCCTTTGTCACCTTCGATCGCGGCAAGACGTGGAAGCGGGTGACCTTTCCCGTCGTTCCGCGCGGCCATCCCACAATCCAGTCGGCGGGCGACCCGCACATCACGGCTGGACCGGACGGCACCTTCTATTTCAGCTTCGACAGCCTCAACTGGGGTACCGTCGAGAAGGCGCTGCCCAATGCGGGTGTGTCGGTGAGCAAGTCGACCGACGGCGGCCGCACGTGGAGCGTGCCGATACTGACCGGCGTTCCAGCCGATGGCCCCAAGATCGCCGCCGACCTCAGCACGGGAACCATCTACCTGTCCGCCTCGAGCCAGCTCGGGCCGCGATCCACGGGCGATCCCAGCGTGCCGGTCCAGCCAAAGGCCGACCGCTGGCTCACCTCGTCGAAGGATGGGGTAAACTGGACCAAGCCGCAGGGCTGGGGAGGCGTGGGAAGAACCGCGTCGGCGGCGCACGGCATCCTCGCGGCGGCGTTCAGGACCAGCGCGCGGCCGAGCATCATGGGCGGAGGCAATGACGATCTCTGCGGCACTGCGCCCAAGTCGTGCACGATCTTCCAGACGACGACGGATGCGGGAGCAAGCTGGACACGTCATGTGCTCGCCATTTCGAACGATTATGCCGGCTCGCCCATTGTCGCCGCCGATCCGACCAAAAAGGGGCATTTCGCGCTTGCCGTTCCCATGAAGGGCGATGGCGGTCATCTGATGTATCGGACGACCGACGCCGGCAAGACCTGGAGCGGTCCGGTCACGCTGACCGAAGACGCCGGCAAGCGGCATTATCACAGCTGGATGGCCTATTCGCGCCAGGGCGTTCTGGCCATCATGTGGCGGACCAGCCAGCCCGCGGCCGGGCAGGAGCGCGCGGCAGGGCCGGGCGAACCGGCGCAGCCCTATAACGTATGGGCCGCGATCTCGCGTGACGGCGGCGTGTCTTTCAGCGCGCCTCTGAAGGTCAGCAGCGCGGATTCCCCGGCACAGCAGGCCCAATTTTCCGGCGGTGACGATTATTCGAGCGTCGCGGTCGATGGGAATTACGTCTACGTGGCCTGGGCCGATTGGCGCTCGAAGGAACGCGACAATTACTTCCGCGCCATTCCGCTCAATGCTTTTCCCAACGCGAGACGATAGCTCAATGAAAGTCCCGCGATTTTGGCAGGATACGGACGTCGCGCGGGTGGCGGGCGTGGGTGGGACGTACCACCTCGTCGGCGGGTGAAAGCGGCAAGGGCGGCCTGGCGTCGCTCAGTTGGTCGAGCAGGTGGGAATAGTCGCTGACGCGGCTTCCCATCAGGTGGACGACGCCTTCCTTGCTGCGCTGGATTTCGCCTTCCACCAGCATCAGCCGTGCGGCCATGACCGGGCGGCGATAACGTTCGAACAGCCGCGCCCAAAGCAGGACGTTGGTGATGCCGGTCTCATCCTCCAGCGTGATGAAAATGGCATTGCCCTTGCCGGGACGCTGGCGAACGATAACGACACCTGCGGTGCGCACCCTTGCGCCCGATTTGGCGGATTGCGTTTCCGCGCAGCTCAGGATTCCTTCCTCGCGCAGGCGATCGCGCAGGAAGGTCATCGGATGGTCTTTCAGCGATAGGCGCGTCGTCTGGTAATCGGCGACCACTTCTTCCGAACGAGCCATGACGGGCAGCGCCATGTCGGGTTCGGTGCCGAGCGCGGGGGCGCGAGCAGCCGCGAACAGAGGCAGTTCGCCGTCGGGCGTGCGATGCGCCTCCCACACAGCCTGCCGCCTGGTGAGATCGAGCGAGGTGAAGGCGTCGGCATCGGCCAGCAGATGCAGCGCACGTTGCGGCAGACTGGCGCGGCGGGCCAGTGCTTCGATGCTGTCGAAGTCGCCGAGGGCCGTTCGTGCCTCGGCCAGCATTTCGGCCCAATCCTGGCGGAAACCGTTCAGCTGACGAAAGCCGAGGCGTAGTACGTGTGAACTTTCCAGCGGTTCGAGGCTGTTGTCCCAAAAGCTGGCGTTGACGTCGATCGGCCGCACCTCCACGCCATGGTTGCGCGCGTCGCGGACAATCTGCGCGGGTGCGTAGAAACCCATCGGTTGGGAATTGAGCAATGCGCAGGCGAACACTGCGGGGTGATGGCATTTGATCCAGGACGAAACATAGACCAATCGCGCGAAGGAGAGGGCATGGCTTTCCGGAAAGCCATAGCTGCCGAAACCTTCGATCTGTTTGAAGCAACGTTCCGCAAAAGCCGGATCATAGCCGCGTCTGGCCATGCCATTGATCATCTTCTCCCGGAATTGATGGATGGTGCCGACATTGCGGAAGGTCGCCATCGCCCGGCGTAGTTGGTTCGCTTCGGATTTCGAGAATTCCGCCGCGACGATTGCCAGCTGCATCGCCTGTTCCTGGAACAGCGGTACTCCATAGGTCTTTCCCAACAAATTACGCAGTTCATTGGGGTCATGCGGCGGCGCCGGAGAGGGATATTCGACTGCCTCTTCCTTATTCCTCCGGCGTAGATAGGGGTGGACCATGTCTCCCTCGATTGGGCCGGGGCGGACGATCGCGACCTGGATGGTAAGATCGTAGAGATTGCGCGGCTTCAGCCTTGGCAGCATGTTGATCTGCGCCCGGCTTTCCACCTGGAACACGCCGATGCTGTCGCCCTTCCCCAGCATTTTGTAGACCGCTCTGTCGGTGGAATCGATGTCGACTTCGAGGTCTTTCTCGCCCAGGCCGTGTTGTCGCATGAGCTCAAACGATTTGCGGATGCAGGTCAGCATGCCCAGCGCCAGCACGTCCACCTTCATCAGACCCAAAGCGTCGATGTCATCCTTGTCCCATTCGATGAAGGTGCGGTCCTCCATCGCCGCATTGTGGATCGGCACCGTTTCGTCGAGCCGGTCTTCGGTGAGCACGAAGCCACCGACATGCTGCGACAGATGGCGCGGGAATTTCATGATCTGGCCGACCAGATCCTTCAATCTCGCGATTTCGCCGTTGGTGGGATCGAACCCAGCCTCGCTGTAGCGGCGCTGCTCCACTTCGTCCGCAAAGCTGCCCCAGACGGTGCTCGCAAGCCGTGCTGTTACATCCTCCGACAGGCCCAGCGCCTTGCCGACCTCGCGGACCGCGCTTCGCGGCCGATAATGAATCACGGTGGCGGCGATGCCGGCACGGTGACGGCCATAGCGGCGATAGACATATTGCATCACTTCCTCGCGTCGCTCATGCTCGAAATCGACATCGATGTCCGGCGGCTCGTTGCGATCCTCGGAGACGAAGCGCGAGAACAGAAGATCGTGTTTCTCAGGATCGATCGAAGTGACGCCAAGCAGGAAGCAGACGATCGAATTGGCGGCCGATCCCCGACCCTGGCAGAGGATCGGCGGATCCTGCGCGCGGGCGAAGCGCACCAGATCGTGCACGGTCAGGAAGTAATAAGCGTATTTCTGCCTGGCGATCAGCTCGAACTCTTCATCGAGCAGCTTCCGGACCTTGGGCGACAAGTCCGTACCGTAACGGGCATGCGCCGCTTCGCGCACGATATGCTCCAGCCAGGCCTGCGGCTCCCAGCCTTCCGGCACCGGTTCATGCGGATATTCGTAGCGCAGATCATCGAGCGTGAAGCGAATGCGCGAGAGCAGGGCAATAGTCTCGCCGATCGCCTCGGGACAGGAGCCAAACAGGCGGGCCATTTCGTCAGGTGGCTTGAGGTGGCATTCGGCATTGGCCGCCAGCTTGCGTCCCGCCGCCATGATGGTCGTCTTTTCGCGGATGCAGGTGAGGATGTCGTGCAGCGGCCGCTGTTCGGGCGTGGCGTAGAGCGCATCATTGGTGGCGAGCAATGGCAGTCCGGTTCGGGCGCCGAGCTGCTTAAGCAGGACAAGGCGACGATGGTCGGCGCCGCCGCGCGACATGGTCGCGCCAAGCCAGACCCGGCCGGGGCGGGCCTCAGCCAATGCGCGAACCTTGTCTTCCGGCTCGTCGGGACTGGCCATGACGATCAGCAGCAGATCGTCGCAATAAGCGAGCAGATCCTCGAACCGCAGGATGCAATCGCCCTTTTCGGCACGCCTGTTGCCGACGGTCAGCAACCGGGTGAGCCGCCCCCAGCCGTGACGGGTTTCGGGATAAGCGATGATGTCCGGCGTCTCGTCGGCGAACACCAGCCGCGCACCGACCGCGAGGCGAAAGTCGATATCCTCGCCCAACTCTTCGCGTGCCTGTTCACGCGCATTCCTGAGCGCGACATGTGCGCGCACCACACCCGCCACCGTGTTGCGGTCGGCGATGCCGATGCCGGCCATGCCGAGCGCGATCGCCTGCGCGACCATGTCGGCGGAATGCGATGCGCCGCGCAGGAAGGAGAAATTGGTGGCGGCCACCAGCTCGGCGAAGCCCGCGCTCATGCGAACAGCCCGTGCACATACCATTGCGGATCGCGCCGTTCCCGGTCGATCAGGCCGTGGCGAAACAGCCAGAAGCGGTGGCCGCTTTTGTCCTCGACCCGATAATAATCGCGGGTCAGCCCGCTGCCCGGCTTCCACCATTCGGCGGCGATGCGCTCAGGCCCTTCGAAGCGGACGATGTCGTGCACCCTTCGTCGCCAGCGGAAGCGGCGCGGGGGCCCGTCGGGCACCTCGGCCATCACCTCGATCGGCTGCGGCGGATCGAACAAATGGATGGGGCGAAGCGGCGGTTCGCCCGGCGATGGTTCCTCCCAGCAAACCGCCGTGGTGCCATCCAGCACGGGCAGTGCCAGCATGGATTGCTCGGGAATATGGCTGTCGCGCGGCTGCAGGCGCCGCAGCCGGTTGCGGCCCAGTCGCGCGCTGAGGCGATCGAGCAGCGCCGCCATTACTTCCTCGCTCAGCGATCCGCCTTCCAGCCGCAGCTGGCTGGGAGCGAGCGGCTCCATGACCGGCACGGTAAGGCGGATCATGTCGAAGCCGAAGCCGGGATCGATCGGATCGGACAGCGCCTCCACCCGCTCGCTGAACAGGCGGATCAGCATCACCGGGTCGCGCATCGGACGCCCGCTTTCGACCATCAGGTCGAACAGCCGCCCGTCGCTGCGATAGAGGCGCGCGACGAAGCAGCGCCCGCCTTTGTGCCATTCCTCCAGCGCCCGTGCGGCTTCCTGCGCAAGCTCTCCGATCACGCCCAGCGC
>Ga0075430_100005132_pt1 | contig 11022 bp, 11 predicted proteins | sample RhiMetdeltSRZDD4_FD_75294 | JGI IMG/M metagenome (GOLD analysis project Ga0075430, IMG submission 75294) | Populus rhizosphere microbial communities from Tennessee, USA - Rhizosphere MetaG P. deltoides SRZDD4 | ecosystem: Host-associated > Plants > Roots > Rhizosphere > Soil | place: USA... | reverse complement strand
TCAAGTTGGCTGGCGGAACATTCACCACGTTCGCATCGGTTTCGACATCGCGCCGATCAAAGCCACGCCGGTCATCGTCGGCTATCACGCCTACTGGCTCGCTGAAGCTCGCGATGCGTTGTACTCGGCGAGTGGCGCGCCGTTGGCGCGTGTGCCCGCCGGTGCGGCCAGCACAAGGGTCGGGCAGGAAATCGATGTGCAGGTCTCGCGACCATTGACGCCGTACCTTGCGTTGTCCGCGGGCTACGCGCACCTTTTCGCGGGACCGTTCCTCAAAGAGGCCACACCGGGCGAGTCGTTCAGCGGTCCCTTCGTGATGGTGACCTACGTGTTCCTGGCCGACAAGTGAACGCCTGCGGCAACGTTCGCTAGAGATTCGGCGCATTAGGAAATGAGCCTAACGACATGTTGAAACTCACGAGACGCAACTTTCTCAGGTCTGCAGGATCCACGGCGGCCGTGCTGATGTCAGGAATGCCGTCGGGCTGGACCGGGGCCGCGTATGCGACGGATGCGCCGGAACAGCCCGACGTTCGCTTCGGCATCATCGCCCTCACGGATTGCGCGCCGATCGTCATGGCGCACGAGCTCGGCTACTTCAAGAAATTCGGTATCAATTCGACGATCTCAAAAGAAGCGTCGTGGGCCGTCATCCGCGACAAGTTGTCGCTCGGCGAAAACCACGCGACCCACATGCTGCTGGGGATGCCGCTCGCGTCGACGATGGGACTTGCCGGCTCGCCGGTCAAGCCGATGGTCGTTCCGTGGTTGCTCAATCGGAACGGACAGGCCATCACGCTCAACAACAAGCTCCGTGCCGCCGGCGTCAAAACACCCGCCCAGATCAAACCGCTTGCCGACACAGCCAGGGTCGCGGGCGATCCGCTCGCGTTTGCGATGACATTTCCTACTGGGACCCACGCCATGTGGCTTCGGTATTGGCTCGGGTCGGGCGGCATCCATCCAGACAAGGATGTCAGCCTCATCACAATTCCGCCGCCGCAGATGGTTGCGAACATGCGCGTCGACAAGATGGATGGGTTCTGTGTGGGCGAGCCGTGGAACAAGCGCGCGATCGAAGACAAAATCGGTTACACGGCGGTGACCACGCAGCAGATCTGGAAGGATCATCCCGAAAAAGTGTGCGCGTTCACCGAGGAGTTCACGCTCAAACATCCGAAGACAGTCAAGGCCATCCTCAAGGCGCTGCACCTCGCCAGCGTTGATCTCGACAAGCTGGAGAATCGGCCGAAGTTCGCGGAGATCATCGCGCGGCCCTCGTACATTAACTGCCCTCCGTCGACGATTCTCGAACGGTTGCTCGGCAAGTACGAGTACGGCGACGGACGCGTCGAACAGGATCCCGCCTACATGATCTTTTCGAATCGCCAGTGCAACTATCCGCAGCAGATCTATAGCAAGTGGTGGTTGACCCAATTTCGCCGGTGGGGGATGGCCAAGACCGCGCCCGACTACGCCGGCATTAGCAAGCGCGTCATGCGCGGCGATCTGTATCTGGAAGCCATGAAGGAAATCGGCGTGGCGACGAAGATTGTCGAGGAACCAAAGGTGACGTTGTTCGATGGCGTGTTCGACGGCAAAGACCCGGAACGGTACGCGAAATCGTTTCCAATTCACAGCATGGCTTAATTCCGTGGCGCGCCGGAGCGGAGCGGGGCAACGGGGTCCCCGCGAGCGACGGCGATGGGGGGCCGGCGGGGCGAAGCCCCCCGGTTTGAGAATGATCAAGCGTGTGACACACCTCTTGTTGCCAACGGTCGGCGTGGGTTTGGCGTTGATCGCCTGGTGGGGCGCAAGCCTGAACGTGCCCGACCTGCCATCGCCAGTCAGGACGTGGGAGGAAAGCAAACTCTACGTGCTGGAACCGCTCGTCAAACGCGGCGAAACCGATCAGGGCATCGCCCTGCTCGCGTACTACAGCCTGATGCGCGTGGCGCAGGGATTCCTGCTTGGCATCGTCATCGGCACGCCGATTGGCCTCTTGCTCGGCGTGTCTCCGATCCTCACGCGCATGTTCGATCCGCTGATGCAGGTGATGCGGCCCATTTCGCCGCTGGCCTGGTTGCCACTCGGCCTCGTCCTGTTTCAGAGGTCTGAGCCGGCCGCGCTTTTTGCCATCGCCGTGTGTTCCATGTGGCCAACGATCATCAACACGATGATGGGCGTGCGCGCGATTCCTCAGGACTACTGGAACGTCGCCAAGGTGCTGCGCCTTTCTCGAACGACGACTTTCTTGAAGATCATCGTTCCGGCCACCTTGCCGTACATGTTTACTGGTTACCGTTTAAGCCTTGGCATCGCCTGGCTCGTCATTGTCGCTGCCGAGATGCTCACCGGTACACCTGGTGTGGGCGGCTTCCTCTGGCAGGAATACAACAGCCTGATTTACGCCCACATTCTTCTGGCAATCATCACCATCGGTGTCATTGGCTTCGTGCTCGACCGTCTCATGGGAGCGGTGGAGACTCGGCTGCGGGCGGTTTAGACGCGATGGCATTCATCGAAGTCTCCGGTATCTCGAAGTCGTTTGCGTCTGGCCTCAAGCCGGTGCTGCGCGACATCTCGTTCGCAGTCGAACGCGGCGAGTTTGCGTCAATCGTCGGTGCGATGGGCAGCGGCAAATCGACGCTGCTCAGTATTCTCGCCGGTGTCGCCCGCGCCGACAGCGGTGCTGTGACGATCGACGGGGAGGCGTTGTGCGACGTGCGCGCCGACGCTGCCGTCGTGTTCCAGAACTACTCGCTGCTCCCATGGTTCTCGGCGCTCGAGAACGTTCGGCTCGCGGTGCGCGCCGCATGCCCGCTCCTCACTCGAGAGGCGCAGGTCGAACGCTCGCGGAGCGCGCTCGAGCAGGTCGGCCTGGGTAATGCAATCCATCGCCGGCCCGGCCAGCTGTCCGGTGGAATGCGCCAGCGCGTGGCCATCGCCCGGGCCTTTGCCACGAATCCTTCGCTGCTCTTCCTCGATGAGCCATTTGGCGCGCTGGACGCCCTGACCCGCGAGGCCCTGCAGCAGGATCTTGTCCGTCTTTGTTCATCAGCCGAGCGTCCGGTCACGACGGTGATGATCACCAACAGCGTCGAGGAGGCAATTCTGCTGTCAGATTCGATCATCCCGATGCTGCCAGGACCGCCCGCTACGCTTGGCGCGCCGATCCGAGTCCCCTTATCGCGGCCGCGCAGCCTCGCTCAACTCGCGCACGATGAGGATGCGACGCATGTTCGCGCGCACGTCATCGCAACGCTCACCGCGGCCCTCGCTGGCCGCATTCGTCGCGGCCCGTCGAGGTCCGACGCAGACACCGTCACGTCGATCGAGCTGGCCACCGAGGAGACGCGATGAGGGTGCCGCTCGAGCTCACCGGATTGACCAAGATCTTCGAGACGTCGTCCAGGCCGTTCATCGCGGTTCGAGATGTGAACGCCGCGATCCGCGAGGGAGAATTCGTGGCGATCCTCGGCCACTCAGGGTGCGGCAAGTCGACTGTGCTCTCGATGATCGCTGGGCTGGAGGATGCCACCTACGGTGGTGTCGTCATCGACGGCACTCAGGTCGTCGGCCCTGGCACCGAACGGGCGATCGTGTTTCAGTCTCCGTGCCTGCTGCCATGGCTGACCGTTCGCGACAACGTCCTGCTTGCGGCCGCGCAACGGCCAGGCAGCAGCAGACAAGAGCGGTGCGCGAATGCGGATCGCTATCTCGCCATGGTGGGCGTGGACGATGTGGCAAACGAGCTGCCGGCACAGGTTTCCCTCGGTACGCAGCAGTGCGTGTCGCTGGCGCGCGCGCTGTCGATCGGGCCGCGGTTTCTGCTGCTCGACGAGCCCTTCTCGCAGCTCGACTCTCTGACGCGATTTGAGCTGCAGGACATCCTCTTGAAAGTGTGGGAGGAGTCGGACAAGACCGTCGTCATGGTGACACACGACGTCGACGAGGCGCTCTACCTCGCCGATCGGCTTCTGCTCATGACCGACGGTCCGGAGGCGACGGTCGGCGACTCGCTGGTTGTGCCGTTCCCGCGTCCCCGTCGCCGCGCCGCGGTGCTCGCGAATCCCGAGTACCACCGCTATCGTCGGCACGTGATCGACTTTCTCGAGCATCACGCTCATCAATCGCGGCCGAGTGTGCTCGATGACCTGCTCCAAAGCCGACGGCAGGTAGCCGCGCAATGATCCGTCGAGGAATCGTCTATCTCGTCGGCGCGGGGCCGGGTGATCCGGGTCTGCTCACCGTCCGCGCGCTCCAATTGATACAGGAAGCGGATGTCGTGCTGCACGATCACCTCGTCAGCGCCGAGATCCTGGCGAGATGTAGTCCCACAGGACGGACTGTGGACGTTGGCAAGGTCGGCCACGGCCGTCAGATCGGTCAAGCGGACATCGAACGCCGGTTGATCGCGTACGCTCGAGCGGGGTTGGCGGTCGTCCGTCTGAAAGGTGGGGATCCGCTTCTCTTCGGCCGCGGAAGCGAGGAAGCCGCCGCACTGAGCGCTGCGGGCATTCCATTTGAGATCGTCCCAGGCGTATCGTCGGCGATGGCTGTGCCGGCCTATGCCGGCATCCCGCTCACGGCGCGCGGGGTCGCCACGTCCGTCGCGATCGTAACTGGCCACTGTGCGCAGTCAGGAACGTTGCCCGCCGCACTTCCCCAGGCCGACACCATCGTCGTCTTGATGGGCGTGGCCAATGCGGCAGCGTTGCGCGAACGGTTGATGTCGGCGGGCCGCCGCGGCGACACGCCAGCGGCGATCATCGAGTGGGGCACGTGTGCTCGCCAGCGCGTTGAAGTGGCGACACTCGAGACGTTGCCAGAGGTCATTGACCGCGAAGGCATCGGCGCACCCGCGGTCATCGTCATCGGGGAAACCGTACGGCTACGGTCGATGCTGAACTGGCTCGATCTTCAACGGCTCGACGCGGAGCGCAACGCTACAGTCGCGTAGGGTCCCGCCGCCTGCCCACAATCTCGACAAGCTTTCCGTCCCGCACTTCGACCGCGGTCGCGTAGACGGAGTCGGACTGCCGGCTCTTGGCCTCGTACATCAACATGTCCGCGCGCTGAATGAGTTCGGCGGCAAGCTGACGGGCCACGCGGCGGCGCTCCGCGACAGGACCGAGGCGCAAGCAAACCACGCCGACGTCGACTTTGACGGGATGCGCGGCAAGACGGCTGTCTTCGCGGCTCCAGTCATGACGCTCAACCGCCTGCTTGAAGCGTTCCGCAATTTCCGTCGCCTCCACACATCCCGGCAGATTCGGTGTGAGGAAGCAGAATTCATCTCCGCCGAACCGCGCGTGGAGATCGCGCGTCTCGCTCCCGCGCTCGAGGGCGAGCACGTCCTCGGAACGAATCTGGTCGGAGAGAATCTGCGCGACGCGCTCGATGATGCTGTCGCCGACCGCGTGCCCGAGCGTGTCGTTGTAGCGCTTGAAGCTCGTGATGTCGACGACGCCGAGGCCGCACCAGCGAACGCGTTGCTCGACGGCCAGGAACGACTCGAGCCGCTCCATGAACCAGTTGTAGTTCAGCAGCTTGGTTTTCGGATCGCGATGCGACTTCTCGGTGAGCTCCGCGACGACCTCCTCGAAGTACCGCGCGATATTGCTGACGGTCGTATCTTTCTCGGTCAGCTGTGTCTGGAGCCGCTCCAGTTTTTGCGCGAAACCTTCTGAGAGCGCCTGAATCGCGTCCACCTTGGACTCTTCGACGAGCTGTCGTTGGCGGGCGAGTACCTCCTCGACTGCGGTGAGCAAGTCGAGTTCTTGCGGCCCGTCCAGGCGCAGATTCTGGCGGACCCAGTCACGCAACTCGTCCAGTGTTCGGGGCATCGTCAATCTGCCGATGGCGGGGGAGCCGTGTTTTTGGGGCATCTGGGCTATCGCAAGCGCCTCATCGTCGACTATCAAGTCGCGTGCCGCCTCGGCTTCGGCCCCGAGACTGACGTTTTCGTCGTCCCGATCCTGCAAATTGGAGCGCTTTTCCCTTTTCGATAAGCCGGTTTCCACTTATGTTTCCCCCCAATATGTGGCCGATTGTCCGGGATGCGCTGGCTGGAGCAAGCCCTGCCGTGCGCACCGAGATTCGCCTCGTTATCGCCTTTTGGATAACGCTCGTCCTGCTTCAGTTCTGGGACAGCCGTAACGCGGAAGGACCTGCTGGGGTCGCCGAATTCCTCAGCGCCATGCTCGGCGCGTCCGGCGGGGCCCTTCTCGGTACGGCGCACACCCTGCGCCGCACAATGGAAGAAACGTCCGAACGGCAGGGGCCGAACACGGCCGGTGGCGCACACACCGCACACGCACTCCAACAAGTCCTTCTTGCACTGCCGGCAATTGGATTCGCCTCCGGCGTTGCGCTAGGCGCTGCCGCTGTACTGATGGTCCTTCGAGGTCTTCTCGGCGCCGAGCTTCTGCTCGCGATCGTCGGCACGGTGGTCTACGGCGGGATGGTGGTCTTCGCAGCGCGAACCGTGAACAGTTCCGCGCGTACGTTGTTTGACTACGCGACGCGGCAGGCGGCGGTCGCGGCGGATGCGCGCAGCGAGGCAGCTGCTGCCCAGTTGGCGGCGCTCCAGGCGCGGATGCATCCGCACTTCCTGTTCAACGCGCTCAACACTGTGGCGGCACTCGTCCGCTCCGATCCCCCTGCCGCCGAACGGGTCGTCGAAAGTTTGTCGGTTGTGCTCCGCAAGACGTTACAGCGGGCAACCGGCAAGCTCAGTACCGTGGAAGAGGAAGTCGAATACGTTCGCGAGTGGCTTGCACTCGAACAGCATCGCTGGGGCAATCGCCTTCGCGTTGCATGGGACGTCGATCCCGCAGCGCTGACGCTCGAGATCCCGCCACTCGTCCTTCAGCCGCTCGTCGAGAACGCCGTCAAGTACGCTATCGGTGCGTGCGTCGAGGGCGGCACGATTCACATTACCGTTCGACGCGGCGCCTCGCTCGTCGTGCGTGTTGATGACGATGGTGAAGGCTTTCAACGTGGGTGGCGCGAAGGCACTGGACTTGGGAACCTGCGCGAGCGTCTTCGTACCCTCTACGGGACGGACGCATCGCTCGATGTGTCGACCGATAGCATGGGCGCGCATGTGACGGTGACGATTCCGCTGCGGACATAGTCCACCATGCGGCTGCTGATTGTGGACGATGAGGCGCATGCCAGGAGACGGCTGGCGGCACTGATCGAGGAGATCGATCTGGAGACCGCGGACGCGGATGCAAGCGTCCGGCTGGAAATCGTTGGCGAGGCGCCTGACGGCGCCAGCGCACTCGAACTGGTGCGATCGACGACGCCGGATGTCGTGTTGCTCGACGTGGCGATGCCGGAGGTCGATGGACTTGATGTGGCTCGGCACATGACCGAACCGCGACCGCTCATCATTTTTCAAACCGCATATCACGAATACGCGCTGCAGGCGTTCGAGGAGCAGGCGCTTGATTTCCTCGTAAAGCCAGTCAAGAAAGATCGCCTGGCCCAGGCGCTCGAGCGGGCTCGCATCCGGCTCGCGACGCTGCAGAAGGCAGGCCTTCTTACCGCCGATGGACTGCAGCGTCTTGGAACCGCGCTCGGGCACCAGCGAATCCGCCCCGCGCGGCTTCTGGTGCGCCACGGTGCCGGACATCGGCTCCTTCCGATCCGCAGCGTGACCCGATTCTCGGCGTCGGAAGGCCTGGTTCGTGCGCACACCGCAACGGAGTCGCCGGTCACGGACTACACGCTCGGTGAACTCGAAGAGCGCCTTGGATCAGGCTTCGTCCGCATCAGCCGCGCGGATCTCGTCAACGCCGCGCAGGTCGAACGCATCGTCAGCAACGGTGACGGGTCGGCGACGATCACGCTCTCGACTGGAGAAGCACTCCGCGTCAGCCGCCGCCGGGCGGCGGACGTTCGGCGGGCACTCGAGAGTCACGACTGACGAGCCGCGATGTTTTTCTCGTATCGGCACACGAACAAGACATAGATCGCCGGAACGAACAGCCCGAGGTGCAAGGCGTTCAGCGAAACCGGCGAGATCCATCGCGCCCACGCCAGCAGGATCGCCCCGATAACCAGACAGATCGTCCAGACGTCCCAGCGGTCGCTCGCCACCAGCGACAAGGCCGGCACCAAGAGGCCAGCGCCGACCAGCATCTGCGCGCTGCTGCCAGCGTTCAGCACCCCTGAATCCCATGCCTGAAGTCCGCCAACCACGATCGACAATACAGCCCAGAACGTCCTGTTGTGCGTCACGTCGCACCTCCTTCGTGCGACTAGTGTGCGGACAGGCCGCTGGAGCTGAACGGAAGTCTTGATGAACGGTCAGAATTCTCGATGAGTGGTCAGCGGGCTGCGGTCAGCGGGCGGCGGTCAGCGACTACGATTGCAACCTCGCCAGTTCCGTTTGCGCGGTTTCTGTCTTGACGCGAGCTCGTGCGAGCGTGTCGGCGCTCTCCCGAGCGCGACGTGACGCTGCGTCTTTCTTGCGGTTGGCGGCTTCTAACTCATTGTCAGCTTCTTCAGCCTCGGCCTGCGCTGCTTCGAGCGCTTCGCGTGCGTCGGCCGCCTTCTTACTCGCTCGCTCCGCTTCGCGCGCGGCGCGCGCGGCCTCGAATTCCTCTCGCCGTGCCTGCTGCTCGGCAGATTTCTCGGTGCGTTGCGCTTCCGCGACGGCTTCTTTGGCTTTCGCGAACGCGCGTGCGCGCTGCTCGCCTTTGTCGCGTTGTCGCGGCGCGGGTGTGGGAGGAGGCGGCGGTTTGATCGGCACGCGCTTACCGCCTGGTGCGATCGGCAGACCGGCCAACATCTCGAAACCGCCTGGCATCAACGTGCGGGCCAGGCGTCCTGGCGTTTCGCCGGCTGCGGGCAACGCTCGCAGCGTGTTGATCACCGCCTGCTTTGTTGCGTCGGTTGCTGGCTGGCCCGCATGGTTCAGGATCTCGAGCGTGTTCTTGACCGCCTCGTCCAGCGCCTCTTCATGCGCGGTTCCGGCGGCTCTAAGATCGGCGCGCTTTCCGGCGAGCATTTGTCCGTGAGCATGGCGAAGTGCGGACGCGGCGGCCACCAGCGAGTCGTACGCCTTTCTGCGGCTCCAGTACAACTGGTTGACCGCCCATGCAGCCGCAGGCGGCTTCGGCAGCTTCCGGACATCGCTTCCACCGTCTTTGCCGAGTTCTTTGGAGAGGGCATTCCGCGCCTCGGTGAACTCGTCCAGCGGAAGCTGATACAACCGGTCGATCTGGCCGTTCAGCGTGCGGGTGGGCGATGACATGCGGTTAAGATGGTACTTGATCCTTGAAAGTCTGAAGTCTGAAGTACGAACTGGAAATACGAAGGCTAAAGCTTGAAGGCTGAAGCGTACCGGGCCTTCAGCCTTCAGGTTTCAACCTTTACGTTTCCAGTTCGTACTTCAGACTTCAGACTTCAGACTTTCACGTATCAAGCGAATCATGGATCACCCCGGCTTCCCGGCGACTCGGCTCTCCGTCATCGAGCGGATCCGCGACGCCAATCCTGAGGCTCGGCGCGAGGCGTTCGGGGATCTCGTGGAGGGCTACTGGAAGCCGCTCTACAAATACCTGCGGATTACGTGGCGGCTCGACTCCGAGGATGCGCGCGATTTGACGCAGGCGTTCTTTGCGGATGCATTCCAGAAGTCCTGGCTCGAGCGGTTCGAGCCGGGCAAGGCACGATTTCGCACGTTCGTGCGCATGTGTGCCGATCGATTTGCGATGAACGCGCGGCAATCGGCCGGGCGGCTGAAGCGCGGCGGCGGCGCGCAAACCGTCTCGCTCGACTTCGATGGCGCCGAGCGCGAGGTGCTGGCCTTGCATCGCAGCGGACAGCCCGAGCCCGAGGAGTTTTTCCACCAGGAGTTCGTGCGCTCGCTGTTCGAGAAGACGGTCGAGGAACTGCGCAGCGAGTACGCGGCGAGCGGCCGGGCCGTGCACTTCACGTTGTTTGAAAAGTACGATCTTGTGCCCGTTGAGGGCGTCAGCTACGCGCAACTTGCGCGGGAATTCAATCTCACGCCGACGCAAGTGACGAACTATCTCGCGCAGGTGCGCCGGCGCTTTCGCGAAAGGGCGCTCTCAACGCTCAGCGGACTGTGCGGGAGCGAGCAGGAATTTCGTCGCGAAGCCCGGGAGCTGTTTGGCGTGGAGATCTGATGACCGGCTTGTCGGATGCCGCGGTGAGCCGGTTGAAAAAGGTCGGCAATTGGCCCGAGTTCCCGACCGGCCGCTACTCCGCGCTCCAGGAAATCGGTCGCGGCGGGATGGGGACGATCTATCTTGCTCGCGACGAGGAACTCGGCCGCGAAGTCGCGATCAAGATTCCGAACGCGCTCGCCAGTTCCGTCATGGATCGTCGGCTGCACTCGGAAGCCCGCGCCCTCGCCAGCCTCGAGCATCCCGGCATCGTGCCGATCCATGACGCGGGACGGTTGGCTGACGGCCGGATCTTCTACGTCATGAAGCGCGTGGAAGGCCGGACGCTGGACGATCACCTGCAGCAGGTGACCGATCTCGGCGATCGCCTTCGCGTGTTCGAGCGACTGTGCGATCCGGTCGCATTCGCCCACGCGCGCGGCATCGTTCACCGCGACCTCAAACCCGAGAACGTCATGGTCGGCGCGTTCGGCGAGGTCATGGTCATGGATTGGGGGCTCGCGACCAATCTCAGCGAGCAGAGCGATACCGGATCCGTGATCGGCACGCGCGGCTTCATGGCTCCGGAACAGGCCCGCGGCGAGCCGATCGACGAGCGGGCGGATGTCTACGCGCTTGGCGCAATTCTCTTTTTGCTGCTGACTGATGTTCCGCCCTCATCCGGGCGAGACACGGCAAGTGCGCTCGCTCAACGCCAGGTTCCGCGCGCACTGAAAGCGATCTGCGCAAAGGCACTGGCCCCCGATCCACAGACCCGATATCGCAGCGTCAAGGCGCTCGGCGAAGACGTGGCGCGTTATCGGGCAGGGAGCGCCGTCGAAGCGCACCGCGAGACATTCGTCGAAAAGGTTGC
>Ga0075430_100005131_pt1 | contig 11024 bp, 9 predicted proteins | sample RhiMetdeltSRZDD4_FD_75294 | JGI IMG/M metagenome (GOLD analysis project Ga0075430, IMG submission 75294) | Populus rhizosphere microbial communities from Tennessee, USA - Rhizosphere MetaG P. deltoides SRZDD4 | ecosystem: Host-associated > Plants > Roots > Rhizosphere > Soil | place: USA... | reverse complement strand
GGTGGACGAGGCGATGGCCGAGGGTGAGTCGGACGGCGAGGAAGGCGGCCCGGCAGAATCCCTCGAAGCCTCCGGCTCGTCTGACGACCCGTGAAGGTGGAGTCCGCCGATCAGCTGGAATCCGTCGGACCCGCGGCCTGGGACTCGCTCGTCGCCGTCTCCCGCCTGCGCTCGCCGTTCCTGTCGTGGACCTGGCAGGCGCACTGGGCCGCGGCCTTCGCGGCGGATCGACGTCTCGACGTGCGCCGCGTGACCGACGCCGATGGCGACCTCGTGGCCGTGCTGCCGCTCTACGAGGCGGCGCCGGGCACCCTCGAGCTCCTCGGCGGCGCCGACGTCTCCGACTACCTGGATCTGCTCGCCCGGGCCGGTCATGAGGAGGAGGCGTGGGCGGCGCTGCTGCAATCACGCGCCGCCGAGCGCGATCGCTGGCTGCTCCACTCGGTGCCGGCCGCGTCTCCCACCGTCCGTGTCCTGCCGGCGCTGTCGGGCTCATGTAGTCTGACCGCGACCGTCGAGCGGGAGGAGCGCTGTCCCGTGCTGGCGTTGCCCTCCTCCTGGGACGCCTACCTCGCCTCGCTCTCCGGCAAGCATCGCCACGAGCTGACCCGCAAGATCCGCCGCTTCGAGCGTGAAATTCCCGACGGCCGCGTCGTCTCCGTGCACACCGCCGGCGAGGTCGCCGCGCGCCTCGGCGATTTCCTCGCGCTGCACCGTGCCTCGCGCACCGGCAAGGCGAAATTCATGGACGCCCGGATGGAGGCGTTCTTTCGCGCGGCCATCCCGGCCCTGGCCGCTCGCGACGGCGTGCGACTGTGGCTGCTCGAGGCCGATGGCGCGCCGGTGGCGTCGTTCATCTGTCTCGAGTGGGACGACACGGTCGGTCTCTACAACTCGGGCTTTGCGCCCGCACGCGCCGCGCTCTCGCCGGGCCTCGTCCTCCTCTCGCACGTGATCCGTGACGCCATCGCGCGCCGTCGCCCCCGCTTCGATTTCCTCCGCGGCGAAGAACGCTACAAGCTCGAGTTCGAGCCCCATCTGGAAGACGTCTTCCGCGTGGAGATTGCGAGCGCAGCGCTACCATGAGCCTCCGCGTCGCCATGCTGAGCGTGCACACGTGCCCGCTGGCCGCGCTCGGGGGCAAGGAGACGGGCGGGATGAACGTGTACGTCCGGGAGCTCGCCCGCGAGCTTTCGCGGATGGGCGTGGCCGCCGACGTGTTCACCCGCTCGCAGAACGCCGCCATCCCGCGTGTCGTGTCGCTGGCCGAGCGCGCGCGGGTGATCCATCTGCCCGCCGGACCGGAGGCGCCGATGCCGCGCGAGCGCATTCACGCGCATCTCGACCAGTTCGTGGCCGGCGTGGAGGCATGGCGGGAGACCACGGGCGTCGACTACGATCTGATCCACGGCAATTACTGGCTGTCGGGCGTCGTCGGTCTGGCGCTCCGCGAGCGGTGGCGCGTGCCGCTCGTGCAGATGTTTCACACGCTGGGTCGGCTCAAGAACGGCGCCGGTGTCGCCGCCGAGCGCGAGCCCGCGCTGCGGATCGCCGAGGAGCACACGATCGTCACCGGCGCCGACCGCCTGGTGGCGGCCAACGTGATCGAGCGTGGGCATCTGATCGGCGAGTACGGCGCCGACCCGGCGAAGATCGCCGTCGTCCCGTGCGGCGTCGACACCGCCCTGTTTGCGCCGGGCGACGCGGAGGCGGCGCGCGCCGCCCTCGGGCTCCCGGGCGGGCCGCTGCTGCTCTACGTGGGGCGCATCGCGCCCATCAAGGGGCTCGAGACGCTCCTCGACGCGCTGGGCTGTCTCCGCGGCGCCGGGCACCCGGTCCGTCTCGTCGTGGTCGGCGGCGAGACCGACGAGCGCCGTGACGGGCACGAGAGCGAGCTCCGGCGCAAGGCCGCACATCAAGGCCTCGGCGCCGCCGTCACCTTCGTGGGCGCCCAGCCGCAGGAACGGCTACGCGACTACTACGTGGCCGCCGACGCCACCGTGCTGCCGTCCTACTATGAATCCTTCGGCATGGTGGCCCTCGAGGCCATGGCCTGCGGGAGCGCGGTCATCGCCTCCCGCGTCGGCGGGCTGCAGACGACCGTCCGCGACGGGCTGACCGGTCTCCTGGTGTCCGAGGGCGACGCCTGTGCGCTGGCGGCGACGATCGGGCGGGTGCTCGGCGACACCGCGCTGCGGTGGCGGCTTGGCCGCGAGGGAGTCCGCTGGGCCGCCGGCCACCGCTGGCCGTGCGTGGCGGAGGCCATCTGTCGCGAGTACGCCTCGCTCGTCGACGAGGCGCGGGAGCATCTCGCCGTCGCCCGCTGCGTCTGATCTCCTTACATGTGGGCCCCGAGATGGCCCCCACACCCCCGATCGCTCGGCACGCCCCAGCACAGCTGTGATGCGCCTCGGGAACCCGAGCCGCCGAGATGGCCCCCAAACCCCAGTGCTCGGCACGCCCCAGCACCGCTCTGGCGCGCCTCGGGAACGCGCGCACGGTCGTGGTATAGTCCGGCACCACCGTGGCAAAGCTCCTCGAAGTGATCGACCTCCACACGGAGTTCGCGACGCGCACTGGCGTCGTGCGCGCGGTCGACGGTGTGTCCTGGGACGTCGAGGCCGGCGAGACGGTGGCCCTCGTGGGGGAGTCGGGGTGCGGCAAGTCGGTCAGCGCGCTGAGCATCATGCGACTCGTGGCCCAGCCGGCGGGGCGGATCAGCGCGGGGCGGATCCTGTTCAAGGGGCGCGATCTCCTGACGCTCACCGAAGAGGAGATGCGGCGCGTTCGCGGGCGCGAGATCGCCATGATCTTCCAGGAGCCGATGACGTCGCTGAACCCCGTGCTGACGATCGGCCGCCAGCTGACGGAAGGCCTCGAGACGCACCTGGGAATGAGCACCGCCGCCGCGCGTGCGCGGGCGGTGGAGCTGCTCAGCATGGTCGGCATCCCGGACCCGGCGCGCCGGCTCCCGCAGTACCCGCACCAGTTCAGTGGCGGCATGCGCCAGCGGATGATGATCGCCATGGCGCTGGCGTGCCAGCCGGCGCTCGTGCTGGCGGACGAGCCGACCACGGCGCTCGACGTGACGATCCAGGCGCAGATCCTCGAGCTGATGAAGGATCTGTCACGCCGGCTCGACGTCGCCATGCTGATGATCACCCACAACCTGGGGGTGGTGGCGCGCTACGCCGACCGCGTGAACGTCATGTACGCGGGGCGCATCATCGAGCGGGGCACCGCGCGTGAGGTGTACGGCCGGCCACGCCATCCGTACACGCTGGGGCTTCTCCGCTCGGTGCCGCGGCTCGACGAGCCGCGGCGGGCGCGGCTCAATCCCATCGACGGCCAGCCGCCCGACCTGACCCGCCTGCCGCCCGGCTGTGCCTTCGCGCCGCGCTGTGCGTTTCGCGTCGAGCGGTGCCTGGCGGAAATCCCGCCGCTGCGGCCGATCGAGGGCGCCGGTCACGTGAGCGCATGCTGGGAAGCCGAGCGGCTGGAGCGCACGGCCGAGCCCGCGCCGGTCGGCGGCCGCGCATGAGACATCCTGTGTCAACCATGGCGACGTCACGCGGCGACGAGCGTCTGCGCGGCGCGATGCCGGCTGACGTCATATGGGGTGCGGTCCTGCCAGCAACGCCAGAGGATGCGGGTCCACGCGCGGGCGAGGATGCGAATCGCATGCGGATGTCGACAGCCGCGGGCGCGAGCACGCTGATAGACGAGGGCCGCCCACCGCGAAGCATGACGAGAGTTATCAGCGAAGGTCGTAAGGGCGCGGCGCAGACGCTTGTTACAGGCCCAGCGGAAGACGACGGCGTGATGCTTGCCGGAGGCATGAGTGACCGGCGCCAGGCCGCCTTCGGCGGCCAGCTGGTCATCGGTGGGGAAGCGAGTGCGATCGTCACCGAGTTCGGCAAGGATCTGCGCCGCATTGATGGCGCCGCTGCGCGGCAGGCTCTGCAGGAGCCGGCCATCAGGATGCTGCGGCAGGGCGGCTTCGATGGCGGCCGTCAGTTGCTGGATCTGGGCGCCGAGCGGATTCAGGACGGCCACGAGCGCGCGGACGACGTCGCCGCTCGCCTCCGCTTCCGCCTCACCGACCTGGCTTGCCGGCGCCGTGCGGAGGCGGGCGAGCAGCTCGGCCACGGGGCGGCGGCCGCAGTACGCGTGTTGGCCGAGGAACTGCGCGAGACGCTTTTGGCCGAGGCGCACCGCGCTGTGCGGCGTGGGGTAGCGGGCGAGGAAGGCGAGCGCGATGGGCGAGTCGACGTCGGCGAAGATCGCAGCCGCCCCGGGCCAGAAGCGCTCGAGGAGCGCGCGCAGCTGATTGGCGAGGGCGACACGTTGGGCGACGAGGTCGTCGCGGCCGCGCACGAGCGCGCGCAAGGCGCGCGTATCGTCGGAGGGCGGACGCAGCGGCCGGAACCGGTGGCCGTCGGTCCGGAGCACATCGGCGAGGATGAACGCGTCGCCGGGATCGCTCTTGCCGCCGGCGGCCGAGTAGCGGGGCCGACTCGCTTTGAGCGCGTTCGGGTGAATCGGTACGACCTCGAGCCCAGCGTCGACGAGAGTGTCGACGAGCAGGCCAGAGGGACGTTCGAGGGCAATGCGTACCGGCCCCCGCCGGCGCAAGCGGCGCAGGCGGGCGCGGAGCTCCGCGAGCCCGGCGCTGGTGTGGGGCACCGCGCCCTGCCAGCGGCTGCGCCCGGCCTGGTCGATGACGCAGACCGTGTGGGCCTGAGTCGCCCAGTCGATGCCTACGAAGAATTGCATTGCGTCGCCTCCGGGGACGGCGAGACACTGCGCGGTGAGAGGTCCGGCCGGTCGCTCACTGATTGGCGCTCTGGCCTGCCTGGGCACGTGGCGCGTCATCCTGTGGCCGGTCTGGGCCTCTCTTCTTTTGGTTCGAGGGAGCGGGTCTCATGCTGGCCGTTGAGCGGCGAGCGAACTTGGCTCTCCCCGAACGCTGATCGCCTCGCCCCACTGTCTTCCCTCTCCCCGCGGAGAACCTCGGACTTTCGCGAAAGGGTAGTCCAGTGAGCGACATGCTGCTCGAGGTCAAGAACCTCGTGAAGCACTTCGAGGTCGGCGGCGGGATGTTCGGGAAGGCGGCCGGCCTCGTGCGCGCGGTGGACGGGGTCTCGTTCTCCATCCGTCGCGGGGAGACGCTCGGGCTCGTCGGCGAATCGGGGTGCGGCAAGACCACCACCGGCCGCTGCGTGCTTCAGCTCGAGCGGCCCACCAGCGGCCAGATCATCTTCGAGGGCCGCGACCTCACCACGCTCGACGCCCGCGAGATGCGCGCGGTGCGGCGCAAGCTCCAGGTGATCTTCCAGGACCCCTACAGCTCGCTCAACCCGCGGATGACCATCGGCGAGATCGTGGGGGAGCCGCTCGCCGTGCACCGGCTCGTGCGCGGCGCCGGCGCGCGCCGCGATCGCGTGCAGCAGCTGCTGCGGCACGTCGGGCTCCTGCCGCAGCACGCTTCGCGGTATCCGCACCAGCTCTCCGGTGGGCAGCGGCAGCGGGTGGGGGTGGCACGCGCGCTTGCCATGGAGCCGTCGCTGATCATCTGCGACGAGCCGGTCTCCGCGCTCGACGTGTCGATCCAGGCGCAGATCATCAACCTGCTCGAGGACCTCCAGGCCGAGTTCGGCCTGACGTACCTGTTCATCGCGCACGATCTCGCCGTCGTCCGCCACATCTCCGATCGCGTCGCCGTGATGTACCTGGGGAAGATCGTGGAGATGTCCGACCGCAAGACGCTCTACGACGACCCGCTCCATCCTTACACGCGCGCCCTGCTGTCGGCGGTGCCGATCCCGGACCCGGAGCTGGAGATGCGGCGCGAGCGGGTCGTGCTCGGCGGCGAGGTGCCGAGCCCTCTCAACCCGCCCTCCGGCTGCGTGTTCCACCCCCGATGCCCAATCGCCGTCGAGCGCTGCCGATCCGTGGTGCCCGAGCTGCGCGAGCCGAAACCCGCTCACCAGGCGGCGTGCCTGCTCGCTTGACAGGTGGTCGGACCACAGGTAACGTCGCGGCAACCTTTCCCGAAGTTGCATCGTTCATAGACCGAGCAACACATGACAAGAAGGTTGGCGGCCCCGCGGTCCCGACCCGGAGGTGGCCCAATGCAGCGACGCAGCGGCCTTGTCCTCACCCTCATCGCGGCGATCGTCCTCGCCGCCGGCCTGCCCGCGACGGCGCAGGAGACCCCCCGGCGCGGCGGCGAGCTCACCTTCGTCGTCCCGTCCCAGCCGCCGACCTACGACGGCCATCAGGAAGAGACGTTCGGCCTGATCCATCCCGTGGCGCCGCACTACAACACGCTGCTGCGGGTGGACCCGACGGACAAGACCGGCACCAAGCCCGTCGGCGATCTCGCCGAGTCGTGGACGATCTCCAAGGACGGCCTCGTCTACACCTTCAAGCTGCGCCACGGTGTGAAGTTCCACGACGGCAGCGACATGACGTCGAAGGACGTGAAGGCGTCGTACGACAAGATCATGAAGCCGCCGGCAGGGGTGAAGTCGCTACGGGCAGTGGCCTATCAGACGGTCACCTCCGTGGAGGCGCCCGACCCGCATACGGTCGTGTTCAAGCTGAAGTGGCCGGAGTCCTCGTTCCTGCTCAATCTCGCCTCGCCATGGAACTTCATCTACAAGGCCGACATCATCGCCAAGGATCCCAAGTGGTACGAGACGAACGTGATGGGCACCGGCCCGTTCACCTTCGTCGAGCACGTCAAGGGCTCGCACTGGGTCGGCAAGAAGAACCCCAACTACTGGGACAAGGGCAAGCCGTACCTCGACGGGTACCGCGCCATTTTCATCTCGGCCTCGGCCGCCCAGGTGGCCGCCATCCGCGGTGAGCGCGCGCACATCCAGTTCCGCGGCTTCAGCCCGCCCGAGCGTGATCAGCTCGTGCAGGCGCTCGGCAACAAGATCACGGTGCAGGAGAGCCCGTGGGACTGCCTGAACTTCGTCTCGTTCCACCACGAGAAGAAGCCGTTCGACGACAAGCGCGTCCGCCGGGCCCTCTCGCTGGCGCTCGACCGGTACGCCGGCGCCGCCGCGCTGTCGAAGATCACGATCGTCAAGGAGGTCGGCGGCGTGCAGGTGCCCGGGACTCCGTACGCTACGCCGCCCGCGGAGCTCGAGAAGCTCGCCGGCTATGGCAAGGACATCAACAAGAACCGGGCCGAGGCCAAGCGGTTGCTCAAGGAGGCCGGCGTCCCCGACGGCTTCTCGTTCACGTTCAAGAATCGCGGCATCCCGCACCCGTACGAGCCGGTCGGCATCTGGCTGATCGACCAGTGGCGGCAGATCGGCCTCAACGTCAAGCAGGAGTTCATCGAGGCGTCGGCATATCACCCGATGCTCAAGCGCGGCGACTTCGAGGTGGCCATGGACTTCCAGTGCGGGTTCATCGTGGAGCCCGACCTGGACCTCGTCCGCTTCGTGTCGACCTCCGACGCGAACTACGGGCGTCACAAGGACGCGGTGATCGACGACCTCTACTCGCGACAGGCGCGCGCCACCGACATCGAGGAGCGCAAGAAGGTCATCCGGCAGCTCGAGAAGCGCCTGCTCGACGACGAGGCCCACGTGGCCTACACGATCCAGTGGAACCGCATCATCCCGCACAGCTCGAAGGTGAAGGGCTGGACCATCACCCCGAGCCACTACCTGAACAATCAGCTGGACGCCGTCTGGCTGGCTGAATAAGTGGAGTCGGGCGGCTCCGGTGGCGTCGACGCCGCCGGAGCCGCTGGCGCCATGCTCAAGTACCTCACCAAGCGCTTCTTCCTGATGTTCCCGACCTTGCTCGGGGTCGCCATTGTCACGTTCTTTTTGATCCGCGTGATTCCCGGTGACGTCGTCGAGCTCCGGATGGGCGGCGAGAGCGGGGCCGTGTCGCAGGAGATGCTGGCCAAGGAGCGCGCGCGCTTCGGCCTGGACCAGCCGTTATGGAAGCAGTTCGTGGTGTGGGTCGGCGGCGTCGCGCGGCTGGACTTCGGCCGCTCGATGTGGACGGGGGCGCCGATCTGGGAAGAGATCAAGCTCCGGCTGTCGCTGTCGTTGCAGGTCGCCATCATGGCCACGGTGGTCGCCGTGCTCCTGGCCATTCCGCTCGGCGTGCTGGCGGCGCTGAAGCAGGACACCTGGGTCGACTACGCCGTGCGCATCTTCTCCATCGCCGGGCTCGCCACGCCCTCGTTCTGGCTCGGCATCGTGTTCATCCTGATGCTGCTCATCGTCTTCAAATGGCTGCCCCCGATGGTGTACACGCCGTTCTGGCAGAACCCGTGGCAGAACATGCAGCAGCTCATCTGGCCGGCGCTCGCGGTCGGCTACCGGTATTCGGCGGTGGCCACGCGCATGACGCGGTCGGCAATGCTCGAGGTCCTCCGCGAGGACTACATCCGGACCGCACGCGCCAAGGGCCTCGTGCAGAAGCTCATCCTCTCCCGCCATGCGCTGAAGAACGCGATGCTGCCGGTCATGACGGTGGTGGCTCTGGAGTTCGCGTTCCTGATCGGGGGGCTCGTGGTCACGGAGCAGGTGTTCAACCTCAACGGACTGGGCCTGCTGTTCGTCCAGGCGGTGGCCCATCGCGACTACACGCTGATCCAGGCGCTGGTCATGCTGGTGTCCGGCTGCTTCATCGTCGTCAATTTCGTCATGGACATCATGTACGCCTACCTCGATCCTCGGATCCGCTACCGCTGATGGCGCTGGCGCGTCCGCTCGAGACGGTCGAGGCGCCGCCCGCGCAATCCGGATGGCTTGCCACCTCCGTCGAGTTCTGCCGGCGCCGTCCGCTCGGCGCCGTGGGCGCCGCCATCATCGTGGTCATGTTCGTGGTCGCCCTCGCTGCGCCGGTGCTGGCGCCGTATGATCCCCAGCTCGTTGATTTCGCCGCGATGCTGGCACGGCCGTCGCCCGCCCACTGGCTCGGGACCGACTCCTTCGGCCGCGACGTGCTGTCGCGGCTCATCTACGGCTCGCGCACGGCGCTGATCGTCGGCTTCGTCTCCGCTTTCGTCGGCGCGACGCTCGGCGCCGTGCTGGGGGTGGGCAGCGCGTACTTCGGCGGCCGAGTGGATCTCTACATGCAGCGGCTGATGGACATCTTCATCTCGTTTCCGCTCATCATCCTGGCGCTGGCGCTGGTGGCCATTCTCGGGAACTCCATCCCCAACCTCATCACGGCCATCACGGTGCCGATGATCCCGCGCTGCGCGCTCGTGATCCGGTCGTCGGCGCTGTCGATTCGCGAGATGCCGTACGTGGACGCCGCCCGCGCCGCGGGCTTCGGCCACTCGCGCATCATCTTGCGCCACATGCTGCCCAACGTCATGGCGCCGTACCTGATCATGGTGACGGCGTTCCTCGGTCAGGCGATCCTGCTCGAGGCGTCGCTGTCATTTCTTGGACTCGGCGTGCAGGAGCCCTTGCCGGCGTGGGGCCTGATGCTCCGCGGCGCCGCGGTGGAGTTCGCCGAGGCGGCGCCGTGGATGGCGATCTTCCCCGGCGTGGCCATCAGCCTGTCGGTGTTCGCCTTCAATCTGTTCGGCGACTCGCTGCGCGACGCGCTCGACCCGCGACTCCGCACGCAGTAGACTGGCGCGGCCATGGCCCGCTACGTCGTCAAGCGGCTCCTTCTCATGGTCCCGACGCTGCTCGGTGTCGCGGTCATGATCTTCTTCCTGATGCGCGTGGTCCCGGGAGACATCGTCGAGCTCCGGTTCGCGGGCGAAGGGGCCTCCGTGTCCCGCGACAACCTGGACAAGGAGCGGGCCCGGCTCGGGCTGGACGCGCCCTTGTGGAAGCAGTTCATGACATGGATCTGGGGAATCGCCCGTCTCGACTTCGGAACGTCGATGTGGACAGGCGCCCCCATCACCGAGGAGATCCGGCTGCGCTTCGCACTGAGCCTGCAGCTCGCCGTGATGGCCACCGTGGTCGCGGTGCTGCTCGCGCTGCCGCTCGGCGTGCTGGCCGCGCTGAAGCAGGACAGCTGGCTCGACTACGCGGTGCGAATCTTCGCCATCGCCGGGCTGGCCACGCCGTCGTTCTGGCTCGGCATCGTCTTCATCCTCGCCCTCCTGATCGTGTTCAAGTGGCTGCCCCCGATGGTGTACACGCCGTTCTGGGTGAACCCGTGGCAGAACATGCTGCAGCTGATCTGGCCGGCACTTGCCGTCGGCTATCGCTACTCGGCGGTGGCCACCCGGATGACGCGCTCGGCGATGCTCGAGGTGCTCCGCGAGGACTACATCCGGACGGCGCGCGCCAAGGGGCTCTGGCAACGACTCATCCTGTCGCGCCACGCCCTGAGAAACGCGATGCTGCCCGTGCTGACGGTGGTCGCCCTGGAGTTCGCCTTCCTCATGGGCGGGCTGGTCGTCACCGAGCAGGTGTTCAACCTCAACGGTCTTGGGCTGCTGTTCGTCGAGTCGGTGGCGCACCGCGACTACACGCTCACGCAGGCGCTCGTGCTGCTGGTCGCCTTCGTTTTCATCTTCGTCAACTTCCTCGTGGATCTGGCCTACGCATGGATCGATCCGCGGATCCGGTTCCGATGACGCGGGCGCGGACGGTGAGAGGCGCGCCGTAATGGCGGTCGGGACTCCCGTCGTCACGGCCGATATCCAGCCGATTGCCGCCGGCCGGAGCTGGGCGCAGATCGCGTGGGAGTTCTGGGAGACGCGGCGCCTCGGTGCCATCGGCGCCCTGATCGTGCTGCTCAACATCCTCGTGGCGCTCACCGCGCACTGGATCGCGCCGTACGACGCGCTGCAGCCCGACTACGGCGCGATGCTCGCGCGTCCCAGCTGGGCACACTGGCTCGGCACGGATGCATTCGGGCGCGATGTGCTCACGCGCATCCTGTACGGCTCACGCACGGCCATGCTCGTCGGCTTCGTCTCCGCGCTCACCGGTACCACCGTTGGCGCCGTGATCGGAGTGGCGAGCGCGTACTTCGGCGGCAAGGTGGATCTCATCATCCAGCGC
>Ga0075430_100005126_pt1 | contig 11028 bp, 9 predicted proteins | sample RhiMetdeltSRZDD4_FD_75294 | JGI IMG/M metagenome (GOLD analysis project Ga0075430, IMG submission 75294) | Populus rhizosphere microbial communities from Tennessee, USA - Rhizosphere MetaG P. deltoides SRZDD4 | ecosystem: Host-associated > Plants > Roots > Rhizosphere > Soil | place: USA... | reverse complement strand
CCCGGTTCACCCCCACGTGCGTGGGGACGACCCCAGCAGCCCCCGGCAGCCTGCCGCAGCACCCGGTTCACCCCCACGTGCGTGGGGACGACACTACCCATCAGCCGTCACTCCGGAATGCGTACCAGAGTGAGTCCGTCGAAGTCTACCGTCTCCCGAGACGTCGATCCCCACGTGCGAATCGCGAATCCCTGCTCATTGTCTGTCCGATAGAGCAGCATAGCGCCGCCCCCGCGTGCGCTCGTGCACACTTTGACCCACAACCGGTCCCGCACCATCGCCGTGATCGTCCCCACGAACACATTGGTGCGCGGCTCCAGCAGCCACCGTGTCAGCTCCCCACGCAGACTAACAGGCACCCGCTCCAGCACCAGCACCGTCATCGCCCGTCATCTCCCTCGCCGTGATTGACCCCGCCCTCCACCTCGCCTCGCTCCGGGTCCCACAACCCACCCGGCAGCGCCTCGTCGACGTCAAACCCGTTCTCTGGCTCACCTCCTACCTCCAGTGCCCGCTCGACATCCGGTACGATCCGACCCAGCAGCCGCCGTGCATGAAACACGTCACGACACGCTCGTCGCACCCTCCCCTCCAGGTCGGTCATACCCTCGGCGACGATCTGAAACGCCAGAGGTATTGTCACCTCGGTCTTGTACAGATCCGCGACGTCGTACACGAACGAGAGCTGCTTCCCCGTGTGGATGAACCCGAGCGCCGGTGAGTACCCCGCCGACACAATCGCCGCGTGGCAGACACCGTACAGACAACCATTCGCGCTCGACAGCGCCCGGTTCACTGGATCGGCGTCCGACCATCGGTCTCGCCGGTACGAACGACCTGCCCACGCCACGCCACTCGCCCGGCTCGCCGCCGCGTACGCCTCCCGCACTCGGATGCCCTCGCGTCCACGGATCTGTTGGATGGTCAGCCCGTCTGGCAATGGCTCCGGAAAGCGCATCCGGTACAGCCGCGCCACCACTTGCAGCCGACGCGCCGGGTCCGACACCAGCCACGCCTGGCGCAAGAGGCTCCGTGCCGATCGCGTCTCCCCTGTCCCCTGCGCGTAAAACCGAACCGACCCCTCGCCAGTCCACGCTACCAGGCACCCGTTCTCCGCCAGCGCCCGGATCGCCGCGTGCGTAATGCTCGTACCCGGACCAAGCAGGAGCGTCGTGAGTGCCGCGCACGGCACCGGCATCTTCCCTTGCGCGTCATGCACCGCGATCGCCTTCTCTTCCTGATCGATCTTGCAGTGCTCGACGTACAGATAGCTCCAGCTATCGCGAACTTTTGGCAGGACGTGGAGATCCCTCATGACATCCTCCTGGTCGTACCCGTCTCAGAGATGTGCCAGAGTGCCCCAGTCGTTCCAAGACGGCGGCCACGGCAAAGCCAGGACTACAGTCCGGCGTGCCCCACAAATCGAGGCTGACAGGCTCGCCGGCCGGAGCCGCGCCCGGCCGGCGCTGGTCAGGCGGGCGCCCGAGCTACCGAGAGCAGGCCAAACCCGTACGCCTTCCCCGACCCGATACCCTGCTCCAGCGTCCGCCGAAACAGGTCCGCGTCCGTCACGACCAGCCGCCCCTCGAACAGCACGTCGCCAAACGTCATCCGCTCCCGACGCGCTGCCCCTCCCTCCGCCGGGCGAAGTGCCTGTCCAACCACTTTGCCGACGCTCCTCGCCCGGGCATCCGCCACCGCGGTGCTCGCCTCACCAGGTCCACGGCTCGCCAGGCCGGGGCGCGCCCGCACCGTCACCAGCCGATAGCCCAGACCAGGCCGGCCGGTGACGGTGTTCCCCGTCCCCTTCTCCCCCAACCATCGAACCAGCTCCTCCTCCGTCCGCAGCTCGACCCGCTTGCCGTCACGGCGCACTCCGTCCGCACCCGTCGACGGTGGCAGCCGCTTCGTCGGGTTTGCCCTCAGCCTGAAAACCAGTTCATCACCAACCCTGATCGCCGAGTACGCTCCATCAATCGTCTTACGGTCAGGGTTTGGCGGAGCACCACGCGTGTCGAGCAGGTAGCCATCCGGCAACCTGCTCCAATCTGGCTCCGCGACAGACTGAACCAGGACGCTTGCCGCCCCGGTCCGCGGGTGGCTCTCCATGCGAAACAGCACACCCAACCGCGCTCGCGCGTCGCCGACCGTCACTCCCGTCGGCGGAAGGTCCGGAAAACCGCGCAAGATCGTACGATGGAGATCGTGGCAATCCGCGAGATCACGACGTACCTCGCGGCAGCGCACGTTCAAAATCAGGCGGGAGAGGTACACGCTTCACCCCCCAGCGGAACGTCGTCGATGAAGCTCGTCTGCACGTGGCGCACGGTAAACGTCCGATCCTTAAATGCCGCGCCGACCGGCTGGTCCATCCGGACCTCCGCCCCAAACAGTCGATCAGCCTCGATCACCATCCGGAACCGTGTCGGCTGACGTTCTCCAGATCCCACCCGGCTGCGCGCCGGGTCCGGAAACCAGGGGTATGCGCGCAGCACCTCGTCGAGCGGCTCAGCACGCAGACCGGGGCCGCGCGGTGGCTCATCTGGCAGGCGCACCGGCACCCCCGGCACGAACGCCTTGCGCCCGAGGAAGATCTGCCAGACCGGCGCCCCCAGGCCGTCGTTGATCTCCCGTAGCAGCCCCTCGTCGCCTTCCAGCCCGACCAGAAAGTCGGCATCAGCCAGGTAGTAGCGCTGTGAGACGACCGTGCCACCGGGACTCCCCTCGGCCGTCACCACACCGTACCGTTCGCCTCGCCGGTGCACACCGCCCACGGTGTGGTAGTCGCGCTCGTAGCTGCCCTCGCGATCCACCCGCACACCCATCCGCAGCGCCGCCAGCCGTGAGACATCCGTCTCACGTGGCCAGCCCAGTGCCGCGCAAAGCAGCCCGATCACGCCGCTCTTGGACGGTTCCAGGCCGGTGTCACGAATCTTGAACCGGCTCTGCGTCCCCCAGGACTGCATCGGTCCGGCCAGCCGGAGCAGCAGCGTCGTCATGATCGGCCGGTCCGCTCGCGATCCGCGAACGAGGCCGCCCCCAGTACCTGCTCGACGAGCACATCCACGTTCCCGACCGTCACGCCATTCAGCCCCGTCAGGGCACCCGGGTCAGTCGTGCAGACCCACTGTCCGACGATGCCGCGCGTCCCGTACATCGTCGTGAGCGCTTGCCAATAGCGGTCCAGCGCCTGCACCGAAAGGTCAACCAGATCGCCATCTCGCCCCGGCCAGATCGGCCGCACAAACGCGTTCGCCAGGTTCCACAGGCCGTGTTCGCGAGCCACCGCCAGAATCAGCGATGGTGGGTTGTGAGCTGCCATGCTGTTCTGCTTGCCAGTCGGGATCGCCAGGATCGATGCCCATAGGAATGCCCTCAGCGTCTCTCGCGCCAGATCCTCGCTGCCCAGGTTCCGCCTGAGCTGCGCCAGGTCGACGTTGCTGTACCGGTAGAAGCACGCCGAGTTGAACTCGATCGTGCCCAGCATGTCGGCGCCAGCCGTGTCGTCCGGCTTCAGGTCGTCCACGGCGGTGTAGAAGTCCATCTCCATGCTGACCCGATTGGTCGACACCGCGTGTGCCACCTGGCTCGCAGCGTCGACATTCTGGTCCGGCAAGTCCGCGATCATCCGCCCGAACAGCGCCAGGTCCGCGGATCGCCGTCCGTCCAGCTTCTGGATCAGCGCCGCACGGATGGCTGGCGGCACACTAACGCCCGGGGCCGCCTGGCCGGCCCCGCGCCGGCCCCGGCCGCGCGCAGGCGTCGCCACTTCCTCGCCCTCAGCGGACGGAAGCGCCGAACCCGCCGTCAGGAGCGCATCCCAATACTGTTCGGCTACGCTAGCCGCGCCGTCCAGCTCAGCGCCGCCCAGGAAGAGCAAGTACTGGGTCTTCCCGTCCGCGACGTTGTGCAACCCGCTCTTGATACTGTTGAGCAGCGCCCCGGCCACTGCCGCGGCATCCTCGGCGCTCCGCGAGCTATCTCGCTGGATGAGACGGTCGGCGACCGCCTGCGCGGCCCGCTTCGTCCGCGCCGCCAGCTGCTCCTCGCTCAGCAGGTCCTCGCTCTTGAACGTCTGACGGATGGCACGCTTGATCGACTGGCTGGAGATCCGAGCCCGGCGGTGACCCCCAAGCTCACAATCCTTTGGAGCCCCCGTGTCGTCGCGATTCAGGTTTGAAGGTGCGAAGTTCTGCAACAGGTGAAGCTCGACAAGCACGTCAGTCCCCTTTCTGGCTTCCTTGATCTGGACCTTTCGAATTGCGCCCCGGTCGGCACGCCGATATCGGCGGACAGCGACTTTCCCTTCCTGCTCCTCACTCAGACAGGTTGGCGAGCTACGCGGTCACCGCCGGCGGCTGGGACACGGTGCTGCTGGTACCCAGATCACCGCTGCTGACATCGGTTTCATCGCGCGTCGGGCCGCTACCCCAGAACGCGCGCGCCCAGTCGAGTTGAACCGGACGGTCCTCGTACGTCCACTGCTGCACGTCATGAAGGAGCTGCGCCCAGTCGATCGAGATCTCCTTCGACTTCAGCAAACTCACGGCGTGACGGAGATGGCGGTTCAACTCGTCCGAGTGTGCGTTCAAGAGTGCTACGAACCGGCGCTCGGCGCCCGGGTTCTCCTCATCCGCGATGAGGCGACGAAACGACCCGCCCATGTTCAGACCTCGGTCGCTCTCGCCACGCCTCCACGTAAGCCGATGCGTCGCGAATAGCGCCGCTATCTCGAAGAAGGCGCCAATCTCAGTTGGCCGGGCGTCGTCACGCAGCCAGGGGAAGATGTAGCGGGCAGCTTCTGCAGCCTCGCCAGGCTCCTTCCCAAGAGCACGCCGCAGCGCAGCTAGGACGGCTCGCGCATCGCTGTCCTCGCGGTCAGCGAGCGAGGCCAGATGCTCGGCGAACCGGCGTTCACGTTCAGTTGGTGGGGTCACGCGATGGCTCCTTTCGCCGGGGAAGGTGCACGCCGAGTTGCTGATGCAGGCGGCGGCCAAGCTCGCGTTCCGCAAGGGCCACGGCCTCAAGGGCACGAGCTGAGCGATCCAGGCCGCGCGTCGCCTCCTGGAACGCGTCCCAGGCACCAGCTCTGAGCCGGGCCGCCCATTCTGGGAGCGTTTGCTCTCCATACACGACGCCGTACTCCTCGTCCTCGCGCTGATCGTCCGGCAGCGCTTCGAGTAGGTGGCGGAACGACACTTCCAGCTTCGACCAGTAGCGGCGCTCCGGCGCCAGGTGCCCGATCACCGCGTCGACACGCTTGCGGTCTGGTCGGCCACCCACAGACGGGAGCAACGCCTCGGCGAGAACCTGGAATGGGCGTGGGACGTTCACCCTCCTGTCGTCGATCGTGATCTGTTCCAGGCCGGGCCGCAACAGCCGCCCCACGTTTTCGGCCCAGGTCAGTCCGACTGCGAGCTTGCCGAGCAACGACTCGTCGTGCAGGTACGCCAGCGGCACGGTGAACCGCTCGTGCCGCCAGAACAGGACATCGGCGGCATTTCGAGGATTCCTAGCGAGGCCTCCGATGGTCACCTCGTACGCTGATCGCGCTTCGATGTCACCGTCCAGCCGTGCCTCATCGATCCGGGCAAGCCAGTTGAAGACATCCGGGCGCCGGCCTGCCGCATCGGACTCCTGGAGGATCGCGTGACTATCGCGCCAGAGAGCACGATCGGGGTCGAGCCGCCGCGCAACCCATCCCTCTTGCTGACTTCGTGTGTACGGCTTCATCGAGTCCAGCGTGGACGGATCTATCCGAAGACCCTGGGCGAACTGGCATCCAACGACAACCGGTGGATCGCCGTCCGCCAGCAGCCGAATTCGTCGGCTCTGCCAGGTCAAATAGTCGACAGGCCCCCTGGGTCTTGTTCCCGACCGCTCCGGCGTCGCGGGTATCTCCTGCTCCCAGATCGGAGCATCCTGTTCGGACAGCGCGATTCGATGCCCTGAACCGTATTCAGTCAGATTCAACGCGAGCGTCTCGAAGAAGTTGGTCCCGGCCGCCATGACCACGAAGCCAACTACTGCTGGCGCATCGCAGAAGTAAAATGGCTCGCTCTTGCCGCCGCCAACCGCGAACGTCTGACGGGTGACCAAGCATCGTGCTGCATCGGCAGCGCTCATCGGAACCGGGCTGGAGCGGAAGTTGTGATCAAACAGCGTTGCGTTGTTCCCCTGTGCGCGCTCCTCGGCGAGACGAGCAGGGGGATGTACTTGAGGGTTGTCGTCCATCTGCGTGACCTGGTAGAACGGCCGCTCGGCGTCGAACAGGTCGAAGCGGTGCCCCCACGCCGCGAAGTACGCATCCAGCTTTGCCGCGTCCCACTGGCCGCGCTTCCAGAGCTCCTTCCAGGCCGTGAACGTCCTCGGCCCAAGGTTCCGGTGCAGGATCGCAAGCAGCAGCCGGTGCAGGCTCACCGTCACCAGCGGCGAGCCGTCCACCAGCTCGCGGATCTCGTGCGCGTGGACTAGCGCGTCCCGGAGTCCCACCTCCCCAGCTCTCCCGTCCCGCCAGATGACAGGGATCCACGGCTCGTCGACGAGATTGAACGTGACCGTCATCGTCCCTCCTTCTCCCGTGCTCGGCCTCGGCACCGACGCTCCCACCGCGACCCGAGCAATCGTCTACCATCCTGTTCCGAGCCAGTAGCCCATTCTTCGACATCCGGTCGGCGAATTAGCGTGATTGGCTTGGCGCCTCAACCAGAACGCCGAGGTCCCGGTCCAGTTGGATCACGTACGGTCCAACCTTGATACGTCCGTCGCCGTCGAGGCGCAGCAGCCGGTGGTGACGCAGCAGGGCACTGCGTCGCCAGCTCGCTGGCGGCAACGCCTCCTGCGCGCCTGCGTCGCTCAGCAGGTACGGCACCAGTCCACGGTGCGTCAGCGTGACCGAACGCTCTAACAGTGGCCGGACCTGATCCACGCTCGGCCGGTCCCTGCCGAGGTCTGCCAGCGGCACTTCTTCCGGCCTCAGCAGGATCGCCGGAAGCGACGGATCACCCAGCCGCGTCAGCGCCTGGAACGTCTGGTGAACGGTCGGATCGTCCTCCGCCAGCTGCGGGTTGAACAGCTCGAAGATGTCGTCCTCGTAGGATGGCGCCACGAACAGGGCATCCTCGGCCTTCTCCTGCTGCTCCTGGCGGACCCGGGCCAGATCGAGCACTGTCTCAGACCAGCGAGTCTGGATGGAGGTCGGCGCATCAGGCGGGCACATCCGGTCGTCGTATACCTCGTCAATCAGGTGCTCCACGTGCTCCGGGATTCTGATCACGGTCTGCCCTTGCAGTGCGAGCCACGACCGGAGCAGGACATGCGGGTCATAGACTGCCCGCTGGTCACGCTCGAACACCGGTGCCCCATCCTCGTTGGCCGGCTCGATCAGCCAGAGGGTCGGCGTCGCCAGATGTGCCGGCCGATCCTCCCGGTCGTGACGATGGAGGCGCCCCAGCCGCTGGAGCACCAGATCGATCGGCGCCAGCTCTGACACCATCAGATCGAAGTCGATGTCCAGGCTCTGCTCGATTACCTGGGTCGCCACGATCACGGCGCGGTCAGGCCGGTCGACCGGCCTGACCGCGCCGTCTGGCATGACGACGGACTCTCCCGCCTTGCCGAACCGCCTCAAAGCTTCCTTCTCGCGTTCGTCGCGCTCCCGGAATCGGTAGCGGGCATGAAACAGCTCCAAATTCGGGCGTTTCTCCAGCGGCAGCTTCTCGAATGACCGTGTGAGCGCGGCGTACATCCGCTGCGCCCGCCCCACGGTGGTGCAGATCACGGCCGCGCAGCCGCCGGGTTCGAGCGCCTTCGCCAGCTTTTCGCCCAGCCCGAACGACAGCGGATCTTTTCTCAGGGGCACCGCGAGCGGCGGCAGATCGCACGTCAGCCGTTTGAGATGCACCGTTGTCGCGCGCCCAGACGATTGAACGGGCTCATTGTGGACGCCTCGTCGATCCACCCAGGAGATGCGTGGATATGGCACCGGCTGGGTACTCGTCGGCACCCCGTCAGCCAGTGTCCGGCCGGCGGCATAGGCGTCCAGGAGTGCATTCAGCCGTGCTCGCGGCAGCGTTGCCGAGAGCAGCACGACGGACGCTCCCAGCGACGCCAGCCAGCGAAGCAACCCTTCGAGCAACGTCGACATGTACGTGTCGTACGCGTGGACCTCGTCGACGACGATCGTCTTATGCCCCAGCCCGAACAGCCGCACGAACTGGTGTCGGGTCTTCAAGACGGCAAGGAGCGTCTGGTCGACCGTCCCCACGCCGAACGGCGCCAACAGGCCGCGCTTGCGATAGGTGAACCATTCGGCGGCATAGACAGCTGCATCCTGCTGACCGGTGTCCTCGTCGTGAATGTCGGACGGCTCGAACTGGCTGGTGCCAGGCCTCCGCAACGCCTCGAGCTCAGCCGAGAGCGCCGCGTGACCGTGCAAGAGCTGCAGGTTGAGGATCCGTCCTGGATACCGGTGCTCCAGGAATCGCCGCACCCGCCCGAACATCTGATTGCTCGTCGCCTGGGTCGGCAACGCCACGTAGAGGCCGCGCTGTCCATGTTGCTCGGCCCAACGATCGGTGAGGAAGAGGGAAGCCTCGGTCTTCCCCTCACCCATCGGCGCCTCGACCACGACGAGGCTCGGGCCGTCCAGCTGCTCAGCGATCTCCACGATCGTCCGCTGGAGAGTGTTCGGTGTCTCGATGAACGGGAACAACTCCGTGAATGATGGCCGTCCCTCTGCTGGCGACCACGCCAGCCAGCCAAGCTCACGGAGCGCCTTCTGCGCTGCCTGTTCCGCCGTTGCCGGGTACGCCCGCCAGTCGACGCTCGCACTGACGTCGGGGTCGCGGATCGCGAACCTGAAGTACTCCGTGTTCGACCCAATCCAGTCAGCCACGGAGACAAGCCCCGCCAGGTACATGATGGTTGGGCTCGCCAGCTCGGCCGTCTCGGGCAACCGGCCCTCCACCCCGAGCAGTTCGGCCAGGAGCGCCAGCAGCCGCTCTCGTGCCAGCGCCCACGATCGTCCGCCGATCGCGTCACTGCTCTGCCGTACCTTCTGAATATCCTCGGTACGCGGAAACACGCCGTGGTGACCCCCAACCAGGCGGCCGATCTGTCTGCCGAGTGCTTTCGGGACGCCAGACTGCCCAGATAGAAGCTCCGGGAGCTCCAGGGCGGTGATCGTGCCGTGCGGCGCCTTGATAGTTGGCGCGTCGGCAGGGCACGGAAAGCCGGCCTGACGGATGCGCTCCCAGGCCGACGAGTTCTGCCGCGCGAACGCCGGCGATGCCTTCCCGAGATCGTGCGCTCCGGCCCACAAGGCCACCCAGCCACCCGCGACCTCTGGTTCTACGCCCAGCTCCTCTGCGACGGCCTCCCGGGCAGCGGGCGGCAGCACCAGCCTCCACATCGCGCGCGCCACCTGGCCCACGTCGATCATGTGCGCCAGCAGCGGATGGTAGCCCGCCGTCTCGCCGTGCCTGGGCAGCTTCGCCCACAGAGCGTTCAGTCGCTCCCACGCATCGCGCTCCGACTGGTCGGCCACAACCCCCTCCCGTGTATGTACGCATCATTGCACAGTTTCACAGCAATCTCGTGATTGTCGACGATGATTTGAGGCGCAGTCAATCAAGAGCTGCTGCGCCCACACCGTTCAATCTCCGTCTGCTTCGACCCTCTATCCACAGAGGTTCGGATCTGGCCAGGATGTTACGCGCGGTCGCTAGAACTCGTTCACGACAGCCCGCAATCCCCGAAATGACACGTTGACTCCGCCCCCTTCTTCCACCCCGCGGTGACGCCTGGGCTCCCCCTCTCCCGCGCACGGGGGAGGGGGTCGGGGGGTGGGGGCCTCCTCGGCGTCGACCCGGCGAACTCTCCAGACTAAGGGACGAGGGGCCGTTCCCGTCTCCAACACGGTGACCTCCCCGCGTCAGGAGTAGGGGTCATCCATCCGGCTCGGCTTCGTGCAGACGTTACAGGCGATCGCCCGACCCTTCTGACACGTGCTGGTTCTCCTTTGCCGCCTTCATAGCCAGCTGCCGGCACTGCGTCGAACAGATCGCACGTTGGCGCGGCCGGTCGTGCTCGGCGCGGTAGACGACACGTCGCTCACACCATGCGCAGAATTCAGGAACTGCGCTTTGGGCCCCGTCGACGAGGTCTGCACCAGCGCACTCCGCGCCGACTGGCGCCAGGCGGTAGGTGTTGTGGCTCCGCCAGCCGGTTCGGCGCGGGCCGACCACGAACCGCTCGATATACACCGTCTCGCCGGGCTCGAGCCGCCGGCCGCAGTCGGCGCAGAGACGGCCATGGTTCCTGGCCACGTACACCAGGTCGATCTCGTCCTGGGTCCTCGCCCAGCGCTCGGACTCGCTCACTCCGCCGACTCCCTCCCACGGTGCCGTGCCGTCGTTGCGAGATAGTAGAGTGATCTCCCCTTCCCCGCTGGCGGGGGCTACCCGGGCGGTCGGGGGTGGGGGCCTCCCTCTGGCGCACCACCACGCCAGCCTCACGGGTAATCCCTACCAGCACCCCCGCGAGGGACACCCGTCATGGCCACCCGAAGACCCGAAACAAAGAAATCTGACAGTTCGAACCCGATCTCGGCCGCTCATCCCTTCGAGTCAACAGGCGCCAGGCCGTGGTACCGGTGCCAATCTGTACCACGTAAGACCCCGCCGGTACCCGCCCGGTACCACGATATGTCCCACCGGGACCAGCACAGAACCAGGTCAAACCCGCCGGCGCTCGAACCACTTCAGCAGCTCGATCGGCCACAACACCAGCGTCGAGACCGCCAGGCAGACCAGCCAGTCCATCACGCTCAACGGCGCCGTCCCGAACGCCGCCTGCAAGAACGGCACGTAGATCACCAGGATCTGAAGAACCACCGAGATCCCAACCGCCGCCCAGATCCAGACGTTCGAGAACGGACGGTAGAACGCGGACTGAATGTCCGAGCGCGCGTTGAACACGTTCACCAACTGGAAAGACACCAGCGTCGTGAACGCCAGCGTCCGCGCC
>Ga0075430_100005122_pt1 | contig 11033 bp, 11 predicted proteins | sample RhiMetdeltSRZDD4_FD_75294 | JGI IMG/M metagenome (GOLD analysis project Ga0075430, IMG submission 75294) | Populus rhizosphere microbial communities from Tennessee, USA - Rhizosphere MetaG P. deltoides SRZDD4 | ecosystem: Host-associated > Plants > Roots > Rhizosphere > Soil | place: USA... | reverse complement strand
CCCAGCTTTGCAGAATCGTGCAGGGCACCCCTGCGCCCGCTACCTCTCGACAGTCGCTCAGAATCGGACTATCCTGGAGATAGACGGCCTACGGTGCACCCACGTTGGAGCGGACCAGGAGGTGGAATTATGCTCGCACGGGGGCCGGTCCTTGACCCGTGGCTCGACCGATCGTACCACCACGGACGGTGGATGGGTTTGGCGCTGGCCAGGCATGCGAGGAGACGGACCGATGTCGGATTCGCGAGCGTATAGCCAGTTCGAGCCTCCATTCGAAACCGTACAGCACAGCTCCCCTGGGATGGAGTCGATCCAGCAGGTGGGCGATCAGCCGTACGCCGTCATCCGACGGTACACGGGGCTCGATCCTCGCTCCATCGACGTCGTGGCGCGACGGGTCAATGAGGAGCTCGTGCCGATCTTGAGCCAGTTGCCGGGCTTCGTGGCGTATTTCGCCTTGCACACGGGCGGCGATGTTGTCGCTTCGATTACTGTCTTCGAAGATCGAGACCAGGCGGACGAATCCACGCGGCGAGTCGCCGCGTGGGTCAAGGAGCACCTGTCCTCCCTGGTCCCGAATCCGCCGCAGTTCACGGCGGGAAAGGTCTTCGCCGCCAATGTGAAGGGTGGAGACGTCCACGTATCAGCGGTTTGAGACGGGCCGCTGGTGCGCTGCAGGATCGTGCCAAATCGGGCCGCATGACCGTGTCGGACTGCTTCGGACAGGGACCGTTGCAGAGGCTGGTTGAGCGCGTGAACGCCGCTGCCGACCGTCGAGGGCGCACCAGGAGATGATCGCCATGACGACCCGGGCCTATGTGCTGATGACCACTGAAGTCGGCAAGGCAATTGAAGTAACCGAGCAACTGCGGCAACTGCCGGGGGTCCGCGCGGCGGATGTGGTGACCGGGACCTACGATGTCGTGCTCGTCCTCGAGGCGGGCACTACCAGCGACATCGGCCGGCTGGTGCTCACCCAGATCCACGGCACGCCCGGGCTCAAGGGCACGCTGACGCTGATTGCGGTCAGCTGATCGACACCAGCTCTCGGCTCTCCGCTCCACCCGGTGCGACCCCGCGCTGAGAACGTCGGTCGTCGGCGAGGTCTGACCCAGCCTTCGGGCCGCACATGCTCACGTCGGCCGCGTCATTACCTCCACGTCGACGGTTCGGACTCCGGGGGTGCCGCGGGAAGTACGTCGACGTGCCCGCCTCCTCGAGGCTGTCCGTAGCCCGGCGGCTATCCGTACCGCGAGCGTCAGCGAGCCGGATCCATTCGCGCGACGGGCAGCTGACTCGGGTACCCATGACAAGTGAACGGGGCGTCGCTGGCACGGCGCCCCGATGGTGCAGCATCCGTGGCGAGCGATCAGGAGCAGCTCGACTGGAACTTGCCGTGACGCACCTCGCCGTTGGCGTACTGGAAGTCGCTCTTAGTTGGTGGAGACGGGGACGTCGCTGGTGCGGCCTGAGCGCTGGCGTCTCTGGTCGGGCGGCGCCTCCGTCTCGTCCGCGTCATGATCCGAGCGGTAGAGCCCGCGCTCAACGGCCCAGACGGCAATCTGCGTCCGAGAGGCGAGGTTGAGGCGTCGCAGGATGTTCTCGATGTGATTGGCCACCGTACCGGAAGTGAGCACGGCACGCTCGGCAATCTGGGCATTCGTTAGCCCTGCGGCGATCATGATCGCGATTTCCTGCTGGCGCCGTGTAATCCGGGCGATCTCGTCGCCGGCCTGCCGCCTTCCTCGACGCTCCGCCTCGGCCGTCATCTGTTCGACCAGTTCGGCGCGGTGCATGATCAGCCCGATCCAGCCGGCCACGGCTGCCAGCGCGTCTCGGTCTTGCTCGGTGAAGAAGTCCGGGCTGGCAGAGTCCACCTGGATGAGTCCACGACGCGCTCCGTCGATCTCGATAGGGTGGTTCATCATGCTGCGCACTCCGAGTCCGTCGACGATGCCGCGCAGCTCCTCTGGATCCTGGTCGGCGTGGCCGGTCGCGTAAGGTTCGCCGGTCCGGAAAGACTGCGCGCCACGACCGCCGTTCGAGAGCGGCAGTCGGTCCAGCCCGAGGGTCCGTTGGCGCTCCCCCAACGGGGTCTTGCTGGTGCCCAGGGCGACAAGTGTGTCCACATCGGCCTGATACACGAAGACGTCGACCTTGTCGGCCCCAAACGTCTCGGCGATGATCGTCGACGCTTCGTCGAGCGTGGGCCGCAGGTCGGCCGCGCGAATCGCGAGCAGCCGTCGGAGCATGAGCAACGACCGTTCGTCGCGGCGGGCCGAATCGGGCATGGTTTCTGTCATCGTTTACTCCATCCCGGAACCTGGCCGCTCCGTCACCGTGAATGAGGGAATGGGTGAGCTGGACGCACATGCCTCAAACGCCAGCGTACCGTACGAGCGTACCAGCGAAACCGACCTGCTGCCACTGTAGGCAACGTACGACCGTCGCGGTCATGTTCGGCGCGCCTGGCAGAAAGATGTGTACTTCCACATAGCTCGGCCACGCGCAGCTCCCGACATTCAGTGCGGTAGATCGCGGTGCCAGGTCGCTGCCAGACGATTTCGACCGCCGAAGTCGTGGACGGGCTCCACATCGTCGTCTTCGCGGCGACCACGACGGGATGGAACCCTGTTGACGACGGCCACGGTGCCACGTCAGTGGTGAGGCGCCTCGGTCCGGGCCGTCGCGTATCTCCCACTCGGAGGTCCGAACGGCCGGTGCTCGAGCTTGTCGCGCTCGGCCAACCATCGCAAGAAAGCCAGGTGGCCCGGCTTCGGGTCACGTGACTGATCAACGGGGCTCTGGGTCCGGGAGTCGTCCGAGCGTTCGACGTGCTTCATCATGGTGCGGGCCTCTCCTGCGTCGAGAATGGTGGCTCGCCAATCGCACTCGACGTGCCGCCAGGTCCGGCGATCGGGCCAGGAATCGATCACTGGTGCCCAGGGTGAGACAGATAGGTCGCTATGAGCGCTGCACGGAACGGCGCAAGCGACCCACGTTTCCTGGCTGCATGCGGACCGTGGCGGCACGCCACATGCGCTCGGCGCGCCATGCAGAATTCACCATTCACCGGCGTGGCAGAGGTCGGCATCGTCGGCGCGGGCACGGCCGGGCTGGCCGCCGCCCTGACGCTCCGACGACATCGGCGATCCGTCGTCATCTTCGATGGCGGGCCGGCACGAAACTACTGGGCACGCCAGGTCCACGGCGTCCTCGGCCTACCCGGAATCTCCGGCCAGCAACTGCAGACGCTCGGTCGCCAGCAGGTATCCGACGTTGGTGGAAAGATCGTCACTGCCCGGATCGACGAGGCGCAGCGTGACGGCGACGGCTTCGTCGTCTGCGAGGCCGACGGGCGGGCCTGGCGCGTCGAGCGAGTGGTGCTAGCGACCGGCGTTCGCGACACCTATCCCAACATTGAGGGCTTTTTCGATTTCTACGGCTCGTCAGTCTTCGTCTGTCCTCACTGCGATGGCTACGAGGTGCGGGACCAGCCGATCGCGCTCGTGACGTGGTCGCCGAGCATGCTGCCGTTTACGCTCACCCTGACGCAGTGGACGCGCAGGATCACGATCGTGACTGACGGCCGGGCGTCGCCTCTCGGACGCGATGACCGCGACCGGCTGACAGAGATTGGGGCTCGGGTCATCACGAAGGACGTGCGGCGCTTCGAGGGGTCAAACGGGCAGCTCCAGGCGCTCCGCTTCGACGATGACACGACGCTGCCGGTCTCGGCCGCCTTCTTCGCGATCGAGCACACGTTTCGGACGGCACTGGCCGAGCGGCTCGGCTGCCGGCTACGGTCCGGCGGCTGCGTCGACGTCGACGAGCACCTGCGAACGTCGGTCGACGGCGTCTGGGCGGTCGGGGACGTGGTCGGCGAGGAGCAGCTCGTCCCGATCGCAAGCGCGCACGGCGTCAAGGCCGGCGTGGACATCCACCGGACACTGCCGCTCCCAACGGGGGAGCTTCCGCCATCTTGACGATCCTGGGAGTCTGACGCGCCCCACCCACGCGGTGGCGGGGGATCGATCTCAGGCACCGCGCACGGCGCCGGGCTCGGTCGTCACGTGCTGACGAGACGAGGGCCGTGTCAGCATCCAGCCACTAGCCACCAGCACGGCACCGAACGCGAGAAGGGCCAGATCCCAGGCTAGCTGGTCAGGACCCGATCGGACGTGGTGGACGCCGAGCAGATGGCGATCGACGATCCCCTCCACCAGGTTGGACAGCCCCCAACCGATTGCGAGCGCCCCGACGAGCGCCCTGGTGGACCAGAGCACGCCGGGCCGTTTGCTCGCCCGCCAGAGCAGCCCGATCCCCACCGCCGACATGAGCCAGGTAAAGGCATGGAAGAGACCGTCGCCGAGGGTGTTCAGTTGGAGGTTCTGCACGCTGTCGGGAGGGAACGGCTCAGTAACCATATGGTGCCATTGCCGGATCTGGTGAAGGACGATTCCGTCCACGAACCCGCCGAGGCCAATGCCCAGCAGGATGCCGGCCGCGAGCAGCGTCGAGCGAGTAGAGCGCACCGCCATGACACCACCTCCACACGGAAACTGGATGTGTGCCGGGCGTAGCAGGGGTGTGCCGCCACCAGCGGCGACTACTCTCAGATTCTCCACGTACTCGGGACACTGACCTCTCGGTCCACACTTCACCGACATCGGCATGCGGGCCGGTAGTCCGCGGGACGAGTACAGACGCAACCACAACGTCCAAGTCCCTCCAACCGGAGATGTGTACACCTGCACCCCCTTTAGCGTGAGGTTTCGGTACATACCGTGCCTTCCGTCATCTGCCAGGTCGAGTCGCGTGAGATGTGTCGCAGACAGTGGATTGATTGAATCGATCCATGCAGACGGATGTTTGACGCAAATTCGGCCGAGATGATATGCAGAGAGGGATATGCCATGGCGACATCAGGGAGTCAATCGAGTGAATCCACGTCGACGGTACGAGACCAAGCCCACAACATGGCGGGTAAGGTTGTCGACAAGGTTCAAGAGACGGCGAGTCGGCTTGCCGGTTCAGGTCAGGGCAACGGTACGCCCGGTGGAGGTGCCGAAAACCAGAGCCCTCCGGTGATGGAACAGGCCACGGAACAGGTCACGTCTCGGCTGGACATGGGAAAAGAGTACGTCGTCGAGACGATGACTGGCGTTGCACAGGCGCTTCGCCAGACGGGCCAGCACCTTCGCGAGGAAGGCTCGCAGCCGATGCTGGCTCAGTATGCTGATCGTGGTGCCGAACAGATCGAGCACTTCGGTGGATATCTGCGCCGACGGGATACGAATCAACTCGTCACGGACGTCGAAGGATTCGCGCGACGGCAGCCAATCGCCTTTGCCGGCGGCGCGTTCGCACTCGGTATGCTGGTGGTGCGGTTCCTCAGGAGCAAGAGTCAGCCCCAGAGCCAGACGATGTCGCCGAGTTCGGCGTCGAATGGGAGCGCCTCCTACACGACACCGCCCATGGCAGGAAGCACCGGATCCCGGATGACACCGGGGTCCACATCGTCGCCGCCCGGTGGTTACACCGCAGCCGCACAGGCAGACCTGGACAGCGCGACGGCTCCCCGGCCGACGTCGCCCTCACGCAGTAACCCGGGCGCCGGCACCACCATGAACCCAGGGACACCGGCAGCCCCGGGACCCGGCACCGGGACGCCCGTCGCCGAGTCTGAGCGACCGACTCCGAGGCCCCCCGTCACACCCTCCGTCGGCGGCACGCCGGACGGCTCGGGGAGCACGAACTCAACGCCGAATCCGGGCACGCGGACTGGCGGCGGCTCTTCGACCTCCGAGCGTCCAGGGGCTGGCAGTCGCAACCAGCCGTAAGCGCGCACAGCCAATCGAACGTACCGAGACGATCAACGCCGGGGGTTGGGATCTCCTGCCGAGGTTTCGGCCCTACGGCGCCACGTCGCGGCGCGCTCGGTGCGGTGGAGGCGGCGCTCGGAGGAGTCACCATGCAACAACCCACTAACGAACGGTCGCTCGGCGACCTCTTCGGGGATCTCGCCCGAGATATGGGCACGCTGGTCAGCCAGGAGGTGGCGCTCGCGCGAACTGAGATTACCGAGACGGCTTCTCGGGTGGCCAAGGATATCGCGGTCCTGGCTGTGGGCGGCCTCGTCGCCTACGCCGGGCTGCTCGCGATCATCGCCGCCGTGATCTTCCTGATCGCTGATCGGGGCGTCCCGTTGTGGGCGGCGGCGCTGATCGTCGGCGCGGTCGTGGCCGTCGTCGGGTATGTCCTCGTCCAGAGGGGCATCTCGGCGCTGAAGCAGCAGGATCTGACGCCGCGTCAGACCATCCAATCGATTAAGGAAGACACGCAGTGGGCAAAGGAGCAAATCGGATGATGCTGTACGACTCTTCCGGTGGACCCGGGGGCGCAAGTCGAAGTACGGACGCTGATACGGACGATCGAGACCCCGAGGAGATCCGCCTTGAGATCGCGCAGACCCGGACGGAGATGAGCGGGACGATCGACGCGATTCAGCAACGCCTCGCTCCTGATGTCCTGAGCGCGCAGGCAAAGGACATCGCGCGTGATGCGACCGACCAGGCCAAGACGGCGGCCCAGGAAGTGTTGCAGGACGCCGTTCGCGAGGTGAAGGACGCGGCTAAGGAGGTCACCGAGCACGCCGTCCACGAGGTCAAAGACGCGGCCCGCGACGTGACCACCGGGGCAAAAGATGCCGCCTGGGACGCGACGGTCGGGCGTGCCGAAGAGGCCGTCACCACCGCTGGAGCGACGGCGAAGGGAGTGAGCTCAATCGTGATCGACACCATCAAGCAGAACCCGATCCCAGCGGCACTGGCGGGCCTGAGCCTGTTCTGGCTCTACAAGAATCGCGCGGGCGGGCAAGCGTCCACCACCGGATCGACCGCCGGAACCTATCGGACACCGGGCTCGTACCAGGGCGCTACGGCGCCGCAAGCGTACCCCATTCGCACTGGCTATGCATCTCAGGAGGAGCGGGACGCCATGACGTCAGACTCCGCTCGAGTGGTAGCTGGGAGCCTGCCCAGACCCCCGCTGGCACGTGAAAGCGGCGAGACTGACGACGGCATGATCGGGAGCGCCGGCCAGATGGCGAGCGACGCGGCGAGTACGGCGGGTCAGATTGCGAGCGATGCGGCCAGTACGGCCGGCCACCTGGCCAGCAGTGCCAGCGAGAGCGCCGTGGACGCCGGTTCGAGCATCGTCGACCTTATCCAGCAGAATCCGGTGCCGGCAGCCCTGGTCGGAATCGGCCTCGGCTGGCTGTACATGAACCGCTCGTCAGGTCATCCAGATTACCGAGCCCACAGCGGCACGCACTCTCGGTACGGCTCGCCAGCGGCAAACCAGGCCAATCGGTCCGGGTACCAGAGCACGAGCGGAGATGGGGGCATGGTGAGTCGCGCTACCAGCCAGGTCGGTGACTTGGCCAGCTCGGCGCAAGAGCACGTCGGCGAGATGGCGAACTCAGTCCAGGAGCATGTAGGCGGGATGGCCACCTCTGTCCAGGACCACGTCGGTGATATGGCCGGGACGGTCATGGACCAGACGCAGCGCGCGCCCGGACAGCTCCAGCGTCTGGTCCAGGAGCGGCCGCTGACGGCGGCTGCCGTCGCTGCTTCGCTTGGGGCAGCCGTAGGGCTCTGGCTGCCGCCGACCCAGCTAGAAAATCAGATGATGGGCGCGGCCAATGCGCAGGTGATGGGGCGGGCGCAGGAAGTCGCCAGCGAGACGATGGAGAAGGTGCAAGGCGTGGCTCAGGAGGTCCGGACCACCGTCAAGGAGGAAGCACAGGCAAAGGGTCTGACGGTCTAGGGCTCTCATGGCGCCTCTGTTGGATGCGCCGGGGGCCGTCGCCCTCGGCGCATCCAACAGCGTGGACAAGCCAACGGCCCGGGAGGCGAGCACTTCCCGGGCCGTCGGCTATGCTTGACCTCCTTGCTGAGCAAGTCGAAGTCGGTCAACAACTTGTCAGCCGTCGCCTGTAGCACGGACTCCAAGTCCACGGTGACCACCCTTCCACCATCGATTCTGTGTCCAGTCTACACGAGTTGAGGGTGCGAAGTGGCGGCAAGGCGCCTGTTACGCTGGCGCGCTCTAGGCCGCGCTCAGGGGTACACCTCAGTGTCCGCCGGCTAGAGTCGCGTAGCGACGGCTCAACCCTAGACGTGGGTTTATGAAGTTTGACGAGATAGTTCGGTAGTCGCCCGGGAGGGCCCCCACCCCCCGACCCCCTCTCCATCGCGATGGAGAGGGGGAGCGAGAGCCCCTCCCGTGCGCGGGGGAGGGGTTGGGGTGGGGGCTCCCGGCATACCGATGGTATTCGTAGAAGTTCATCAACCCACGGTCCAACTAACGCCCTCTCTTACGCCTCTGGACCGGCACTCCACTACCCGTGAGGCCTCACCATGTCCGCCGACACCACCAGCCCCGCCTACGTCTTCGTCCACGCCCTCGAAGGCCAACTTCCCACAAAGAAGCAGCTCCACGACCTCGATCCAGACTGGTCAGAGCCCGTCCAGGCCGCCATCGCCGCCACCCCCGTCAACCGCCGAGCTGCCCTCATCCTCGCCAAATCCGGCATCACCAACATCGATCGCCTCACCGCCCTCCTCCGCGGCAACCCTGACCCAGAAGACCGACCCTGGCCTGACCCCACCCCGTTCGGCGCCCCCCGCCTTCCCGCCTTCCCAGACCGAGCCCTACCAGGCTGGATCGGCATCTACGTCCGCGCCGAGGCCAGGGCCACCCAGACCCCCACCGACCTCGCCGGCATGCTCGCCCTCGCCGTCTTATCTGCCGCCTGCGCCGGCCCGATCGTCCTCAACCCCTGGGGCGACTGGATCGAGCCCCTCAACCTCTTCACCCTCGTCGCCCTCCCTCCAGGCCACCGCAAGAGCGCCATCTTCGCCAGCATCACCGCCCCCCTCGTCCAGTTCGAGGCTGAGCGCGCCGTCGAGGCCGCCCCGCTGCTCGCGCTCGCTCGCCGGCGCCAGCACGCCGCCGAGCAAGCCCTGATCCGCGCCCAGGACGCCGCCGCCCTCTGTTCAGCCGACGATCCCAACCGACCCCAGCTCCTCGAAGCCGTCGAACACCGCCTCGCAGACCTGAATGCTGCCGAAACCCCCGTCGTCCCTCGCCTCGTCACGGACGACTGCTCACCCGAGAAGCTGGCCATGCTCCTCTCCCAGCACGGCGGCCGACTCGCCATCCTTAGCCCCGAAGGCGGCCTCTTCGACATGATCGCTGGCCGCTACTCCAGCACCGGCGCCCCCAACCTCGATCACTACCTCAAAGGTCACGCCGGCGACCCAATAATCGTCGACCGCGTCGGCCGTCCAGGCGAGGTCATCCCCCACCCCGCCCTCACCGTCGGCCTCGCCGTCCAGCCCGAAGTCCTCCGCAACCTCGTCGCCCGCCCAGGTTTCCACGGCCGAGGCCTCCTCGCAAGGTTCCTCTACGCCGTCCCCGCCGCCACCCTCGGCCGCCGCGACGTCGCCCTCGAACCCGTCGACAACGGCTTCCGCGAGTTCTACCACCGCCAGATCCGCGCCCTCCTCACCCTCACCCACCCCTCCTCCCCCCTCCCCCAGAACCCAGCACCTAGAACCCAGCACCTCCGTTTCGACCCCCTCGCCGCCGACCGCCTCCGAGAGTTCGCCGAGTCAGTCGAGCCCCGCCTCGCCCCAGACGCTGACCTCGACCCGATCGTCGACTGGGCCAGCAAGCTCGTCGGCGCCACCGCCAGGATCGCCGGCCTCCTCCACGTCGCCTCCCTCGACCACCCCTGTCCCCTATCCCCTGTCCCCTATCACCTCGTCGAGAGCGCCATCTGCCTCGCCGAGTACCTCACCGAGCACGCTAAAGCCGCCTACGCCGCTATGGGCCTCGATCCCGTCGTCGCCAACACCCCCACGCTGATCGCCTGGATCAAGCGCACCGGCCGACCGAGCTTCACCCGCCGCGACGCCCGCCACGCCGTCCGCTACCGCATCCACTCGGACGCCGATCTCGACGAAGCGCTCGAAGCACTCGAACTTCACGGATACATCCGCTTCCGACCGACGCCGTACACGTTCGGCCGCCCCCGAAGCGCCACCTACCACGTCCACCCGTCTCTCGTCCGTCCCTAACCGTCCGACTTTTGGACTTTTGATACCTTTGATCCAGGGGGGTATGCCCACACACCCATTGACGACAGGGCCAGCCAGCCATATACTCCCCATAACACAACCGAATACCCTCAACGACTGCGAACGGGACGAGTACCCGTCGCGAGCGCCTCAGAGAGCCGGGGTAGGTGTGAGCCGGTGGCGCAGACAGCGGCGAATGGACCCGGGAGTCGCGGACCGAAAGACCCTCACGGTCAAGTAGGCTCCGCCGGAGTTACCACCGTTATCAGGGTGTAGAGCATCGCTGTCGGACTTCCCCGATAGCCGCGCTCGCAAAGGGCCATACCCGAGCACCTTCCCGCTCGGCGGCCGAAACAGGGTGGCACCACGAGAGAACGCCCCTCGTCCCTGACCGGACGACGGGCGTTATGTTTTTCTCTCGCGAAAGGTGACCATTCCCATGTCTGCAAACGGCACTGCGCCCAGTCCGGCCCCGAACAAGAAGGTTGGCCGCATCCTCACCGGCGACCGCCCGACCGGCGCCCTCCACCTCGGCCACTACGTCGGATCGTTAGCCAACCGGGTACGGCTCCAGGACCCTTACGACTGCTTCTTCATCGTCGCCGACTACCACGCCCTCACTACCCGCTACGAGAACCCGAGGGACATCGGCCAGAACGTCCGCGAGCTCGTCCTCGACTACCTCTCCGTCGGCATCGACCCCGAGAGGTCTGTCATCTACCTCCAGTCGCGCGTCCCCGAGACCTGTGAGCTCCACCTCCTCTTCAGCATGCTCGTCTCGGTCCCAAGATTGGAGCGCCTCCCCTCCCTCAAGGACGTCATGCGCGGCCTCGAGATCGAGACCGCCTCCTACGGCCTGCTCGGCTACCCCGTCCTCCAAAGTGC
>Ga0075430_100005118_pt1 | contig 11038 bp, 10 predicted proteins | sample RhiMetdeltSRZDD4_FD_75294 | JGI IMG/M metagenome (GOLD analysis project Ga0075430, IMG submission 75294) | Populus rhizosphere microbial communities from Tennessee, USA - Rhizosphere MetaG P. deltoides SRZDD4 | ecosystem: Host-associated > Plants > Roots > Rhizosphere > Soil | place: USA... | reverse complement strand
AGTCGGGAAAAGATTCCATTAAACTCGTGCAATCAGATGATATAAAATTGGCTATTATTCCATTGTCGACTGAAATCGATAGATACCTCTGTATATATCTGAATCCATCGGCCTCCTATAGAGAAATAATTAGTAAAGTAGTTGAAACAGTATAACATTCTATCCGATCCTCTAAACGTTGCCAGTCGAAATAACCAGGACAGAAGCCTGCTTTATTTTCCCAGTCGGTCGATTCAGCATATATCTATAAAATAGAGGTTATGATCAACAGAGCACTCATTGTATAGGCCGCGCACTTTTTCCAGAATGGTGTAGCTCTCCTATTGTTGAAGCAACAATCAAAACTACAAAAAAATGTACCAGCAAAGTAAGCTTTGGGATTGCTCTCATATAACCCGAGATCTGGTTAAGGGTAGCTGCGAGCTTTGAACAGTTCTTTTTTTGCACCATCATAGTTTATGCACTATTATAAGTTAAGAGGATGTAACTGTTTTTACTTCGCTGAATACTGAGATTGATATCTTAGTTATGCTGCTTACTAATTGGTAGATCATTTAAAGAATGTACAAGAACAAAGTACAAAGTAAAAATTTGACGCAGTGGAGATTATTCTTAAGATCCTTCTTTTGTTGCTTTTAGTGCTGTTCTTTTTCTGCTTGACTGCATTAATCCAACAATAAGATAACCATATTCTAAATTATGTTTAGTGTGATTTATCCCATATGAGCCATGGGGAACGAATTTTCTATCTAGCACATTCTCAACGTACTGTTTAGCTTTTTTTATTGAATTTGCTGCGTGCTGGAGCTGAAACTCTGAAAGTTCTCTTCCGATATCTTTCTCAAGAGCAATTTTGAATTTCTGTTGTTGCTTGGGGCTATTTCCCTTTGTCATAATCATCTTGGTGTATTTTTGTAATTTGTCGTAGTTCCTACAAAGGTCTCTAATTCTGATAATGTCTGTCTTTTGTAGCTTGGAAATAGAATCTTCAAGATCTTTTTTACTTCTATTAGTTATTTTATTGAGACTGTCAAGGATGTCTAATTTTTCATCTCGACCACGATTAACTTGTTGAGGCTTGTTGTCGTCTGAAGACACTTTTGTTCCGGATAAGGAAGCAGGAGCGTTTTGATGTTCTTCAATTTTCCTTCTATCCACCAAGGTAGCAATACTCGCTGCTGTAGCCGATGTCGTCATAGTTTTTTTGGCAGGAGTGGCAAGGACGCGGCCTTCACTGGCGTCAAGCTTTCGCATTTGATAGTAACCTTCAATATTATGGACAAATATTTTTTTACCCCCAGCATCCACACCGCTGGATAGAATGGCTATTGCATCAACTACAATTTTCGGATACTCAATTTTTAATCTAGGATCTGAACTTTGATAATTTGTCATGATATCTGTATAAATCTTAAATATCACGTCATCCATTGCCTTGGTCCTATGTTTTTCTTCAATGTTGGTGGCAACAGCTACAGTTAGGAAATCATATATTTCTGATTGAGAGAGTATCTGCTGATTCAGAACGCAGGAACCTGCTATTGCATTTAGAGCTGTAATCCATTCCCCATATTGAGTTTTTTTTGACTGGTCAGAAGCTGTTTTTTCAATCAATTCAAATGCTGTTTTACTTATTTGATTGTTGTGATCTATTTTTAAGAGCTGCAGACATCTGGTCAATCTTTCTTTCATACATTTTAGCTTCTCCTTGTACAGAGCAGGCGTATTTTTATGACCATCTACTTTGTGTTCGTCGATCATAGATATTTCATAGACACTCCTAATGTCTTATTCACCGGATGTTTACATTTGCAGCTATGGCTACCCGGACCATGAAGTGAAAATTTGTGTCGGCATCGATAATAGGTACATATCGGTTCAGATATTCTACCATGTACATCCACTATTATTTGGTTGGGTTGTTCTAATTCTTGCTGCCCTTTTCTATCAAGTGAATGATACTGATCTATCCTCTGTGGTGACGAAAGATCTTTGACATGTTCATTTTTCATCCCTGCTCTTTCCACTTCTTCCTCTTTCCGATGGCAACTATAACAATACCCACATTTTATGCATGTGAGGTTGGTTCTGTTTTGACAAAATATACACTTTTGATATCTAAAAGTTAAGGTATCTCTTATGTATTCATGTGATGCTTTTTGTCCGGATTTTTCAGTCGCTAGCACGATCATTTACCACCATGTCCTTTGTTTAGACGGTTTAACTTGGCCTATTTCAAAAAGTTGAGGAGAAAAATTATTATCATCTACCTGCATTCTCGCAGGAACTTTAGAAACAGTATCCACTAATCCTGAGGTTACTATCCTTTTTGATACCGTTCTAGCAGCCATCGCCGCCATCCCAATCTGTTCGCTACGTATTACCAATGATTAACACAATCTACCATTTATCCCTTTAGGGAAAAGGACTGGTATTAGGCGTACTGAAGGGAGGAATAGAAACCTCCGACACAGTAACGAACTGTAGTCCAGGACCAGGAGGGGATATTGTGATGAAGGCAAAGGAGTTTTTACGATAGAAGATGTAGATGAAATAGCAACATCAGACAGGACAAGAAATAGCTCATTATTCAGGGAGTAAGAGAAGAGATGTAGGTTCAGTACTTTGCTGCGCAGCTATTGAGACTGGACTTCTCGCTCTTTTAAATAACACGGTAGCATTTGAATACGAAGTAGATGAAAATGGTAATGCCGGGGGTAAACATAGGGTATGGGAATAACTCAAATCTTTTCTCGCCGCCATTTAATTTCCTTTACAAAAAAATGACTGACCTTTCAAGTTTCGTTCTTTAATATCTAATTTTGGATATAGTTGCTTGAGATAGAAAAAGAGGATAATTAGTTACCAATAGCTAGTATCGAACCATATTTTTTCATTGAAAATAATATATCGTTGTCGAAGAGTGAAACCGAAAAGGATGAAAACAAAAATGGGACAAATTGAAAAAGGATTAAAATCCATTTTTTTGCTGACAAACCAAAATATCTGGAAAAAAGTAAATAATTAATAATAGTGCACATATAGTAATAATGGGAAATGGCGGCTAAAAAGAAAAGCGCAAAGAAGAAAAAGTAAGATAGCAAGGGAAATGCAGAATGTCATGATAGAAAGAAGAAGAGATTAACACAACTAGCATAACAAATAAACACACAAATCCGATTGAAAAAATCTTCTTTCTCTTCCAACTTTTTTGTTTTTTTTGCTAAGTAAAAGCATCTGATATAGTAGCAAGTATTCCATAGATATGAACTAGTTGTATAACTACCCATCATCAACAGGAAATAAAAAGATGTTTCAATTGGCCTCTATTCTTTTAATTCATTTCCCATAACAGTAGGCAATTCAAATCAGATGATAATGCAACTATTAAGTATCTTGAAAACATACATCATCTTTTGTTGACAAACAAGAGTAATGCAGAACATAGGGTAATGATCATCGATGATGATGCAGACATTCTTATGACCTATAAGAAAATCCTAGAGGACAATGGATTTAAAGTCGACCCATTCGAAGATCCCATGATGGCGATGGCCGCATTTAAAGCAGACAAAGAAAATGGTTATGATCTTTTGCTAATAGATATTTATTACGAAAAGTATGATATCAAGGAATTCAGCGGATTCAATGTCTATGAGGAAATGAGAAAATCTAAAAAGAATATGCCTCGAGTCTGTTTCATTACTGCTTTTACGAATTATTATGATATGCTAAAGACATCTTTCCCAGGGATAAGGGTTCCGTGTTTCCTCAATAAACCAATTGAAGGACGAGATTTGGTTGCAAAAGTAAGGCAAGAAATAGCTGGTCAAGTATAATAGTCCTTGTTCTAGCGTAGCAATAGCACCAACGAAGGTGATAGCTTTGCCAATTAATTAGGATGTAGTATTGTGCCTTTAATAGTTAAATTTCAAAAGGCTACATGAAATTCACATCTTTGGTCATCCCATTATGTGGACTCAGGTTACTTTACTGCTAGGAGTCTTTAAGACATTGTCCTGGAAAAGTGTAATAATATGTATTCAGGTAGATTCGTGATTTCATGCCCACAGGGATCTGTCAAAGCTCCATAAGGGGCGAATCTGAGGATACGGGAGCTTATTATCTAAAGCAGGCTGGCATAGTAGGATTTTGTGTCTTAGGCATATCAGTTGAGATGCTGCTTAGCCGTATGTATCCAATATGACTTCTCATAAAGTGGGATGATTTTTCTCACACTTTTTGTATATAACATGAATGTATGGGGGAAAAGGATATATCTTATTCCCTATTATCGATAATTATGAGAGCAAGTCCCTTATCGGCTAGGATTATATTAAGTATAAGTCTTTTTACCCCAGGATTTCTAGCCTGTGAGCCTCGCATCCTGAAGGTGAACCAAAAGCATGTTATTTGAAAAACCGGATTCTGCTGACCCGAGAACCAGTTTCAATTATTTTCAATCGTCTTTGGATGAACTTATACTTAATCGTATACTTGAACGTTTGAATTTGCCTGGAGTCCTCTCGTACAAGGTTTGGGAGTCAATAGGTTGAGTACTCGAAACAAGGAGGGTTCACCAAAGAAGACGGCAATTATAGCAGGAATAAATAGCTATGAGGCTCCAAAAATTGATACTTTAGCAGGAGCGGAAAATGATGCAAATGAAATTTGCGAAAGGCTTCAGAATAACGGGGATTTTGATATATCTAAAGGACATTTCTTGATAGGACAGGATGCGACTAGGAAGAATATTTTGAGAGCTATTAGCGAAGTTTTTCGTAGGGATGCCACCTATGATGTAGTTGCCTTGTATTTTTCTGGCCACGGGGTATTAGACAGGCAGAATGTGGGATACATTGCTCCTTACGATATGGATCCTGAAGATCCATTCGTGAGCGGCATCAGTATGGAACAACTAAGAACTGTTATTTATGAATCTAAGAATGATGCTAGCGTAGTAATGTTACTAGATTGTTGCCACGCAGGGGTAGCCGCTCAGGACACGCAAAGGGATGGTCCTGTTACTACAACAGTTACGGATACGAATAAAGATCTTATTACCACCGAGTTTAAAAAGATCGTCGAATCTCCTAGTCAACAAGGGACTCAGGTTTCAGGTACTAGAGGTGCTGTAATATTGGCATCTAGCGAAGCAAAAGCCGTTTCAAGAGAACGAGACTATGTGCACTCAGATGATGGTAAAACACATAGACATGGTGCGTTTACGTTTCATTTGCTAGAAGGCATAGACGGAAAGGCCGCTGACAATTCAGGAGTAATAACAATAGGAAGTCTTAGGAAATATGTTGAAGACAAAATGCAAAAAGAGGACAGACAATTACCTGTTTATTCTGTCGCTGGAGCAAGTAGAATTGATTCGATTCACGTAGCGATATCACAGAATCGATTCCGCGCAACCGTAGAAGAATTGATTAGCGATGCACAAGGTTTGCTTGTAGTCAAGTATCCGAATACCGATATTATCGATTTTCAATACCTGACGCTCGCAGCCAAGAAAGTAAGCAAGTTAGCCAGTTTAGAGCCTAATAACGAAAAGTTGCCAACACTTTACAGCGTTATAAATGATGGAGCAGCCTGGTTCCGTCAACCGACCTTGGAATGGCTTGTGAAAAACTCTGAATATGCTAAACCCAAGTTATATAAGATAGACCCTATCCTTTATGACGATAAAATACCGGAGATGGTCCAAAATCTATCCTATGATGAACTACAAAAATTGGATCAAACAAGGTCTAGGACATTAAATACCTTGTTGGCTGAAGTCGCCAGGAATAGAGAATTCACAGCTGAGGATGACCCGAATCTTGAAAATCTCTATATTAAGCTCCGAGCAGCACTTCGTAACAATTTTGATATTTCAAAACAAATCGCCACGAACAGATGAAATTATAATTGGATCGTTTCCTTTCAACGATTATAGACGAGATTGCAGAAGAAGACGAAGCTATAAGGCAAGATATACGTAATGTAGAGGATTATCCTTCAGAGCCAAACTACTGGGCTAAGCTGGCCGATGGATTATTGCAAAAAGGGTATTACGAACAGTCACTCGAATGTTACAGGAAAGCCCTAGAACTAAATCCGAATAATATTAGTTCGTGGTATAATAGGGGCTTAGCACTTAGCAATATAGGGAATTACGACGAGGCTATATTGTGTTTTGATGAAGCAATAAAGATAAACCCAAACATTGAGTACGCTTGGAACAGCAAAGGCTATGCTTTTTATAGCCAGGGCAAATTCAGGGAAGCATTCAATGCATATGATAGGGTTCTTGAAATAGATCCAAACAATGTCAATGCCTGGTACAATAAGGGTCTAGCTCTCAATAATATAGGCAGCTTTGATGAGGCGATCCAATCATTTGATAAAGCTTTAGAAATAGATAAAAAAAATGTTGGTGCACTTAATGCCAAAGGGCTAGCACTGGAGGAGCTTGGAAAATTTGATGAGGCGATCCAATCATATGATAAAGTCTTAGAGATAGATGAAAATAATACTGACGCGCTTAATGCCAAAGGACTGTCGCTAGAAAGGTTGGGAAAGGGGGATGACGCGGTTCAGTATTATGATAAGGTTACGCAGGTATACAATGTTAGAATAGAAGAAAATAGTAAGGATGGATATTATCTGCTAGAGTCTAGCAAATTCAGGGAAGCAATCAAAGCATATGATAGGGTTCTTGAAATAGATCCAAACAATGTCAGTGCCTGGTACAATAAGGGTCTAGCTCTCAATAATATAGGTAAATACAATGAGGCGATCCAATCATTTGATAAAGTTTTAGAAATAGATAAAAAAAATGTTGGTGCACTTAATGCCAAAGCACTTAATGCCAAAGGGCTAGCACTGGAGGAGCTTGGAAGATTTGATGAGCTTGGAAGACTCGGTGATCTTGGAAGATTTGATGAGGCGATCCAATCATTTGATAAAGTTTTAGAGATAGATGAAAAAAACATTGATGCCTTATACAACAAGTCATATGCACATTATGCTATTGGAAGACACCAAGGGGTTGAGGGAAAATCAGACCTATCGCAGAACAGTTATAGAGAGGCGGTTGGTGGACTAGAAAGGATAATTGGACTAGAGTCTACAAACATACGGGCACTAGAATTACTCCGTGAACTGTTTTCAAATTATAGTTTTGAATATAATAAAGCATTGGATATTGATGCCAAGATACTTGCGATAGAATCTACTGCGTTACGGAAAGCGAAGCTTGCAGAAGATTTGATAAAGGTCGGAAAAAACAAAAAGGGTAGGCAGCTCGCGTTTGAGGCAAAACGTGATATTCCACCAGAGAAGATAAAAAGACAATCGTGCGTTAGACTGCTGATATTAACCTCTTATTTTTTGGAAGGTAATTCTATAAAGGGAAATGAAGAGCTTGGTGATTTCCTCAGGTTCTACGAAGTTCTAGAGAATTTCAAGGTTGAAGAAAAGGAGTGGAATTTTAATGGGTTGATTAAAGAAATAGATAGTCAATCTAGCAATTCTACTTCTAGACAAATCTTAATAGATATCATAGATTTATTAAGGGGAAAAGGAAATCGCGAAAAAATTCTTTCCAAACTGTTATCAAAAGTTTCAGAGAGCGGCGTGCAGATAGGCCACAAAGCCCATACAAAACTCAAAATTATAGTACCAATTGTATTCGCTGCAGCTTTGGTAACTGGTGCGCTAGCATTTTACTTTATAGAAATGGCTAGCGCAGAGCCGTGTGGTGTTCCTGATTCAAAACCAAATGTCTATGATATGGGAGTTCCGGCTGACATTGTTGTGCATAATAATGTTGTCTATGTTGCACATTCCAACCAGAAAGCCATCTCAGCTATTGACTGCAACAATAGAGGCATAGTAGAGCAAATAGATACACCTGGTTTCGTCACCGATTTATCAATTGATAAGAAAACCAATATTCTATACGCAGATACTAAGGGTGCAAACGGAACAATAGCTCTGGCAATCGATGGCGGAAGATTTGGTGTAAACAGCCCCCTTGAAAAATTTATTAACAAGTGGATTAGACCGGTAATCAAACCATTACCAGTGTATAAAGATAGTAATATAATTTCGGAGATTAAAAATGGAAACACACAAAATGCATCTGACTTTGATGGAAATGAAAATTTCTATGTTCTCAGTAATAATCAAAGTACCATTTACGGAGTAGGTGACAAAGATACCGCTTCTACTATACCCCTGAAGTTAATTGCTAGTCAAGATGCCAAACATACAAAACCACACGACATGGCTTTCAACCCAGATAAAAACATAGTATACCTCGCTACTGATTACAGAAATGGAACAGCTTCGATCTCTGTAATAAATACAACCAACCATAATCATAGCCTGTTTAAAACGATAACAGGGCCCATCAGGTCCATCGACTCTATAGCACTTGATTCCAAAACAAACAAATTATATATCACAGATCCTTCTCGCGATACTGTATCAGTAATTGACGGTAGCAATAATAAAATAGTAAAAAACATACCTGTTGGTAAGGTTCCGCGTGACTTATTTGTCGATGATATTAATGGTATGATATATGTCGCAAATAGTGGTTCAAATGCGGTTTCTGTCATAGATAGTACCAAAGATGAAGTAGTAAAAATTATATATCTTCCAGAAAACAGCGGGCAATTATCATCAGTAAGTGCTGATCCAGTGACCAAGATGGTGTATATTGGACTTAGTAGAGACGGCTTGACAGGATTCATCCAGATGATAAACTCTACGATCCCGAGATGGTCAAATTACATCCAAGTGGGACCTACCCCATCGGATATGGTTTTTGAATCAAACGCATCAAAAATATATCTGGCCAAAACAAAGAATGGATCCGTCTCTGTATTAGATACTAATAACAATCATACGAAAGACATCTTCTTAAAAGGAGAGTACCCTTTTAAACTGGCCATTAATCCTAACTCTAAGAAGGTATATGTGGCTAATTTTGATTCGAATAAGGTTTCAGTAATAGACGGAAAAGAGGATAGACTGCTAGAGAATGTAAGTCTAAGTCTTCCGTTCAAAGTGTCAGATATCGCTGTTAATTCAAAATTGAACAAGATTTATGCAATAGGTGGAAATAACAAGAATCTATCTATAATTGATGGGATAAATGATGAGGTAGTGAAAACTGAAACTCTTTCATTTTTCCCTTCCGCAATCGAAGTTAACCCGAAAACCAACAGGATATATATTGCTAATTACGATGACTGGAGCCTCATCTCAATAGACAGCTCAAAGGATGATGTTACGAACGGGAGGGTACTTAATCTCACTATACCTCCAGAATCCATAACGTTAGATCCTGAATCTGACAAAATATACGTAAGTAGCTACACTAGAGAGGACATCTCCCAGGCAGAAACAACTCATAGATCTACATCAGCGGCTTACCCCCACAGAACTGAAGTACAGATTATAGATGGCAACAACGAGACGGTAATGTTTAACAACAACACATTAAAGCTTGGTCCAAAATACGGTGAGGTCATTTTGGCGGCTGATCCGAACAATGGTGATATCCTAGCTGTACCGCTTTCCTCTGACACCATATTATCATGGAACATGGAACAAGCCGAAGGAGCGATGAATTACTCACAAGGGAATCTGTTAAATCTTAAAGAGGTACTAGCAGGTACGGATCCTGCTCAGGTCGCTTTTGATGATCATGGCAAGATCTATATCACCAATGATAGACTAAATGCGATTCTGGTTGACAAGCTCGCAAAATATGAACAAGAGCCAGCAAATTTAAGCCGTAATTCCTAAGGCGTTGAGGCATTCTCAGAGAAGAGCAGACAATTTTTTGGAACATTTTTCTACATTATTATGGTAATGCGGAATTCTAAAACTTAGCTCTTTATCCATTATTGCCGGGTTTTTGTTATAAATTACTACCGTAGCTTAGAAATGCTAATATAGCCTAAATTGGATAAATAACGTACATGAGATTAAAGACTAGTTTTATGCTGATGAGCTTACTAGTGACTGCTACTGTCTTACTAGCCGGGCCAGTTCTTTCTAAGGCAGTTTTTGCAGAATCATCTCAGAACGAAGCACATGTAACCCCAATTCAAGTTTGTGACTACTCCGGTTGCTTTTATCCAAATCCAAACTATGGCAGTGGTGGTAGTGTATGTCAAGATGTGTACGGATATATATACAGATGTTAGGCTATTAGCGAAGGATTCTATCCATTAATGAAAATAGCATTGGGTGGTTGACAGCTGTACCTACTATAATAATTCATTAACTGAATCTAAGAAATATTTTAGTCGATTCTAATACAAAGTAGGAACCTTAGCTGACCAATACGAAAGCGTTTTTATTTGGATACCAGTAAGGATTCTGACATATGATATTGTCTTGTAAAGAGAATTGAATAATTCAGGCCCGTGACTTGTGGTGTTATTAGCCGATCTAATATCATTTTTCACTCGTTAATTTCCTGCTCTTGGAATATTCTATAGTTGCAATTAGAAGGTTTGTGTATCCCAGGAACCAATAAGTCTATTAATATCTAACTAAAGCTTTAAGGTAAATTGGGATTTTGGAGCCGTCTTAAAAAGGCAGAGGATCCTCTGCTCAAGATGATGCTGGATAAATATCGATTAAATCTTCTTTCGATACCCCGAGAGAAGGCATCGGTTGGAGATCTGTATGTTCAAGAGGCAAATTCTCCCTATGTTTCCACCCCAGGCAGTATCTCAAATTTTCTTGAGCCCGTATTTGAGATCCCTCAGGTTGTAAATGGTGAAATAATGGCGTTTGTTTCTGGGACAACTTCAAGGGATGCATCCGGAAAGGCAGGAATGGATTTTCTTGAGGGGTTCTTGAACGCTCTTGGACCTGCAGCAGTAGGCAGCAAGGTTAGGGCAAGCTACGAATCGAGTAGCAAAAATAAGATCGTTTTCACTTTTGAAAACCCAACACGCGATTATGTTGACCCAGGATTGTTAGGTAGAAAACTGATAGATCACTCTCTTATGAGCCAACA
>Ga0075430_100005117_pt1 | contig 11039 bp, 6 predicted proteins | sample RhiMetdeltSRZDD4_FD_75294 | JGI IMG/M metagenome (GOLD analysis project Ga0075430, IMG submission 75294) | Populus rhizosphere microbial communities from Tennessee, USA - Rhizosphere MetaG P. deltoides SRZDD4 | ecosystem: Host-associated > Plants > Roots > Rhizosphere > Soil | place: USA... | reverse complement strand
GGGAATGAGCAGATGATCCGGATCCTGGAGGTTGTGGGGACTGTAGGCGTATTCCTCGCGCCGCACGCCGAAGCGGGCCTCGACCAGCACGCGATTGCTCGGCGTCGCGGTCCACGCGACGGAACGTAGATCACTGATCGGATATTCCAGCTCGTGGGCGGCTTCCTGTGCGACCAAGGCGGCTGTGGTCCGGCACTGACAGCGCCAATGCTGGTCGTAGAAGAAACTGAGCTTGTTGATGGCGTTGACCTGCCACGTCAGACGCAGGTTCACGCTCTGCTCGGCCGCGTTTGAATACGCACGCTGGCTCTCGTCAGGCTCGTACGCCCATTTCGTGATGTCGAACGCGTTCTTGTTGATGAACAGGCCGCCGACGTAGTTCGACTGTCGCGTGAACCGCGCTGACGTGTAGAACCACAGTGTGTCTTCCTTGAGCGGTCCGCCGAGGCCTGGATTGACGTCGTACTGGAGCTTGAGGGTATTCGGCGTGCGCAGGCCGCGCGCGACGAGCTCGTCGTTGGTGTTGGTCCCTTCGAACGCGGAGTTCACCGCCGTCGCGAAGAGCGTCCCGGAATACGAATTGCCGCCGGTCTTCGGAATCATGTTGATCTGCAGCCCGCCGGTGATGCTCTCGGCCGTGACCGATGAGTAATCAACCGACACCTCCTGCGTGCTGCCCATATTGGGCAGCATGTTTGCCGACCAACCCGTGCCCTCGGTGTTGGCGATGGTGATTCCGTCGATCAAGAGACGCGTGTCGTCCACGCGTCCGCCATGGATCGAGAGCGATCCTCCGGTCGTGTTGATGATGTTCGTACCACCGACATCGATGTTGCTCAGGTTGACGCCAGGGATGAGGAAAGCGGCGACCTGCGGCGTGCGCCCGGTAGGAATCGCCGTCAGCAGTTCCTGATCGATCACTCGCTGCCGCTGCGAACTCTGGATGTCGACAACCGGCGAGTCTCCGGTGACGGTGATCGTCTCCTCGACCGACCCCAGTTTCATCTCGGCGTTGACTGTCGCGGAAAACGATCCGGTCAGCTCGACAGCTTCGCGGCGAACCGTGCTGAATCCGGTGAGCGTGAACGTCACGGTGTAGGTCCCGCCGCGCAGTTGCTCGATGCGGTATTGCCCGGTCCCGTCCGTGACGACGGATCGGGCTTTCTCGATGAGCGCAGGGCTCGATGCTTCGACAGTCACGCCCGGCAGCAGGGCTCCAGACGCATCGACGACGGTTCCCGCGATTGACGCGGTCGCTTGCGCAAACACAGACGCTGAAAAGGTCAGAGATGCGACAGTGACTATCAGCGTCGCGATCGGCGACTTCGGCATCGGACTCTCCTCGCAGCGCGGCGTGCACACTGCCACCAGGCGGGTGTGTTCAGCAGCGCGTCATGCGCGTGCACACCCCATCCGTGCGAAATGGCGAAACAGCGTTCGGGCGGCCGCAATTCTAGGCCAAGTCAGGGGCCTGTCAAGCTACGCTTTCGGGGGACTACCTCAAACTGGGTAGTTCACGTCGGGCGGCTGGTCGTTCGTGAATCGAGGGCGTCCCAGCGTGTGTAGGCGTCGAGGAGCAGTGCCTCGAGCTCTTCGAGCCTTCCAAGCGTCTCGTGGATCTCACCCGCGGGCTTCTTGTAGAAATCGGCGTCGCTGACCGCTGCCTGAAGGCGGCGCTGCTCCTCTTCGAACGCTTCGATGCGCGCGGGCAGTTGATCGAGTTCGAGTTGCTCTTTGTAGGACGGCTTCCCCGGAGAGGCGCCGTTGCGACGAGCCGGCGCTGGCGTTGGTGAAGTCCGGCTAGAGCCGGACACCGCGACGACGGACCGGCGTTGCCGGAGCCAGTCCTCGTACCCGCCAATGTATTCCTGCACGTGACCGTCGCCCTCGAAAACCAGCGTGCTTGTGACCACGTGATCGATGAAGGCGCGATCGTGACTGACGAGCAACACCGTGCCGGGCCAGGTTGCGAGGCGTTCCTCGAGCAGCTCGAGCGTTTCGATGTCCAGATCGTTGGTGGGCTCGTCCATCACGAGGACGTTGAATGGCCGGGCGAAGAGCCGCGCCAGCAGAAGACGATTGCGCTCGCCCCCGGAGAGCGCGCGGACTGGAGACTGTGCACGCTCGGGCGGAAACAGAAAATCGCGCAGATATCCGTAAACGTGTTGCGTCGACCCGTTCATCGTCACGGTATCGAGACCATCGGCCACGGTTTCCCAGACGCTCCGATCGGGATCGAGTTGCTCGCGCTGCTGATCGTAATAAGCGATCTGTACGTTCGCTCCACGACGTACTTCCCCGGCATCGGGTTCGAGCTCGCCGAGGAACAATTTGAGCAGCGTGGTCTTGCCGGAACCATTCGCTCCGATGAGGCCGATACGATCGCCTCGCATCACGCGCACGAAGAAGTCGCGCACGATTGCGCGGCCGTCGAACGACTTCGAAACCTGTTCAGCCTCGAAGACCGTCTGGCCGCTGCGGTCGCCGATCTCCTGCTGAAAGCGAACGGACCCGGTCTGCGATCGCCGCGCGGCGCGTTGCTCACGCATCGCCAGCAGCGCGCGGACACGACCCTCATTCCGCGTTCGCCGCGCTTTGATGCCTTGACGCAGCCAGGCTTCTTCCTCCGCGAGCCGCTTGTCGAACTTGGCATCGTGCGCCGCTTCGACCGCCAGCGATTCCTCTTTACGCCTGAGGAAAGTGACGTAGTCACCCGGCCACGACGTCAGCCGTCCGCGATCCAGCTCGACGATTCGTGTCGCGAGGGCCTGCAGGAAGACGCGGTCATGCGTCACAAACAGCACTGTGCCCGCGTAGTCGGCCAACCACCCTTCGAGCCACCGCATGGTCTCGATGTCGAGGTGATTGGTGGGCTCGTCGAGCAGGAGCAGATCGGGATCTCCAACCAGGGCGCGCGCCAATAGCACGCGACGCTTCCAGCCGCCCGACAATGTGTCGATGGTGGCCTCTGCGGCGATCTGGAGGCGCGAGAGCGCCGTCCTCACCTTTTGATCCGCGAGCCAGGGATCGCCATCAGAGCCTTCGAGGCCCTGAGCGACCACGGCAAACACTTGCTGGTCGCCCGACACGAGGGCGTCCTGGGGCAAGCGGCCAATGCGGAGACGGGGCTGATGCCAGACCTCACCAGACTGCGGCGCGACATTGCCCCCGATAACCTGGAGGAGCGTCGATTTACCTGTGCCGTTTCGCCCAATCACGGCCACGCGTTCCCGCGCTTCAATTCGAAGACTGGCTTGGTCGAGCAGGGGGAGATGGCCGTAGGCCATCGAAATACGGTCGAGGGTGACGAGCGGCATCCGAAATGTATCGTACCATCGGGAAGACAGTGGCCCCGTGCCGGGGCCGCGCTTATCAGCAACGATCACATGCCACAGACCGTCGAGATCAGCCTCAGAATTCCGTCCCTGCGTATCCGCCGTGACGACAGTGACGCGCTGGAGACCATCAACAACAGCGACATCCGATTCAGCAAGCAGATCGAGCTCGAATCAATCCCCAAACCTGGCGTCGTATTGAAAATGGCGATCAGCTCCGGCGAAACGTTCGACTGCGATGTTGTCCGAAGCGACTGGCATCACACCAAGAACATGTTCGTCATCGCGTGCCGATACTCGAAACGATCAGTATCTCCCGCCGAATACCGGGCGCTCATGAACTCGTCAGACTGGCAGGTCCGGGCATTGATGTAGGATTGCGCCCGCACAACGGGCTAGCTGAGCGCCGCCCTTTGGGCGTATGAGGCCCCGATCGACCGTTCCACAGCAGCGACAATGGCATCAGGACCGGCGGGCTTTCGCAGGATATCGACGAACCATCGCGCAAACGGCGCGCTGTGAACGTCCGGCTTGGCTGTATAGGCAATGACTTTGACGTGGCGAGTATCGGCGCTGGCTTGAATCAGGCGCGCCGCCTCCAAGCCGTCAAGAACGGGCATTGTCACGTCCATCAGGACCACCACGGGGTGCGCATAGTGCGCGACAATCACGCCTTCCAGCCCGTTGGCCGCCGTCATCGCCTCGAAGCCGGCCTCTTCGAGGATTGTTGCCGTCATCTCGCGACTGCTCTCTGAATCGTCCACCACCAGGACGCGGACCCGCGCCGATCGAGCGCCGTGAGCGATCGGCAGTGACCAACCAGACGGCTCAGCAGCATTTCGGCGAGCTGCCGATAGCCGGCGTCCTGACGAAGGCGGCCAACCATGGCCAGAACACCCATTGCATCCCTGTCGATTGGGGACGTGACGGGGCCGGTCTGAGAACTTTCGCCCTCGAGAACGGCCATCAGCGAGCCGAGGCGTTGTTCATGCTCGCGCACGCCCGAGAGAAGGCGTTCGGCATCAAGAAGGAATTGCCCGAAGCCAAGGCCGTCAAACGCGTGAGCCATGTGATCTCGACCGAGACCGCACGCGTGAGGTGAGGTCCGCGCGCCATGTGGGCGGTTTGTCGGTCAGCCCAAACCGGGTGAAGTCGAGCGAGTGTGTGAGACGTTCGCCGTTTTCTCAACGCGGACTACCCAGTCGATTCAGCGGCCGACTGTAACAGACCCATCTCGTAAAAACCAGCACATCAGTCATTTGTGGCGACTATGTCAGGAACTGACATCTATTGTCGGCTCGAGGCGCGCAACTTCTTCGCTGCTGTGTTGGGAGTGCTGCGGTTCTTGCAGTCTTCCCTATGGAGGAGGTCGGTTGTTTCCAGAGCGAACCAGAAACGACGTGCTTCGCGAGCTCGCGCAGTCAGATGACGGCGTGTTCTTGCAACTCATGCGCGATCTGGAACCGCATCCGCTGCAGCGCGGCGAATTGCTCGGAATCCCGCGCGTCGTCACGGACTTCGTCTACTTCATCGATTCAGGTGTGGTCTCCCTGGTGGCCAATACTCGAAACGGCAACTCGGTCGAGGTTGCTCTCGTCGGTCGAGAAGGAGTCGCGGGCATAGCGGATGCGCTGGGGAATCGACCGCTGCCGTACGGCCTCGTCGTCCAGCTCCCGGGACTCGCCTACCGCGCACCGAAGAAGCTGATTCGGGAGCACATCTTGTCGTGCAGTGCGCTGCATGAGCTGTTGATGAATTATTCGCAACAGGTCATGCATCAACTGGTTCAGTCTGCCGTTTGCAATCGGTTCCATTCATCGGTGCAGCGGCTCGCGCGCTGGCTGATCCTTACGGCAGAACGCGCGGATACGAACCGCTTCGAGCTCACGCACGAATTCGTGGCGCAAATGGTCGGAGCCCCGCGCTCGGCCGTCAGCGAGTCCGCGTCGACCCTGCGCGACGAGGGCATCATCGACTACCGCCGCGGCGTGCTGACGATTCGAAATGCCAAGCGTCTCCGCAAGATCTCGTGCGAGTGCGTCGACGTCGTGTCGTACTCATCCAACGGCGGACCCTCACGGCTCGTTGATCCCACCGAGGGCGCGGCGTCGGACGCAAACATGTGAGCGACCCTACTTGACGAAATGGAATTCGGCGTGATGCTCCGTGCCGTCGCGCAGTTTGAGTATCAGGTGACGGCAGGAGCCGGCCCAGCGCCTGTCGGTCTTCCAGACGAACACATATCGATCACTTGACGCGTCGTAAGTGAGACCGCTCGGGCTGGACGACGGCTGCCCGATCACGTCCTCCACAATCGACGCATTACAACGACTCGCAATTGAGCGGGGATAGCCGTCAGCCAGAATGTCCAGACCTTGATCGCCATTCAGGCTGAACTTGAGCGGAATCGCCGAGCCCGCATTGGCGCGATTGCGGACCGGCGGGTTATCGACCGGCCGCAGAAAACCGGTAAAGCTCCAGACCACCGACACGATGGCGGAGTCGGTCGAGGCCAGGCCGCCGCCGTCAGTCACTCGAACCGTGACTGAGTGCGCGGCGGGAGCTTCGACGCCCGCCACCGACAACGTCACGCTCTGTCCCGGCGTCTCGAATTCCCCGTCCCCGTCCAGATCCCAGTCGTACGCAAGGGCGTCGCCTTGTGGATCCTGCCCCTGCGCTTCGAGGGTGACGTTCCCACCCTCGACTGCCACGTACGGTCCCCCGGCGTCGACTGTGGGAGCGTCGTTAAGAGTGAGCCCAACGACGATCGGATCGTGGTCCGACGCGCGGTACGCGTCCGGTGCGTACAGCGCGGGCGGATTGAACTCGGTGTTGTAATCGAGAATCAACGGCTCGTCTGCGTTGATGTGCCACACGGCCGCACCGGTAACGTTGTCCACGAGGTCGGGCGCCGCCAGCGCATGGTCGAGTTCACCTGACTGCCCGTCGAACGAGAAGCTGTAGCGCTCCTCGTCGGCAACATAGATCTCGGACAACCCCGTATATCCTGCCGCTTCGAGGGTGTGGATCGGATCTTCTTCGGTATACGAATTGAGATCACCGACGATCAGGGCATTTGGCACGCCGAGGCTACCCACCAGGCTCGTCAGCGCCTCGGCCTGCGTCACTCGCAGCGCATTAAAGCATCCCTGTCCATCGCCCTGATCGGAGTCGGCCCCCGAATCTCCACCGCAGTTCTTCGACTTGAAATGGTTGACGGCAACCGTGAAAGGTTCGCTGCCGCCGAGTCGTTGAAAGGTCTGGATCAGGGGCGGGCGACTGAAGCTTGGATCCGCTGACGACTGCACGTCCCCGATCGGCACCACCGTGTCGGCTCGGTAGATCAGGGCAACCTTGATGGCGTCGCTACCGAACGTGCCGCCAAACTCATTCGGCGCGTTGAGCACGGGCTCGTTGACGAAGGCGTACGTCCCGGCGCCGGATGCCGCATTGAGCGCCGCGACCAGGCTACTAATCGCGGTCGCGCCATTGTTCTCGACTTCCATCAGCGCGACGACATCCGCACCCAGGCCCTCGATGGCCGCGATCTCCTTCGCCTGTTGCCGGGCGAATTCCTGGGCCGTGTCCGCCCCACGTGCGTCGGGATTCAGCGAAGCGAGCGTTGTGAAGTAATTGAGCGTGTTGAAGCTGGCGACGCGAATCTCGCCACCGACCGGAGGCGGCGAGACAGGTCGTTGATTTGTCCGCGTGAATTCGACTGGCATCGTCGGTTCCAGGCGGTACGCGCCGAAACCGAATGTGAGCACGCCAGTGACACCCGATGTCGAGTCACCGAGTCGCAGCGCATTTCCAGGGGCCACGAACGGGACGACCGCTGGATTCTGCACGTTCGACCCGTCGTCGATCAGTAGACGACGGCGGTTGTTGAGATCCTGCCTGCCTATCGCAGCGGGGCCGGCATTGACGCGGTCGGTGGGTTGAAACAACCGGCCACCGGAAGACACCGTCACTTCACCAAAACGCCCGAGCTCAAAATGCTCGGTCGCCGTCAGCGTGTCTGGGAACGTCACGAGCATGTTCTCGAATGGCTCGAACGTCACCCCTGCTGGCCGCGGGAGATGGTAAACAGTCGGCACGATTTCCCCGGCGCCACACACATCAACAACGCTGACCGACGAAAGCTCGGTGAGGCCGTTGAACTCGATCGCCCTGCCCGTGACCAGTACCCTTTGTCCCGCCTGCACGTCGGCAAGCGCGCGACCAGCGAAAACGAACAACCCTTCGGACGTCAATGGATCCGCATCCGGTGTGTCGTCCTGGATGTAGAAGCCACCAAGCTGGCCCGGCGCCTGGAAGTCGCCGATCACGACGCCCTCGACGCGCACGATCTGGTTGGCAAACGGCGTCGATGTCCCCGGACCTTGCACGGCCGAGATCTGCTGGCTCGCCGGAGCCGCACAACCGCTCGGCGGAGGCGGCGGTGGCGTAAACCCGCTGTTTCGGGGATTCGGCGTCACGGCCGAAAAGTCCGCGCTGTTGTCATCCGTATCTGTGTTGCCATCATGCGCGCGGATTGCGGCGGTCGTATTGGAAAGCGTCGGGGCCGCCCCGGTGCCTTCGAAGAAGTTCGCGTTGCCATAGCCGACGAGGTCGACGATATGCGCCAAAGCATCCGATGGGCAGGGCGTCGAGCCTCCGTTGCAGCCAAGGGTCGTGGCGATGTCAACGAGCGCCATCTTGCCGGCACCTGCCGCCATGGCGATCGGCGTCGAATCAACCAAATCAGGCGGGGGCAAAGCGAGTCCATTCGCCCCGCCCGCTTCCTGCACGAGGAAGTAACCTCCTGGTGCGATCGTGCCGGACAGTTCCGTCAGCTGGCCCGAGTTCGCGCCGAGATTGCCGGTCCCGGTGGCGCTCGAGTACTGCAAGGACCACCCGGTCAGCGAGACCGGCGAATCCGACAGGTTGTGTAACTCGACGAAATCATTCGTGAAGGGGGCGCCGCTGTTTCCGCCGCCGCCAAAAACCTGACTGATCACGACGGTGACAGATGCCCCGCGTGGATTGGACGTGAACGAGGGTCCGATTGCGATCACCCCGAGGAGAACGGCGACCTTGGCAGCAGATGAACGAATCATGAAGAGTCCTGGAGAATACACAGTCGTTCTACAGAACTAGTGTGATGACGGAACGAAACGTTTCAGAGGTAATTACTGCGACTTCACTTCGTCCTTGGCGCGGTCGCGAGCCGCCTCGCGCTCCATCGTGAGCCGATAGGCGATGTAGTACTTGTAGATGTTGCTCACGTACGTGACTGTTTCTCGACCGATGCGCTCCGACACGACGCGCTCCACGTTGCCAAACCACACGTTGGGATTGAGACCACGCTTTTCCGTTTCGCGCCGCAGTTGCCGCATCCGTCCCGGCCCTGCGTTATAAGACGCCAGCGTCATGAGTCCCTTGTTGATGTCGTCCATTGGCTCGTCTTTGTAGAACTCGTCCATCATGAAGCGGAAGTACTTCACCCCGGCGTGGATGTTGGGTTCGACCTGCGTAATATCGCCGACGGCCAGATCCTTACCAGTCGCGGGCATCACCTGCATGACGCCGATCGCGCCAACGGAGCTCTTAGCGGATTGATCGAGCTGCGACTCCTGATAACCTTGCGCGGCCATCAGCAGGTAATCGACGTCGTATTTACCGCCGTAGGTCTGGAACAGCTTCACGAGACCCCGCAATTTTCGTCGCTCCGCCTCGGCGGCCGCGTTCTTGATGTATTTGGTGTTCTCCAAATACCGGCGTTCCATGGTGTTGCCAAACGCCGTCCGCGGACCGTACTCCTTGATCCAGGTGTTCACTGCCCGCAGCAGCCGCGGACTGTTCTTGCGAACCCCGACCGCGATTTCTCCTCCGGTGCGCGCGGCCAGGTCGGTATGCAGTCGAACGTTCGGGAATACCTGCTGCCAGAATTCAGCGACGAAGTCGTCGACGACGGTGATCTCCATGAGCCCCGCATTGACCATTTCGAGAATGTCGTCGTCTTCGAGAGCTTCCGGCGCCTCTTTGATGGTCACCGGTGCTTTGCCCTTGCTCGCGAGCGACTCGTTCAGTCGCTGCAGGCTCTCGTAGTAGGCGCTGCTTCGCCGCACGAACACCTCTCGGCCAGACAGATCCTCGATGCTCGCGAGTCCCGTCACCTCCGGTGCGCTCACGACGATCTCCGAAACGCCCATCCGAGTCGGCGTACTGAAATCGACCAACTTCCTGCGGTCGGGCGTGATCGTGAGGGCGGCCGCGATGAGGTCCACCTTCCCGGCGGCCAGTGCGGGAAACAGCTGATCGCGGGGTATAGGCATGATTGCCACGTGGACCTTCAACAGTCCCGTCTTCAGCCGCTTGTTCAGTTCGTCTTCGAACAATCGGAGCGACTCGTAGCTGATGCCGCGCTGAACGCCGTGGTCGATGAAGTATTGCGTGCGGTTGTAGACAACGCCGGCACGTATCAGGCGACGCTTGACCATCTCATCGAGATCGCCAGTGAACGGGCGGTCGAGAACCTCGCGTGCCTCCGCGGGGAGCGCATCGTACGGCGACGGCACCTCCGGGATGGGCGCCTCCTCGGTCTTGCCCTGCGGCGGCTTGTCTGAAGATGCTGATGATGAGGCGGGTGCCTCTGAGGATGAAGACGAGCAACCCGCAGCGAGGAACACCAGCGAGACGAGTGTCACACGAGCAGCCACCGTTAGCGTCAGTTTCACTGTTTTCATTCCTTGTGAACTCCACGCCCGCGGAATGTCGCGGGGCAAATCAGCAACGTGTGCCCGATTCCCGCGGGAAAATGCGCGCCGCCACCGAAGAAGAGCACGCGCTGTGCCAATGACCGCGGGCGCCTGCGGCTGCCGCCCTTTCGATGGGAGCGCCACGGGCGACCACGCCGCTTCCCGCCGTGGCATCCGTGAGAAAGGTGTCGTCATCTGCTACTGGGCACAGTCGGATAGGCTTGTGTTGCGTCGCTGCGGGCTACGAGCGGTTCGTTCGCGCCAGGTTCGCTACGGCCCCTACGAAGGTGGTCGGGTCCATAGGCTTTGAGATGTGCAACTGGAACCCTGCATCGAGGGCACGTTGCACGTCTTCCGACGTCGCATATCCGGTTACCGCAACGGCGGGAATTCGACTGAGTTCGGTGCCGAGCGCCCGAATGCGCCGCATCACCTGAAACCCATCCTCGCTCGGCATCCCGAGGTCGGACACGATGACGTGCGGCAGCAACTCAGCGGATGACGCGCGGAGTATCGCGAGTGCCTCGGCGCCAGAGGCGACCGCCATCACCAGGGCCCCGCACTGTTCCAGCACGGCCCGCGACAGGTCGCGCGCGTCGGTCTCGTCGTCGATGAGCAACACCCGCACGTGAGCGAGCGATGCCATCGAACGATTCGGCAGCACTTCCGCTTCGGCACGGTCCGGCGCCGTCGGAAGATCGATCGTAAACGTTGACCCTTTTCCTTCGCCCTCGCTGTGGGCGTGGACCGATCCGCCATGGAGCTCGATCAGGTCGTGCACGAGCGCGAGGCCGACACCCAGACCACCGTGCCGCCGCGAACTCGAGGCATCGGCTTGTCGAAACCGCTCGAAGACGTGCGGCAGGAAGTCCGGGCTGATCCCGTGGCCGGTGTCGGTCACGGCAATCCGTACGAACCGTCCATTTGGCGCGAGTCGCACGCCGATCGTCCCGCCCGCCTCCGT
>Ga0075430_100005116_pt1 | contig 11040 bp, 13 predicted proteins | sample RhiMetdeltSRZDD4_FD_75294 | JGI IMG/M metagenome (GOLD analysis project Ga0075430, IMG submission 75294) | Populus rhizosphere microbial communities from Tennessee, USA - Rhizosphere MetaG P. deltoides SRZDD4 | ecosystem: Host-associated > Plants > Roots > Rhizosphere > Soil | place: USA... | reverse complement strand
GTCCGGTATCGGCAGCCGGACCAGCGCTTCCTCGACCGGATGACCGTCTCGGAGGCCCAGCAGTACCTGGAGGCCGGGGAGTTCCCCGAGGGCAGCATGGGGCCGAAGATTCGGGCCGCGATGCAGATGATCACACGGGGTGGAAAGGAGGTCATCATCACGTCGCCGACGCACCTGGAGGAGGCGCTGGCCGGTCGGACCGGCACCCACCTGGTCGCGGAGTAGTCGGCCCGCACCGATAGAACCACCTGAACACCGAGGCCGGGCGAGGGAGAGGGCGTCTGGTCACGTTGCCTGTCTGGGGGAGACATGCCGACCGTACAGGCTGAGCCGTACGAGCTCGATTTCGATCTGAAGACGACCGCGCTGCTGGTCATCGACATGCAGCGCGACTTCGTCGATCCCGGTGGCTTCGGCGAGGCGTTGGGGAACGACGTCTCGCTCTTGCGCGCCGCCGTCCCTCCCACCGAGCGCGTGCTGGAGACGGCCCGCAAGCTCGGGATCTTCGTCGTCCACACCCGTGAGGGCCACCGCCCGGACCTGAGCGACCTGCCGGCCTCGAAGAAGGCCCGTGGCCGCCTGGACAACGGCATCGGCGATCCGGGGCCGATGGGACGGATCCTGGTGCGCGGCGAGTACGGCCACGACATCGTGGACAGCCTCCAGCCGCGTCCGGGCGAGCCGGTCGTGGACAAGCCGGGCAAGGGCTCGTTCTACGCCACCGACCTCGACTCGATTCTCAAGGCGCGCGGGATCACGCACCTGCTGGTCTGCGGCGTGACCACCGAGGTCTGCGTCCACACCACGGTCCGCGAGGCGAACGATCGCGGCTACGAGTGCCTGGTCCTCTCGGACTGCGTCGCGTCGTACTTCCCGGAGTTCCAGCGGGTCGCGCTGGAGATGATCAAGGCCCAGGGCGGCATCTTCGGCTGGGTGGCCCCGTCGTCGGCGCTGCTCGCGGCGCTGGAGGCCGAGCCGATCGCGGCGCCCGCCTGACACGACCGAGACAGACGCTCGTCGCGCGTGTCGGAAGGGCGGAGGGGATGCCCGACCGAGGCCGGCCACGGCCCGGTCGGCACGCACACTCAACATCGCGCTCGGCACCCAGAGGAGGAGGAGTATGGCCACGGCTCCCGCACAGCCAGCCACGGTCCGCTGGTGGGTCGGCGGAGACTGGAACGCGTTCTTCGGCCTGTTCACCAACGTCGTCCTGAACGTGCTCGTCTTGAGCGGGCTCGTGCTCGGCGTCATCGAGATGCCGGGCGACGTCGTCTACGGGCGGATCCTGCCGGCGCTTGGCATCGCACTGCCGCTCGGCAACCTCTACTACGCCTACCTGGCGATGCAGCTCGCTCGGCGCGAAGGTCGGACGGACGTCACGGCGATGCCGTACGGCCCGAGCGTCCCGCACATGTTCATCGTCGTCTTCCTGATCATGCTGCCGATCAAGCTGGCGAATCCCGGCCCGGACGGCTGGCGGTCCGCCTGGCAGGCCGGGCTGGCCTGGTCGTTCGTGATCGGCGTGATCGTGCTGCTCGGGGCGTTCATCGGCCCCACGATCCGCAGGTACACCCCCCGCGCGGCGATGCTCGGCACGCTGGCCGGCATCTCGCTCACCTTCATCTCGATGCGGCCGGCCTTCCAGAGCTGGGAAGTGCCGTGGATCGCCTTCATCACGCTCGGCATCATCCTGGTGAGCTGGATGGCGGGTGCGCGCCTGCCGGGCAACCTGCCCGGCGGCCTGATCGCCGTCGCCATCGGCACGGCCATCGCCTGGATCGCGGCGATGCTCAACCTGAGCGGCCTGATGCAGCCGACGGCCGTGGGGCAGGCGTTCGGCAGCCTGGGGCTCCACTTGCCGATCCCTTCGGCTGACGTGCTGGTCGGCCTCGCGGGGATCGGGCCGCTGCTGGTCACGGCGATCCCGCTCGGGATCTACAACTTCACGGAAGGGATGAACAACGTCGAGAGCGCGGCGGCGGCCGGCGACAACTACAACCTCCGGAACATCCTGCTGGCCGACGGCATCGGCGCGGTCGTCGGGGCGTTCCTGGGCAGCCCGTTCCCGCCGGCCGTCTACATCGGCCACCCCGGCTGGAAGGCGATCGGCGGGCGGATCGGCTACTCGCTGGCGACCGGCATCGGCGTCGCACTGGTCTGCTTCCTGGGGCTGGTCGCGCTGCTGCTGGCGGTGATCCCGCTGGTGGCGGTCCTGCCGATCCTGCTGTACATCGGCGTGGTCATCACGGCGCAGGCGTTCGAGGCGACGCCGATCCGGCACGCGCCGGCGATCGTGCTGGCGCTGGTGCCGAACCTGGCGGCCTGGGCCCAGACCCTGGTCGACAGTGCGCTTAACGCGGCCGGCACCTCGGCGGCGAAGGTGGGAGCGGAGGCGCTGGGGAAGGCCGGCCTGGTGTACGACGGCATGGCGATGCTCGGCGGTGGCGCCATCCTGGCCGGCATGGTGCTGGGCGCCATCGCGGCGTTCGTCATCGACCGCGATTTCCGCTCGGCGGTGATCTACTGCGTGGCCGGGGCGATCCTGTCGGCGATCGGGTTCATCCACGGCACCCAGCTCGAGGTCACCCGCACGACGCTGATGATGGCGCTTGGATATCTCGTGCTGGGGGCGGTGATCTGGGTGCTCTCGCGCGGCGAGGCGCCGGCCCCGGTCCCCGAGGAGGAGGCCGAGCCGGCCCCGGCCGTCGTCGCCGAAGCGTAGTCACGGAGGCCCCTACCCCAACCCCCATCACGCCTACCATGGGGCCCCCTACCCCCACGGCCCCCGGGCGCGGGGGAGGGGGCTTTTCTGGAGGCGAGACGTTGACCGTCGAGCTGTTCGTGAACGGCACCCTGATGCGCGGCCTGGCGCTCCACCCGAACCTGGACGGCGCCGAGTTCCTGGGCGAGTTCCAGACGGCGCCCTGCTACCGGATCTACTCGATCGACGACCGCCATCCCGGCATGTTCGAGCTGGGCGAGGGCGAGGAGGGCGGCGTCTCGGTGCCCGGCGAGATGTACCGGATGCCGGACGAGGTCTGGGCGCGCGTCGAGGCCGGCGAGCCGCCGAACCTGTACAAGGGCCCGGTCAAGCTCTCGGACGGCCGGGTGGTGGACGGCATCCTCTACCCGCGCGAGCTTGCGGAGAGACAGCACCGCGACATCTCCGAGTATGGCGGCTGGCGCGCCTACTGGGCCTCCCGTAGCTCCTCCTGAGGTACGATCCCCTGGTCAGATGGTGGACTGGCAGTCGGACTGGCAACTGGAAGACAAGTTCTTCGACCACGGTCGTGAGATGGGCTTCCGAACCGCCTGGGACTATGACGAGAGCGCTCAGGAGACGCTGCGCGTCGGCACCTACTTCACCTTCACCCACGAGGGCAGATTCCGCGAGGGCTGCAACGACGCGGCGACACGACGCTTCGCGGCGCTGAACGACCGCGGCGAGATCGTCAAGCAGTTCTTTGCCGATGCGTAGTACGTTGCGGGACTCGACGACAGTACCTACGATGGATGAAGGGAGCGTGGCGATGGCAGCAGAACAGGCGCAGACCATCCGACCCGATGAGGCGCTCCGAGAGATTCGCCAACGCCTCATCTCGATTCACTACGGTCTGGCCGAGGGGCCGCTCGGAGATCGTGGCCTTCAGAAGCGCACCCGCGATCGCCTGATGGATCTCCTGACGTACGTCAATGCCGTCATCCCGCCATCCGACGCCCGATCGGCGGATCACAAGGCGGGCAGCCCCGGGAGGGGATGATGGCGGAGGCGAGAGGGCCGCTGGCGGGGAAGCTGGCGCTCGTGACGGGCGCCGGCATGGGCATCGGGCAGGGGATCGCGCTGGAGCTGGCCCGGCAGGGCGCCGACGTCGCCGTCCACTACGCCGGCAGCGAGCAGGGCGCCCGCGAGACCGTCGCCCAGATCGAGGGGATGGGCCGGCGCTCGGTCGCCATCCAGGGGCGCCTCGGCGAGGTCGACCAGTGCCGCCGGGTCGTCCGCGAGGCGATCGACGCGCTCGGCGGGCTCGACGTGCTGGTGAATAACGCCGGCGTCACCCGCGCCCTCGACTTCCTGGAGACGCCCCAGGAGGTCTACGACGAGGTCTTCGACCTCAACATGCGCGGCTACTTCTTCTGCGCCCAGGACGCCGCGAAGAGCATGCTCGCGCGCGGCGGCGGCTCGATCGTCAACATCACCTCGGTGCACGGCGGGGGCGGCTTCCCGCGCCACGCCGCCTACGCCGGCACCAAGGGCGCGATCATCGCCTTCACCCGCGAGCTGGCGATCGAGCTTGCGCCCAGGCGGATCCGGGTCAACGCCATCGGCCCCGGCATCATCGAGGTGCCCCGCTACTACGACATCCCGGAGTACACCCGCGAGTTCGGCGACAGCATGGTGCCGTGGGGCCGCGTCGGCACGCCGGCCGATGTCGGGCACGCGGCAGCCTTCCTCGCCTCGGACGCCGCCGACTTCATCACCGGCCAGGTCTTGTACGTCGACGGCGGAACCAATGCCCGGATGGGGCTCTTCTGGGACCAGGGGGATAAGCCGCAATGAGCGACCGGCAGTCCGGCGAGCAGCCCCACCGCCTCTTCCGCATCCTGCCGACCGCGCAGCCGACGGAAGACGACTTCAAGTCGAAGCTGCACCTTGGGATCCCGTGCCCGGTCGCCGATCCGGACGTGCAACGGCGCTGGACCGGGCTCTCGGTGTTCGGGTCCGAGGAGCAGGCGTGCCGGGTCGTGCGGCGGCTGCCGATGCTCGGCTCGTTCATCGCCGAGCTGAACATCCTGCCCGGCGCCGGCATGCGCGCCGAGCCGACGCCCGGCCCCGGCCACTACACGATCGGCGGCGATCCCGGCCGGGGCACCGCGCTGGCCGGGCGGGGCGCCTCGGACATGCCGGACACGAGCTTGATGTACGAGGTCTGGGAGCTGGAGACGCGCAGCCTGGTCGCCGCCTACCCGAGCGAGGTCGAGGCGCTGGCGCTCATCCGTCAGATGCTCGAGTACGGCTGGACGGCCGACGAGATCGTGCTGGCCGCCGAGAACGAGGGATTCGAGCCCGAGGAGCTGCCGCCGTTCCTGACCGGCGACGCGCTCGCGCAGGCTGCGCGCGCCGACGATTGACCCCACCCCGAACGGCAGCCGGACGCCGGAGTCTCGGCTGGCCTCGCCCGGTGCCAGGATATCGCCGGCTCAGCTCCTGAGCACCCGAGCGACTCCCTGCGCGCTGGCCATGCCGACCAACCTGCCGGCGACACCCGTCGCCAGCACCAGCGCAAGCCAGATGCTCCTCACGACCCTGCTCCGAGGCGTACTACTCTCTCGCTTTAACGCGAAGTGCCCGTCAAGGAGAGATGCCTCATCTGGGCTATCTGTCAGCACACCCGGGCCGGCGCCTCGGGTCCCCGGGTCAGCGGTCGTCGTGCCAGAACGGCTCCGGAGCGCGCGCACACGACGGGCAGAGCCGCACGGTGTCGCTGAGCGGGCTCTCGGGATCGATCCGGACGCTGAGCGCCGCCGTCTGGCCGCACTCGTCACAGGTGCCACGGACCGCCGTGCTGGTGCCGCCGGTGGTCCCCGCCTCGAACTGCTCTTCCATGTTCGCGCTCCCCAGGCTGTGATCGGGCCGGCTGGCGATCCGGCCGCGTCCGGCCGGAAGCCCCGCAAGCCGCGTACCGCCGGACGAGTAGCGAGTTACGAGTGGCGAGTAGCGAGTGAAGCTCCGCTCGAAACTCACAACTCGCGACCCGCGACTCGGCCGGGGTACCCTGCCGGCGCAAGATGGGAGGTACAGCACGGTGAAGGTGACCGGCGTCGAGACGTTCCTGGTCCATCCACAGGGACGCGGCAAGAACCTGCTCTTCGTCAAAGTGAGCACGGACGAAGGGATCCACGGCTGGGGCGAGGCGTACACCCAGCAGGACCGCGACCGCTCGATCGAGATCTCGGTCCACGAGCTTGGCAACTACCTGATCGGCCGGGACCCCTGGGCGATCAAGCACTTCACCTACGTCGCCTACAACGACTTCCTCGGGAAGCGTGGCTCGATGGAGTGCTACTCGGCGATTAGCGCCCTGGAGCACGCGCTCTGGGACATCTGTGGCAAGGCGGCCGGCCAGCCGGTCTACAACCTGCTCGGCGGGCCGTGCCGCGACAAGATCCGGGTGTACGCCAACGGCTGGGGCGACGGCGGCAGGGATCCGCATGCCACGGCGGCCAGGGCGCTGGAGATCCTGGAGCAGGGCTTCACGGCGCTCAAGTGGGACCCGTTCCCAAACCCGTGGCGCGCCCACATCGACAAAGACCAGGAGCGGCACGCGATCGACGGCGTCCGGATCATGCGCGAGACGGTGGGGCCGGACGTCGACCTGATGGTGGAGGTCCACCGCCGGCTGGCGCCGATCAACGCGATCCGCGTCGCCAACGCCATCGAGGAGTACCGCCCGTACTGGTTCGAGGAGCCGGTCTCGGCGCGCAACCTCGACGCGATGGCCGAGGTGCGGAGCAAGATCAACCTGCCGATCATGACCGGCGAGGAGCTGTACACCAAGACCGAGTTCCGCGAGGTCTTCGAGCGCCGGGCCGCCGACATCCTGAATCCTGACGTCTGCAACGTCGGCGGCATCCTGGAGCTGAAGGAGATCGCGGCGATGGCGGAGGCCCACCTGGTCGCGATGTCGCCGCACAACTACAACAGCACGATGATCGGCCTCGCCGCGACGGTCCACGCCGCCGCCACGATGCCGAACTTCCTGATCACCGAGTACTTCGTCAACTTCGAGGGCCTCGGCAAGGAGATCGCGCGGCCGCCGCTGCTCCAGCAGGACGGCTACGTCCAGCTCCCGACGACGCCCGGTCTGGGCATCGACCTGGACGAGGACGCGCTGCGGGCTCACGCCTACGAGCACTTCCCGCCGCGCCGCATCCGCCAGTACGGCGACGAGCCGTAGACGCGGAGTCAGGAGTCAGGGGTCAGGAGGGGTGATGGCGTCTGCAGACCGCCCACTGGCGATCTCGACGGTCCAGGTCGAGAACGAGCTGGTCCGGGTCACCGAGTGGCGTTTCCCGCCGGGCACCTCGACCGGCTTTCACCGCCACGCCCACGACTACGTCGTCGTGCCGATGACGACGGCCCGGCTCCGCATCCTGACCGCGACCGGCGAGCAGGCGGGCGACCTCGTGCTCGGGCAGGCCTACTTCCGGTCGGCCGGCGTCGAACACGAGGTCTTCAACGACAACCCGTTCGAGGTCGCCTTCGTGGAGACCGAGCTCCTGACCACGGGAGACGGCGCGTAACGACGGGTCGGTGTCCCGCCGTTCCCCTCTTCCCGACGCCTGACTCCTCCCCGCACGTTGTTGGCGGAATGACAGCCGAAAACACCGCGCTCTGCTAGGCTGGAGAGGCCCGCACGGCGTCAGCGCGCCGTTGTAACCGGGCGCGCTGCGCGGCGACGGCGCTGAAGCGAGGGACCGGCACCTCCGTGATCGACGACGACGTTCCAACTCCACGCCCGTCCACGATCGACCCGCGCGCGCGGGAGCGTCTCGCGCGGCCCGAGCCCACGGCTCCCGGGCGCGAGGACGAGGACGAGGACGAGGAGCGAACTGCCGAGCCTCGCCTGGACGAGCGCCTGACGAGTGACGTCGGTCGCCACGCCGAGGCCCCCGAGAGCCCGCCCCCGACGACGACGCGCTCGGCCACCGAGGGCCCGCTCGGGGCGCGGCTGGCCGAGCGGCGACGGCTCGGCCAGCGGTCGGCGGACCATCCGGCGCCCGTCGACGAGGCGCCCGGCGGCCCCACCCTCGCCAGCGCGCCGGCCGCTGCCCAACCACCCGCCCGGCGCACGGCGAGCCCGGGGCCGTGGCAGCACGTCGCCGGGCCGGCCGATCGGGCGAGCTTCTTCGCGGAGCAGGCCCGGCATCGGCGGCAGACCTGGCGCCTGACGGCCGTCTCGACGCTGGCCGTGGTCCTGGCCGGCCTGCCGCTCTCGCTGGTCGTGACGCCGATCATCTTCCTGGCGATCATCCTGCTGACGAAGCTCGCGAGCCTGGTCGTGCCGATACCGCCGGCGGTGCCGGAGCTCTACCGCTCGGTCGCCTGGGCGATCGGCGCGATCTTCAACGCCGTCGAGGCGAGCGACCGTGGGCCGGTGCCCTGGTCGACGGTCGGGGCGGCGCTGCTCGGCGCGGCCTGCCTGCTGCTGCCCGGCGTCCTCGGAATGCTTGGGCTCTGGACGCTGCTACGGCGCCTCTTCTCGGGAGCAGGGGTCGGTGGCCTGGTGATCGGGCTGGGGGCGCGCGAGCCGGACCCGACGGACCTGGAGGAGCGCCAGCTCGTCAACGTGGTCGAAGAGATGGCGATCGCCGCCGGCCTGCCCGCTCCGAAGGTGATGCTGCTCGACGGCCAGATCGCGAACGCCGCCGTCGTCGGGTCCGGACCCGACGACGCGGTGGTGGTCGTGTCGCGTCGGCTCCTGGACGAGATGGACCGCGACGAGACGCAAGGCGTCCTCGCCCACCAAATCGCCGCGATCGGCAACGGCGACCTCGGGATCGCGCTCTCGATGGTCACGGTGTTACGAACCTTCGGGCTGGTCAACACGCTGCTGGACGCGCTGATCAGCTCGTCCGCGCGGCAGACGCTCTGGCGGCTCTGGGCCGTGGTGCGCGACACGGAAGGGCGCGACGCGGCCCTGCGCGCGGCCGAGGCGGCCCGGCTGCTCGGCTCGCGCGTCTCGATGATGGAGATGGAGGACGTCGACATCGTCCTGGGCAACGACGAGTCCCGGCACCGGGAACTGCGCGGGGTCGGCGGGTGGCTCTTGAAGGTCCGCGTCTGGGCCCTCTTCCCGATCTGGGCGGCGGCCGGCCTGGCGAAGACGGCCCTGATGGTCATGGTGTTCGCCCTCATCAGCCCGCTGCTCGCCTGGACCTGGCGCACGCGCCGCTTCCTGGCGGATGCGACGGCGGTCCAGCTCACGCGCAACCCGGACGGGATCGCGCGCGGGCTCCAGGGGCTGCTGGCCCGGGGCGGCGGGATCAGGGGCGGCGCCTGGGCCGATCACCTCTTCGTCGTCGGCGGCGGCGTGACCGACCGGGCGCGGGCGCGCGAGGCCGACGTCGCCGAGCTTCAGGCCGAGGTCGAGCGGGAGAGCGGGGGCACATCGGGCGTGGACCGGATGGCGGTCCGGCTGCGGGCCGGCGACCGTTACCGGCAGCGCCTCCTGGCCGAGGACGAGGCGTCGCGCGCGATCGACGAGTCGGAGATCGGGCAGCTCGGCTGGGTCTCGGTCCACCCGTCGCTCCAGAGCCGGCTGAAGCGGCTCCGCGCAATGGGCGCGCACGTGGATGAGGCGGCCCTGGCCGGCCCGCGCCGGTGGTCGGCGCAGGACTGGGTGCTGATCGCCGCGATGAGCCCGTTGATCGCGCTGATCGTCTTCTTGCTCGGGATCGTCGTGCTGCTCTCGACGGGGCTGGTGCTGGTGTTCATGATGATCCCGATGGGGATCGTCTACCTCGTGTTCGAGGTGCTGTTCTAGCGGACGGGGACAGCGCCGAGGGGGCCGTCATGCTGAGTGTGGTGCTCGGGCTGGTCGGACTGGTGGTCGTGGTGCTCGCCGTCGTGGCGGCCGTCGCGATCGTCATCTACAACGGCCTGGTGGGTCTCCGGAACCGGGTCCAGAACGCCTGGTCGCAGATCGACGTCCAGTTGAAGCGTCGGCACGACCTGGTGCCGAACCTGGTCGACGCGGTGAAGGGGATCATGGTGCACGAGCGCGAGGTGCTTGATCGGGTGACGCAGGCCAGATCCAGCGCCATCGCGGCCGGCGACGACGTGGCCGCCCGAGCGGCGGCCGAGAACGCCCTGACGGGGGCGATGCGCTCGCTGTTCGCGGTCGCCGAGGCGTATCCCGCGCTGCGCTCGAACGAGAACATGCTGATGCTCCAGGAGGAGCTGTCCTCAACTGAGAACCGGATCGCCTTCGCGCGGCAGCACTACAACGACGCGGTCATGGGGTACAACACGGCGCAGCAGCAATTTCCGGCGGTGCTGTTCGCCGCGAGCCTCGGGTTCCGGTCGGCCGATCCGTTCGCGCTGGACGACCCCGCCGAGCGGGCGGTGCCGACGGTCTCGTTCTGACGCATAGTTACATGAGTCGCCTTCGGTGATACGATTCGGACGGGTTGAGACTGGAGTTGCCGGAGAGGTCCCGTGAGTCGGCGTGACACGCTGCTCATGCGTCTCTCACTCAGCGCTACCGACTCTGGTGATGCCCGGTCAATCCAGGACCGGTGCCTTCCGGGTGAGGTACGCTTCCACGATGTCGCGGCCGGTCGGGACGATATCCAGGTCGGCGAGCTCGTCGCGGATGAAGAATCGCAGCTCGAGCGACTCGTCGCTACAGCACAACGTCGAGAAGTCGTCCACCCGGACGACGTAGGCGAGCACGACGAAGCGGATGACGGCGCCGTTCTCGAACTGCCCGATGCGCGACGGATCGGAGAACGTGCCGAACAGGCTGTAGCCGGCGATAGTCAGCCCGGTCTCCTCCAGCACTTCCTTGCGGAGCGCCTGCTCCAGCGACTCATCGAGCTCCACCTTGCCGCCCGGTGGGTTCCACTGGCCGGTGTCCCGCCGTCTCTCCAGCAAGAGCTTGCCGTCACGCTCGATCAGCGCGGTCACGCCGAGGGTGTAGAACGCCGGCCGTGGGGCCTCTGGATCGCGGTAGTAGAACCTCGTGCGCGGCATCATCGGTCCGGGCGGCCGTGGCGTGGGGGTGGCGTAAGGCCGACGAGGTCGAACAGCTCATCCCGATCGAAGGCCGTGGTCAGATCGAGGCTGACCCCGTCCACCACCTCGTCGAACAGGAGCTGCTTGCTTCGGAGGGTCGCGTCGATCCGTTCCTCGATCGTGTCCTCGCAGACGTAGGTGTAGACGTGGACGGGCCGGGTCTGGCCGAGGCGGTGGCTGCGGCCCTCAGCCTGGCGCTCGCGAGCCGGGTTCCACCAGCGGTCGAAGTGGAAGACGTACGA
>Ga0075430_100005113_pt1 | contig 11043 bp, 9 predicted proteins | sample RhiMetdeltSRZDD4_FD_75294 | JGI IMG/M metagenome (GOLD analysis project Ga0075430, IMG submission 75294) | Populus rhizosphere microbial communities from Tennessee, USA - Rhizosphere MetaG P. deltoides SRZDD4 | ecosystem: Host-associated > Plants > Roots > Rhizosphere > Soil | place: USA... | reverse complement strand
AGTAGCACCGGAGGTTTTTGTATGACAGCGACTTTCGTGGGCATCGCGGCATGTCTCCCATCTCATTCGGCGGCATTATTAGAAACAAAATGGAATTGCGCTGGCATCTCCTGCTGGCGGCTGCCCCATTTATTGAGAAAGAAATGCAGTCTAGCAGCGCTTACGCACGTTTCGCCGCGTGTAATTGCTGGGCGTGTGGGTATGAGTTCGTGCAAGCAGTGCAGCCACTGGCGGCGAGTCGCCTGAAGAGTTCTTCGGCGCGAGACATTACACGTTGGATGTAGGGTGGTTAAGCTGCAAAGACTTATCCTAGCCACCGCTCTTTTTAGGAACAAACGGCCGATATTAGGAACCTGCCCGTAAGGCTGCTCCTAAGTATCTAGAAATGGGGTGGCTGACGGGACTCGAACCCGCGACAACCGGAATCACAATCCGGGACTCTACCAGCTGAGCTACAGCCACCACTGGACAAACTTGTGAGGCGCGCGTGAAGGGATTGGCGCGCCCGGCGGGACTCGAACCCACAACCCCCGGCTTAGAAGGCCGGTGCTCTATCCGGTTGAGCTACGGGCACTGAATCGCGCCTGCGGGGTCGCCCGCCCGATACACGGACACTTTCGAAGAGGACTGCCTATGATATCTCCGCGCACTATGCACGGTCAACGAACCAAACCTCCCGGTCCGCTGTCGGAGTTCCCTTGCTACCCCTCTGAATTTCTGATATTAAAGCGCTCTTTTTCTTCCAATACGAGACCTTAGAAGCCCATGCCTTCCGACCTTCACAAAGCCATACCTCCTTACAAGCCCAAGGGCAAGGAGGAGTACATGAACGCGCGCCAGCTCAGCTATTTCCGGACGATGCTGGAGGAGATGAAGCGCGAGCTTTCGCAGGACATCGATCGCACCGTCCACACGATGCAGGACGAGGCGACCATCTTCGCCGATCCGAACGACCGCGCGAGCCAGGAATCGGACATGTCCCTCGAGTTGAGGAACCGCGACCGCGAACGCAAGCTCATCAAGAAAATCGACGAGACGATCGGCCGCATCGATGCGGGCGAGTACGGGTATTGCGATTCGTGCGGCATCGAGATCGGCCTGAAGCGCCTCGAAGCGCGCCCGACCGCGACGCTGTGCATCGACTGCAAGACACTCGACGAGCTGCGGGAAAGACAGGTCGCCAAGTAGCCGGGGCTGCGAAGGCGCTCACCGGACCATACGTCTCGTAAGAACTGAAAGGGGCAGCGGAAGCTGCCCCTTTTTCTTTGCAGAGCGCGAACCTACTGGACCGGCTGCGGCTGAGGTTGCGCCTGCTGCGTCTCCTGCTGTTGCTGCGCTTCCTGGGCTGCGGCTTTCATCGAGAGCCGCAGTCGGCCTTTTTCGTCTGCCTCCAATACTTTCACGCGGACCTGCTGCCCTTCCTTCAGATGATCGGAAACGGCGTTCACACGTTCGTTCGCGATCTGGGAAATGTGCAGCAACCCATCGCGTCCCGGCAGAACACTGACGATCGCACCGAAGTCGAGGAGCTTGAGCACCGTGCCTTCGTAGATCTTGCCGACTTCGACGTCCGCGGTGAGCTCTTCGATGCGCTTCCTCGCGGCTTCACCGCCTTCCGACGATACGCACGCGATCGTGACAGTGCCGTCGTCCTGGATGTCGATGGTGGTTCCGGTCTCCTCGGTGATCGCCCGAATGACTGCGCCGCCTTTGCCGATGACGTCGCGTATTTTCTCCGGCTTGATCTTGAGCGTGATCATGCGCGGGGCATACGCCGAGAGCTCCGCACGCGGGGTTTCGATCGCCTCTTTCATTTTCTGCAGGATGTGCATGCGCCCTTCACGCGCCTGCTCGAGCGCACGGTGCATGATCTCTTTGGTGATGCCCTGGATCTTGATGTCCATCTGCAGCGCCGTTACGCCGCGGTCCGTACCGGCGACTTTGAAATCCATATCGCCGAGGTGGTCCTCGTCGCCCAGGATGTCGGTCAGCACGGCGAAGCGATTGCCTTCCTTGATGAGACCCATCGCGATACCCGCCACATGGCCCTTGAGCGGCACGCCGGCATCCATGAGCGCAAGACAGCCGCCACACACCGACGCCATCGAGCTCGAGCCGTTCGACTCCGTGATCTCGGATACGACGCGCAGCGAGTAGCCGAACTCTTCGGGCGTCGGTAGCACCGCAAGGAGCGCGCGCTTCGCGAGCCGCCCGTGGCCGATTTCGCGACGCTTCGGCGAACCCACGCGGCCCGTCTCTCCCGTCGAATACGGCGGGAAGTTGTAGTGCAGCATGAAACGCTCGCGGTATTCGCCCTGGAGCGCATCGATGATCTGCTCGTCGCGCGAAGTGCCGAGCGTCGCCGAGACGAGTGCCTGCGTCTCACCGCGCGTGAAAAGCGCGGTGCCATGCGCCCGGGGCAACACGCCCGTGCGGATGCTGATCGGACGCACCGTTCGCGTATCCCGACCGTCGATCCGCGGCTCGCCGTCGAGAATCTGATTGCGGACGATCTTGGCTTCGAGATTCCCGAACTCCGCCGCGATCGCGAGGAGCTGTTCCGGCGTTGCCTGCGTGCCGAGCTCCTGCAGCACTTTCTCGCGAATCTCGTCGAGCCGCTGACGGCGTTCTTTCTTGCCGCGGATCTCATAAGCCTGCCGAAGCTCGCCTTCCGCGATCTGCGACATGCGGTCGATCAACGCCTGGTCCTTCCCCGGAAGGCTGCAGTCCCACGCGGGCTTGCCCGCTTCGTCCGCGAGCTCGTTGATGAGCGCGATGACGGGCTGCATCTGCTCGTGCCCGAACACGACCGAACCGAGCATCACGTCTTCCGGAAGCTCGTGTGCTTCGGATTCGACCATCAGCACCGCCTGCTCCGTGCCGGCGACCACGAGGTCGAGCTGCGAAGTCTCGAGCTCCGTCGCGCTGGGATTCAGGATGTAGCGGCCGTTCGCATAACCGACGCGAGCCGCTCCGATCGGACCGTCGAACGGTATGCCGGAAATCGCGAGCGCAGCCGACGCCCCGATCATCGCAGGGATGTCCGAATCGACTTCGTTGTTCGACGACATCACCGTCGCGACTATCTGTACTTCGTTGAAGAATCCCTCAGGGAACAGCGGCCGGATCGGACGATCGATCAGCCGCGAGGTGAGGATCTCTTTTTCGGAGGGCCGGCCCTCACGCTTGAAGAAACCGCCGGGAATCTTGCCGGCCGCGTAGGTGCGCTCCTGGTAATCAACGGTCAGTGGGAACCAGTCCTGTCCCGGCTTCACGTTCCGGTTTCCGACGACCGTCACCAGCACGATCGTGTCGTCCATGTTTACCAGCACGGCACCGGTTGCCTGGCGCGCGATCTCGCCCGTCTCGAGCGTGAGCTGGCGACCACCCCAGTTCATCGTCTTGGTTACTCTTTTCATCGTGTCCTTGTCAGAAACAAAAAAGACCGCGGCAAGCGGTCTTGGGTTAGCGGAGGCGTGCGCTGCGGCTGGCCACGAACTCGAGGCGGCGCGGCGCGAACCGGCGGGAAGACCCCATCAGCGCACGAGCTATTTGCGCAGCCCTAAGCGCTCGATCAACACCTTGTACTTGTCGGCGTTCGTACGCTTCAGGTAATCGAGCAGCTTGCGCCGGCGGCTGACCATGCGCAGCAATCCGCGGCGGGAATGATGATCTTTGACGTGTGTCTTGAAATGCTCCGTCAGATCCGTGATACGCGCAGTCAAGAGCGCAATCTGGACCTCTGGGGATCCAGTGTCGCCCGTAGCCCGCTGATATTCCTGCATCAGCTGAGCTTTCTGCGTAGGGTTTACGGCCATGGGTGCCTCTCCGGCTGAAAAGCCGGTTATTCTACTCTGTACGGGGGTGCTTTCTCAAGGTTGGGGCCTTTGCGCGACCAGTCGGCGGGGCTGCAAGCGCCCGGGCGGGCTCGTCACGCCCAGACCGAGAAAAGCGTGCCCGGGCGCATAGATACGAACGAGGCTGCCGCTGGCGCCCTCGCATTGGACGGCCATACCCATCGCGACCCGGTGTGCCCGCTCCTGGTCGAGCTCGAGCACCGGAAGGTCCGCCAGCATCGTATCGACCGGCAGCAGGCGTGCCCCCCGCTCCGCCTGGGGCAGGGCCCCGAATTCCTCCAGGGTAACTGCGTCCCGAAGGTCCAGCTGTCCGACGCCGGTGCGCCGCAGTGCCGCGAGGCAGGCCCCGCATCCGAGGGCCTTGCCAATATCCTCGGCCAGCACGCGAATGTACGTGCCTTTGCTGCACGAGACCGCGATGCGCGCCTCACCGCCGGAATAGTCTTCCAGCGTCAGGCTCCCGATCGTCACCCGGCGCGGCGTGCGCTCGACCTGGGTGCCTTCGCGCGCGTATTTATATAGCGGCTTCCCGGCGTGCTTGAGCGCGCTATACATCGGCGGTGTCTGGACGATCTCCCCCCGGAAGTCGTTCAGAACCGCTGCGATTGCTTCGTGGCTGGTATGAACGGACCGCGTGGCCGTGATCTCGCCTTCGAGATCCCCCGTGGTCGTGGTTTGTCCCAGGCGCAGGATCGCGACATAGCTCTTGCCGGCATCGAGAAGCGCGCCCGAGAACTTGGTCGCCTCTCCCAGTGCGATGGGCAGCAGGCCGGTCGCCATCGGATCGAGCGTCCCCGTGTGCCCCGCTTTCGCTGCATTGAGCAGCGCTTTCACGCGCGTGACCGCCGTCTGGGAGCTCAAACCGGCAGGCTTGTCGAGGAGCAGTACGCCGTCGATCGCGAGCCGCGGCGCCCGCGTACGGGCGTCGCTCACTCCTCGCCGGAGCCTTTTCGTGTACTGCCGACCGCCTCGTCGATGAGACGGGTCAGCTTCATTCCGCGCTCGATCGATGCGTCGTATTTGAAATCGAGCTGTGGGATGGTGCGTAGCTTCATCCGCTGCGCGAGTTGCGTCCTCAGGAAACCGGCGGCCCGGGTGAGTCCTTCCGTCGCATCTGCGATCTGCTGATCGCCGCCGAGCAGCGTGAAGAACACCCGCGCGTGCGACTGATCCGGACTCACGTCGACGTCGGTAACCGTGAGGAGCTGCGGTACGCGCGGGTCCTTCAACTCGAGGCGAATAAGGTCCGCAAGCTCCCGCTGGATCTGCTCTGCGATCCGGCGGGTCCGCGGGTAGTCTTTCGGCATTTACAGCGTTCGCGCGACTTCGACGACTTCGTACACCTCGAGCTGATCGCCGACTTTGATGTCGTTGTAGCCCTTCAGCGAAAGGCCGCATTCGAAGCCCGCTTTGACCTCGCGCACGTCATCCTTGAAACGCTTGAGGGAGTCGAGCTCGCCCTCGTGTATCACGACGTTATCGCGCAGAAGCCGTATTTTCGCGCCGCGACGCACGAGGCCCTCCGTGACATAACAGCCCGCGACGGTACCGATCTTCGAGATCTTGAAGACCTGCCGGATTTCCACGACCCCGAGGGTGTTCTCCTTCCGCTCAGGCGCGAGCATCCCCGAGAGCGCCGCTTTGATCTCGTCGACGGCCTCATAGATGATGTTGTAGTAGCGAATCTGCACGCCGCCGGATTCCGCAAGCTTGCGTGCCGCGGCATCCGCGCGCGTGTTGAATCCGATCACCACCGCCTTCGATGCGAGCGCGAGGTTTATGTCGGATTCGGTAATGCCGCCCACCGCGGCATGCACGATGTTCACCTTCACCTCATCCGTCGTGAGCTTCGACAGCGCGTGCGAGAGACCCTCGTACGAACCCTGCACGTCCGCTTTGATGATGAGCGACAGCGTTTTTTTCTCGCCTTCGCCCATCTGGTTGAACATGTTCTCGAGGTTCGTCGCCTGCTGTTTTGCGAGCTTCACGTCGCGGAACTTGCCTTGACGGAAGAGCGCGATCTCGCGCGCCTTGCGCTCGTCGCCGAGCGCGATCACTTCGGAACCAGCAGCCGGCACATCGGAAAGACCGAGTACTTCCACCGGGATCGACGGTCCTCCCGAGTCGATCGTCTTGCCGGTCTCGTCGAGCAGCGCGCGCACGCGGCCGAACACCGCCCCGGCGAGCAGCACGTCGCCGCGCTTGAGCGTCCCGGACTGGACGAGCACGGTCGCCACAGGGCCCCGGCCTTTGTCGAGCCTCGACTCGATGACGATACCTTTCGCGAATGCTTCTTTGGGCGCCTTGAGCTCCAGAACCTCGGCCTGGAGCAGCACGCGCTCGAGCAGGTTGTCGATGCCCTGGCCGGTCTTCGCCGAGACCTGCACGAACTGGGTATCGCCGCCCCACTCTTCGGGAACGACGTCCCGCGAAGCCAGTTCCTGCATCACGCGCTCGGGATTGGCTTCAGGCTTGTCGATCTTGTTCAACGCAACGACGACCGGCACCTTGCCGGCTTTGGCGTGGGCAATCGCCTCTTCCGTTTGCGGCATCACGCCGTCGTCGGCCGCCACGACCAGAATCACGATGTCGGTGACCTTGGCGCCGCGGGCCCGCATCGCGGTGAACGCTTCGTGGCCCGGCGTATCGAGGAACGTGATGGTGCCGCGCGGTGTTTCGACGTGATACGCACCGATATGCTGCGTGATCCCGCCCGCCTCACCGCTCGCCACCTTGGTGCGGCGGATGTAGTCGAGGAGCGAAGTCTTGCCGTGGTCGACGTGTCCCATGACCGTGACGACGGGCGCGCGCGGATCGAACTTGAGCTCGGTGTGCGTGGCTTCGTGCTCTTCTGCGAGGAATGCGTCGGGATCGTCGAGCTTGGCGCGGACAGCCTTGTGCCCCAGCTCTTCGACCACGATCATCGCGGTATCCTGGTCGATCACCTGGTTGATGGTCGCCATGGTGCCGAGCTTCATCATCGCCTTGATGAGTTCCGCCGCTTTGACGCTCATCTTGTGGGCGAGCTCCGCGACGGTAATCGTCTCCGGCACCACGATTTCGCGCACCAGCGGCTCGCTCGGCGCCGAGAATGCATGCTGCTCCGCGCCCTCTTCGCGCTCACCGCCATGCCGGCCGGCTTTCCGTGCTCGCCAGCCTGACGCGCCGCCGACATCGCCACGCGTTTTGATGGTGCGCCGTTTTGCAGCCTCGTCGCGCCACACGACCTGCTTGGCGGGTTTTTTCGCGGTCTTCTTATCGGTCGCCGGCTTCGCAGCGGGTTTGTGCAGCGTGCCTTCGACGGGTGCTCCACCCGCTGCAGCGGCTGCAGTTGCTGCAGCCGCATCGGCCACCGGCGCCGGCGCCGGCACGGCTTCCGGCTTGGCTTCCGGTTGAGGCTCGGGCGCCTGGGCTTCGGCGAGCGCCTCCTTCTTGCGCTTCTCCTGTTCGGCTTTGCGTTCCACTTCCTCGGCCTGGCGCGCGGCAAGCTGCGCCTGCTGCTTCGCTTCCGCTTCGCGAAGTGCGATCTGCTCCGCGTCGAGCACCACCTTCGGCGCTTCGGCAGGCTCGGTCTCCGCTGCATCGCGCTTCACGAGCACGCGCTTCTTACGCACCTCGACCTGAATCGTGCGCGACTTGCCCGTGCTGTCGGATTTCTTGATCTCGGTCGTCTGACGGCGCGTGAGCGTGATCTTCTGCTTCGATTCCTTCGCGCCGTGCGACTGCCGCAGGTAATCGAGGAGCTGGGTCTTGTCTTTCTCGGTGAGCGATGTATCCGCGGTAAGCGCGCGCGTGACCCCCGCCGCCTGCAGCTGTTCGATCAACAGCGCAGGCGGAAGCCCGAGCTCTTTAGCAAATTCGGTAACGTTTATTTGCGCCATTCAAGTCTTGAATCTATAAACCTATCTCTGTATGTAGCGCCGCAAGGCGCCTACTCCATCTATCTTTCATACAGCGCCGCGAGGCGCCTAGACCCTTTTTGCGTCCGGTGCGCGCACCTGACGCGTCGTGGGTCCGTTACGCGTTGTCCTCCGCAAACCACGGGGCGCGCGCCGCCATGATCAGCGCCTTCGCCCGTTCCGGGTCGAGCCCCGTTGCCTCCACGAGATCATCCGTCGCGTAATCCGCGAGCTCTTCCTGAGTGCTTACGCCTTTCGACGCAAGCAGCCGAGCGGTGTCGTTGTCCATACCCTCGACTTTCAGGAGGTCTTCGATGTCGTGCTCGACTTTCTCCTCACTTGCGATCGCCTGCGTGAGCAGCGCATTGCGGGCGCGACTGCGGAGCTCGTTCACGGTTGCTTCGTCGAAAGCTTCGATCTCGAGCATCTCGTTGAGCGGCACGTAAGCGACTTCCTCCAGGGTCGAGAAGCCTTCCTGCACGAGGATATCCGCAACTTCCTCGTCGACGTCGAGCTTGTCCATGAAAACCGAGCGAACCCGCGTGGATTCTTCCTCGGTTTTCTTCTCGGACTCCTCGAGCGTCATGATATTCAGCTCCCAGCCCGTCAACTCCGCCGCGAGCCTCACATTCTGGCCATTACGGCCGATCGCCTGGGCGAGGTTCTCCTCTTCCACCACGATGTCCATGCTGTGCTTCTCTTCGTCCACCGTGATGCGGCTCACTTCGGCCGGCGCGAGCGCGTTGATGACGAACTGCGCCGGATCGGGGTTCCAGAGCACGATATCGACGCGCTCGCCTGCCAGCTCCGACGTCACCGCCTGCACGCGCGAACCGCGCATCCCGACGCAGGTGCCGATCGGATCGATGCGCGCATCCTTCGAATGCACCGCGATTTTTGCGCGAGAGCCGGGGTCGCGCGCCGCAGCCTTGATCTCGAGCAGCCCGTCCTCGAGCTCCGGCACTTCCAGCTCGAAAAGCTTCACGATGAATTCGGGCGCCGTGCGCGAGAGTACGAGCTGAGGACCGCGGGCTGCGCGGTCGATTTTCCAGATGAGCGCGCGAACGCGGTCACCCACGCGCAGGTTTTCCTTCGGGATCATCTGGTCGCGTGGCAGAACGGACTCGAGCCTGCCCGACTCGATCAGCGCATTCCCGCGTTCCATGCGCTTGATGACACCGGTGACGAGCGATTCCTTCCGCGCAAGGAAGTCGTTCAGGATCTGCTCGCGCTCGGCATCGCGGATCTTCTGCAGGATCACCTGTTTCGCGGTCTGCGCGCCGATGCGGCCGACCTCGAGGCCCGAAAGCGGCTCCTCGAGATACTCACCCATCTGAATCTCGGGTTTCTCCTCGCGCGCTTCGTGAAGCATGTATTGGCGGGAGGGCACTTCGAATTCCTCGTCCGGCACGACCTGCCAGCGGCGGAAGAACGAAAACTCGCCGTTCGCGCGGTCCACGTGAGCGCGGATATCGACGTCTTCCTGGAATTTCTTCTTCGTAGCCGAAGCGAGGGCGAGCTCGAGCGCGCCGAACACGGTTTCCTTGTCGACGTTCTTCTCGCGCGCCAGCGCGTCCACCAGTAACAATATTTCCCGACTCATCTCGGCTCCTTGCTCGCGTAACTCGCGTTACGCACCTCTACACCGCAGGCACCAGCCGCGCTTTCTCCAGGTTCGAAAGATCGACCGACACTCTCTTGCCGTCGTCCACCTCGATCTCGACCTTGCCCGCGCGAGTCTCCCGCAGCACCCCCACGAAATTCCTTTGTCCCGCCAACGGGACACGCAGCCTGATGCGCGCCTTCTGCCCCGCGTAGCGCACGAAATCCTGTTCCTTCTTGAGCGGACGATCGAGGCCCGGTGAGGAAACCTCGAGACGATCGTAATCGACGCCTTCGACCGCCAGCACCCGGCTCAAATGGTTGCTCACCGTGGCGCAATCATCGACGGTGATACCGCCTGCTTTATCCATGAAGATCCGCAGGAGCTTGCCTTTGCCCGAGCGCTCGAAATCCACGAGCTCGTATCCGAGCCCGGCCAATGTCGATTCAAGCGTCTGCTGCAGGTCCATCGCCAAATCGTGCACCACAAACAAAAAATGGGCTAAGCGCCCATCGTTCTTACAGAGCCTTGAAGTGTAACAAAATTCTCGTCAGGAGAGAAGACTTGAGAGCGCCTGAAAGGTTCAGCACGCGCTGGAAAAAGTGTTGTTGTCCCTTCGTCCCGCCGATTTCGGGGTTGGCAGCGCTTGCGCTGGCGACTTCCCTGTATATAATTACAGTCAAAGGAGGCGCCGATGGACACCCTCACCCCCCGGCAGGCGGAAATTCTCAAGCTGATCGAGCGCTACACCGCTAAATCCGGGTTTCCCCCGACCCGCAGCGAAATCTGCGAAGCCATGGGCTTCCGCTCCCCGAATGCCGCTGAAGAGCATCTGAAAGCGCTCGCCCGCAAAGGGGCGATCGAAATGATTCCCGGCGCATCGCGGGGCATCCGGCTGAAGCACGACTCCGGGATTCCCGTCGTCGGGCGCGTTGCCGCCGGCTCGCCGATCCTCGCCGCCGAGCACGTCGAAAGCCGCTATCAGCTCGATCCGAACCTTTTCACCCCGAGCGCGGATTACCTTCTGAAAGTCCGCGGGGCAAGCATGCGGGACGCGGGCATCCTCGAAGGCGATCTTCTCGCGGTGCATCGCACGAGCGAATTCCGGTCCGGGCAAATCGTCGTTGCGCGCCTGCACGACGAAGTCACCGTAAAGCGCATCCGTAAACACCGCGATAAAGTCGAGCTGATACCGGAAAATCCTGCGTACGCGACGCGCATCGTCGACCTGAAACGGGAGACGCTCGCGATCGAGGGCATCGCAGTCGGCATCATTCGCAATGGCCGTGCGCTATGAGTGCGCTTGCGACCGAAGCGCGCGTCCCGGCGCCGCCCCCGCCTGCGTCCCTCGATGCCGTACTGAACCATCCGGCGATCTGGCGCGGAGGCGAATGTGCCCGCGTTGCGCCCGCCGTAGCGACCGGCTATGCAGAGCTCGATGCTCGACTGCCCGGCAGCGGATGGCCGGCCGGCGCAATTACTGAAATCTACGCAGAACGCACCGGCGTCGGCGAAGTCGAGCTCATCATGCCCGCCGCCGCGCAGCTCACGCAGGCCGGCCGCTGGGTGACGCTCGTCGCGCCCCTGCACGTGCCTTATGCGCCTGCCCTCGCGACGCATGGCGTGCGGCTCGAACGTCTCCTCCTTGTGCAGACGCGCAGCACCGAAGACAACCTCTGGGCTT